>Ga0307378_10013576_pt1 | contig 10296 bp, 17 predicted proteins | sample UN1MG_FD_202238 | JGI IMG/M metagenome (GOLD analysis project Ga0307378, IMG submission 202238) | Soil microbial communities from Risofladan, Vaasa, Finland - UN-1 | ecosystem: Environmental > Terrestrial > Soil > Coastal area > Acid sulfate soil | place: Finland: Risofladan, Vaasa | collected...
TCCTGACTGCATCATTAATTTCATATGGTAATTCTTTTGATAAAATTTTGCTAATACAATTGGTTATTTTCATAGCTAATCCCTCTTTTCCTATAATAATATATAGCATTTTCAACTCATAAATACCGCCCAAGGTGATTTTTAATGTTTAAAGCAAGTTTATATGGTATATAAATGCTTAAATTTCAATTCAATAGCGAATCAATAATTTTAATTTAAACTAGTAAAATTTTATTCCTGATAAAGCTTCCTAAAATTAATTAAGTGATTACCTTGACTTCCAATCGTCCGCCACTCGCTTTGGTAATTGCTTCACAAGCTTTATCATGGTGAATCTGTAAATAATTTGTGGCAGGACCAAAACTTGAAGACTTCTATACAATCTTATCCTGTGTGGTAACAGAGAAAGATCAAACAATCGTAAAACAACAATAAACATCGTAAAAAGCAATAATTTTTGTTTTTTTAAGTGATAACATCTCTTTTTCATTCTCCTCCTTATATTTTACAAATTTAATGGATTGTTTAATGATAGATAATGAAACATTACACATCTTTTCTCTAACCCATAACGTGATATATATGGGTTTAATATTTACTATATAAATCACCTCCTCTTTTTTTAATTTTCCATTTCCATTTCACTGCTAAGTGTAATAGAATAAATAATATCAAAAATAAAATCATTTCATTAATATTCAAAATTGTCTTATGGAAAGCCTAACAATAGCAATGATATTTATGATAACTACTAAATATTTTAAAATTCCTTCTTTTTTTAAAAATAGTTTTATTTTTCTATTTTAATACTATCCTTTGCATTTACATTATTTCACTCGCAATACTATCACCACACTAAATCAGCAAAATCGGGAATATTATTCATTATGTCTAACTGAGAACAATAGGCTATATGCAACTCCTTTCTTTTAGTGAGCTTTTTGCTTTGTAAGGTTTTTTTAGTTTTTAGTCATTGATCAAGCGTTCTCAAGGGGTAAATTGAAACAGATCTACAGAAAGTAATGACCTATTTTTTATTAATTTAATTATTTTCCTTAATTTACCCTAATAATGGGCGCACTTCTCCCCTTGTCCACATTTTATGTGGGTCTCTTCGCAGAAAAGTTATCCTTAAGGTGGATAATAGTTCAGGCTGCTGCCACCAAACTTCGCATTTTCTCTTTCTGTTTCTCTTTAATTCGCCCTACAGCCATGGCCAGCATTACACATAGCGCTAAGCCACACCTTATTTTCATCTTGTTCATTCCCCGGATGGTGTGCAGTTCAAAGCCAAAGGAAGCGTCTAATCGGCTATTCACCCGTTCTACACTAGTGCGTTTATTATACTTCTTTCCCCATTTGTAACTTGCCCGATCAATCGGCGTGACGATTCTGCGATCTTCCGATAGCGGGATTCGAAGCCCTTGCGCCACCGGACATAGCGCCTGACCCTGGCAGATGATTCCGTACTGCCTGGCCGGACACAATTTCTTTAAGGTATTGCGGTCTTTTTCAAATCCCCCATTGGCCATTTCTCGCTGAGTATTTGTTTTTGGACAATAACAGTAAACGTTGCCTTTGTTGCCTTTATAGTTATAAGTTACATTGGTTCTTCCGCTAAGCAAGCGCGTTTCTTCACCGTCTCTCCACATGTTGCGTATGTCGATCACCGGTTTGATTTGATACTGATCCCAACACTTCTCGATCAGTTTGGTATCATCATAGCCTTTGTCGGCGGTCCAGGTTTCTGTTATCTGTAAAATCTCCGGCTGCTTCTCTTTTAGCTGTTCAAGTAAGGCGTGCCCTCCTCTAGTGTCTTAAGGCCTGAGGCTTTGGTGATTTTATAGGCTATGGGCAATTCATAGGTGGCATCCACGACTAAATGCAGTTTGTAGCCAAACCACTTTACGATTTTTTCCCAGAGGCTACCATCTTTGTGCTGTCCCCGGTATTCTTTTTTCCCGTAATTGGCATCCGTATCCCGCCGGCCATCCGTGGTCTTTTTTCCATTCTGGTGCCTGGCAAAAGAAGGTATAGCTTTGCTGTCTACGGCCAGGTGTTTATCGAAGTCAGGTAATAGTTTTTGTATCTGCTTAACTATCTTTTCAAAAATCTTATCCACTTCTTCGGTATATGTTAATATCTTTTTCAAAAATCGTGTATATACCCATGCCGGGGGTACCTGGTTAAAAAAACCGCACATTTCTCGTAATTGTCCGTTGCGAGCTAATTCCCGACGCAGTTTTTCTATAGTTTCGTGTTGGAAGACTATTCCTGCCAATAGGGAATTCCACATGGCTCGTACGGGATAATCATCTCGACCTTTATAGCGCTCTTGTTCCAGTTGTCTCATAAGTTCTTCGTCCGGCATATATTCCAGCACAAGACGCAGCCTTTTTAAATCACCTAATTCTTCGATCTCTTTCCAGCCAAAAATGCTAAGTTGTGGTATAATAGCCATACAGGTGAACCTCTTGGTTTAATGTGTTTTTTTTCTACTACCATTTTACCATGGAAATGCTCACCTGTTTTTTATTTTTTCAATCTTGGGGTGGATTTTTCAGTAACCCCTGATTTCTACCCCGCAAAACCGTATTTTTCGTCTTATTATGGGGTAAAATCTTTTTTGGTGTTCCTTCCAACGCTTGTACGGCCTGGCTTTCCGAACATCGCAAAAAGCTCTTTAGTATATATACCAAAGCTAAATATTGCATTTACAACTTGAACCCCTATTATTTGTTCTATCTTATTGAAAGTTGGGCACAATGGCAACATTATTACTTAATCATCTTTTATAGGTTTAAACCTTTAACGACAAATTTACCTAACTCTAGGTAAGCCTTAGTTAGGCGTTGAACCTCCCGCATTCTAATAACTTCACTACTTTATTCATTCTACTATCAATATCTGCCTTTTCTAAAGACCAATATATTGAATCATGTATCTGGCTTAATTCCTTATACAATTTATGGCTTTTTTCTGCTTAATTTATTTGAATGAATCATATTTTATTCAGCTGAATTTATATCATTAAATAGACCTATAGCAGTTGCGGCTATATAGCTACTACAAGAGTGGAAGCTTCTTCATAATCCGTTTAAATGACAGTTTTACCGTAAATATTAGCCTGGATAAGATTGAAAATTTTTGAACGAGTTAGTCCTCCACCAATCCTGACTTCTTTGATTTTGTCAGCAAAACTTTCCATAATACTAATATACTTATATTTTTTTGGATCTCAAAAGCTATTCCTTCCAGCAATGCTCTAATTATATAAGAACGTTTGTGACTTAATGTAAATCCAAAAAGTGCCCCTCTTGTTTCTGGATTCCAATATGGGCCTGCCGGGGCAGTAAAATGCGGAATCAACAGTAGACCGCTTGCCCCAAGGGTTCTTTTTCTGCTTCTGTGTTCATTATTTGATAGGCATCAATTTCCGAGTTTAATTGGTTTTTTACTAAAATTTACCCAATATTATCCCTAAACCAGCGATAAATTGAACTGGTCGTAAAAATGCTGGCTTCCAGCACCCACTTCCCAGCAATTGAAACGGTACTAAAAATTATGCGTTGATTGAAATTTTTAACTGGTTTATCGCTATTCACTAAAACAAATGAACCCGTTCCTTTACTGACCTCCACTGTCCCAGAGTTTATTACACCTAATCCTATGGCAACATAATATTGGTCTCCCCCTGCGACAATAACCGAAATTCCTTTTGGTAAACCAAGTTCATCGGAAAAAACGTGATTTACTAAACAAATAATTTAACAAGACGGAACAGTTTTTGGTAACTTGTTAAAATCTATACCAACGCTTTTTATCAAGTCTTTATCCCATCTTAATTCATCAATATTAAAAGCATGGTTTTGGAACCTTGTGTCCAATCAGTTTTAAATTCTCCTGTTAAGATAGGATTACTTCTTCGTTAATCCCTACAGTAGAGACAAAATATACTTTACCCCAAATGTCTTTTCTGTCCCAATATACCTTTTCCAAGAATACAAACTTTTTACTCAAAGATCGACTAGTATTCTTTTTGATGGTTTCTGCGACCAAGTTTACCGCATATTTTGGGGGAATAACCATATATAAATGAACATGATCTTGTTTTCTCCCTATCTAGATGTTCCCAATTCGGATAATATCTCCTGATTTCCTGAAGTTTTATTTTCAGGTAACTTTTTACCCCGGTTACCAAAATCTTTCTTCGGTAGCGGGTGATCCAGACATGATGATATTGAATCTTATATACGGCATGAGCCGCTTTATATAATTTCATATTCCTATTATAACAAAGTACGAACGGAAGAAAAAGGAAGCGGCTCTCATCCCCGTCTTTAAAGGTGGGGATTTCCCGCTAAATTACATAACCGTTGTTGTACTAACTATTAGATTAAAAATTAACCAACTGTTCTTTTCCTGAAAAGGCAATGATCCATCAGACAGTACTGACAGGAAAATTCATCACGGTAGGAATGAGCAAGATTATAACCCATTCCCCGAATCCAGGAAAGAGATTTTAGCGGATGCATCATTAAGGAAGGATTCAATTTAACACCGATTCTTTCCGGCTTGAGTATCTGAAAAATCTTCTTCTGTTCCCGAATATCCCAGTCCCTAGAACCCGGTTCAAAATAACGGGATAATTTAAGTCCCTCCTGCAAGCTTTTCTGCTCAATAATGTGATTGAGCCATTGGCCAACAGTTTTTACGGCAACTGTTCCTGCCGCATCCAATACCATGGCTCCAAGATATTGATTCTGTCTGAATTTTTCTTTAACAGCCTTCTCAATATTCGGTCCAATCGTAACCACAGACAAAATAAGATATTCTACATTCTTCAACAAATCAATTATTTCTTTATTGACCATAAACTTATGTCCTCGATTGGTCAAAATAATTCCCTCTGGTGAAAGGGAAGAAAGATCAAGTAATTGATATATGCCCTTGCTTTCCAACAAAGAATAAATCCGGGTAATCTCTTGTCGGATTATTTCCTTGATATTTGCATTAATCTCGTGAACAGAATCATTTCGATAACCCAGATATCTCAAAACTTCCTGTTCATCTATTTTTATCTTAATCTGGTTAATAATCTTTGTTTGTTCCATATTTTTATTTTCTATAACCTTTTATTCCTGCTGCCAATACGACGTTACCAAAAAATAGGGAATCAGCAAATATTTTTTGAAAATCATGATGGGAAGAAAGTTCAATATAATGAACTTTCTTTGGCAATCGATCGGCCATATCTCTCAGATTTTCTGATAGTAACAATTTTTCAGCGCCCTGCCCGGCAGCATTCCCAATAGAATGTATTTTATTTAGAGATATAAATGGGATAATTCCAGGTAAAATCGATACGAGAAATGACATCATAACCATATAGGCGCTGGGGATTTTCACAGGCTTCAACACCAAGCTCCTTAAATGTTGTTATATGAATTAAATATCCGACAATCGTGGTGGTCCCAATATCAAAGGCAATTCCATATAGCTTATCCCGGGTATCCCCTGCTTCGACAGCCATAATAGTATCCTCACCTAAACAACCCACCCGCTAAGCAGGTGGGTTTAAGAGGCCTCTAAAAGAGGCCAAATTCCTGTTGGTCGCCTTCTTCTTGTCTTTCTCTTTCTTCTTGATATTTTACATACTTTCTTATCTTGTTCTCATCCAAACCTATAGAACTTACACAATATCCCCGGCTCCAAAAATGGTTTCCCCAATAGGGCTTCTTCTTGAGAGTAGGGAAGCTTTTGAAGAGTTTTATTGCTGTCTTACCTTTGAGCATTCCCATTACTTCGGATATCGATAATATGGGAGGTATAGAAAGTATCACATGTATGTGGTCTTCTTTTACATTCATTTCCAGTATCTCTATACTTCTCCATTCACATAGCATCCTTAGGGTTTGCTCTACAAATTCAGCCACTGCATCTTTTAGTATCCTGTACCTGTACTTTGGACACCATATTATATGATATTTACATTGATAGATTGTATGGGATAATTTTTGCCATTTAGTCATATCTTATCTTAACATATATATCGGTCTTTATGGTAAAACCCTTTAATCGAGTAGGAGGTAGATAATTAATTTATCTACCGTCCTCTCACACCACCGTACGTACCGTTCGGTATACGGCGGTTCACAAAGCACTACGAATTTCACAATAACGGTTTGTCAGGCTCATAAGACCAAGGTTAGCCCAATAGGCATTTGGTAGAGCACTATTTAAAGAATCATCTGCAATATGCCAGTGAGCTTTGCGGGTATTAGCTAAACTAAGCGCTTTCCAATCTGGCAGTCCTAATTTAATCAGGTTACGATGTCTGGTACGGATTTTCTTCCACTGTTTCCATAGGCACATCCGCAATCTTCTTCTCATCCAGCCCTCTAACATCTTCAGGGTATAGGGGGTATCAGATAGAGAAAAGTATTGTATCCAGCCTCTTAGGTAAAGATTGAGTTTTAAAATTCGTCTGGTGATGTTTTGTCCATTACTCCTGGAGGTTATTTCGCGAATTTTAATCTTAAATCTTTTAATGGCTTGAGGAGCTATACGAATACGGATGCGTTCGTGGTAATGGTAGAGATTAAAACCCAGGAACTTTCTTTTATCAGATAGGCCTACTGCACTCTTTTGTAAATTAACTTTTAATTTTAGCTTGACTTTTAAGAAGGTAGTTATACTTTCCATTACCCTTTGGCCTGCCCTTTTGCTATTTGAGGTAGATATTACTATCATCGGCGTACCTTACGAATTTATGGCCTCTTCTCTCTAATTCTTTATCTAGGTCATCAAGAATTATATTGGCAAGTAGAGGACTTAAGGGTCCACCTTGAGGTGTCCCTTCTCTGGTTTGCACTTTAACCCCGTTTATCATAACTCCTGATTGAAGGTAGAGATGGATTAATTTTAGTATCCTTTTATCTTTTACCTTGCGGGCAACTCTGGCCATCAGCATATCGTGGTTTATATGGTCAAAGAATTTCTCGATATCCAAATCTACCACCCACTGGTATCCTTCCTCCAGGTATTGTTTTGCTTTCATTACTGCATCATGTGCCCTGCGATTGGGACGGAAGCCGAAACTAAAGGGAGAAAATCCGGGGTCAAAGATTTCCGTCAGTATTTGCAGGAGAGCTTGTTGGGTAAGTCGGTCAATGACCGTAGGTATTCCCAATAGTCTCTTTCCTCCATTTGGTTTAGGAATCTCTACCCGTAAGACGGGTTGAGGTTTATAGTCTCCTTTTAGTAGTTGTTCACGAATGGATAACCAGTTTTGACAAAGATAAGGTTTGAGATTTTCTACTGTTAGGTTATCTATACCAGGAGCTCCTTTGTTCTTTTCTACCCTCCTTAATGCCTTTAGCATATTTTGTCTAGATAGTATCTCCTCCATTAAATCGTTATTCTATTCTCCGCGGGATTTATCTTTGGTTTGTGCCGGATACATACTCGGCTCTCCCTGATTAGTCGGCAGTTGCACCGCTTTCTTTTCAGGGTAGGCTCTTTGCAGAGTTTTCTGCCTTCCTAATATGTTTCTCGAACTTACCATGTTAATCCCTCACTTCATGTTCAGCCCTTCACTAGCATTAACCAGCTAATATGGCTTCTGCTGACTTCTGACATATCGATATGTCAGACCTCCCCGGGTAAGAATAATAGCCTTCACCCCATCCACCTGCTACATCTACCACACAATCTTTTTGCAGTATCGGACTTTGTTTTGAGGTGCAAACTCGTCCAAATTGTATGGCCTTATATATAGTTCGTATTCCTCAGGCCAGGGTTTTGCCGCCGACTTCCTTCAGATTCCACCTCGCGATGGACACCCTTGTCTTGAGCTAATGGTTGCTACTGCCAAGCTATTACCCATGCCAGGCACACACCATTACCACCTTCAAAGAAGGTGGTTTTTTAAGGTGAAATAAAGCAATGGTTATTTTAAAATCATTATTTCGAAGCAATTGGGGCATCCTGTTTAGAATCTCAATCGGTACCTTCCAACTTCGGTGGCAATCTTTCAATTGTATCTCTAAAGCCTTGACTATCCTGGTCCAATCTGAGCACTGGTTCTGCAAGGTCGGAGGATCAAGTTGCAGGTAAATCTTTTTTATTTGTTGTGCCGGTTTAAAGTCATTACCCAATAGATGAGATTTTATCTTACCCCTGATGACAGAACGTTCTCCATCCATCAGGATATATGATGGAACTGTAACAGTAGTAGTCTGACTTAGATGATATTGACAGGCCAAACGAGAACCTTTTTTAATTTCTTCCTCAGACAACCATGTCTTTTCACTAGTATTTAGCTCAAAATATGAAGGAAAAACCTTAACTTTACACTTGCCGCAGTTTCCTTTACTTCCACAGGGAGTTGTAATCATTATGCCGGCTTCTTTAAGTACGTCCAATAATAGTGTTCCTGCAGGTATAGTTAACTTTTTTTTGCTCGGATTAATGGTAACTTCAATCATATAGCAATCACACTCATTTTATAGGAAATCCTATTATATTTTATCTTAATGCATTCTTATATTTTTTTGATTTTCTGGGTAATGGCCTTAATATGCTCCGGGGTTGTTCCGAAACAACCTCCGATAATATTTACTTTCAGTTGGGCAAATTTCTCAGCAAATTCTGCCATCTTTTGAGGTAATGCCAAATAGATAACCTTATTATTTTCCAAATAGAGAAGCCCGGCATCGGGTTCAACAATTAAGGAAGCATTGGTAATGGCTCGCATGCAGTATAAAACTTGATAAAGTACTTCCGGTTCGCTTCCACAATTTGCCCCTATCCCATCTACACCTTCCTCAAATAATACTTATAGTGCTTTTTCAGGACTGATTCCATAGATCGTTTTAAGGTTATCATCAAAACTCATGGAAGCAAAATCGATTAAACCACTATTTTCCTTCACAGCCTTTAGAGCATTTTTGATTTCATCAATATTATAAAATGTTTCCAATACAATTAAATCCACACCAGAAGAAGCCATTACCTTAATCTGGTCTTGATAACCCTAGTAAGCCTCCTCATTTTTAAGTAGTCCGCAATGTTCTAAAATCTCTCCGGTGGGACATATGGAGCCTCCCAAAAAAGCTTCTGCGGAATTTTTTTCACAATAACGATTCAACTCTTCCCTGGCTAATCTTACAGCCTGCTGATTAATCTCTATTAGTTAAGCTTGTTTATTACATTTCTTTAACTTTACACCATTCGCGCCAAAAGTATTGGTCAGGATAATATCAGCCCCCGCTTCCAGGTAAACAGCATGAATCTTTCTCACAACTTCAGGGTGAGTGATATTCCACATTTCGGGATATTCTCCTGACTTCAATCCATTTTTCTGTAACATAGTGCCCACTACCCCATCAATCACCAGAATTTTGTGTTTCAATAGCCTCTAAATCTTGCCTTTGAACTTATTCTTTTTCTATTTAACACATCGGATACCACCTGAACTAATGTTCTTTGATTCTTTTAATATTCATAATAATGTCATAACATTTTTTTATCTTTTAAAAGTTTATATAAAATTTTTTCTGTGAATTAAAGATAACCTGAAAAAATTATCATCTAATATTTATAAAATAATTTCGGTGATTGAATGGATGATTGTCATTTTAAAAAAATCTTAGTGATCCCAAGTAAAATAAATAAACTTATCGCTAGACCAATCAATACTGGATTTAATCCATTAGGGTATATTATTTTCCAAACTATCATTGACAGTGGAGCTAATGTTATTGCCCAAAATCCAAAATGACTATAACTAATACATTTTTTAAAGAACATTGCAAATAATAATGGAAAAAATATTGTAGTTCCCCTTAATCCCATTGAAAGGAAATTCCATCGAATAATAGTTGAATAAAAATCTTTTTTTACAAATAAAAGGGCAATAATAAGAAGAATAAATGTTGTTATTCTTGTTAGAGTTAAATAGAATTTTTGATTAAAATTAAAAAACTTTGGAAAAATATCTTTTACAAGCATAGTACTAATACCTAATATTAAACTAGATCCTGTGGTAGTTGCAGCAATTAGTAATGTTGCTAAACTTATACCTCCTAAGAAAGGGTTAAAAGGCTAATTGAGTTGTACCAATAGTAGATGCGCCCCCAACTAATGCACCCGTAACTGTGCCAGTAAATAAACTACCCCGCAGCAAGCTGACGGGGTATTAGATTAGTGTCAGCTGCTGTGTGTGTAATTGTCGATAGTCTTTTATTCCTTGTTTCTTTATGTAGTTAACTATGCTGTTTTCGTTACCATGTT
>Ga0307378_10013578_pt1 | contig 10295 bp, 9 predicted proteins | sample UN1MG_FD_202238 | JGI IMG/M metagenome (GOLD analysis project Ga0307378, IMG submission 202238) | Soil microbial communities from Risofladan, Vaasa, Finland - UN-1 | ecosystem: Environmental > Terrestrial > Soil > Coastal area > Acid sulfate soil | place: Finland: Risofladan, Vaasa | collected...
GGAACCCGAACTTCAGCCCTCCCTTGGTGAAGTCGACGTTGGCCAGCGACGCCAAGGGCGTTCCCCAGCCGAGGCGGACGTTCGGCTCGTTGCGGAGCAGCTCGAAATTGACGCCGAACTTGTCCGAATCGTCCAGCTTGACGCTGAGCACCATGGCCTCGATGGCCACCTGCATGGGGCGGATGTCGACCTCGTCGACCACCAGGTCGATTTGCCGAAGCACCGTCTCATAGTCGCGGACCAGCACGACGTCGCTGCCGGCGAAGGCGTCGCCGCCGACGTTGGCGGCGTCGGTGGCGATGCCCACCTCGGCCGGCGTCGAGACGCCAACCACGCCCACGTTTTGGGTCACCAGTTTCGAAATCAGCGATTCCAGTTCGGCGGCCGTGACGTAGTTGGGCCGGTAGATCCGGGTGGCGATCCTGTCCAGGCTCTGTTCGAAGGTGTCGAAGTCGGCCGGCTTGCCGATGTAGACGAAGTTGCCCTCGCGGCGGGCCACGAAACCGGTCGGTCTGAGAATGGCGTCCAGCGCCGTGTCCACGTCCACGTCGGTCAGCGTGGCGTAGACGGTCGCGTCGAGCACCTCGCTGCCGGCGATGATGTTCAGGTTTCCCTGCTCGCCGAGCACCTCGAGCACGTCGCCGAGCTTGCTGTTTCGGGCGTCGATCGAGAGTTTGTCGTCCCCTTCGCCGTCGATCGGGTCGGTGAGGATGGAACTGGTGGGCGTGGCCGCCGCCTTCGTGCCGGCGGGAGCCACGTCGAGCTGGGCCACGTACTGGTCGATCCCCGTCAGCACGGATTCGTAGTCCTTGACGATCAGGAACTCGTCGCTGCCGGCGGACTCTGCCCCGGGCGGCAAGGGCGCCGGTTCTACGGCCTTCTCGGCCGGCTTCCACACGCTGATCGTGCCCGTTTGCGGCGTGAGAAACTGCTCGAGAAACCTCTGGAGTTCGGTCGCCGAAACGTGTTGCGGGCGGTAAACACGGGTTCCGACCTGGTCGGTCGGCTCGGCGAAGTCCGCCTGCGTGCCGATCATGACGAACTTTCCCTGACGCCTTGCCACGTAGCCTTTCGATTCGAGAATGGCGTCCAACGCACCTTGGATATCGACGTCCTTCAGCGACGCCGAGACCGTGCCGGTGACCTTGTCGTTGATGAGAATGTTCAGGTTTCCCTCTTGGCTGAGCGAGAGCAACACGTCGCGCAGGTCGGCGTCCTGCAAATCGACCGAGAACAGCCCGTCTTGCTCGCGGTTGACCGTGGCCCGACCGGTCGGGCGAGGCGAACCATCATCCACAGACGGCAACGGACCGGTTCCACCGAGCGTCGGTTCTTGCGGCACCGCCGTGGATGGAGGGGCAAGGCTGCCCGGGACAGGCTCGCTCGCGGCCTGCCCTCCGGGAAGCACCACGGGTGGTTCGGCCAACTGCGTCCGGGCAGGATAGGGTATGACCACCACTGGGGCCGTCGGGGCCGAGGCGAACTGCGGCGGGTGTGCCGGCTGAGGGACCGCCGGGAAAGATGGTTCCGCAGCATACGCGGGCGGCTCGGCGCTGCCGGTCTTCGCTATGGCGGCCTTCTCGGGTGGTCGTTCCGCCTCTTCGGGCTTCGTCAGCGCGGGGGTCGAGTAGCTGACGCAAACGGCCAGCCCCACGCCCACTGCGGCAAACAGGCCCAGCAACGTGACACGACGAAAGAGGTTCATTGGTCTTCCGTGACGCGAGGGTTCGATTTTTTGGGGCGTTTGTCAACGCGGCGGTTCCACCACCGCGTATATCTCGGTCAAGGCGTGTTTCGAACCACCTTGATCTGTCCGGAATCGGGCGACCCGGCGAGCTTCAACTCGAAATGTTTGCCGTCGCGGCTGAGCACCACTTGCCGGCGTTCCACCTTTTCAAGCCGAAACTCGATCTCCCGGTTGTCCTTGGCTATCTGGACGAGGCTACCCTCCTGATAGGTTTTTCCGTTGATCCGTGCCACCCGATGGTGCGTCCCGACGATCGTACTGGTCAGCTCCATCCCCAGGCTCTTCGACAACTCCTCGGGCTTCTCGATCACCAGCCGTGTCTTGGCTTTGGAGAACGGATCGCGTTGTCGGAAAAACGGATCGACCGCCGACGTTCTCGGATCCTCCTCCATCCATTGGACCAGTTGGTGCCATGGGTATCGGGGTTTCTCGGGCTTCTTCGGTTCGGTTCCGGGCTGGCTCGTCAGGTTGGCGACCGAGGTCGGCGATAAATCGGCGGCCGGCTTGGCAGGCTTGGCAGGCTTGGCTTCGGCTGCCGGATTATCTTTGACGAACAAACCCTTCACCAGGGGGGCCCAGAACCACAATGCCACCAGGAGCAACAGCCCCAGTGCGGCCGATTTCTTGGGATTTCCCGTGGCTTCCCGACGTAACTGTTTGACTAACTTACTCAGATTCACTGTCTTGTGTGCCGAACCGCAGCGCAACCGGGCACTTTGGTTCGACTCCTCTCGGTTATCGGTTGTTCGGAACCCTCGGCCTAATCGGAATTCTCGGGATTATCGGCAAAAACGACCAAAGTTAGCTCGCACTTCACAGATTGCTCATCCTGGTCCAGATTCTCCAAGTTGAGCGAATCGATCCACAAGGCTTCCGGAAGCCCCTCCAGGCTCCGCAGGAAACCGCAAACCTGGGCGAACGAACCGCTGCAACCCACCGTCAGCGGAATCCGCCGGATCTTGCCGTAGACAACGACCGGTTCGGGATCGAGTCGGGTAAGCTCGGTCCCGACGGCCAGCGCCAGCGCGTTGATCTTCCCGTGCAGCGTCGCGATCTCGCTGGCAGCCGGAGCGTCTTCTTGCCAGGCCGCGTTGTAGTCCTCGGCCTTCTTGATCTCCTTTTGGACGGCCGGCAGGGCCGTGGCCACGACGGCGGCCCGATCGATGGTCTCTTGGTACTCTTGGATCCGATCGCGCAACTCGCCGATCGCCCGCTTGCCCGGCAGAAAGAAGAAGACCACGTAGACCACGGCGACCACGGCCACGGGCACGGTGACGATCCAACTGCCGCGGGGGATCTTGGTTTTCATGGCGTCCGTCTTCCTATCTCGTTTCTTGCACGGCCTCTGGAAGAGCCTCCGGAGCGGTCCCTGGCCGAGTTTGGGCCAAGGCGTTCTTGGGCGGTCCGCTGGGGCCGTCCGCCTGGCCGTAACCCGGCCGGACGATCAACGTGGCGTGAAACTCCAACTGGTTGCTCTGGCCGGTCGCCACGCTTTCGATCGAATCCAATTCGACCTTGGCGAAAAGGCTCCCGGCGCCCAACGCGCCCAGATAACGGTGCAAAGCGGCGCTTTCGCTGGCGGTTCCCGACAGCAGGATCAGGGTCTGCATCTTGTCGTACTGCTGGCGCAGCCGTTTCAGGTCGCGCTCGGCCGGAGGCAGCAGCTTGTCCTTTTCCTCCTCGGCCTTGGTTTCCGATCGGGAACGACGCTCGGTCGGTTCGGCCTCTTGCGGCTTCTCGCCGCGGGTGATTTGCACCTGCCGGAAGTCGATTTCGTCGGGCAGCGGCGCGATCAGCGCGGCCAACAGTTGAGTGCGGGGCCAGGGGTGTCGCAAGTAGGTGTAGAGCGCAGCGGTGTCGTGTTTCGCCTTCAATTGCGACTGGAACTCGGTCAGCCGGTCGTTTTGGGCGACGGCCAGATCGTGTTGGGGGGCGATCGCGGCCAGCTCGTCTTCGACCCCGCGTTCGAGGCGGTATTGAGCGAAAATGGCCCCGCCGAGCAACGCGACGAACGCCGCCACGACGACGATGCGCCACGGCTGCGATTGCCGGCTGGCATGTTGCCGGTGGTACTGGGCCGGTAGGAAATCGATGTCTTGCATGGGTCTGGTCAGTTCATATCGCGCAGGGCGAGTCCGGCCGCGATTTCCCACTGTCCGATCCGCCCGGGAGGGAGGGTCGTCTCGTAGGTCCGCAACGGATTACCCAATTCGCAGGACAGGTCCAGCCGGCCTTCGAGCCACTCGCACAGCGTGGGGTTGGCTTCGCCGCCTCCGAGCACGAGCTTCGAGAGCGGTTGACCGCGGAAGGTGACGCTGTAATAACGCAGGCACAGCGACAGTTCCTGGATCAGGTGGCCGAGCACGGGCCGGATCGATTCGTTGATGCTGCGGGTGACCTCCGGGTCGCGCTGGTCGGCGCGGCGGTCGCCGTTGTGGCGGCGCAGGGCGGCCGCGTCGGGCAACGGCATCTTCAGGTGCCGAGCGACGGCCTCGTCCAAGTGTCCCCCGCCGACGTCGAGGTACTTCACGAACATCGCGTCGTTGCCCCGCGCGATCACCACGGTGCTGGTCGCCGCGCCGACGTTGACGAACATCACTCGGCGTTGCTGGTCGTCGTCGCGGCGGAACTGCTTGCAGTAGCAGCGCAGCAACGCGGCCGGCTCGATGTCGATGGCCACCGGCGTCAGCCCGGCGGCGTCGGCCAACGCGAGGATCCGCTGGATGACCTGCTGCCGGCAGGCCAAGAGGATCACTTCGCGGCGGACCGCGTCGCCCTGCCGGACGTCGGCGGCCTCGAGGTATCGGATTTCCGCCTCGTCGCTGCTGAAGGGGAGCCGTCCGGCGGCCTCGAATTGGACGATCTTGTCCAGCTCCCGGCCGCTGGCCTTGGCCACGCGGATGTTCTGCACGAACAGGTGCTCCGCCCCCAGGCCGAGCACCGCGTTGCGGCCGCGAAAGTTGCGCCGCTGCCGGGCCTGGGTGATCGCTTCGACGATCTGCTCGTCGCGCCGGGCCTCGTCCGACGGCCGCTTCGCCGGAAGATCCCAACGCGCAGACTCCAATACGGCCGCCTGTTCGCCGTCGAACTGCAGCAACTTCACCGATCGGCTGCCGATATCGACGCCGATCGGGCTGTTACGGTGCTTGCCGATCCATCCCACCATGGTGCGTTCCCGGTTGTTTCCGTTTCGTCTGGACAGTAGCCATCTCGCTCCGCGAGATGAAGCTTCGTCAGCCATCTCGCTCCGCGAGATGCAGCTTCGTCTCGCGGAGCGAGACGGCTACTTTGACTGTGCCGCCATTCGTCAGCCCCGCCTAGAAATACGTCGACGTCGTCGTGTCGAACTCCTCTTCTTCCAGCAAGTACTTCGGCGGTCCCAGGGCCGAATAGTCGCCGACCTCCGCCAGCCCGGTGATCGGGTTGACCGTCAGCACGATGTAACGTGTCTGCTCGCCTTCGCCGGCGGCCAGCCAAATGTACGTCGGGTCGCTTTCGGTGGTTTCTCCCAGCGGGCCGAACTCCAGATCCTCGGCGCGGCTGAAGAAGGTACCCAATCGCGCCACGGCCGCGATCCGCACCGGCCGGCCGATCGACGGCAGTTCGTCCAGGTCGACGATGTGCTCGTCCGGCGGATCGTCCGGCGATCGAAACGGCGAGTCGGGCAGCTTGTCCAGGGCCGGATTGCTGCCGCTGTGCGTGAGCACGTACCGATTGGCCTTCGCGTCGAAGCGGATCCGGTACGTGCTGTTGTACGTGACCGCCAGACTCCGGCCGTAGGCCAGATCGGTGCTGAGAATCTGGGCCGCCGCCCGGAGCCGGTCGTGAAGCCCGGGATTGGTGTCGGGCAACACGATGCCGGCGAGGATCCCCATCACGGCGAGCACGATCAGCAGTTCGATCAGCGAGAAACCGGCGGTTCGTCGGTGGGGCAGCATCGCGGCACAATCATGGTTTTTCCGGCGCGCTGACGACCACGTTCAGTTTGCCGGAACTTAACAGGGCGTTCTGTTCCTTCAGCAACTGTTTGATTTCTTTGAGCTGGGTGACCATTTCCATCCGCTGCTCCACCGCGTTGGCGAACGGCGGCGAAGCCGGCTGCACGGCGGCATTGGTCGTCCTATAAAAGCTTAGCACGCAATAACATAGGACGTTCGCGGCGATCAACAGTGCCCAGACGGTTCGGCGGGTCATGGGTTTTCTCCGGGGATTGGATATTCGGGTTGTGGGCAGAGTACGCTTTGTGTGGATGGTCTTGGAGAAATCGGCTTTGGGGATTAGCACTACAGTGCAGGATTGCAGAACCTTGACGTTTAGCGGGCGGGCTTGCCCGCCGTTACCCGGGCAGAGAAACGCTGCTTCCACAACGGCGGGCAAGCCCGCCCGCTAAACGTCGTTATCACAATCGTTTGCGTCAAACATGCTGGCACGGCTGGAAGTCGCGGTCTAATCACCCATCCCCTATCCCCAGCCCCCAATCCCCCCTCACGGATTCTCCGTCCACTCGAGCAGGTCCCAACGAAGACCGTCGTCGTCGGAATGGGGCACGTAAATCGGATTGCCCGATTCGTGCCAATGATATCGGGCCTCGGTGGTCTGCGGCTTGATGGTCAGCCGCGGATTCGGGTCCAACCCGTAGTTCCGCTGCAACCATAGCGGGAAGTAATCCGTCGCCGGTTGAGCGCCGCCGCCGGCCTCTTGGTCGAACCGCTCATAGCAATCTTTCCACCACTGCCAGTCCCTGTCCCAGTCGGATCGCCCGCGGATGAAGAAATCCCGCGCCACCACCTCTCCTTGGATGGTCACGCCCATATCGTACTGCTGGTCTTTCATGATCTCGAACTGGCCGCTGACCGCGAGCAGCCCCGTAATGCTTCCTTCGGCACCGTACCAGATCCGCATGTCGTCCTGGAGGATGGCCAGCGGGAGCCGCACCGGCACGTCGGTGCCTTCCAGCGGGGGAAGGTCGACCGATTGCAGGTGGACGTTTCTGCCCCGGATGTGCAAGTCGCCGTTCCAGCTTGCGGCGGAAACAAGCGTTCCGCGGATCGATACGTCGTCGTACAAGTAGACCGGACCGGAGCGGTAGTAGATGCCCAGGGGATTCGTCTGCGGATCGGGCTCCCAGGTCGCGTTCCACTGATTCTGGTGGAGCACGGGCACGTCGTAGACCTTTCCGCCGGGATAGATCTGGTAAGTCGTCCACGGCCCGGGGTGTCGCCATCCGGCGGCGACCTTCGTGTCCACGTCGTTGGTGGGCACGTCCATCTCGGTCTCCAGCAGCGAGATCAATCCGCCCGGTTGTCGGTTGTAAGGCAAGTCGAGCGGTCCGCTGAACGGTCGCCAATCGGGATGGCCGGCCGATCGCATGGCCTGGAGGTCGCTGAGATAACGTTCCTTGGCGTCGTTCTTCCAGGAATACCCTTCCGCCAGGTCCAATTTCCTTTGGATCCGCACGGGACCTTCGACGCGCAGCGGCACGTTGACCTCGAAGGTGCCCCGGTCGTGTTGATAGAGAGTGTAGCGGGTCATCTCGGACCAGACGTCCGGCTCGGAAGCCAACGCACGTGGGATCAGCCGGACCACGGCGCGGATGCGGTACACCGCCACGGATTCCGGGCGGTTGGGATCGGCGGCGTATCCGGTCGCCCACAGCGTGACGCGATAGGGGAAGTCCGCGTAGTCGGGATCGCCGGAAGAGAGCGAGGGGTCGCCGGTCTTGTACGTGACCTCGAAGCTTTCGTACTTGGCCGGCACTCCGGTCAACGTCGTATCGACGCCGGCCCAGTCGCTGGTGCTCATCTTCTTCAGGGCCATGGTCAACCCGGTGACGGCGGCCTGTCGGGCGGAAACCCGGCGGTCGGAATTCCGGTTGATGTTCAACGCCGTGCTTTGGCTGCGGATGGCCGCGTACGACAGTCCCAGCGTCATCGAGATCAACAGCAACACGATCAGCACGGCCACGCCGCGGCGGGGGCGAAGTCGTTGCGGCGACGCCGAGATCGCGATTCGTCGAGGACGGGAGCTTCTCATTGGTGCATCTCGTAATACAAGGCCGCCGAACCGAAGAAGGGAATCGGCTCCACTGCCGTGGAATCGTCCGCCGCCCGATCAGCCGGCACCAGTTGCAGCTCGGTCCGTACCCACACCTGACGCAGACCGGTCTGCGATCCGAAGATACCCTGCACCCACGCCAATTCGTCCCAGCCCAGCTTGTCGTCTTGATAGTCGGTCCATTCGACGGCGGAAGGGCGCAGACGCGTCTCGAAACGGACCGCACCCCGCAAACTCCCCGACGAGGGCTCCGATTCCGAAGATTGCAGCGTCGCCGCCGTCCGCACCAGACCCGTGAGCGTAACCTGTCGGACCGAATTGGACCGCTTGATCGCTTCGATCTCCGCGATCCATTGGGCTTCGTTTTCTACGGGGGGAACGGTGCGCGTATCGCCGGGGACGGTGATTTCCAGCAGCCGGTTCGGCGCGGCCGGATGCGGACAGAAAACGACCAGTTCGTTGAACCGCGGCAACCCTTCCGCGTCGGCCGGGCGGCCTTCGGGGCGCCAAACGACCAGCGTGTCGGGGAATCGCCAGGAGCCCGCCTCGTCGGCCAAAACGATCGCGCCGGGGAATTGCTCGCTGGCCGACGCCTGCCGCACCGCGGCGGCGATCCGTTCCAGCGCCACCCGGGCGTGTTGGGTCACGGTGGAATAGTCTTCCGCATACTGGTACGTCTCCTGAACGCCCTTGGACAACACGCCCAGCGTGCCGACCACCATGGCCAGGATCGTCATGGCGGCCATCAATTCGACCAGGGTCAGGCCGGCCGGCGCGCGTGTCGAAAGTAGCCGTCTCGCTCCGCGAGACGAAGCCTCATCTTGCGGAGCAAGATGGCTACAAACGTGCGTGCGGCGTAAAACGCTAAAGCGGTGGAACATAGGCTACCACCCGTCGCAGTTTGGCCAATTCCCGGCTGCCCCGCTCGGGATCGTCGTGGAGGATGCGAACTTCGATCACGCGATAATCGCTCGTTTGCGGGAAGGGCAGACGTTTGGTTAAGTCGGTCTCGTCGACGTAGTAAACGTCGACCTCCTGCCGCCAATGGTCGAAGATCCGAGTGGAGGCGTGCAAGGCCGGATGACGTTTGTCCCCTTCGCCGTCGTCGATGCCCAGCGTAATTCCCCAGGGATCCTCCGGCGGTCCGGTTCTCCATTCGTCGAAGTCGTCGATATCGTCGTAGCGCTCCCTGCCCGAACCTTGTTGCTCGTAAGACGACGGGCCCAGGTCGATCTGGCGCCCGTCCACGCCGATGGCGTGATAGCGGTTGCCGGCGACCTCGTCCATCAACTGCTGGGCCATGCCGTTGGCGATCGACTGGTAGAGGCCCTCGTCGGTCGTCTGCAGCGTCGTGGTGGTTCCCAGCAGAAGGATGCTGCCTGCCAGCGCGGTGATCGAAACGGCCACCAGGGCCTCGATCAGGGTGAAGCCGGCGGGTGCCGGCACGCGGCGTTGGTTGGGCGAGCGAGTCATGGTTCTTCGTCGGCCCCGAGCACCCGAGGAAAAAAAGACGCGGCGGGGTCCCCTCTAGCTCCCAGCTCTCCCCGCCGCGCCGGTGACCAACGCCCCTCCCCAAGGCGCGGGTGCATGAAACTATAGGTTGCGCGCGCCGCGTGTCAAACATTCTGGCGGCGAGTCGTCCGAGGTGTGCGAACTCTGCGGGGAGCGTGCGACACTTGCCGCGGAAATGCGCGTCGAACGACGTGTGCGGCGTTGCCGATTCGCTGCGCCCGGTGTGCGGCGGACAACACGTGTGCTCGGGTGCAACGGACCGACGTTGAGTTTTGGCAACGTCCATCCCCGTAAAGATGCTTTCGGCAAGAATAGTAGCCGTCTCGCTCCGCGAGACGAAGCCTCATTTCGCAGGGCTTCATCTCGCGGAGCGAGATGGCTACTATGCGCGCTAACCCAGCCAATCCAGCCCCACGTCCAGGCAAACGGCCGAATGGGTCAACGCGCCGACGCTGATGCGGTCCACGCCAGCCGCGGCGATCCGGCCGACCGTCTCGAGCGTCACGCCTCCGGAGGCCTCCAGCTCCACCGCCGGACTACAGGCGTCGCGCCGGACCACCGCCTCGCGCAGCTCCGCCGGGCTCATGTTGTCCAACAACACGATGTCCGGACCCGCCGGCAGAACCTCGTCGAGCTGCCAAAGCGTGTCCACCTCGATCTCGACGATCATCCGGGAACGGGCCGGCTCGGCGGCACGCTGCTCGACGAACCGCCTGGCACGGGCGACCGCCTCGGCCGGGGTGTATCGCGCCGGACCCTCCGCGGGGGAAGGCGATTTCGCGGAAGTCCCACGGCCCAGGGCCAGGTGGTTGTCCTTGATCAACACCGCCTCGAAGAGCCCCTGGCGATGGTTCCAGCCGCCGCCGCAGCGCACGGCGTATTTCTCCAGTCGCCGCCAGCCGGGCGTGGTCTTCCGCGTGTCGTAGATCCGCGCCTTCGCTACGGCCACGGCCTCGACGTACTTGCCCGTCAGCGTGGCGAT
>Ga0307378_10013582_pt1 | contig 10294 bp, 9 predicted proteins | sample UN1MG_FD_202238 | JGI IMG/M metagenome (GOLD analysis project Ga0307378, IMG submission 202238) | Soil microbial communities from Risofladan, Vaasa, Finland - UN-1 | ecosystem: Environmental > Terrestrial > Soil > Coastal area > Acid sulfate soil | place: Finland: Risofladan, Vaasa | collected...
TGGGCACAACGTAAGGTATCTCATCATCTGGATACTCTTTGTATTCAAAATACACTTTACCATTCATTGCCTTTTTAGTAGGATTGCGTTCATAGTTAAACACACGGTCATACCTAATCTTTTCACCGTTATTGAACTTTTCGGAAAACCAACTGCTGATTTGAAAATCCAGTGGCAAAAGATAGTTGCTGATGAATGGTGCCCATATCTTGATCGGAAATGCATTAAAGTACGTAAAAGCCAACCAGAGATATCCATAGGAACATGTTCCGTTCTCTACGGAAAAACAAAAAGGCCTATTATAATCTGTCCCTTTCGGCTACTTGAACGTCGGCAAATATTCACAGATTGTCTTCATTTATTAACAACTCACGAACCGGGAAATGAATTACATATTGTTCCCGAGATTTCTGTCCCGGGAGGTAGTGTAGATTATTTCCTGGCATCTGTTAGGAATCAGAAAGTCAAAGATTTTGTTGGAATTGAACTTCAAACATTAGATACCACTGGAACTGTTTGGCCAGCTAGACAAAAATTTCTTGAAAAGGTCAATGTTGTCCAGGAAGGTCCTCCTGAATATAAGACATATGGAATGAATTGGAAGATGACTGCTAAGACAATTCTCATACAACTTCACCATAAAATACAGACATTTGAAGAAATCAATAAGCGTCTTGTTCTTGTGATTCAAGATTATCTCCTTGTTTATCTCCGTCAGCAGTTTCAATTTTCCCGCCTTCGTACTGCACGCCAAGGTGACCCAATGCAAATCCATGCTTACCAAATGGCAAAAAAGCCTGACGACATGTATAGCTTAGAACTCGGCGAACGAGTTAGCACCGATTCTGATGGTATAGCGATTTGCCTTGGTTTACAAGCTGATGCCAAAGTTGAGCTTGAGGAAATAATTGAGCAGATAGAATCAAAAATATCAAGTAAGACACGCTTCGCGTTTTGACCATTATTAAAATACAACAAGGGGTTTCCCTCGGACGCGGGCTACCGCCCACGCCAGAGAAATTAGCATTCATTGTTTCTAATCAGTTCGGTGATATGGAACGGCCTACGGCTTCGCAATGACGCCAGAAATGATTAAGGACGATGATTACGCCCCAGTGCATTTTCGGCCCCTTTTCTGTTGACTTTTGCTTCAAACTATGTTAAAATACCCACCTGTTTGCCTGTCCCTTAGGGGCAGCTAAGCAAACATAACCCGCCCGTAGGCGAGCTTGGCGGAATCAACAGAAAATGCTCAGTAGTAAATATCAAATCGTAAATAGTAAATCGGCAAGCTTTCCTATCGTTTACCCGCCGCTTGCCCGCCGTTTGCTTGGCGGGTCCTTTTGGCGGGCCCACCAAACCGCCCATCCCGCCAACCCAACCCGATCCGTCCTAAATACCAAATCTGAAATCGTAAATCGTAAATTAGATAAGCCTGCCCATAAGGCAGCTATCTCACCGGGACCGCCCATCCCGCCACGACCCACCGTCCTCTGTCCTCTGCCTTCTGTCCTCCACCCTCTGTCCTCTTATCCGCCTACAAATAAAACTCCGCCCGAAGGGCCTCCACAGTTTTGCATTTTACATTTTGATCTTTGCATTTTCCTTTACACCTGCCGAGAATCCTCTACAAATCGCCCCCTTTTTGTACAAACGAACCCAATCTTGTCCGCCTCCGGCGGATTCAAAACCCCTTATCTGGCAAAGGGTTACGAAAATGAACGCCTTCCGGCAAGACCAAAAACAAACCCAAAACGAACCCAAACGAACCCAAAACGAACCCAATTTTTGGCCCGTCAGGGCCCCCCAAACCCAAAACAAACCCAAGCAAACCCAAAGCAAACCCAATCTCCCAAAAACCCAAAAATCAACGCAACTTCTTTCATGGAAAAGGGTTACGACAATGGAACCGCCTTCGGCCCTAAAAAAACGAACCCAAACAAACCCAATTTCCTTATGCCTAACAAAATGAACGCAAACTTCCTATCTACAAAGGCTTATGAAAATGAAAGCACCTTCAGCCTCCGGAAAAACGAACCCAATCGAAGCCAATTTCAAAGGCAAAAAAAACGCTGACAATCAGAGGCTGTGAGAAATGCGGGATAGAGATAAGACGCATACTGAACGGTTTTTGTCTTCCCGGGAATTGCGGGGGCGGGGGTGGTTATTCGATGTTTTGGACCTGCTCTTTGAGGCGGTCGATCTCGCATTTTATCTCGACGACGCGGCGAGTAATGTCGTTGTCGCAGGCCTTGGAGGCGATGGTGTTTGCCTCGCGGAGCATTTCCTGGCTGATAAACTCGAGCCTTCGGCCGGCTCCGCTGTCGCCGGCGCAGGCCCTGACAAACTCCTCGAGATGAAAGCTCAGGCGGGCGAGTTCCTCGGATATGTCGGACCTCTCGGCAAACACGGCCACCTCTCTCGCGAGCGTCTCCTCATCCAGCTTGAACTTGACGTCGGCAAGCAGGTCATCGACCTTCTTCTTGAGCCTGTTGTGGTATTCCTGCAGAGTGCCCGCGTTCCTCGCGGAGATCTGCTCGAGCTCGCGGCTGATGATTTCGCAGTGGCCCTTTAGGTCGGCCGCCAGGGCCGCGCCCTCGGCGGCGCGTGCCTGCTTGAGCCTGTCGACCGCCTCGTGTGTGATTCGCAGGACGCCCTGCCGGATTTGGCCGGCGAGCTGCTTATCGGGTGACGCCGGCAGTATAATCCCGGGTAGCCCGAGCAGGCCGGCGATATCGATTCTTCGCGTACCGTCACCGGACAAGGCAATGCGGCTGAGCTTATCGACGACGCTCTTCAACGCCGCCTCATCTATGCTGAAAAGCACGTCAACCGGGGCGTTCTTGACCCGAAGCGAATAGCTTATGGTTCCGCGCAGGAGGCTGCGGCGAAGGAGCTTCTCGATATCCTCTTCGAGAAACGCCGCGGACTCGGGCAGCTTTATCACCGTTTTGAAATAGCGGTTGTTAACGCTCTTTAACTCTACCGAGTATGTCACTCCCGCGATTTCGGCTTCGGCGCCGCCGTATCCGGTCATGCTGTTTATCATAACTAACTTCCGTGTCGAATTCAGATGTCACGTGCCTGGCTGTCCTGGCCTGCCGAAAACGGCTCAACCCTCGCCGGGCAGGTCTGCTTCGCTGGTCTTTGAGTCTTCTGTGCCAAGATCGTCGCTCGGCGCCAGCGGCGCCTTCGGCTGCGGCGCCGGTGCCTTGGGCTGACTCACAGGCGCCGTCGGTAGCTGGGGCTGTGCGCCGCCGAATTCGCTTACAGACGGCTTGTAAAATTTCGCCAGTATAACCGCCAGAATCAAAAAGACGCCGACCAGCACCATTGTAACCCAAGTCAGAAAGTCACCGGTCTTCGAACCCAAGAGGCCTCCCGCGCCGCCGCCCCCAAAGGCCGCGCTCAAGCCGCCGCCCTTGCCCTTTTGTATTAATATAACCAGAACCAAGGCCGCCGCAGAAATAATGAAAAAAGCCGCGACGGCGTTCATGAAAATTCCTATTGCCAACAAACCAGAAACCACCATTATCGTTCCCCTTACAAGAGCATCTGCTCACGTGTGCGCAGCGTACCGACCATTATTTAACATTCGCGGCGCAGGCGATATAAGACTATGCCGCGGCCTCGATTATCGCAATAAAATCCTGTGCTTTCAAGCTTGCGCCGCCGACCAGCAGCCCATCGACATCCGGCTGGGCCATGAGTTCGGCGGCGTTGCCAGGCTTTGCGGAACCGCCGTAAAGAATACGAATCTCCCGGCTCAATTGGTCATCGCCAATCTCGTCGAGCAGTCGGCGTATCATGGCGTGAACCTCCTGGGCCTGCTCAGGGCTTGCGGTTTCTCCGGTTCCTATGGCCCAGACGGGCTCATAAGCGATGGTGACGGCGGAAAGCTTCTCGGGCCCCAGACCGGCCAGGGCCTTTCTCAACTGGCGCTCGACCACGGCGGCGGTCTTGTCGGCCTTTCGCTCTGCTATCAGCTCGCCCACGCAAAGCACCGGCAAGAGCCCGCCGGTGATTGCCGCCGTAACCTTCTTGTTCACCAGCTCGTCCGTCTCGCCGATAACGTGCCGGCGCTCCGAATGACCGCACAAGACATACGTACAGCCTACATCCTTGAGCATCGAAACACTTATCTCACCAGTAAACGCCCCGTCCTGCTCACAGTAAACATCCTGGGCGCCGACCGCAATATGCGAGCTGCGGACTGCACTGACCACCGCGTGCAGATAGACAAAAGGCGGCATGAGCGCCACGGTCACGCTCCGCCCCGCAACCCCCTGACACCCGGACGCAACAGCCTGTGCCAACTCCACGCTCGCGCGAGCATTGGTGTTCATCTTCCAGTTGCCGGCTACAAAAGGCTTTCTCATCAACATTGCTCCACAGAATCTGTCATCATGCGCCCGCGAACTCAGAGCAGCTCCGTTGCCCGCGGAAAACTGCCGAGCACAGAAAGCTGAAGGCAGTGCTTGCGTGCCTTTTCGAGTCCCTTTTGGACATTGTCATCCGTACGGTGCCCGACAAAATCCACAAAGAAGTAGTACTCCCACTCCCTTTTTCTGCTGGGCCTTGATTCTATATTCGTCAGGTTAATATCGTGCCGGCGGAAGACATCGAGCACGTCTGCCAGGGCCCCCGCCTTGTGCGCGGTGCTGAACAGGGCGGCGGTCTTGTCCTCGCCGGTAGGTTTTGCATCTTCTCGCGCGACGACGAGAAACCTAGTGACGTTGTTGGCGATGTCTTCTATGTTCTCGTAAATGACTTTCAGGCCATATAACTCCGCGGCCACGCGCGAACCGATCGCCGCGCCGCCCTGTTCCTCCGCGGCCATCTGGGCGGCCCTGGCGGTTGAGGCAACGGCTATCGTGCGGGCCTCCTTGAACGTAGCGGTGAGCCAGTTTCGGCACTGTGCAAATACCTCGGGCTTCGAATAAATCTTTTCGATGCGCTCGAGCGGACAATTCGCCAACAGGTTATGATGAATCGCCATCAGCACTTCAGAGCATATCTTGACGTCGGAATCTATCAGGGCGTCAAGCGTCTCTATTACGCCGCCGCCCGTGGTATTTTCCACCGGCACCAGGCCAAGGTCGCAATGGCCCTTACTGACTTCGTCAAAGATGCTGCGAATGTCGGCGAGCGGTTCGTACTCGACGCTCTGGCCGAACTTGAGCATGGCGGCGGTGTGGCTGAAGCTGCCCTGCGGACCGAGGTAGGCGATTCGCAGGGGCCTCTCGAGGACGAAAGAGCCGCTCATCAGCTCACGCCAAATGGCTGCGAGGCACCGGTCGGGAAGAGGGCCCTGGTTGACCTTGGTTATCTTCTCGAGGATCTGCTTCTCGCGGTCGGGGGCGTAGATTTGCCCGCCGGTCTTGCTCTTGAGCTTGCCTATCTCGACCACGACGCGGGCACGCTCGTTGAGCAGCTTGACCAGCTCAAGGTCGATTTCGTCAATTCGATTTCGCAGTTCGTCCAGAGACATAATCGAAACAGGATGATAAGGTTATCAGGGACTTTTAGCCATCAAGCGGCGACGCCCATTCTTAGTAAAAACCACTATATTTAACAAAACCTGGCCCTTGCGTCAATGAATTTGAATCGTTAGGTTGAATATTGCGAAAATACTGAGGGCGCAGTGCGTGTCGAAAGTAATCGCTTATACGGTTTTCAGGACGCGATGGGGCTATTTCGGGCTCGTCGGCACAGAGGACGCCCTTCTACGGACCGTGCTGCCGATGCGCGACCGTCAAAGCGCGGAATCGCAGTTGCTGAAGTTTGTGGGCGTCGGGTATCGGGCGGGTGAGGCCAGGTGCGACAAGATGCTTTTCAACAGCCTTCAGGAGCAGATAAGCGATTATTTCGAAGGGAGTTACGTAGCTTTCCACAAAGATATCCCCCTTTTACTGGAGGGCGTGAGCCCGTTCGGCCGCTCGGTTCTGGCTGCCTGTAGAGGCGTAAGATATGGCAGGACAATAAGTTATGGCCGATTGGCCGCCAAGGCAGGCTTCCCAAAGGCCGCCAGGGCCATCGGAGGCGTGATGGCCAGGAACCCGGTGCCCTTGATTATCCCCTGCCACAGGGTCATTCGCAGCGACGGCAAAATCGGCGGTTTCAGTGCCGCAGGCAGCGTTTCACTGAAGAAAAGACTGCTCAAAATGGAACGGCAGCACGGAGGAAATGATTTAAGGATGATTGATGAATGACTCAAACTGACCGAGGGTCAGTTTGAAAACGCAAAAATCAAAGCGTGAAATGCAATCCGCCTTCGCATAAAGCTATGGCGGACAAGAATTGTCGAATCCGCCGTTGGCGGATGGCTGATTTTACTATTGTTTTTATGGCGCATAATACCTTGTCAAAAGGTGAGTTGCGTTTATGGGTACGGATAAATCGGTCAGTTTGAGTGAATGATTAGGCCAAGGGCCGGCGGATCTGACGGGGAAATTCGAGGGGGGATTCATAGTCCAAGTTACGCAGTTGTGAGGCTGTATAGGGGTTTTTGATAGCGCCAAGGCCGATTTCTGTAAAAAGTCTTGACTGCATTTGCGCTATTTCGTGTATTTGCCGTAGAGGTTGCGGCAGGCTCAGGCCAAGGCGATTAAGCAAGACTTTCTGAGCTTCGTCAGATGTTGTTATGCAGCGAAGTCCAGCCGTCGGCCTAATTGTGCCCAGCCGGGGGTGCACTTCATATTTGTAGGTAGGAAGGCAGGCTATTAGGCTTCTATGATCGTGCAGGCCTTACGAGGGGGCTGGATTCCTGCTTTCGCAGGAATGACAACGGGGGAAAACGAATCGGGAAGAAACGGGGGCAATGATACGGGCAAAGAATCCACCTACAAACGCGAAGTGGACCCCCCAGCCGGTCTGCTCATTGGCTTTGAGTTTTCCGAGGTATGCAAGAGGACAGGTCTTCACTACATCAGGTTTTGGACTTATATGCCTAAGCGACAAACAGCAATCGCTGATTTGTCGCCGAAAAAAAATTTCTATTTCCCCAACAAGTGCGTAACCTGGGTCAGGTGTCGTCATTGGCGGACATGCAGCGCGTTTGGCTGCTCTTCGACAAGCAGCCACAGCAGAAAAGGTCGAAGACCCAAAAGACCTTCTAACTTTTTCTGTCCGGCGGGACGGCAAGGACCCATCGGGTGTAATTTCTCGCGTTGGGAAAAGTCATGGCAAAGACGTCTATCTTCTGCGGCTGGTCGGTCGGATCGTCGTCAACGGTGGTGTAGGTGATGCCGTTTAGTGTGATGGAAATCCTGAGTGACTCCTGTGACAGGCGCTCGAGCCTTATGGTCAGCGGCGAGAACGTGTCCAGAGGCAAATCGAAACCGCCGTTGATGCGGAGACGCCTGTAGTTGTTGTTCTTAGAAAGCAGCATGGCGTCGTTATCGGGATTCTTACGCTTGTATATGCCGCCGGAAATATGCACCTCTCCGGTGTGGTCCCTGAATCTTCCGACCTGGCTGCTGACGTGCGGGCTGATATAGAACTTGTAGCCCCGGTAGCCGCGGAACACTTCGTCTTCGGCGTCGTCGGCGGTGATATAACGTCTGCCATGCGAATCGAACAGACCCGCCCGGAAGTCGCCGGTGCCTGCGGTGCAGGTGACATCGTGGTCGATGCAGCCGCTGAAGGACATGCAGTTGCAGTCGGTTTTGGGACCGTCGCTCAGCCACATATACGAGAATTCGGCAACGTCACCGGGCTTGCTTAAGCGCTGGTCGGGCAGTCTGACAACGATTTGCTCATCATCGACGGGTTCCCATTCGAGCTGCCCCTGGCCGTTGACGAAAAGGGCGGTGGGGGCGTCGGAGTAGTACCAGGTTTTGCCGTCCCAGTTTACGCCGTCGTCGTCGATGATGGTGTGGACGTGCTGGGTTTTTGCGCCCAGTTTTGCGTTGGTCGCGCTGGACAGGCGCAGGATAATCGTTTCGGCGGGTTCGTGTTCTTTGTCATTGATAAGATGGATGGTGACTTTGGCGGTTGTTTGGCCGGGCTCGAAGACAAGCTTCTCACCGGAAATGGTATAGTCGTCTCCGCGGCTTGCCGTGTCACGGCCGACGTAGAGGCCGACCGTTACCAGCCGGGTTTGCGGGCTGGACAGAGCGACATTGACAACCACCGGGCCGGCCGATTCGAGTGAGGAGGAGGAAATCCTATCGAACTGCACGGTTGGGCCGTCAGCAGCGAGGATCGGCTGCGGCGGTTTATAGCCCGGCCAGCGGCGGACCTCGGTGCTCGTTGGGAAGTCTTTGGGTATTTCCTGTGTCACCTTGCCGGTGGCGGCCCATTCGGCGCCGCGCTGGAAGGTGACGATGAAGCTCACACATTCCATCGCATCGACGGGCGCGTTGGCCGCGTGGCCCATGAGGGTGTGGAATACTCTTCCCCTGCCGTAGTTTACGGTGAAGATGAGGGGTTCGTTTTCACCGGTGCCTCCGTCAAGAGTTGGGTCGGCGTAGGCGGTGGCAAGGACGGTGAGGTTTTCGGCGGGGCCCCGCATTTCGATATTGAATCCGTCTCTGGAGTGCAGCCACATCCGGGGCAGACCTTTCATAACGGGATGAAGGGGGGCGCGAGTCACGACCTGGATGATGTGCTTGCTCGGGTGGGAGCCGCCCTCGCCGGGGCTGTAGTCACGGATTGCATTGCCGCCTCGCCAGCGGATATAAGGTCCCCATCGTTCATCCCGTCCGGCCCAGCCGCCGAGGCCCAAAATGCGGTTGTATTCCTTCCATTGCGGAAACGCGTTGTTTGCAGCGTGAAAGGCAACGATGCCGCCGCCGGAGCTGACGTAATCAACGAAAGCCTTTTGGGTCTGCTCCGACCACAAATCCCCTTCGTAGTTGAGAACGACAACATCATAGGCGGCGAAGTCGGGCGCAAATTTGCTCATGTCACCGTCCTCGCCCGGGCTGACGGCGACATCAACCTCGAACAAATTTGTCTGTTCCAGTATTTGCTTAACGATGGGGGTGCTGAGCCGCCAGTCGTGACCGCTCTGGCCCGTAACGATTAGCGCCTTTAACGGCACCGCCGCGGGAAACGCCGCACACCCCTTCCCAGCAAGCCAAGAGGCGAATGCAATTACCAAACACGCCGATAGGGCCCTCGTGCGGTGATTCATCCTTAACTCCTATGTCAACACCATCAAGCCCAAAAACACCAAAGCATTATAACCGACTTCAGAACGATTTTGAGGGTGATTTCACATCGAACAGGTATCCACATAGCCAAGATCGGTGAACATCAAGACTGTGCCACTGCTGCCGCCTTATTCAAGAAAGCTGGCATGGTTGGCGATACCGGACAAAAACACAGTCCACTATGGCCGGACTTAGACGACCCGCAAAAAATCCCATAATTCTTGCCTTGACTCCTTCGCTACGAGTCTGGTATATTATCATTGAGTAAATAAGTGGTGGGGAGGAACTTACGTTGCCGTTCCTGCCAAGTTTCCCCCTACATTCACACAGGCTTGCTCGCTTTTTGCGTCCGAAATGGAGATTTGTGCGGAATACGAGGTACAGAAGGAGATTAAAAAATGGGTACGAAGACAAATCCAAAAGCCGCCCCCCCAACGCCAGTACTCTTGATTGCGTGCTTAGTCATCTCTGGAATGTGCGATCTGGGCAGCACGACGCTTACCTGCTCCAGCGAGTATGTGGCGCAGGAGGCCGCCAGCTTAACCATACCGGCTTCCGATGACGCCACCGTGGCCAACAATTACCCGGGGACTGCTATGAGGTCATCCGTCAACGGTTATAATCAATTTTTTTGTGGGCTTCTGGCTTTTATGTCATAGGCATCGGTTTCCGAGAAGTTCGGCTGGTTAGCGGCTCATCCTGCTATTCGTGCTCTCGCTGTTTTTAGCGGGCACCGTGTAATTATTCGCTTTTATCGCGTGAATGCTACCATCTAAAAAATCGTGCTTCGGGCACAGCCCCGCCTCGTAGTCATTCAGGCGAATTCGAGCCTTAAAGCCAGCTTCTCGGATTCTCATAGTATTGTTATTGTCTTTATGCGAATCAATTTGTTAACGGTTGTATGTAGGGTTTATTGTCGCAAGCCATCTTCCACAGATGGATGGCGAGTCTTCTTGCCATGGCGGTAATAGCCTTGTTCCTTTCGCCGGTGTTGTGGAGTATTCTGCCAAATACACGGTGGGCGTGTGGATCCTTTGCGACCCATATCCAGGCGCCCTGGATAAGATTGGAGCGTAATTGTGGTCTGCCGGTTTTCAGGATGGGTCCGTCTCTCTGGGATTGGCCGCTTTGGGTAA
>Ga0307378_10013583_pt1 | contig 10294 bp, 2 predicted proteins | sample UN1MG_FD_202238 | JGI IMG/M metagenome (GOLD analysis project Ga0307378, IMG submission 202238) | Soil microbial communities from Risofladan, Vaasa, Finland - UN-1 | ecosystem: Environmental > Terrestrial > Soil > Coastal area > Acid sulfate soil | place: Finland: Risofladan, Vaasa | collected...
ATTGCTGCAACGACCCCTTCGAGACACCATCTACCCTTGAAGCCAGACAAAAAAGGCTATTGACACAGAAATTCGGAACCCGAGCCATACCCTTTTTGTCAATGGCCTCTAAAGCTTTTGGATCGCTGAAAACATAAAAAGTTATCGGCTTAAATTATAAGATCAGAGCCAAGACCATGCGTGGTTCATAGATAAATCCTTGAGCGATTGTTGTCTGTCAGAGTTCTTGCGTGGAAACGAGGGTGTATGTGATTTGCGAAAAGTCGTTTGAGAAGCAACAATTATACCACAATCTTTGGGACAATTACCCAAAAGGTTTAGAGCTATCAAAGGCATTACGAGTGTGGTATGATTCTGAAATAGCACTATGTGAACTGGCTTGAATAAGGGAAGCTCTCCAATCCAATCATAATCTGGAGAGTAGACACCAGAAAACACAGTCTTTGTTTCGACGTATTGGTCGTTTGATACTTCACTGTTGAACGGCAGATTGTTGGCCAATGGCGAGATTTTCCGGACGATGTTATTCTTGCTCTTGAATATGAGTCTACACAGTGTGAAAATGAATTTTGCGATGATTTTTAAAGCTTTGGTCCCAAATATTTCGGTAGTTTTAACCTTTGTTAGAAAATCAAGGATTCTATATGGTCATTGAAATCGAACAAATACGGAATTTTTGGGAGAGACAATGGAAAATGGAAGCAGATATTCTCATAAGTTACTTCGCAAGACAGAATGACGCTCGTGATGCCCTCCGGGAGCTGAAGACGAGCGGCTTCCGCCGCGTGGCATTGGTGCACAAGACCGCTGATGGAGACGTACACACACAGGACCCATTCCTTTTGCGCCGTACTCTCGGGGTGACCCTGGCGGCTATCCTGTTCGGGGGCTTTGCCGGTGCTGCTTCCCATATCCTTCACTGGCCGGCGTCGATTCTGAGCGAATCCCTTTCTACCCTGGCATCGATCCTGGCGGGCGGATTAGTCGGAACCATCTTCGGCGCGGTGTGGATACGACGGTCGAAGTACGGTGTCGAGCGAAAGCTGCTTGAAAGTCACGCACGCTGGTTGGTGTCTGACGAAACTGTCCTGATTCTCCAGGCGCCGATCGAAAAGTTGCAGCTTCCAGCGGCGGTGCTTCGGGAAATTGGCGAGATCCCGCCGGCAGTGTTCGTCTTGCATCCGAAGCGCGAGGGTCAGATCGGAGATGTGCGGAACGTAGGCGAGCCGTTCTCGCCAACGCAGATTCGCAAGCATGCCGAGTTGCTGGCGAAGGACCACCAGGTTGCCCTGGAGCGGCAGCAAAACACCTGGCTACTTGATCGTCTCGAACAGACCCGTCAATGGATTCATCAAGTTTGCTCGGACCTATCAGAAGCGAGTCGATTGGAACAGAGTGTGGCTCCGGCTGCCGAGTGGATCCTTGATAATGAGTATATCATTGAGGGCAATGTTCGCGATGTTCAACTGAACCTTCCCCGGCGTTATTACCAGCAGCTTCCTGTCCTTGCCAACGAATCCTACCGAGGTTTGCCACGCATCTACGGCTTGGCGAAGGAACTCATCTCTCATACGGACTTGCGTCTGGATATGGAGAATATCGTTTCGTTCCTTGAATCCTATCAATCCGTGCGAACGTTGAAGATTGGTGAACTTTGGGCTGTGCCCCAGATGCTGCGTACCGCATTGATTGAGAACGTCCAAAATCTTGCGGTACAAGCCCAGAGAGACTTACGAGAGCGGGAGAAGGCCAACTTCTGGGCGAACAGGCTCATTACAGCGAATCGGCGAGATCCAAACCGCCTCTTCTCGATCCTGGCAGAACTTGCTGAAACGCAACCCAGCCCAAGCCCTTATTTTGGTTCTCAACTTATCGATTATCTCTATGACGAAGCGAGTGCGTTAGTACCGGTTCAGAACTGGCTTGAACGCACGCTCCAGAAATCCTTGAGTGAGCTTAACCTGCGTGAGCAAAGCCGCCAGACGAAGGATCAGATATCAATTGGGAATGCATTTACCAGTTTGAGACAACTCGCCTTGCTGGATTGGAGGCAAATCTTTGAACAACTCAGCCGCGTGGAGCAGTTGCTTCGGCTTGATCCATCCGGAGTGTATCCCAAGATGGATTTCGACACACGTGATCGGTATCGTCGGGCAATTGAAGAGTTCTCCCGTAGGTCAGGTCAGGCGGAGGAACATGTCGCCCAACTCGCCATCGAGATGGCAACGCAAGCCATTCGCGAATCAGCAGGAGATGAGCGATGTATCCACATCGGGACCTATCTCATCGGAGAAGGAAGGTGCGAGTTCACGCGGCTCATACGGTGCTGTGAATCGCCATGGTTCCGCGCTTTACAATGGGTATACCGCCATCATTCTGCCGTCTACTTTCTCGGGCTCAGCTTCTTCTCCGCCGTATTCATCTTCCTGATCATCTGGTTTGGGCTGCGCGGACAGTCGCCCGGCCTACAACTCTTTATGGCTTGCCTCTTGCTTATCCCCACCAGCCAACTTGCGCTCGAGGTAGTCAATTACCTAGTCACGCGGCTCCTTCCACCCCGCACCCTTCCGAAGATGGATTTCAAAGTTTCGGGTATTCCAGATGCATTCCGGACATTGGTCGTTGTGCCCATGATGCTCGTGGACGCGGAGAATATCCGGGCAGAGGTGGAGAAATTAGAAATCCGGTATCTGGCCAACAAAGAAGATAATCTGCTCTTCAGCCTCTTCACAGACTATACGGATTCGGATCAGGTGCATCATGAGGACGATGAAAAACTGCTCCAGACAGTTACCGAAAGCCTCGAAGCTCTCAACCGTCGGTATGGTGGTGAGCGTTTCTTCCTTTTCCATAGGGACCGCACATGGAGCGAATCCGAGCAGAAATTCATTGGTTGGGAGCGCAAACGCGGGAAGCTGGAAGAACTTAACAGTCTGATCGATGGGACGCGACTTGAAGATGCCGATAGTTTGGTATATGTCGGCGACCCGGATCATCTGTCCAATGTGAGGTTTGTCATCACGTTGGACAGCGACACACAGTTGCCTCTCAGTACTGCCCGCAGGATGATTGAGACCCTGGCTCACCCCCTGAACCAGCCACGCTTCAATGCCGAAGGCAGAATCATGGCTGGTTCCTACACCATCATCCAACCGCGAGTGAGCCCTTCACTGCCGAGCACGAGCGCCTCGACTTTCAGCCGACTCTTCGCGGACGCGGTTGGGATTGACCCATACACCAAGGCTGTTTCCGATGTCCATCAGGATCTCACTGGTGAAGGCTCCTACCATGGAAAAGGCATCTATGATGTGCGAGCCTTTAGTCGAGTGCTTTCTGGGAGATTTCCTGAAGAGTGGTTGCTGAGCCATGACTTAATTGAAGGTACTCACGTCCGAGTGGGTCTGGCCAGTGATATTGAACTCTATGATGAGTTCCCACAGGATTACCGGAGCTATACCAGCCGGCAGCACCGTTGGATTCGTGGTGATTGGCAAATCGCGGATTGGATATTGCCGTGTGTTCCCCTGCCTGGAGGACGGCGAGGGCCAAACCCACTCTCCCGGTTCAACTGTTGGAAGATTTTCGACAACTTGCGCCGGAGTCTGTTACCAGCGGCCAGTCTGGGTTTGCTCATAGCCTCCTGGCTGATTTCTACTCATATCGGGTGGATATCTACCCTTGTGGTCGCCATACAGTTACTCTTCCACCCTTTTGCACAGCCCTTCACAATGGTGACCACCCGCAAGGGGCTGAAGCAATTCTCCTTCTCGAAGGTGGCACACGACCTGTTGCGGACGGTTGCCGATATCTCGCTGCTTCCACATCAGGCTGGGTTGGCTATGGATGCCATTCTGCGGGTCTGGTATCGCCGCCTCATCTCTCACCGCGGGTTGCTTGAGTGGACTTCGGCTGATGCGTGTGCCCAGTATCGGCAGCAGTTGTTTGTGACTTCTTTGGGTCTGGCGAGTATCTTCAGCGTATTCGTGGGTTTGGCGGTGCTGTACTGGATGCCATCGAACCTTGCGATGGCCAGCCCCTGGCTGGTGTTATGGTTTCTATCTCCTCTGCTTGGATGGCTCTTGAACTTGGGACCACGTTCCAAACAAAAACAGTACATGCTTCCAGTAAAGGATATACAGTTTCTCAGGAATGTTGCACGACGAACCTGGCGATATTTCTCTGATTTTGTTGGGGATGATACCTCCTGGCTTCCGCCCGACAACTACCAGGTCTCCCACCAGAACCAACTGGCCATGCGTACCAGTCCAACCAACATTGGTCTCTGGATGCTCAGTGCTCAGGCCTCGCATGATTTCGGGTATCTGACGCTGGATCAGGTCGTCGAAAAGCTGACACGTACCATGGAGACGCTCGGTAAACTGGAGCGGTATGAGGGTCATCTCCTGAATTGGTACGATATCCAAACCCTAACCCCTCTAAAGCCCCGCTACGTTTCGGCAGTTGACAGTGGAAACCTGTTGGGTGCCTTATGGGCTTTGGAGCATGGACTTGATGAGCTGTTCCAGGTACCTGTCTTGGATAAGAAGGCTTTTGAAGGGCTACGAGATACCGCTGGAATCCTGAAACATGCCGTCCAACAGGAAGGAATTGCCGGACATGATACTCACGCCCTCGACGAACTGATACGCGAGTTGGAAGCCCCACCAGATCGCATCGCTGAAGCGATTCGCCTACTGCAGCGAGTGGATGGGAGTGTAAAGGCTCTGACCGCTGAAGAGCATGAGTCCGCAGATGTTAAAGCAGGTGCGGTCTATTGGGCCGGCCAGATGGATAGTCAGGTATCGGCTTGGCTAAAGATTACGGATCGCTATCTGACCTGGATTGAAATCCTTGCTGAAAAAACGGAAGAGGAAGTCGCTCAGTTATGTCCGGAGGCTGTGCTTGCCATCCGCCATGACCTGTCTCAAGCGCCTTCGCTTCTCGATCTTGCTAAGGGTCACATCGGTTCTATCCCGATCCTTGAATCGATCCGGGAGGTGGCTGCCTCGGCTGGTGGCCCTCTCATCGAATGGCTTGACCGCCTTTTGCAGACCTTTGCAAAGTCTAAACACCTGGCCGATGAAATGCTGGGTTTGGGCGAACGGCTTATCCAGAACGTGCGAGAGTTATCCGAATCTATCAATATGCGTTTCTTGTATGACCCCACACGACGGCTGTTCTCAGTCGGCTACAACGTCTCTGAAGGCCGCTTGGATAACGCCTACTACGATCTTCTTGCGAGCGAGGCAAGGTTCGGAAGTTTCGTAGCCATCGCTCGGGGAGATGTCCCAATTGAACATTGGTTCTCTATGAGTCGACCCTACAGCGCTATCGGTCGGCATCGGGTGTTGCTCAGTTGGAACGGTACCATGTTCGAATACCTGATGCCTCTGATATTCCAGCGCTCTTATGGGAATTCGCTCTTGGATAAAGCAGCGAGGGAAGCCGTAGCGTTCCACATTGATTACGCTCGCAAGCGTCGTGTGCCGTGGGGGATCTCGGAGTCTGCCTTTGGATATCTGGACCTCAACGAGACCTATCAATATAAAGCCTTCGGCGTACCGGAGCTTGGATTGAAACGCGGCTTGGAGGAGGAGGTCGTTGTAGCGCCCTATGCCACCCTTCTGGCAGTGAATGTAGTGCCGAGGGAGACTGTACAGAATCTAAAACGACTGGCCAGTCTGGGGCTTCTGAACGATTACGGCTACTACGAAGCGATGGACTTCAGCCGTCAACCGAGTCGTAAGGGCGAGCGCGGTGTGATCGTACGGGCTTACATGGCCCATCATCAAGGCATGGGTTTCCTTTCACTGACCAACTTCCTGCATGGCGATCCTATCCAGCGGCGTTTCCATGCCGACCCACGTGTGCGTGCGGCTGAGCCATTGCTCCACGAACGTATCCCAATCCGTCCTCCGCTGTTGCACCACATCTCCACACGGGAAAGAGTCCCTTCGGTGACCAGTGTCGGCGAAGTTGCGCCTTCAGTGAGCAAGTTCGATACACCCAATACCAGTACGCCTAAAACCCAAGTGCTCTGCAATGGTCGTTATGGTTTGATGGTCACCAACGCAGGTGGTGGATACAGTCAGTGGGGCGGCTATGAGATCACACGCTGGAGATCAGATCGGACTCGGGATCCGTGGGGAACCTTCTGCTACATCCATGAAGTTGATTCGGATCGATTGTGGTCCAACACATATAACCCAATCGGCGGGAAGGTTGATGCATATTCAGTCAACTTTGCGCTCGACCGTGCCGTGTTCCGGCGCGAGGATAACGATATTCAAACCGAAACTGAGGTAATCGTCTCACCAGAAGATGACGTTGAGATTCGGCGGATAACTCTGACCAATCGGTCTGTTCGCAACCGCCGCCTAAATCTCACCAGCTACGTCGAACTCTCGATGGCGCCACATAATTCAGACAGGCAACATCCGGCCTTCAACAAACTGTTCATCCAAACCGAGGCGGTGCCTCAACATCAATCGCTCCTCGCGTATCGTCGACCTCGCACCAAAGACGACCTACCCATTGTTGTTGCGCATCGCATTACGATTGAACCATCCGAGGATGAGACTCTGCGGTTCGAGACAGACCGGCGGCGATTCATTGGACGCGGACGGACGCTTGCAAATCCGATGGGAGTCTTTCAAGAGCTCGGTAACAGCCAGGGGTTTGTTCTCGATCCGATCCTCAGCCTACGCAAGAGCGTGACTCTAAGTCCTGGCCAACATATCCAGGTATCCTTGATTCTTGCCGTAGGCGAAACGCACCAGCAGGTATTGGGGTTAATGGACAAGTACAGCGATCCTCATGCTATCGATCGGGCGATGGATTCTTCTTGGGCATCCGCCCAGATAGAGTTGCGATTGCTTCACATTCAACCCGACGAAGCTCGCCGCTTCCAGCATCTGGCAAGCCACTTGCTGTTTCCCAATCCTCTTCTGCGTCCCTCCTCCAAACGCATTGAAGAAAACCGCAAGGGTCAAGCCGAGTTGTGGCCATATGGAATCTCTGGTGACTTGCCGATTGCCCTGGTCACCATCGGCGAGGCACAGGATATCAGCCTGGTCCGTCAGATGCTCCATGCACATAGTTATTGGCGGAGGCACGGGTTGATGGCAGACCTGGTGATCCTCAATGAGGAGGCAGGCGGCTATGAGCAGCCGCTACGAGAACAACTGCAGCGCCTGATCCAAACGCATTCCATGTATGCGGGGATTGATCGGCCTGGTGGAATTTTCTTGCGAAGCGCCGATCAAATCCATGAGGAAGACCTAAAGCTACTCAAGGCTGCGGCGAGTGTGATGCTGGTGGCGGCACGTGGCACTCTGTCTCAGCAATTGGGCATGCCTTCTGTGGAGGCTCCAGAGCTGCCGGAATCAATGGCTAAGAAACGTGCCCCCCGTGAACCTTCGGCTGCGCTACCATACATGGAGTTGTCCTACTTCAACGGCTTGGGTGGTTTTACACCGGATGGGCGTGAATACGTGATCTATCTCGGCCCCAACACCCAAACGCCTGCACCCTGGGTGAACGTCATTGCCAACCCTACCTTCGGAACATTAGTCAGCGAAACGGGGTCTGGCTTTACCTGGTATGGCAACAGCCAGCGCAATCGTCTGACACAATGGTCGAACGATGCCGTAATAGATCCACCATCTGAGGCGTTATACATTCGGGACGAGGAAACTGGTGTCTACTGGACGCCGACCCCGTCACCGATTCGTGAGGAGACAGCATATCGAGCAAGGCATGGGGCCGGGTACACGGCCTTCGAGCATAACAGTCATGGAATCGAACAGGAACTGACGGCCTTTGTTCCGGTGGATGAGAATGGTGGAGCACCGATTAAGCTGCAGAGGTTGCGGTTGAAGAACGACTCCTCCAGGCATCGCAAGCTCTCGGTGACGTACTATGTGGAGTGGACACTGGGCGAGGACCGCGAATCTTCCCAGATGCACATTGTGACCCACTGGGATGACAAAGTCAGTGCCCTGATTGCTCGGAATCGCTACCATCCTGAATACGGGGATCGGGTCGCCTTCGCGGCAGTTGATCCGCCTGCCGAGTCTTGCAGCGGCGATCGCGTGTCATTCGTTGGTCGTAACCGTTCGCTGGGAAACCCAGCGGCGATGGAGCGAATGAGGTTGTCACGTCGGACAGGGGCGGGTTTTGACCCGTGCGCGGCACTGCAGGTCACGCTTGAGCTTGCTCCTGGCGAGAGCACTGAGATGACGTGCATGTTGGGGCAGGCAGAATCGGTGGAAAAAGCCCAAAAACTGGTTCTGGCCTACAGGGAAAGCCAGGCGATTGAGACCACGCTAAGCCAAACCAAGGCCTGGTGGGATAATCTGTTGGGCGTGATCGAAGTGCATACCCCCGAACTTGCAGCGGACTTCCTGATCAACCGTTGGCTTTTGTACCAAAGCTTGAGCTGTCGCATCTGGGGACGCTCTGCTTTCTACCAGTCCGGCGGCGCATTCGGATTCCGCGATCAATTACAGGACGTGATGGCTTTCGTCTACGCGCATCCTGAACTGGCGCGCGAGCATATCCTGCTGGCGGCGAGCCATCAGTTCAAGGAAGGTGATGTCCAACACTGGTGGCATCCACCGACCGGCGCGGGAAACCGTTCGCGTATTTCCGATGACATGCTGTGGCTTCCCTATGTCGTCGCTCACTACGTCCGGACCACCGGCGATGTTAACATCCTGCATGCGGAGGTTCCTTTCCTCAATGCACCCGTGCTGGAAGATGAGCAGCAAGAAAGCTTCTCCACACCGGAGGTAGCGTTCGAACGCACCACACTGTTTGAGCATTGCCGGCGAGCGGTTACCCGCGGACTTACGGTTGGACCCAACGGCTTGCCCCTGATTGGAACAGGGGACTGGAACGATGGGATGAATCTCGTGGGTGCCGGTGGCAAGGGGGAGAGTGTTTGGTTGGCATGGTTTCTGGTAGATGCGCTTAAGGGTATGGTCGAATTGTCTGACCTGCTCGACCAGCCAGATATAAGCCTTACCTATCAGAAAGACAGGAAAGTGCTGATTCAGCACATCGAGCGAGTAGCATGGGATGGTCAGTGGTATCTTCGGGCAACATTCGACGATGGCACGCCCATTGGTTCTTCGGCGAATAAGGAGGCGATGATTGGTTCCATGTCTCAATCCTGGGCTTGGCTGAGCGGCGCCGCCGACACGGATCGCGCAGGTAAGGCTTTGGAATCAGCATGGAGGCATCTCGTTCGCGAGGATGACGGTCTGGTGCTACTATTCGCCCCTCCCTTTGACAGATCGGAGCCATCACCGGGATACATCAAGGGATATCCGCCGGGGGTGCGCGAGAACGGAGGCCAGTACACTCACGCCGCCCTGTGGTTTGCCATGGCCATGGTGCGCCAAGGGGATGGTGAGCGTGCAGCGAGAATGCTGCGCATGCTCAATCCGATTGAACGCACGCGTGATCTGGAAGCAGTCTGGCGCTACGGTGTCGAGCCCTACGTGATCGCAGCTGACGTGTACCGATTGCCCGGGCGGATCGGCCAGGGTGGTTGGTCATGGTACACGGGTTCGGCGGCGTTGATGTACCGAGCTTGGGTTGAAGAGGTACTTGGATTAAAGGTACGTGGGGACCAAATGCAGTTGTATCCGGTCATCCCCGGAGGGTGGGAGGGCTTCAGCCTGCGTTATCGTCATGGGGAAGCAATCTACGAGATCCATGTTGAGAATCCGGAAAGGTGTGAGCAAGGTGTGTCGTGGGTGGAGATGGATGGTCAGCGTGTACGGGATGGAGTGATCCCGCTGGATCGAGGCCTGGTGAAGCATCGGATCCTCGTTCACATGGGGAACCCGGAACAGACGACTTGAGAGGCGTCTAACTTGAGGATAGGTGCCATAAAATCGGCGTCCATACCGCTTGGCAGGGCCTGCCAAGCACCGCCTGCTTTGATAAAGTCGCCTCCTGCAATAAACTCGCCATTATATGTTGTCAGGGTGCTAATATTTTGGTTCATTTCACTGCCTAACTACAACTACCCTACAACTAAAAGGCACAATATCCGTTAATTTCATAAAAATAGCCATTTTATAAGTCTTTGCCAATAAAGCGGTTATAAAATTTTTAAAAATGTAAAACATTTTATGAAGGCGTTATTTCATTGGGCGACCATGTCCCATCCGTAGTTGGAGGTTGAAAAAAGCGATGGCTACTCCCGCCTGATTTTGTTTAAGATCAGGTCAGATAAAAACTTATATTTTCTCGAAAGGAGTAGCCATGCAGAAACGATCTT
>Ga0307378_10013584_pt1 | contig 10294 bp, 7 predicted proteins | sample UN1MG_FD_202238 | JGI IMG/M metagenome (GOLD analysis project Ga0307378, IMG submission 202238) | Soil microbial communities from Risofladan, Vaasa, Finland - UN-1 | ecosystem: Environmental > Terrestrial > Soil > Coastal area > Acid sulfate soil | place: Finland: Risofladan, Vaasa | collected...
TTAATATATAATAGGTTATATTTTATACAACCTGGCTTGGTTGTCAACCAAAAAATGATTTAACTCCAAAAAATACAACAACTTATAGCACTTTTTTGACGCTGACTACTTTTGACGCTGGCATCAAAGTTTAACGGCATCAATCATTTAGCAATGGCGACGGGGGACATGGATGCGACGATTCGCTTCTGGCGCGATTTGCTCGGCATGCGTCTGGTAGGGGGTCTGGGCGAGCCGGAATTCAGGCACTATTTCTTCGAGATCAGCGAGACCGACCTGATAGCGTTTTTCGAGTGGCCCGGCGTCAAACCGATCGAGCAAAAAGCGCACGGCCGGCCTGTCAAGGGGCCGTTCGTTTTCGATCACGTTTCCTTCGGTGTCGATAGCGTCGATGCACTCTGGGAGTTGAAGGACACGCTGGACGCCGCCGGCTTCGAGTCTTCGGACATGATCGACCACGGATTCATCCATTCGATATATGCTTTCGATCCGAACGGCATCCCTATCGAGTTTAGCTGGACCGTCGAGGGCAAAAACATCCATGACAAACCGGTAATGGGTGACATCGAACCAACCGCCCTGGCCAAAGAAGGCCCCGAGCCACAGCCAGGCCGCTGGCCGGCAGTAAAAAATCCGACCTCACCGGCCAGGCGAAGAGTTTACGCCGGCGCAGGAAGCGAACTGTTTCACGGAAAGAAACAGTAGGGCGGGGCTTGCCCCATCGTTAATAGCTATACTTTGTTCGTAAGTGTTAGGTTGTCGAGGTAGAAGACGGTTTTTTTTGTGGCGTTACTGGAGAAGCCGAGCCACGTGAGCCTGTTGAATTTGGCGTTTCCGGCTTTTAGCCCTTTGAATTCTCTGGCCGTGCTGTCGTCCGGCATCGTCACGGCCATATCCCATGTGTCCCCGTTTCCCTCGCCCAAATCAGCGGTAATCTCGAAGCGCACCCACTGATCGACCGGCAGCTCCAGCAGAGTCTTGCCGGCGACTTTTAGCCGGGTTCCGTCAATCCAGATGCTCGGTCCGACGCCGTAGGGCGAGGTGCGCCAATCGCGCCACTCGTGATTGATCTGAACGTCTTTGCCGATGCGGATATCGAAGGCGCAGCGTGCCGTGCCGCTGCTGTAATTCGGCGAGTAAACATAATGCGGATTGTACGCCTGCTGCAGGCCGGCCGCATCGAGAATCTTGAGACTCTTCCTGCCGCCGGCGGCCGTCTCGTCGGTGACAACGATGGCGTCGCCCCTGTTCTCGACGTTGCACTCGGCAGTGCCCGGCTGCTGCCCGGCGGGAATCGCCTCGAAGTTATCGTTGATGGAAACGGGCGGCGGATCGGGCGCGATTTGAAGCTCCGGGAATCTCACGCTCACGGCCTTTCTTATCCAACTGCGATCTCCGTAAACTCCCGCCATGGTGTAATCGAACGGCTTAAAGCCGATTTCCAGCGCAGGCGAGTTCGGCTCGATGCGAAAGTCGTACCTTTCCGGATCGACAAAAAGCGGGTCGGCGATAATGGAGTTTTTATCACGGCCTAATTGACGCCATTCTTCGAGTGTCAGCCCGGCGGGTTTGACATCCTCGCCGGCGGCGTTCCAGTAGCAGTTCTCGTTCATTACAATGTTGATTTCCTTCCATCGCCCGGCCAGCAGGGGGCCTTCGGTCCAGTAGACGATATTGTTCTCGAAGTTAAACGACAAATGCTCCTCGACGCGCGTGGCCTGGAGCTGGTGCAGCTTGCTGAAAGCGAATATGTTGTTGCGGATGATATTTTCCTTGCCGTAGTGCTGGTGGAAACCGCCGGTCCTGGTATTGTAGACGAGGTTGTTCTCCATCACGATTCCGGTGCTGCCTTCGTCGGTGTAGAGTCCCCAGCCGCCGTAATCGTAGGAATAGATATCGTGAAAGACGTTGTCGCTGACGACGGTGCCTTCGGACGGGCCGAGCGTGTAAATGCCGCCCATGTCACTGAGTACGCCCCAGCCTATATGATGCACATTATTGAAGCGGATGATGTTGCGTTTTGCCAGGCTGTCGGAATAGCCCCATCTCCAGCCGACCGACAGGCCCGTATAGAAAAGGTCGGCGATGTCGTTGTGCGTCACGTTGTTGTCGCCGCTCTGGCCGATCCATACGCCGACCGCAGAGGTGTAGATACGCCCGCCCGAACGGATGATATTGTTGTCGACCGTGATATGGCTCGTGCGGGAAGGCTCGTCGGCCCGTATGCTGCCCTCGCCGATTCGCACGCCGCCTGCGCCGAGATCGTACAGATAGCAGCGCGTCAGCAGGCAATCTTTACAGCCCTGCCTGAACCACACGGCGTAGGTCGCGATATGCCCCACTTCGCAATCCTCGATGGTGACATTGCGTGCGCCGTCGGCCATGACCGCCGCCTCGGTGACATACGCCGCCTGATACGGGGCGTAACCCGTCCGGGGCAGCAATTCCTGGTTGTGCTCGAAGACAAGACCTTTAAGCGTGATATGCTCGACGAATTTGGAATTTTCGGGCTCACCATGAAAGATTACCAGTTTTTTAATAACCGGCGCGACAACCTGTGCCGTAGCGGGATCTTCGCCCGGCAGCGGCATATAACTCAGCGTTCCGTCACGTGACAGGAACCATTCGCCCGGCGCATCGAGAGCCGTCCTGAGATTCTCTAATTGAAAGCGCGTATTCGCCGGCCAGCCGGAATAGGTCTTGAGCTTTTCGCCGACCGTGATTATCGCGCTGCTTCCAGCGTCGATCTCGTTCAGAAATCGCCTTGTGATACACCATTTGTGATATGCGACGAGCGTGACATCTTTAATCTCGTTCGGGCTGAGGTCTTTGAGCAGCTCCAGGTCATCCGGGCGAACGGCCGTAGTACGGCGGAACTTTTCCTGCTCGCCTTCGATCGGTACTTCGACAGACTTGCCCATATAGTGGTAAAACTTGTTCGGCGTCCGCGCCCTCACGGCCCGCCGACCGTTGACGAACAACTGCTCGAAATACCATTTGCCGGCGGCGACATCCGGAATTTGCGTTTGCCATATGCCGTTGGCGCCGGGTTTGAAACCTGTAATAGTACGCCCGCCGGTGAAGATGGGCCTGGCGCCGTCGGCCGCTTCGTAACTGACCGGAAGCTGCCCGGTGCCGCTGTCTTCCGGCCCAAGAACAAACGGCTCGCTTAACGTGTACCGTCCATCGGCGATAACGACATTGATCGCTTCCGGGATCCTGGCGATCAACCGTAACCGCCGTATGCGGTCGCGCGCACCGCCAAGCGTTGCGAGAGGTCCGTTAGTCCGTTCGCTGTTTGGCTGCTCAAGCCGGCCCGACCAACTGTCGCTGCCATCCGGAGAAACGTACAGATTCATCGCCCGGGCGGCCTGAATCCACACAAACGAAAGGACCACGCCGCAGATTAAATATCGCTTCAATATCGAACTGTTCTCTCTCATGTCACTTCACCTCATATTCGAACAAGATTAAAGAAACCTTACACTATTTCTTAAGCGGTCAGATTCTCCCATTTGATTCCGACCTTTTTCAGCGAGTAGCCGAGTTCCTTCATGTAGTCGCCGTAGCAGCTCATCCAGTGGAAACCGGGCATCCGCTCGGCCAGCGTCAGGTCGTCACATTTATAGCTGATATCGATCTGCGAACGGCATATATCCATGAACGGAACATCGGTAATCTCGCCCAGCAGGCCCACCCATCGTTTGACCTTGAAGTCGGGCACGATATTGGTGACAATCTGACCCATGCGCATCTCGACCTTGGGGGCTGCACCGTAATCGGACTCGAAATGCGTCAGGATTCGCACCGGGTCGAGATCCTTGCCGTTCATCTTTCGCGGCGCCGTGCAGTGGGCCAGCGTAATTACGCCATCGTGCGGATAGGTCGGATCGTTGAGGAAGACGGGTTTGCCTGCAATATTCGCCAGCAGCACGCCGGATGGAATCACTACAAAGTCCGATTCGCAGAACGCCATGTATCCGGCGTCGTTCAGCAGCATCAGCGTCAGGCAGGCCGACGTCTCGGCCAGAGGCATGATTGTCCCCATGCAGCCGTTGATCGTAATCGCCTGGCAGCCGGCCTTCTTCATTATCCCGCGGAAGACCTGGTCCAGCAGAAAAGCGTTGTCCACAAACTCCCGCTTTGTCTCCAGCGTATTACCCGGCGCCTTGAGATATGCCTCGGCCCGTTCGCGTGCACGTTTAACCGCAGCGTTGTCTGCCCGCGCCTGCTTTATCAGTTCGCCCACATCCTTGTACGAAACCGTCTGCATATCGAACTTCCACGTCTCTTTGACCAGGTTCGGCACGACACCTTGCGGCTGCGCCCAGGCGGCGGGTCCGCCGATAGCCATGATCTTCGTACCTTTCGTGTTATGCAGGCCGCACAGCGCCCGCAGCCGCCATAGAATCTCGTCCTGGCTGTCGATGACTACGTCACTGTCGTCGACTCCCTTGAGCGCCAGCGTATCGGTATGCTGCCGGAGATAGCGGGGGCTGATGATTTCGTACCACAGATAGACCGGCCCCGATTTGTGCCGGCAGAAAATGATGATGTCTTTGCCGCTCTCGGCCAACTTTGCGAACGTATCCATCCCGCCGCCCGCGGCGTAAATAATATACACATCCGCCTTGGCCAGATCGCTTATCCCGGACAATTCGCCGGTGCCCCTGATGCCTGTCGGCGGCAGAAACTGCACGGGAAAGTCCGCCTTGTTCTCCATATCGCTAAGCTCTCGCCTGATGCTGGCCAACTCCTGATCGGCATCCTGCTGCGTCTGGATGCCGCCCCAGCTTCGCCAACTGGTCTGATGCCGCCTTGTCGGGATATCGTAAACAAGAATCGGTTTAACCACAAGCGGTCGGCGTTTGAGTTGCCCATTACCCTCCTGCTCGGCGGCCGAGACGCCCGCCCAGGTCAGACCCGTCAGGGCCACTCCCATAGCCGCCGCTCCGCCCACGCCCTGCAGAAAGCCTCGACGCGTGATTCCGCTCGCCGAATGGTCATGGCCGCACGGGCAGCAAGTCCTTCTAACCGGGTATTCTTCATGATCTTGAGTCGTCATCAGATATTCTCCTTTCAATTTGGTTCTATGCACATCGAGAAACCATCGTTTCACAAGTCAAATTCAGCAGTTCACTCAGCCGGCAAGTATAACCGAAACAAAACAGCTTAGAAAGTAAAAAGATTCGCTCTAAAAAAGGTTCCTACTCGCTCACCCTTCGTCTACGCTCAGGGTGAAGTCGGGTGGCAGCCTCAAAGCCGAAGGTTTTGGGGATGGTCAATACGCCAGAAGCCATCCCCAATCGCCATAAGGCGTCACCAGGGGACTGCCGCTTGAGGCTGCCACCCTCCAAACTGCAGATTGGAAGAAAGTTGATGATGCATAAAAAACGATTTTCGCACAAATTTTCAAAAAAATGTCTCGAAATCGAAGATTCTTGATTGTTCAAGGTAATTTTGGTAAGTTCATCGATGTCGTACGGGGAATTTATGTTTAAAGCGTGTAAATGGGAAATCCCGGATACATTGTTATAAATCGGTTTGAATAAACGTTTACTTAATATCCTGATCCCTGCGAATCGTAGTGACAAAAAGCGATTGCTGATTGACTTGCTGCTCGTGGCTGTCGTGTTTGGCGGGTACTTCTGGTATACACACTGGACGCCTGAACATAAGTTGGAATCAGAACATTATCGCGCATTTAGCAGTGCTTCAATTGAAGATACCCAGGACGCATTAAGCAAAGCTGAAACGCTTTATCAAGCCTATACCGCCTTCAGGTTTAGAGGCGTTTGAAGAAAACATTGGACCATATCAACTCATTGAGCCGCAGTGGTATCGGCATTTGCTCCAAATAATTGATAGTTTATCAAAGAATGATCTGTATGTTTATTGAAAATCCCGCCGGGTTAGTGTAAATTTCTTATTGACGGGCGGCAAAGCGAGGATACTTTGGATTTGTTGCTCATGGATTAAAGCGGCTGCTGTGCAAAGGCATACATTTTAAGGAAAACGCGTATGAAACAAGTATACATAGCACAAGATCCTTCTGATGCTCATTTTGTTGCGGGAATACTTCAGGAACATGGAATCTCATGTGAGGTCCTCGGCGAGGATCTATGGGGTGCGCGCGGCGCATTATCTGTTTCGCCGGATACTCTGCCTGCCATCTGGATACGCGATGATAACAGGTATGAGGAAGCCCAGAATCTCGTCCGGCAAATTGAGAACAAAACATTAAACGCAACTACGGGCGATTCCCCCTGGCAATGCCCCAACTGCGGCGAAGAAATGGAGGCTCAATATACCGACTGCTGGCAATGCGGAACGAGTCGTCCCGAAGAAACGGAAAAATAAAGACCAGTGAAAGGGGAATAAAGCTTATGTCACGGACATTAATAACAGGGCTTGTCTTTTCGGCTGTCACGATATTTGCCGTCCTGGCTATATCTCCGGCCAAAATGCATCCGGGCGGTTTCAATGTGGCGCAAGCGGCCGAAGCATCCGAGCCGGGCGTCGCCGAAGGGCTGGATAGCCGCCAAAGCGAGCTGCAACAGCTCCTGACCGAACGCAGGATGATACTGAGCCGTATCGTTGAGTCAATGAAAATATTCCTCGAATCAGGCAGGGTCGGTCTTGATGAGTACCGGGACGCGAACATAGCACTGCTGCGCGCGGAAATAGACCTGCGCAATACGCCGAATGACCGCATCGAAATCCTTGAGGAAATTGTCCAGTTCCACAAAAAGTGCGAAGAGCAGGTGCGAAGAAGGGCCGACGAAGGCCGCGCCACTCGGATCGACGTTGAAAAAGCAAAGCTCGCCAGGCTGGAGGCTCAGATTGAGCTGGTCAGGGAAAGCCTGAAAGGGCAGCCTACAAAGTAACACTTCCATCATCAATGTGTCATGAGTTGGGGCCCGCTTCATTCGACCGGTAGTACCGGAAGTCCCTTTTGCCGGCGGTATTCATTGTCCTTCTTGATGAGTTCCTGGAAGCGTTCTTCCAAGACCCATTCTACATGGCAGTCCAGGAATAACACATTTCTTCCGCCACTATGATTGCCCGCCTTCTCATAAACGGTGATCAGCCAGGGAGTGTCTGAAGTCGTAATCGACGCCCCTCGATAGATATATTTCAACTCAGTTGCCGGACACACCAGACCATTAGCAGTCATCTCTGCTTTACTAATCAGCGTTTCCAGATCCGGCGGTAACTCATCCTTGTAGTCATTGGCATAGATCAGGAGGGCCTTGCCTATGCCGCTGAGATTTGCTCCGCATTTGTAACGTGTGGCTATCCCATGGGCTTTCAGCAGGGACGGAGCCACGATGTCGCTGATGAGTGAGTTCGCAGCAGCAGAGTCAACCTGCAAGAGCAAGCGTCTGCCTTGCCTGCGAGGTGTCAGACGTTTAAGAATCTGGTCCAGTTCCGGTATGAGCGGCCGGGCCTCATTGTATTGCCCCGCCCAGGCGTAAAGACCTTTAACAAGCGTCAAAATGCGATCCGCCCCGTCGGTACTCGCCGATTGGATCGTCAGGCCCAGAGAAATCGAGGGCGGGCCATCAAACCCCAAAGCCGCCCACTGGAGATCTCCACCAAGTGCTGTCCATTGAATCTTACCGGATTCAGTGGGAACCTGCGGCAACATTTCCGCCAGAATACGACGTTGATCGGAACTGGGGAACAGCACAACCTGAGCGGTTTTGTCAGCGCAAGCTTGAAATCCTTCCCCCATCGCCTGGGACCGTGCCGGAGAGGCTGTCTTGAGCCGTGTGATGGTCCGTTTCAATCCCACCAGGATCAAACGATCTGCCACGTGGGTCTCAACATCTCCGGCATCGAAATCTTCGGCCATCTTCTGCACGTGTTGGTAAAGTCTGGCCGGATCACTGGCCGAAGGAATCGGAACCGCCACAAAGAAATAGGGAAAATCGTACATACTGAACACCACAAAAATGTCCCTGCCGCCGGCCTTCAGCAAACCACTCAATTCCGGCCCGGCCTCGGCCCGGAAGTCGTTGAGATTGGCCTGCAAATGTTTGGCGATATTCGGTCCGGCATGTTCGCTCACCAGACTGAGAGCCTGATCTACAAAGGCATCAAGATCCAGCTTTGCCACATCGAGATGGGCAACTGCAAAGGTCTGATCGTCAATACATGGCTGTAATACCAGATCCGGCCTTTCGGGTGCATCGGCGGCGAAAGCAGATAAGCTGACGGAGAAACAAAGTGTCAATACGAATAACCAATTCACGGTTGTTTTTGTCTGCATCGTTATACTCCTTAAAAAGAGTGAATATTTGCAAATGGCTCTATGGCTTGATAGTGAGTTCATAGACCGGCCGCTTTCTGCTTTCCGCCGGCGAAACGGGTGCTTCCAGACGGGCGCTTCGTGTGTTAATGCGGTCGTAAAGGAAATCCTTGCCTGTCACCGGATCGGCAGGTATCGGCACCGAAGTGATTTCGGCAAGAGAGCCGGGCAGTCGTCCAGAATGATCCGCGGCGAACATGCGTATGGCTTCTATGGTTCGCAACAAGGCAATATGTCGATCCAGACGCGCCTGCAGGAAAGCAATCTTCGACAAGGCCGGCATCAAAGTGGAAAAGAGGTTTACTTTGATCCCCTTGTCGCGGTAATGATCATCGAACCGCTGCCAGCCTTCCTCCAGATGAGGCTGTGCCTGACTGTAGGGAAACGCAAACCATTTGTATATGTTGTCCATCATTTCCTTGTACTCCTGTTTCTGATAGATCAAAACAGCCTGAGCGGCGGGCATCGCCTCGATCCGCTGCTGAGAGAATCCCTTGCGGGCCAGGAATTGCTTCGCGTCGGAATAATGCAACATGACCCACCCGAGCGGCATGAGTCCCTTGAAAGGCACATCGCCATCTTCCCCGCCCAATGTCTGCATCTTCTTCATGAAGTCCGAAACGACCGTTGAAGCCTGCTCTGGCGTCAGAACCTCGTCTTCCAGGTTGCGCAACGCCGGAAATTCTATGAAAAGCACTTCCCCCTCATATTCGAGTGATGAATGCATATCAATCATGGGGTCCGGAAGAGAGGTCAGGGCCCAGTACAGGTTGGCCGAATCCGGCATCTGTATCAGACCTTCTACCTCCCTGAACATCAGGGCTGCAATGGCAGTTCCGACCAAATCCTCAATAACGGTCCGCCCCTGAGCAATACTCCTGCCCATGTACAAGCCCTGTTGCAGCATCTCCATCGCTTGATCGGTTTGTCCGTCGGCAATCTTCAGGCGTATCCGCAATTGCATCGCAAAGATCATACGGCGAAAGGTCGCCAGGTGCGGCAACTGAATGGAATAGCCGTCTTCCAGAGGCATTTCCCATTGGCAGTCGGTGCGCCGAGCAGCCAATGCGATGTAATGGAAACTGTTCGAAAAGGACGAAAGAGCCTGTTCAACTTCCTTGCGCGGCAACTGATCGACGGGCAAGTCGCGCCATTCGCCGATCTTTTCATACAAATCTTCCGGCTCTTTATCCGGACACAGTGCTGCGGCCGAATAATAGAGCAATGCAGCATTGCCGGTCTTCTGATCCAGGAGACGCGGCAGTAATCTATAGGCCATCGCCGGCACCGGCTCGGCAGCGGGCGCCAGTGACAGCTTCCTTACCTCAATACTCTTGTCTTCCGTTTTATCTGCGCCGCGAACGTGTCCACACAAGGGCAAAGCCCCTAACGCGGCAATCACACACCATAAGATAATTTTCTTATACATTGTAATACTCCCTCTAATATCTAAGGTTTCTTATTAACGTTATTCGTGACCGGTCAAGATCCATACATCAGCTCCTGGGAGCTGATCGAACACTATGACGACAACATGCTTTCCAACCACTGTTTCCGATTCTTGTGCTGAGCATCGCTGCTGATGCCTTGCTTGAGTGGCAAAGCATCCAGTCCATACCTCACGATATTCCTGCGCAGCGCCGGGTACACCAATGGACCTGGAGACTCGGTTTGCACGGGCCGATACGTCGTCTGTGCCATCCGAAACTGTCCAGGATCGTGAGGAGGCGATGATTCCCGGGGCCCATATATATCGGAACGGATCAGCACCGAACAAAGCAGCATCACCATCAGCACTCCGGAGAGCACTTGCCAGGGCTGTTTCTTACCGGCAGCCGCACGTCCTGCATTAAACATCAACTCATCACGGTTCAGAGTATTCGCAGCCGGCTTCAACCGGCCGAGAACAGATTCCAGTTCCTGCTCGGCAGGGGTCAGGCCTTCTTCTTTATGCATGATGAATGCTCCAGTTTCTTTCTT
>Ga0307378_10013585_pt1 | contig 10293 bp, 12 predicted proteins | sample UN1MG_FD_202238 | JGI IMG/M metagenome (GOLD analysis project Ga0307378, IMG submission 202238) | Soil microbial communities from Risofladan, Vaasa, Finland - UN-1 | ecosystem: Environmental > Terrestrial > Soil > Coastal area > Acid sulfate soil | place: Finland: Risofladan, Vaasa | collected...
TTCAACTACACATTCTGTAATATTAACTCGTTTCCTCAAATCGTTGATAACCCTTATTATAGAGTCTTTCTTTTGTAATATTGTAGGGGGTAGCCAATTCTTTCCCCCTCTATTCAAAAATCTAGCTTTTCTATGACGTAATTTTCTACTTCTACGAGTCCTTCTATAATGCGATCTCTGCAACATTTTTCTACTTACATCCTGCCTCAATTTTATATTTCCCGCAAATACCACCCTATTTTGATATGCTACAGAAATACCTGCAAATTTGGAGCCATCGTCTATCCCTACTTTAAATTTTCCAACTGGGATTTCTACTTTCCTAATCAATCGGATAGTAAAAGGAGTAACCGAGTAAACTTTTGCTTTGCCTTGCTTCAACAAAATCCTTGCTCTTGCCCCCTTTGTTGGTAGCAAAGGGGCTCCTTCACAATCTATTACAAATATTAGCATTTAAGCCATCTCCCATAAGGGTTATTTTTGCTCTCAGCAATCTGCGTCTTGCCTCTTAACGATGGGTCGAACATTCCCACCATCCCACAGTTGCTATGGACTGAGCAAATCCATAGGTGTTTAACAAGAACAGGTAGTTGGGCAAACTCACGGTTAACAGAAACCGCTTAACAACCAACTTAGCCTCAAAGCCTTGGGTTAACTTTAACCCTATTTTGATGAGAGATCATCAACTGTTATTAGGCCCCAATTTTCATATTTCCCCCAATATTTTTCGGTATAGAAGAGGCCTGAACCAGTCCTGCTTTACGAGCTTTCAATTTCATAATTTCACCTTTATATGATTCCTCTAACCCTATACTGACATCATGAGAAAACAAAATTGAAGCCTCATTTATGGGTCCGGCTACCTCTTCTTTTGTCAGTGTTATAAGAGGAGATAAATTGATACCCAACTGCCCTGTGGGTAATTGTTGGATCATAGCTACCATCGGGTTTATCCAGAATAATTCCTCCCCTTGACCATTCATTGAAGGTCTATATTCAAATTCAGTTAAGATATTGGCTCCACTACTTAAAACATAACTCTTGACTTTTGATTTGATTGCTCTGCTACCATCACTATTAATTAACTCCATTATTTTAATCCTCTCTTTTTCTTTGAATCCCTATCTAAACCCATATCATGTAAAGTTGGGATATAACTTTTAGGGTTAGACTTCTTTAACGGTTTATAAGCAAATTTATCCACCTTGAAATTTGCAGCCGATATTACTTTTTTAGATATTGACCCACATTCCGGACAAGCTGAAACCTCAACATCTGAATATTTACAAAACCTCTCAAATACTTCCTCACACTTTGGACACTCAAACTCATAAATTGGCATTCTATTTATATCTCCTCCTCACTTAAATATTTTATATCCTTATTTCTACTCAAACTAATAATATCTAACTTACCATATATCTCCAAATTCCTCTTATAATGATTTTTCAAAGAGATCCTATCATGTATAGGGCCTACCAAAATTTCCTCATTCATCAAATAAATTCCGGCATCTAATTTTTTCAGGATATCCAACCCTGATAGAAGGCCACATCAAGAAGATCTTAATTTGATCTTCTTGATGTATACCGTATCTCTGGATATTTCTCTTCTCCCTCTGGTTGCCATCTACTCTTTCCAAGTAAGAATCGTGAGAGCACTATCCTCAGTAATATCCGAGGAGTATTTAGATAGATGTTCTTTAAATTTAGCATTGTTTAGATAACCATATTTCACACAATCTTCATCTCGAATATTTCCCAATGTGGTGTATTCAATACGAGATATATTTCGAAATATTTTTGTATTGAATTCTGGAAATTGCAATACAATTTTCCCCAAAGTATAGTTCCTATATCCTATAAGAATATTAAATTTAATTATATAAGCTAAAACCCCACGATAGTTCTCCTCCCCAAAAAGGGTGCGTGATTGTAATAATTCCTGACCTGAAGAAAAAACAGTTTTTATACCACTTCCTAACATTTTAATATCTCCCTTTCATTTAATATTTCATTTAATATTTCATTTATTCTTCTCTTGCAGTATAGTCTAAGATTGCCTGATACATTTCCGGATTATTTACCCTCAACTCATCCACACAAAAATCCATACACGTAGTGCAGTTAGGATCTTGAATACATCCTTCCCGGATAGCAACATTTGCAAACTCAATATAATGTCCATGATTAATTCCACAAGCATTTAGACAATTTCTATATGTGAAAATTCCCACCACCTTAGCTGAATTAACTTTCGTAACCTCATTTATTACATCCTTGGCTTGAACATCACATCCCCCCACGGAAAACAATAGAGGTAAACCTAAAATTATAACAAGCATATATAAGGCCATTAATAATTTGAATGTAGCGTTGGACATTTTTTAAATCCTTTCTTAAATTTATAATTTTTTTTATTATCTGCCTAACCTGGCTAGAGCCGAACTCCATGAATGCTCATAAATGTGCAATCCTTTAGAATGACAAATAAATGATCCTGGTTCCAAATCCGTATCAACACACATTTGATCCATCAACATCGATAAACCCGCTAAATTCAATGGCATACCGCTATACATGTCCCAGGAATTGTGTACCAATACCGGAACCTCCCCGGCAAAAAACAAGTGTGAGGGTGTATCCACACTTAGATCATATACAAAATCTTCCTTACTAATTATACCAACACTTTTAACTTTTTTCTTGTAGAAATGTTGATTCTCAACTCGTTTAGATTTATCCTTACCAAATTCCATAATATGATGACAACCTGAGGATTCTATTATTCTATTCTCAGACCTGAAAAACACTCTTCTAGACTTCTCGGTATATATTGAATAATTCTTACCTAATCTTTTCATAATATATGAAAAATCTACAATCATATCCTTACTAGTCGTGGTACCCCCATCCCCACTAAGCCACCCATCTAAGAATATCTGTAATTTAACAAAATCCAAAGTATACACAAAATTAGGTACGAACTTCACTTTTGAACCATGTACAAATCCTAAATCCTGAAATAACATAGCTAAGAACTTGATAGCTATGTTTAAAACCTTACACCCATCCCTATCCTCAGTATTAGGGCAGTATTGAAACTCTTCCTCTAAGAATTTCAATACCCTATTCAAATTATAATCCTTTTTATTAGAAATAGCCAATCTTAGGGCATTTCCCTTAGAATTATACCACCCATCAGCCAACCATAACCCCATAAAATATAAAAAATCCTCTGATAATTGATACATCCTCGGAAAGATCTGTTTTTGACAACCTAAAGTAAGATTATTTAATTCCTTCAGATGGCTATCCTGAACACTACTGACCGAAATATACCTCTTATCCCTAAAATTTTCTGTATACTCCACTCCATTCCTTTTAAATATTGCAAAGTCATCTAAGGTTAAATCTTTAACATACACATTTCCCCTATCTTTGAATAATTGAAATAAGTCCATATAATCACTAGTGTATTCCACTACATTAGAAAAGGATCTAGGTTCCAATAGAAAATCCCCTGGCTCTATATCTCTAGCCTCCATAAGTAATTTCAATTCTCCTCTGAGAACAAATATCCTATGGTCTTCAGTTACGGATAATCCTCCCCCACCGAATAATTCTATTCTTATTATATCATTTTTAATTTGACGTTGAATATTAGTAACATCTCCCCACATAGGTTCAAATTTATCATCCACAGACATTACTTGAATGTTACTACCATTTAAATGTTGTTCATATAAGTTTTCCATATTTGAACGTAATATAATATCATCCACCTTAGCAAATACAGGAGTATCCCCCACTAAACATCTATAGTTAATGAACCAATGGATTCTTCCATCTCTAACACGAATATCCGCATGTCTGAGGCAATTATGTGCTGGCAACCATCCATTAACTATATAAGAATTATCCTCCTCCACTTCATAATTGTAAACTTTAACCTTTTTAATTATGTTGTATTTCTCCACATTTAAAGGACGATAGGTTTTATCCCTATGTTCTAAATACCTAGCTTGTTTATACTCTCTTCCACCTTCTCTAAAACTAAATACGAAACCATCCTGTGTGGACTTAATCTCTCTCCCTTTTATATTAGAGATATTTTTATTCATATACCTTTTAGATCCCGTATATCTTGGGTATGTATTAGCGAACATTAAAGACAACAATACTATAAGTTTATCAGAAGTAATATATAATTCACAATAATCTCCATTTTTTCTATAATATCCATCACTCGCCATTAATCCAGAAATTAATTCTTTTTGTATCTCTATAGGATAATACAAAAACTTAACCGGGAAAACCTTATATCTACAAGTATACTTTCCTCCACCCTTTCCAGTTATATATTCTTTAGGAACCTCAAAAAATATCCTCCTAAAAGCTCTACAAATATTTTTTGAGTAACAATATACTTCCATACAATTCTCTACTTGCATACAAGTAGTTTCCTTATTGAGTATATCTTTGAATAATGCTTGCACCTCCTTAATTTTTTCAGAATCTTTAATATTTAGAGATATTTTTATTCCCTCATCTTTAACATCCGGCTTTAATAGAGAACCATCTCCCAAAAAATACCCGAATAGTTTAAATAATCCTTTAAGCTTAATTACAGCACTATTTGAAAAAGTATTCTTGCAATTAATCTTATCTTTAATATATTCTTGTTGAATAGGGGAATATACATCTTGAATGCAATTCTCTATGTTGATCCATTCCTCTTGATAATCTTTAAAAAAAGATTTACAGGTAAGCCCCTTTTTCTTATATTGATAATCATTCTTTTTACAATTCTCTTTGCAAATCAACATATCATCGTAACATTTTTTAGCCTTAAGCCCTAAAACAGGATGTAATTTAGTGATATCAAGAGGCAAACCCCCACTTCTCTTAACATTATATAACTCATCTTCATGCTCTCTCTCAAATACTTTCTCTACTCTCCTAAATCTTCCTTTATGAGTTAAAATATAATCCCCCACTTTTATCTCATCAGCATTTCTAATCCCTTTACTAGTTGTTATATAAGCATCAGCAGTAATACACGGAGGATCTGGAAGAGACAAATCTGAAGGCTTTGCAATCTGCATCACAATTTGATTAGATTGTGGATTAGTTAAGATGTAAGCACAAAGATAATAATATTGTGGCACATCAATGTATATTTTACTTGGAGAGATAATTATATTCTTCTTGAATCGATTTAATAACTCTCGTACAATTGGATTACGAGTATCGTAATCTATTCTAATACTCTCCATAATCCGAGAACCATAAGTATACTGTTCATTTTTTGACAAGCTACTGCCAAATAAATAATCACCATAGTATTTCACAACCGCTGATTCCATTGTGGGCTTATTTAATTCATAATCTTCTTTGGACACATAATGATCACAGGGTTTTATTTGGTATAATTCCTGCTCTGGTTTGAAAGATGTAACCCTCTCCCCACATTTCGGACATTTGAATTCCGGGTATATTATGGGGTCAATAGGATTTGGTATACCTAACTTTGATTCCGGTATTCTTACGATACGTTTGCTCAAATCCGGATCGCAAGGGTTTGCTATCTCAAATAAGATTGATTTATATTCCCTTCTTAAGGTTCCCTCAAAACTCCCCTTATCCACTCTCCGAATGTCAGCCAATGCTCGCTCATCGTCAAATATATCATATATAAGCTGAAACCAAGCATCAGGGATATTACCCGCTTTAATTATATGCGTGCTTAAAGGCATATTAACTTTCCTTTCTTAAATTTCAATTATTTCAAACACCCTTATGATAAGAATCACATTTCTTTCTATTTTTACTCATATAATCCGGAACAGAGAAGTTCTCACCGTCCATAAAATCACATCTAAATCCCCCCTTTCTACTTGATTGTTTTCCGTGACATTTAATACCTCCAACGTAGGTATAAGGGCAATCTTTATACTTGCATATCTCATTAGCCTCTAAAATCATTTAATATATCGTTCCTTTCTAATGATAATCATAATATACTTTAATCACAACTAAGAATATAATAACCCCCAGGATAATATATTCCATACCTTTCCCCTAATACAATGATTCTGAAATATCTTCTAAATGATCCTTAAGACTTACCATATCCTCCAGCAGACTCTTGACATACCTTTCCATTTCATCTATCCCATTCACCAAATCAGTTAGCTTATCCTCCAAACTGGAGTGCAATTGAATAGCCGATAACTTATCCCCAGGATTACAAGTATTTTCCACATCTTCCTCACAACACTCAACCACCACATTTACAAGACTTCTTAAATCTACCATTTTTATTTCTCCTTCTGTTTAAATAATGAACAGGCTTTATGCCCATTTAAAAATAAATGTTGATCATGATCACTTTCAGGATTCACACAACTGTATATTCCTATAATATTTCCATCCCCCAATATCAAATCACAATACTCGCAATCTTTGCAATAATGAGTCAGAGGAGGAGGAATAATTTCCTCCTCCTCTGAAAGAGTGTAAATCGTATTACAAAATTGACAGCATCCTAAATCATTCCCCATATAACCTTTGACCATAATATCCTCTTCTACAAAGTTGAGGATGTTTCCCATTGGCATAATCACTCTAGAATAACTATTAGATCCACATACAGGACAGCTCATATCTTGAAAACCTTTCTATCTTTAAATTCAGTTTGTTTAGAAATATTCCAATTTGATATCCTTCGATAATATCCTACGATCCTGGAATAAACATCCGTTCCTTCCCCACATTGTGGACAAGTATTATGTTCCCCTCTAATATACCCATGATTTCTACATATTGAAAAAGTAGGAGTCAAAGATATGAAAGGAAGTTCAGTACTCCTACAAACTTTCATAATGTAATCCTTGACCGTATCTCGATCAATCACTGACTCCCCCAGAAAAGTATGAAACACAACTCCTCCGGTATATAATTTTTCTATGTCAGATTGATGATTTAAAGCATCTATTACATCAATTTCTTTATCCACTGGAAGAGCCGTCGAATTCGTATAGTACGAGATGTCCCCCCCGGATTGAATAATATCAGGATATTTAGCCTTATCCAATTTAGCAAATCGATAGGTACAACCCTCCGCCGGAGTTGCTTCCAGATTATATAGATTCCCTGTACTCTCCTGATAAATTGATGTTAAATCTTTTAGCATATTTAAAGTCTTGATCATGAGAGTTTTACCCTCGGAAGAATCAATACCCCTGCCCAATAAATTCAAACACGCCTCATGACCCCCACAAACTCCTATGGTTGAAAAATGGCCTTTAAAGCCGTTCTTAAGATACCTTTTTGTCCAAGGGAACATATTATGCTTGAGATTATACTCCAACATCTTACGCTTAATTTCATGACAATCCTTGGCCACCTTGGAATAATGCTTAACCAGATCTAAGAACTCTTCTTCATCCCTAGCCATATAACCTAATCTTGCAAGATTAATAGTTACTACCTGGATACTTCCTGTCAAATTCCCCGATCCAAACAAACCCCCAACTTTTTTGATAACCTCCCTCTTATCAAGTCTCAATCGGCAATTGTGGGTTATCAGCTTATTAGATAACATGAATAAATGGGAATCATCATATACCTCAAAACAGTATAATTCTGTATCCTCCCCCGGATCTATTACCTCGATATTCTTTATGGCATAATATACAAAATCATCATCCTCAAAATCAGGAGTCCTCGCCGAAGCTGTATTCAAAACAGCATACGGGAGTAATTTGTTATTTTTATCGAACGGTAGTAGCATTCCCACTTCTAAATCTTTAGCTTGAACATTCCCCTGATTATATACAGGTTGTAAATGATTTTCCCCCATATCAATATTGATATCCGCACCTACATCCACAGTCACCCTATAAATCGTAGTTAGAGGAACTTGTGTAGGGATAGCCGATACCCAACTCGATCCACTCCAAACATCCACAGTACCTCCAGCCTTATGAGCTTCTGCATATATCCGCCTTATACGCCAATCACAGAGATAACTATTTATCTTTACTAAGACCTTGGTGTCCCCGGTCAAGGGGCACATAGATCTTACATCTTCAGGATTCAAATCTGAGTTAATAAAATTTTGAAAATAAGGTACTCCATATTTCCCCGTTAAATCCGCTAGAAGATCACCAAATTCGGTATCCCAAGGGAAATCTTCAGTTATATTATAAGCGGGAATGGGATATGAGAATATAGATCCATCCCGATCTCCTTTCAACAAAACCTCAACAAAAGCCCTATTGAACATACCCATTTCTTTCTCAAACTCGCCATATGTTTTATCTTTCAATTCCCCGCCAATGATCACGGGTTGATTTTTCATATACTTTGGACAAGCTACATCTAGAGAAACATTAGAAAACGGCGATTGACTTCCCCAGCGGCTCGTAACGTTCAAATTATATACAAAAGATTGTAAATTGTCATACACTTCTTTGTACGACAATTTATTATAATAGATGAATGGAGCTAAATAAGTATCAATTGAATTAAACGCTTGTGCTCCGGACCACTCATTTTGAAGTGTGCCCAAAAAATTAACCATCTGGTTCAAAGCTGTAGTAAAATTCTTCGGAGGATCTGAAGAGTTATACCCCGGATTATTAAATCCTTCCAATAACAAATCCTCTAATGACCACCCCGAACAATAAGAACTCAACCCAAATCCTAAGTCATGTATATGAATAAATCCTTGACTATGCGCATCCCTTATACTCTCAGGATATTGATTCAGACAATATTTAGCCTGGACTGTTTCCGCAGTATACAAAATCAACCCACCAAAAGAAAATTGGATATTTGAGTTCTCTTTGACTCTCCAATCCCCGCGATCAATATAATCCCCCATAGTATGCATAACATCTAGTTGAAGTTGACCCTCCTCCCGCACTATTCTCCTCTTCTCTCGATACAAAATGAAATTCCTTGCCACCTTTATATACCCTGAACTCATAAGGATTTTCTCAATAGAATCTTGGACCTCCTCTTGAGGGATTAGCCGCTTCCACTTATACTCAGAAGCTACCATATTGGATAACTCCTTAGTTATCCGTCCCACATCCTCACTTTTGATACCCGATGACTCCAAAGCCTTAGATATAACTGTTTCTATCTTCTTAAGATCCCAAGCTTCCAAATCCCCTGCTCGTTTTATAATCTGTTTAGGCATCCCTCATAATTCCTTTCTATGTTATTTAAATAAAGCTTGTAATATTTCCTCAGCTCGATCTCTGCACCAACTAATATTATTTGTATTCGTCTCATAAGGTAATTTTACCCCACTTGTTAAAAAATAATTCACCAATTTCAAGATATATAATTCTTTAACATCTTTATTTTCATTTATTGCTTTTTTTAAAAGTTCTTTTGCTTCTGTAATACTTTCAAGAGTCATGCCAACGGATTCCTCTTTAGGAGGTTTTACTTTTGGCATCGGAGTTGTAGATCCATACTCTTCTGGAAACAATCTCTCAAATTGAGGCTTATCCTCAGGAAGATTCACCCCATACATCATAACATTTCTTCCAAACCAATCATCAGACATGATTATATCCTTTCACATATAAGTTAGAATTGTTCAATTTAAAGACAAATATACACCGTTAAACGTCTTCTATTTTTTAATTTATAATTGATGAAACAAAATATCTTTATCCACTCTTTAATATAGATTTGATAGGCTTATTATCAAATCTATATTAAAAGATGTATGGGTTGCTAAGTATCTGAAATATATAGCAACCCTTTAACTCTATTTTACCACTTTTAGAACAATAGTTGAGACATTATTAACTTCCAAATATATTTTTCTATCCAGAGTGATATTAGGTAATCAAAATAAACCACCCTCACAAGATCCCGCATCAATAATATCCAAAATATCTTTTGCTATTTTTATGATACCCTCTTTATCTTAAAAATTATCTTATACTACATATTCGATTTAAGAACTTAAAATTTTACACTGGTTTTTTAACATAATCCAGTTTAATTTTTGGTTCAGCATATTCCTTATTTATCTCTTCATAAATGCTAAATAGATAATCTTTATTAAAACTAGTGCAATCAAAAACTCTCATCCACTTCTCATGCTCGATATCCACCCCTCGATTCCAAGCATCTTTTGTATCACTCAAGGTATCTCTAGGAGGATATGGCCTATCCTTCCACCACTCATGATGATTTTTATATTTCACTTTATTCTCAGACATACTCTACTCCTTCCTCACTTTTAAATTAGGATTAAATT
>Ga0307378_10013586_pt1 | contig 10293 bp, 11 predicted proteins | sample UN1MG_FD_202238 | JGI IMG/M metagenome (GOLD analysis project Ga0307378, IMG submission 202238) | Soil microbial communities from Risofladan, Vaasa, Finland - UN-1 | ecosystem: Environmental > Terrestrial > Soil > Coastal area > Acid sulfate soil | place: Finland: Risofladan, Vaasa | collected...
AAGGCCCAAAGATGTTATAATATCTATTATACAGAAATACTATTTATTGCAAAGTGAGAGTAAAGAATGATAAGGAGAAAATGATAAATGATAATAGTAATGATTATTCTTAAAGTCATTGGCTTCATTATTGGAACATATGCTGTCTTTATGTTGATCGTGGCCATTATCCCCGGCTTCTCGGTTCCAAAACAACCCCTGGGAAAAGCCAAGCAAATGCCCAAGGAGGTGGACGCAAAACCATCCTGGTCAAGAAAAGATGTGATTTTTAAAGTCAAAGGAACGTCATTGAGCGCGTGGCTCTATCTACCTGAGAATTTGTCCGTTGCGGTTCCTTGCATCATTATGGGACATGGTTTAGGAGGTACCAAGGCTATGGGTCTGGAATCTTATGCTATTCGTTTCCAGGAAGCCGGCTTTGCAGTACTCGCATTCGATTACCGACATCTTGGCGAAAGCGAGGGTGAACCCAGGCAGCTGGTATGGATCCCCTATCAATTAGAAGATTATGCCGCTGCAATTAACTACGCACGAAGTCTTAATGAGATTGATCCGACAAGAATAGCCCTATGGGGCACTTCTTTAAGTGGCGGGCACGTCATTGTAACCGCGGCAAGGGATAACAAGATTGCCTGTGTGTCCGCGCAGTGTCCCTTGCTGGACGGGAATGCTGGAGGTATGGAGGTCGTGAAAAGAGTAGGCATTTGGTATATACTCCGGATATCCTTTGGCCACGCACTGCGTGATCTGGTCAGGTCCTGGCTCGGTCTTTCGCCCCACAAGATACCTCTTGTAGGAAAGCCAGGCAGCATTGCCGTGATGGCTGATTCAGATGCTTGGGATACTTTCAGCAAGCTCGCACCGGACGATTTCATCAACGAAGCTTGCGCTCGTATCATTATTCGGATGGATAAATATGAGCCAGTCAAATACGCTGCCAGAGTGCGTTGCCAAGTCCTGCTACAGGTATGTGACAATGATGTTTCACTTCCAATGCGCGTCGTTGAAAAAGCCGTGAAGCAACTGGGGAAACTTGCGGAGGTCATCCATTACCCCATCGGCCACTTTGATATCTATCTGGGAGAGAATTTTGAGAAAAGCATAATCGATCAACTTAATTTTTTTAAGAAATACCTTTTTTAGGAATAAATATATATAAAAACTATTTTAGTAGAAGGTGAGAAATATGGAAAGCTGGTTTTTGATGTTGGAATGGGTTTCAACCAGCTGACCCCAAAGATAAAAAAGAGGATTTTTTAAACCTTTGTCGTATATGTAAATAATCCAGAATGGGTAATTAAAGTATTGGGACAATTTATTCTTAAAAGTGAGTAAACTATAGCAAGAAATATCTGCAATATTGTGGATATTATATTATTTTGGCAGGTTAAACGCAGTAATGCGTCATTAGTCCGTTATACGCCATTACCCTGTCATTAACTAAAGGAGGTATGATATGAGTAATAAAAGAACAATCGGATTTTGGGTTGTAATGATTGTAGGTATATTATTATTACTAATGCTTATTTTGGGACAAATGGTGTCTTTCATTAACTATGATTTTACAGTCTCGATAGGTTTACAAGAGTCAAAGGATATAATTGGTGAGATGGGAGTTGCTGTGAACAAAGGATTTGGAGTTGGTGATACAATTATTTACATCCCTCTTATGTTGTTTGGCCTAATGGGCTTATGGTTCAGAAAAATGTGGGGTCTATTTGCGATGGCCAGCGCTTTGGCAATTACAGCTTATTGGCCAATGGTTTCGATATTCTTATTACTATATGCCAGGGGGACACCTGGATTTAATTTTACAGACTTTTCCTCTTATACGATAGTGCTTATACCTGTTACTTTATATGGTCTCTGGGGACTTTGGTATCTATATAAAAATCGAAAAATATTAGCAAATGAATAATAGAAAATTCGTTTTGTGGAATTAAAGTTTAGACAATGGTGTATAACAGTGGATAAAAGTGAAATCAAAGATTCCCGCAAATTGCCTTTGCAACTTTTTTTATCTGCAAAACGTTATCTGAAATCATTTTGGCATATTTTCAATAAAGGGGAAATTAAAAATGAAAATACTTGTAATAGTAGGAAGTTCACGCGGCAAGGGGAATACCTACAAAGTTACCAAGCAAATCGAAGAAAAAATAAAAAAATTAGGAGACGTTGAGTTTAACCATCTATTTCTCAAGGAAACTAATTTAGAACCATGCCGGGGATGCTTCACCTGTGTTACCAGGGGAGAGCATCTTTGTCCTATAAAAGATGACCGGGCTCAAATTGAAGAACAAATGTTAAATTCAGATGGCGTCATATTTGCTTCTCCGGTCTATGTCTTTAATGTGACAGCGCTAATGAAGAATTTTATTGACCGTTTCGGTTATTCTTCTCACCGCCCCCACTTTTTTAATCAGTCTGTTATGGCAGTCTCTACAAGTGCAGGAGGGGGATTAAAAGAAACTTTAAAGTATCTTGAATCTATCACTCGTAGTTGGGGCTTTAATTTCGTTGATAAGCTGGGTATTATTACCCATCCTTATTTAATCCATACTCCTCGATACACAGATGAGATTGAAAATAATATGGATAAAGTAGCAAGGACATTCTATCATTCCCTTAAAACAAAAGAACGCAAATCTCCCGGATTAGGTGAGCTTATACAATTTAGAATGATGAGAGTTCACGCCATAGATACCAAAGAATATTTCACCGCTGATTATAAGTATTATAAAGAAAAAGGTTTATTGGATAAAAATAAAAAGTATTTTATTGACACTGAAATAAATATTTTTAAAAATATGTTTGCCGGGATGATTGAAAAATTGATTAAAAGGGCTATGTCAAAAAGTCTATCGAAAAAAGTGCATAATTAAAAGGCTGATAATTTCTGAGTTAACCAAAATAACTTTAGCTTACATTGCACACACCATTATTTTTAAGATAAAATAAAAAAAGGTGAGATAAAAAAATATGATCTCCTGAATGGTGCTTGGAACTCTGCCTGTGCTGCTCTTTATTGTGACACTTATCGGTATCAAGATTCCCTTAATCTCAGGATACCAAAGGGCCTTTGTGGCCATGGAGACGATTATCGCTTCCAAATGGGCTATCGTCCATTTACACAACTTGATACGTTAAATTAATCATGATTATATACGGGGATATGTTTAAATAACCATATTAAAAATTCCCTGTGCTTTCTATCAAAAATTAGAAAAATTTTAACATAATCCGCCTCTTTTGCTCTACTATTCAATTTATTGAATAATACACCCTCTTATCTAATTTTAATCCCGATTTTTTTCTGGAAAAGGATTAACTTTTTAAAGAATTGATATTTTCTAAGATTTTTTAATTTTTTAAAGAGAGGTAAAAAGAACTAAATCTTTACTATTATAAATATTTAAAATTTCAAATTATTTGACATATAATATACAAGTAATATAAAATATGTTATATATAATATAATAGGAGGTTGATATTATATGTCTTTGGAAAATGCTTTGTTGGGTCTACTAATTGATAAGCCGATGGCCGGCTATGATTTGAAAAAAATCCTTGATCATCCCATGGGTTTTTTTTGGGCTGCCCAGATGAGTCAAATATATCGGGAGCTAAATAAACTGGAAAAAAAGGGATTAGTTAAATCTGAGGTTGAACCAAAGATGAAAAGACCCGCTCGCAAAGTTTATAAACTTACCAACGAAGGCAAAGAAGCTTTCTTAAACTGGCTGAATAGGTTTCCTAATCAGCTCAGCCAGGCTAGCAGAAGTCGATTTTTAATGCGTATATTTTTTTCATCAAGAATTGAATTAGATGAAGTCGCCTTTCAAATAAAGAGATATAAAAAGGAAAAAGAAGAACAGTTAAGATATTTACTTAAAGTTGAACAATGGATCAAAGATTATAGTCGGGAAGAAAAATATAAAGATGATATTTTTTGTTGGAATTTAATAGTTAAAAAGCAGTATAAGAATATTACAGCCGGGATAGAGTGGGCCGATGAATGTTTGCAGTTGATTGAACAAAAGAAAGGAAAAAAAAGGAGGGAATTAAAATGAAAAAATCCATTATCATTCTGTTAAGTTTGATTTTTCTAGTTTTGTTAACTACCGGTGCCTGGGCTGATCGGGTGGAGAAGGTCATAGAAGAGAGCTTTTTATTACAGAAGACCGGCTCTTTCTCCCTAAATAACGTTGCCGGTGATATTATGGTCTATTCCTGGGATAAGGAAGAAGTGAAGATGGTTGCAACCAAATCTATTAGCTCTTGGGGGACAAGTGATCCAGAAGAATTGCTGGATAATATTGAGATTGAAATTTCCAGCCAACCCCGAAACCTTAAAATTCACACCCGTTATCCCGTATTATCCTGGATTAAGAATGCCAGGGTAGATTACCAGCTATGGATTCCTCAGACATCCGTGGTTGAACTAGAATCAGTAAGCGGAGCCATTCAAATGGATAATCGTTTAAACCGCATATATACCAAAACTGTCAGTGGAAGTATAAAATTATACAATATCATGGGAAACGTAGAGCTTAAGACGGTGAGTGGCAATATCAGTGCAGCTAAAATCAGCGGAGAGATAAGGGCGAGTTCGGTTAGTAGTAGCCTTATCTTCCGGGACTGCGAAGGAAGCTTACCTGATCTGAATTCCACAAGTGGGAGCATTGAAGCAGAGTTGGCAGCCATAGATGAAGATGCTTCCGCTATGTCACTTTCCACTGTTAGTGGAAATATAAAGCTCTATTTGCCTGATGATGCTTCTTTTGATTTGTATATAAAAACGGTTTCAGGTGAAATCAATACCAAATTTAAAGTATTGGTAGAAAGTATAAGCAAAAATCAATTACGGGGAGAAGTTGGTGACGGAGGCATTAATATTGAGTTAAAGACTATTTCCGGGGATATTTCTTTAGGGAAATTATAAGATAAAGTGAACAGATATTAAAGTCACTCGTATAATGAACTCTTATATATAAATTTAATATACGGAGGGAGATGTATGAATATGGATAATCAGACTGCTAAAGCTGTTGCCACGATTCTGGGAGTATTGGGAATTGTTTTAATTTTGGCTGGTCCGGCCTTCCACTTAGTGGAGAGCACTCCTGCTCTTTTTGCCGGTATTGTATGTTTTATTGTTGCCGGTGCGGTTAAAGGATTTTTTAAGAAAGTCGGGTAATAAACACTTGTACTATTAAGGTGAATGAAATTACAAATAATTAAAGTATTAATTAATATAAAAAATTATGGAGAGAAAAATCAATTGTAATAAAAAAAGAAGAATTTACTATTTCTGGAGATAAGATTGTTGAAAAAGTAAAAGAAATAATTAATGAAGGTAGTGCACGAAGAATTATTATCAAAAATGAAAAAGGGGAAGTAATAGCTGAATTTCCTTTGACTACTGGTGCTGTCGGAGTATTGATTGCGCCAGCCCTGGCTGCATTGGGAGCTATTGCTGCCTTGTTAACTAAATGTACTTTGGTTGTAGAAAGAAAAGAATAACAATATTTTTATATTTACCGGTAAAGTATATTAAATTTTAAACAAAAGTAAATTATAATCCTGGAGATTAGAATAATGATTGTCCTTCTGATAATAGAATATATTCTGGCGATTTGTTTATTCGTTATTATGCTGGTCTTTTTTGTGCCAATATTTTTTAATGTCCAGGTTAGTAAATACAATGGTCTTGTTTTATGGGTAAAAGTTAACTGGCTGTTTAATGCTTTTTGCTGTTATATTGAAAAAAAGGGGAGTCAGAAGCCGGTAGCCATTGTAAGAATTTTAGGTTTAAAGATTCCGATAGAACGAGAAAGGGCACAGAAGAAGAAAAAGGAAAAAATTAAAAAAGAAAATAAATTTGATTTTAAAGTATTACTTAACCAACCCTTTTTAACTAAAGCATTTCAATTTATTAAAAAAGTATTAAAGCATATTCTTCCTCAAGTATTTCGGGTAAGGTTATCTTATGGTTTTGATAATCCTGCCAATACCGGGATATTATGTGGTATTATTGCCTTATTTTCCACTTATTATTCCAGGTACGATATCTATCTTGAACCTATCTTTGATCAGGAAATTTTGGAGGGAGAATTATTTCTAAAGGGCAGATTATTTTGTTTTGTGATTACCTATTATATTCTACAATTGGTTTTGTCAAAAACTTTCCGGAAAACAATAAAAGAGGCAAAAAAAATTAATTAAATTTAGGGAGGTACTAAAAATGAGAGAAGAAGTAAACAAACAGGTAGAAATGTTATTTGAAAAGTTAAAAGATTTTATAACTTCTAAAACTGTGGTGGGAGAAGAAATAAAGGTAGGAAAATTAACTTTAATCCCTATTATTGATGTTACATTTGGTATGGGCTCAGGAACTGGTGGAGGAAAATATGCCAAAGATCAGGAAGGTTCTGGCGAAGGAATGGGCATGGGCGTCAAAGCCAAACCATCGGCATTTATTGTCATTAAAGATGAGGAGGTTGAATTATTGTCTTTGCGCAATCCCGGCTCTTTAGAAAAATTGATAGAAAAATTTCCCGAGATTATGGAAAAATGTCCCTGGAAACCGGGAAAGATGGAAGAGAAAGAAGAAAGGAAAGAATAGAGTAATTTTTTTAGTAAATAATAAGAGAAAGTTAATAGATGTTTTTGGGATTATCCCCATGGCGAACTTGTATATATAAATTTAATATACAGAGGGAGGTGTATGAGTATGGAAAATCAGACTGCAAGAATTGTTTCCTTAATTCTATTAGTAGTGGGAATAGTGTTAATTTTAGCAGGTCCGGCTTTTCATCTGGTTTGAGAATTCAGCTCATGACGTCTTCTACGATGAGCCGGACAAATTCAACCAGGAACTGATAAGGATTGCGAATGAAGTCCTGGCAAGTGTGCAAACAGATCCGTATCCTGCAGAGGATCAAGGCCAAGGAAAAAAATAATGAACAAAAACCAATATAGTTTTAATTACAATTTTTCTATTGGTATTGGATTATCTTTTCTAATATTATTGTGTGCCTTACTCCTTATCTGCGGTTGTGTTACATATGCCAAGGATAATAGAGTAAAACTTTTTTTGATGAAAAAGTAACCTTTAAAAGCGGTTCTAATGAAATATTTGGAATACTTACCCTTCCAACGACAGAAGGTCCACATCCTGCCATTGTTCTGCTGCATGGGTCTGACCGGGCAGGAGTGGACTCCCATATTATAAAGACCATTCTTATAATCTGGTTCAATCCGGGTTTGCAGTGTTAAGATATGACGGTCCTGGTTGGGGGGGCGCTCATCAGAAAGCTATTTCCGCAGTGAAATATTTGCAGTTTCGAGCAGACATAAAATCAGATGCTGTTGGCTTGTGGGGTATCAGCCAGGGAGGATGGATTTGCCAAATGGCTGCCGCATCATATGACCAGATTGCTTTTATTATTCCTGTTTCAGGCCCGGGAGTTACGTCAGCAGAATAGGAAGTTTATCGAGTTGAGATGTAAAGTAGGGCCATGGGTTTTTCGGAGGATGAAGCAGTCAAGGCTGTTTTATTCAGACGATTAGTAGTTGATGTATTTCTAATAGAGCCAAAATACGAAGCTGTCAACTACGACCAGGCAAAGCGATTGGGTTTAGTGCTCTTGTCGATTGCTGTAACTGTAATGCTCTACATAATTCCGGCGGAAGCAATCATTAATAAAAGCCTATGGGTGGAATTCCTCGGAAGTTTGGGGCTTTCACCATTTATTTTCGTTATTTCGTTAATATATGTACTCCGCGTTGATAAACGGACGAGCAAAGATTTGGGATTTACAAAACCGCATAAAAATAAGATTTGATCCAACAATTATAAAAAAGATCGAATTTAGCAAAAAGGAAGATAGGTATTTTAAGTGGAGTAAATCGAAAAACGGTAAGAAAATTGTTAAAATAACCATTATCCCCTTGACAATTTGCGTATTATATAATAATTTTTATATATAAAATATAATAGGAGGTGATATTATATGTCTTTGGGAAATGCCTTATTAGGTTTACTGAGTCATAGGCCGATGACCGGCTATGATTTAAAAAAAATCCTTGATTATCCCATGGGGTTTTTTTGGGCTGCCCAGATGAGCCAAATATACAGGGAGCTAAACAAACTAGAGACAAAAAGATTAGTTAAATCTGAGGTTGAACCACAGGAGAAGAGACCCGCTCGTAAAGTTTATCACCTTACCAAAGAGGGCAAAGAAAGCTTCTTAAATTGGCTGAATAAGTTTCCTAATCAACTCAGCGAGAATAGCAGAAGTCGTTTATTAATGCGTATATTTTTCTCATCTAAAATTAAATTGGATGAATTAGCCTTTGAAATAAAGAGATATAAAAAGGAAAAAGAAGAACGGTTAAGATATTTAAATAAGGTTGAACAATGGATCAAGGATTATAGTCGGGAAAATAAGTTTAAAGAGGATGTTTTTTATTGGAGTTTAATAGTTAAAAAGGAGTATAAAAGTATTGCTGCCGGGATGGAGTGGGCGGATGAATGTTTACAGTTGATTGAACAAAAGAAGAGAAAAGAAAAGAGGAGTTGAAAAGAAGAGAACATACTAAATAAAAAAGAAATGCCAAGAATAGCACGAATCGTTACAGCTGGCTACCCGCACCATATCACTAAAAAGAGAGAATTGCCGGCAAAAGATATTTGCTGATGATACTGACCGAAGAAAATATCTCTCCCTTCTAAAAGAGGAAAGTAAGCGCTATCAATTGATCATATTAGCTTACTGTCTCATGTCAAATCATGTTCACTTTATGGTGATTCCCCAAGGAGGAGATTCCATGGGGAAGGTATTTAAATATAACAATATGAAGTATTCTAAAGTATTATAATAACAAGTTGAAGGTAAGTGGTCACCTCTTCCAGGGCTGCTTCTTCTCCTTATGTCCTAAATGAGCAGCATACGATAGCCTGTGCCTGCTACATAGAAAGAAATCCGTAAGAGCGAATCTGGTTAAAAAACCTTACTTATGGCCCTACTCAAGTGCAAAAATACATTGCGGAATCAATAAATACGCCCCACTGGTAACCAACCAGCTTTTTGATTATATTGAGAAAGAACCAAAAGAATGGAAGAAATTTATAGAGGCGCCTGATAATCCCGATGAAATAAAAGGGATCAGGGAAAAGACCAGAGCAGGCCGAACTCTGGGAACGGAGGATTATATAGAAAGACTTGAAGGGCAGCTTAAGAGATTTTTTAAGTTAAAGTCGAGAGGAAGGTCTAAGAAGAAAGTTGATAAATAAATAGGTGTCTGTGTAACCTTGCTCGGTAGCTCAACGGTAGAGCATCCGGCTGTTAACCGGAGGGTTGTAGGTTCGAATCCTACCCGGGGAGCTCGTTAATTTCAAGCCCTTTGGCCTTTAGCTGAAGGGCTTTTTTATTTTAAAATATTTTACGAAAAAAGAAGGATTTTTAAAAGTTTTGTCGTATGCAATTATTAAGAGTAAAAATTAAGTTTAAAAATAATTAGGAGAAAGCTCAAATGTAAAAAATCTTTTTAAGCATAAAAAATTAGCTATTACCTTTTCTTTTAAAATATTTTTAGTTTTAAAAAAAGCTTAAAAATTCTAATTTAAAGGTATATATGCGATAATTTTTATTTTTACGATTATTGACCAACGGTAAAGCGGTTAGACACATTCCAACATCCCCACCACAAATCTTCAAATAAATCTCTAAAAAAATTCCAAGATCCTTAGACCTAATAAAAGAATTTCACGTTTAACAAAAATTAATTAGTATAAGTTAAGAGTATATTATATGGGACAGCAGTTTGTTCAGTACTATTCAGTCAATTATTCCTATCAAAAATCAGAAAAAGACGAATCCTGGCAAAGGCAATTCATTGAGTAGGTATGTTCTTAAAAATCTGTTAAGGAGGTGAAAAAAAGATGAGAAAGAAGATGTTTATTGTTCTTTTGGCGATAGTGATAATTTTCGCACTAACCAGTTCACTCTGTGCCCAGGAAACAGACCCGGCAGAGGTGGTCACTGCTATGGCGGATGCGCTGAATGCCGGTGATGTCGAGGCTACAATGGTACTTTTCACTGACGATGCAATTATCAAAGTCTTGTATGGTGATGCACGACCGCCTAGCTCTCATGTCGGCAGAGAACAGGTACGAGCCTTTATGGAAAAAATAGTAGCAGGGAACTTTAAAATTCAAGTTGAGATACTTCAAGTACTTGGAGGTATAGCCGTCACCAGGACCAAAACTTGGATGGATAAAACGATACA
>Ga0307378_10013587_pt1 | contig 10293 bp, 4 predicted proteins | sample UN1MG_FD_202238 | JGI IMG/M metagenome (GOLD analysis project Ga0307378, IMG submission 202238) | Soil microbial communities from Risofladan, Vaasa, Finland - UN-1 | ecosystem: Environmental > Terrestrial > Soil > Coastal area > Acid sulfate soil | place: Finland: Risofladan, Vaasa | collected...
CGTCGATCTGCTCAACAGTGATTTCTGGACCTTTGTCCCTCAGGAATCAGATCGTGTCATTATTGACGGCATCAATATCTCCAGTCTCCGTAAAGATGGAATAGCCCCTTTGGATTGCCACGACATATCCATTACCAATAGCGTTATAGAATGCGGCGATGATGCACTGACTCCCAAGAGTTACAGTTCTAAGGGAATTGATAACCTGGTTATCAAAAACGTGACGATAAACAGCACCAAGTGGAAAGGGATTAAATTCGGATTCTCAAGTGTAGGAGACTTTACCAACTCCTTGTTTGAAGATATTGCCATGGTACATGTCCAGGCGGGAATCACTCTGTTATCGATTGATGGTTCCAATGTATCTAACCTGACATTTAACCGTATCAACATGAACAATGTTCACACGCCCATTACCCTGCTGAATGGTGGTGGATTACGCAGTAAGGCTCCGGGAATCACCACCATGAAAGACATCACCATTTCGAACCTTGATGTGAGAAATGTTTGGGACCCTATGGGCAGTTTTATAACAGGTACTAAGGTTGGCAACACCATTCACAAAGTTGAGAATATCACCTTAACCAATGTGAAGGTACATTCTTTTAAAGGTGGGTTGACTGAAGTACCGGGAACTCCCATTGAATACGATGGACGAAGAGCCGATGTGAGGTTGTTTGGGAACTTCCCCGCCTGGGGGTATTACATTCGTCACGCCGACAACGTGGTCTTTAAGAATGTGACCCATAGCGTTTCTCCAGACGATGCTCGGGAGGATATTGTACTTGAGGATGTTGAGGGTTTTGTCAATCACTAAAAGTTAAAGGATTTACTATGATCGCACTGAGTAATGATGTACAGGCCGCTGTATTGGATGACAGGGTAAGCCGCAAGGTACTGCTACATAAAAATTCCATGATGTTGGTGGAATTTACGTTTAAGAAGGGCGGCATTGGTCAGCCCCACAGCCATGAACAGCACGAACAAATTGGCTACATCGCCAAGGGTTCATTTGAGGTGACCGTCGGCGATGAGACCAAAACGCTGTCCTGTGGTGATAGTTACTATGCTGCCAAAAACGAGGTTCACGGGGTGTTTGCATTGGAAGATGCTGTCATTGTCGACACCTTTACACCTATTCGTGAAGATTATCTATAAACTAAACGGTTGAAGGGGCGTGTGATGTTTCAAAGATTTGCTACTATGGTTGCTGCTGTGATGACGCTTGTTGTCACGTCCTGTCTGGCCGTGACACCGGACGAGATGAGTCGAGCGATTCCCAAGACGCTGGATCACCCCTATCTCTATTTTTCGAAGGAAGACCTGCCCGAACTACGGGGACGCGTAGGCAATGACGATGCGTGCAAAGCCATATATGCCCGGCTTCTGAGCGAAGGTGACGAGCTTTTGTCGATGGAGGTAGAGAAAATCCCTCCCCGGGAGGACAGAAATCCCCGCTACACCGGCGATTGGAGCTTTCATAACTATATTGATCGCAACCGGGATCGCGCGTTGGGACTCGCCTTTCTCTATCAGATGACGGGCGAGGCGAAGTACGCAGAAAAGGCCTTTGAGTTTGCCGACGTCGTCTGTGATGTGTCGCATTGGGAGGATCGTGCCCACCAGTTCCCCATTATCTACAGCCGTGTGAAGCCCTGGAATGTTCCCGACGATCAGGTGGTGTTTAACTACGACCTTTATGCGGCGCAAACGGCCCATTTAATGGGCGTTGTTTATGACTGGCTTTATGACTGGATGGACGTGCGGCAGCGAGACCGCATTCGTGGCGCCCTGCTCGAAAAGGCGATCTTACGGGTCAGAGGGAACTGGGACTACCACTGGTGGGCTCACGCCTATCGATGCAACTGGCTGACCCACTGTGCCAGTGGGGCCGGCATGGCATCGCTGGCCTTGCTTACCGAGGATCCGCAACTGATTGATGTGGTGGCCGAGTCCTACAACCGTGTCTGGAAAACCTTTGACCAGATCGGCATCGATGGCGGCTGGCAGGAGGGAACGGGATACTCCAGAGATAATTATGAATGGGCGGTGAAGTATGGAGTGCCTCTCAAGCGGATGACGAACGGAAAATATACCCTGCTGAACCATCCCAAGATGAGGGAACACCCAGTGGACTTCCTGCTCTGGACGCTGCTGCCGCCGAATCAGAAGGTAGATTTTGGCGATATCGGAAACCGGGTCATTCGCAAAAGCGCCGTGTTCAATGTGCTCGCGCAAGAGACGGGTTCGCCGGAGGCCGCGTGGTATGCAAAGAACATTTGCGCCAGCGATCGGAACAGTCTCTGGGATATCATCTTTCCGGTCACCACGGTGGAACCGGCACTACCCGAGATGAAGTCACGCCACTTCCGGACGATTGATTGCGTGGTGATGCGTTCGAGCTTTACGGATACGGAAACGGTGACGCTGTACTGCAAGGCCGGGCGGCATACCGATCCGCATCACGGACACCTGGACTGCGGTGACTGGGGCGTACACTGGCGGGGCGAAACCTACATTAGAGGAATTGGCAACATTCCGTACGACGAAAAGTGTTTCGATGACGCGCGTTGGACGTATCCCCAGGCTGGCAGTGACGGCCAGAACGTAATCTTCGTCAACGGAGAGAAACAAATCCCGGGCAAGTGGCGGGGTAAGCCCATGGACGAGAGTATTGGCGGAGACGTCTTGGAGTACCGCTATGGTGATGATCGGGAATACGTACTCATGGACGCCACCAACGCCTATCCCAAGCAAGAACTCAAAGGCTGGTGCAGGCACTTCATTCTCGACAAACCGGTGGTCACGGTTGTGCTGGATGAGATCAAGTCTGCACCCGGAGCGCTCATCGAGAGCCGCATACACCCGCTTGGTGAGGTTGAGGTGGCCGATGACAATGCCTATCTTCTTCTCAAAGGCAGACGCGGTGTCATGGCGATGATCACTGCGGCAAACGCCCCAATCAAGTATGTCCCGGACCGTCACTCCTTCCGGGCGGAGCAGGAGAATGCGAGGTTGCAGCTTATTCCCTACGTTGATACTGAACTAAACGCTGCGGCAGCAGAAACCATAATCTTCACGATTGTGCTACCAGTGGAGGATAAGACCGAGGCCCGTGCAGTGGCCAAGTCGGTCGAACGGTCCGTTGGCAACGATGGCGGCCTGACGCTTTCATTCACCGTAAAGGACCGGACACACAGGTATCGCTACGAACGTGACAAAGACGGATTGGTGCTGGCTCCGGCGAATTGATGTTTGTGGTGCGTGAAACGCACCCTACGGCTGTTGCCGATTGGAAAGAGCTTTGCTTGTAGGGTGCGTTTTACGCACCGCTGAAAACGAGATTGTTATAGAAAAGGAAATGAACAATGAAACGAAAGATAACATCAATAGCCTTACTTCTATCAACAATCATCAGCGCAGGATCTTTGGCTCAGGCCGAAATTGCCAAGCCGAAACTATTTAACATCAAAACCTACGGTGCCATTGGTGATGGTGTTGCCATGAACACGGAAGCTGTTCAGAAGACCATTGAAGCCTGTCACGCTGCAGGTGGTGGTGTTGTTTGGGTGCCGGCAGGGGACTTCCAGATCGGTACGATCCATTTGAGGAGTAATGTCACCCTCTCACTCGATTACGGTGCCAGCTTGCTGGGCAGTACCAATTTGGCCGACTATCCGACCGAAGGTCTCGACAGCCCCAGGGAAGGCGGGCCTCATTGCCTGATCTATGCCAAAGACGCAACCCATATTACCATAGAGGGACTGGGTGTGATCGATGGTAGGGGAACGCATGTCAATTTTCCCCGGAACAGGCCTGGTGGCAGAGGTAGAACGATCCGTCCGAGATTGCTACGTATGGACCACTGTGACCAACTAACCTTTTCGGGTGTTACCTTCAAGCGCCCGGCCTTCTGGGGACTGCACCTCATCGATTGCAGGACCATTCACTTCAACGCCATCACGCTTCGCTTCCGTAACAACAATTATAACAATGACGGACTCGATCTGGACGGTTGTGAAAACGTCCTTATTGAGAACTGTGATCTTGAAACTGGCGACGATGCCATCTGCCTGAAGAGCTCGAGGAATCCCTGTCGTAATATTGTCGTGCGTGGCTGTCGAGTGGCCAGTAATACCGCTGCCCTGAAATTTGGGAGCTCCTCACACGGTGGCTTCATCGATGTCAGTGTCACCAACTGCTACTTCCATGACTGTCCCATGGGCGCGATGAAGCTAGCCTTGGTTGACGGCGGTCGCCTGGAAAATATCGAGATCTCTAGGATTGCGATGGAGAACGTTGGCTGCCCCATCTTCATTCGCTTGGGGAATCGAGGCAGTACCTTCGGTAAGGGAGGCAAGGCCCCTGTAGGCATCTCGAAGAATATCCGAATCAGTGACGTGGTGGCCGAGGTGACCGTGGAGGATCGGGTCAAGACAACTGAGGCGATCTACAAGGGACTCAAAGTGGACACGACACCCGGCGTGACGGACATAGAGAAGTCGAAAGCCGGCCCCATCATGATTGCGGGGTTGCCCGGGCACTATATTGAGAACGTCGTTTTGGAGAATGTCAAGATATCCTATCCGGGCCATGGAACCGAAAAAGATGCCAAGCGCGTCGTGCCAGAGGATGAAAATCGCTATCCGGAGCAATACTTTTTCGGCGTATTACCGGCTTGGGGCGCGTATGTTCGCCATGCCAAGAATGTTGAGTTCAAAAATGTAGAGTTGACGCTCCGCGGTGCGGACGCGCGGCAGAAGATTGTATTGGATGATGTCATCTCATTCAAGGGAGAGAATTAGGCGCCCCCTCCGAAAATGTATTGAAATAGGATGAAATATTGACTTATGAAGAGGTTAACCTTTATGGATAAATCAAAGAACATAACCCGAACTCACAAAGGGAGACTGCTTCTATGGACAGCGGCAGTTTTGGCGATCCTCATCCCCCAAACCCTTCATGCGGCGCCGGCCGGGCCGGGCGACTGGTCCAAAGTGCGTCTTTTCGGTCATGCCTTCCGGAATGACGATTATACGCCCGACCAATACGATTTCATCCGGGACAATTTTTACCTTTTTACCATCGAAAAGCGGCATGCAAAGAATATTTACGGCGCAACCAGCACTGAAAAAGCCGCGGCGGAAACCGCAAAGAAACTCCTGAAGAACAACCCGGATATGCGCGTACTGCTCTACTGGAGTACCAACACTGCATACACTCAATTCTATACCACCATCCGGGATACTGTTGCGGAACACCCGGATTGGGTAGAGGAGGTCCGGGAAGGAACCGTACGCTGGACCTATCCCAACGACGCCGCCCGCAACTGGTGGGCCGACATGGCCGACCAGTTGGTCAAAGACAGTGCCTTGAACGGAGTTTTCGGCGACGGCGTCCCGGGAGCCAACGCCCGCGGCCAATTGGAAAGTGTAGAGAGCTGCCTGAAGCGATTATCCAGTTTCGTCATATATAATGGCTACCGTGTCCAAACCTCCACCCGGTGCGCAGCCGGGCCGAGCACACTCGTTTATGCAGACGGCGTTTTCTGCGAAGCCTTTTTTCGTTCCAGTGTTGAGACCGCTGATGAAGGCGTGAAGCTGATGGAGGAGTTATTGGCCATTCCGTCCGACAAATATATTCTTTGCCGCGGAGCCGGGGACGGCGCCTTTGGTTCCACCCATGACTTTTCACTCGCCTGCTACTTGATCATCGCCAACAACTACTCCTTCTACAGTTGGGGTGGCCGCAGAAACTCCTATGCCGCCGACGACTCCCTCATTTACTGGTCCGACGACTTTGATAAAGAGATCGGCGAACCCTTGGGTAAGGCCACTCAAGACGGCTACGCCTATCACCGGGATTTTGAGCACTGTACCGTCGATGTAAACTTGGAAACAAAAACCTCGTCCATCGTATGGAAACCCGTGGATAGAAAAATCACGCCGTCAAAGTTGGGGCAGACAGCGAAGTCTGTCTCTAAATCAAAGGTATTTAATATTAAAAACTATGGCGCCGTCGGAGACGGTGTTGCCCTGAACACGGAAGCCCTTCAAAAGACCATTGATGCCTGTCACGCTGCCGGTGGAGGCATGGTTTTGGTGCCTGCCGGGAAGTTTGTAACAGGCACGCTCCACTTGAAGAATCATATTACGCTGTCACTTGATTATGGTGCGAGCTTGCTGGGTAGCCAGAACATGAAGGACTATCCGATCGATCATCTTCGGCCGGCGCGTGAGGGGAATTCCGAATGCCTGCTCTACGCAGAGGATGCGACCCATATTAGGCTTGAAGGTCTCGGTGTGATCGACGGTCGCGGAAAGCCGGAGTTCTTTCCGAAACGCGCGCGCCCCGGCGGCAAGGACAATCGCCCCAGGCTGATCCGCTTCGAGAACTGTGAGAATGTGACTTTTTCCGGCCTGACCTACAAGAATCCGGCATTCTGGGGGATTCATCTGGTTGACTGCAAAGAGGTGCACTTGACCGGAGTGACGTTGCGGATGCGGAATAATCATTCTAACAATGACGGCATGGATATCGACGGCTGTGAAAATGTATTGATTGAAAACTGTGATATTGAATCGGGCGACGATGGGATTTGCCTGAAGAGTTCAAAGAATCCGTGCCGCAATATTGTCGTACGACACTGCAAGGTCTCCAGTCATACGGCTGCGCTGAAGTGTGGAACCTCATCGAGTGGAGGTTTCATCGATGTGGATGTCTCGAACTGCACCTTTTTCGATTGCCCCATGGGCGCCATAAAACTGCAGATTGTGGACGGCGGGCGCATGGAAAACATCAACATCTCACGCATTGCGATGGACAATGTGGGTTCCCCCATTTTTATTCGCCTGGGCAACCGTGGAAGGATTTATACCAAAAACACTTACACTGGCACTAATATACTAAATGGTGAAAAACCCGAAGGCGCCCGGGTTGGCTCGATTAAAGGGGTGAGGATCAGCGACGTGGTGGCGAAGGTGATAGTCCAGCAGGCGGCGGAAACGCCGACCACCAAAGAAATAGCGAAAGCCGGCCCCATCATGATCGCCGGTATTCCCGGTCACGCTGTGGAAGAGGTCTTGCTGGAAAATATTAGCATTTCTTACCCCGGCGGGATCGAGGAAGATGCCAATCGTATGGTTCCAGAGGACGTTACACGCTATCCGGAGCAGTATTTCTTTGGCGTCCTGCCCGCATGGGGGGCGTACATCCGCCATGCCAAGAATATTGAGTTCAAAAATGTAGAAATGACGCTCCGCGGCTCGGACGCACGTCAGAAGATCGTATTGGATGATGTTGAGGGTTTTAATTGAATGAAGATCATACTCACCATAAAAAAAGGGAAATCTTAAATGAAGACAGCCATCATCGTGACATTTTGGCTATGCCTGCCGGTTTGCAGTTGGGCAACAGTTGATCTATCCCACGTTCATGCCGAAGAATACGCCATAAAATCTCCGAACGGGAAGGTTTCGGTATCGTTTGATGTGAAAGACGGGACGCTGTTCTATTCGGTCCTTCAGGAGGGGCGTCCAGTCGTCAGTCCGTCAAAGGTGCAGATTTTTGCCCATGCGAAGATGGCGGTGGTCGATCAGTCGGTTCGCGAGAACGATACGAGCTGGAAACCGGTTTGGGGGCCGTTCAGCACCATCCGCGATCACCATCGCGAGCTGACCCTTTCGCTGACTGCGGACGGCATGCCGGTGAAACTGCTTTGCCGTGCCTTTGATACGGGTGTGGGGTTCCGTTTTGTGATGTCGAAGGAGTCCAAAGGCAAAGAAATGTCATTTATCAGTGCCTGTCATGTGGTCGGTGATGTCCTGTATTACTCTCCTCAAGGGGAAAGAGGCGTGAACGGCCCATTGAGTCTCAATAAGATGGAGAATATCCAGGTGCCGTTGATCATTGAGCATCCGGATGGACGCTCGCTCGCGTTGATGGAGTCTGACTTGTATTCCGCAACCGGATTCGAGGCGATGGAAATCTGTTCTGACGCGGAGACGAAGGGGCCTGTTTCGTCGAGTACCGCGGTTTCAACGGGTGAGGGGCATGTGACGCCTTGGCGGGTGCTACTTTTGGGTGAAACCATGGGTGATTTTCTTGAGAATACGGTCGTGTTGAATTTGGCAGCGCCGTGTCAAGTGGATGATATTAGTTGGATCAAGCCGGGCAAGGGGATTTGGGACTGGCGAATCCGTGGATACTATAACGGTCAATTCAGGTATAACCTCGATGAGCAGACCTTACTGCATTTGATTGACTTTGTTGCAGAGCAGGGGTTCGAATGGTTGAATATTGATGCCGGTTGGTCTAAAAGAAAAGCAGACCTTGAAAAGGTGTTCGTCCATGCCAAAGAGAAGGGCATTAAACTCATGCTCTACTATGACAGAAGAAACAGCGTCTTCATCGAAGACGATAAACTCTTCAAACACTATGCAGGGCTGGGCGCATCCGGTATCAAATATGGAATCATAAGAAATGATGCCGCGTTCACTCGGTATGCAATCAAAGAGGCCGCGGAGAACAAGTTGCTCATCAATTTTCATGATCGCCCTTGTCCTATGGCCGGGGCTGAACGAACCATGCCCAATTTGATGACCTACGAATATTGCCATGCACAGCAGGATGGCAGGCGTGCCTTTACGCCCGAAACATTCATTAAGATGGCAATGGTTAACGCGCTGGTCGGTCCGCTCGATCAGGCGAACGGCAACTTCGGGATCAATAGCATCAATGCGGGGCAGCGAAGCGTGGGGCCGAGAATGCGACATAGTTATATCTCTACTGTTGTGAGTGAAGTCGCGCGCACCCTGGTCTGTTATTCGGGGCTGGTTTTTCTTCCCGATGCACCGGAAGAGTATTTGAAGAAAGCCGACCTGTTTGAATATCTCAAAGCCATGCCGGCGACCTGGGATGGCACGCACGTGCTGCAGGCAAAAATTGGCGAGACTATCAGCATTGCACGTCGTTCTGGAGAGGATTGGTTTGTGGGATCTGTCAATAATCAACAGGCACGGACCCTTCAGCTTAGCTTGGATTTTCTCAAGCCCGGAACCACCTATGAGGCGACTCTCTATCAGGATGCGGCGGATGCACACGGGCTGGAAAACCCGGAGGCTTATACCATTACTACTGCAGCCGTAAAACGCGGCGACGTCATTCCTGCCAAAATGGCTGTGGGGGGCGGTCATGCCATGATCCTTCGTCCAGTGAAGCCGGTCGTTGAGCAGGCTGCGACTCCCAATATTGTTTTGGTCTTGGCTGACGACATGGCCTGGGCGGATGTAGGCTACAACGGTCAAAAAGATTTTGAGACTCCGCACATTGACCAGTTGGCAGCCGAGGGCATGCGTTTCAATGATGCCTATTCCGGCGCCTCGGTCTGCACGCCATCACGGGCCTGTCTGATCTCCGGCATGTATTCGCCGAGGCACCGTATCTATCATCCAGGCAACCGAGCCCGCGGTAAACTGGAATACATGAAGCTGGCCGTTCCGAACCGGGAGGTGAGGAATGAGACCTACGATTGGTTTCCTGCGATTGGCGAGCTGGCGCCGGGTGTCAATTCGCTGGCCAAGGTACTTAAACCAGCCGGTTATGTGTCGGCGCGATACGGCAAGTGGGATACAGGCCGCAATGAGCAGGGCTTTGACATCAGCATAGATGTCCGAAACGGTTGGAGGGATAAGCACTCTGCGAAGAAGCTGACCGATGCCGGAATCGAGTTCATGCGTGAAAATAAGGATCGTCCGTTTTTCCTTTTTGTGTCCCATCATGAGGTGCACAAACCTTTGGTGGCCGACCCGGAAGTCGTCAAAAAATACCAGGCGAAGAAAGAACAAACAGGCGGTGATTTTAACCCGGTGTACGGGGCGATGATGGAAGCGGTTGATACCTCTGTCGGACGCTTGCGGGCCGAGTTGCGCACGCTGGGACTTGAGGACCAAACCCTGTTTATTTTCACCTCTGACAATGGCGGCTTTCCGGACGCCACGAGCAACCTGCCTCTGTATGGTTACAAGGGCACTCTGTTTGAAGGAGGAATCCGTATCCCCACCTGTATGGCGTGGCCGAACAGGATTCATCCCGGCTCGACCTGTGATACCCCGATCACGAGTGTGGACTTTCTTCCCACGTTTGCAGACCTTGCCGGCACGTCGCTGGCTGAAAGTAAGTATCCCGTTGATGGCGTGTCTATGCTTCCTTTAATGATGGGCAAGGCGATTCCCGAGCGTGCCATTTTCTGGCACTTCCCGCTCTATGCGAATATCGATCACGGTGTCGCCCCGG
>Ga0307378_10013589_pt1 | contig 10292 bp, 8 predicted proteins | sample UN1MG_FD_202238 | JGI IMG/M metagenome (GOLD analysis project Ga0307378, IMG submission 202238) | Soil microbial communities from Risofladan, Vaasa, Finland - UN-1 | ecosystem: Environmental > Terrestrial > Soil > Coastal area > Acid sulfate soil | place: Finland: Risofladan, Vaasa | collected...
CCGATTATGTATGAATTTGGATGGACCTTTGAGAAGGATTGGGAAAAAATTGCTGCTGCACAGATTGCCAGCCATGTGATTGAATGTGCAGAATGTGCAACACGAGGATTTAATGAATGGGATAAAGTTAAAAATGTAGCTAATATAGGTTTCCCAATTCTTGAGTTCAGCGAAAATGGTGAAGCAATCATTGAAAAGGTGTCGGGTTCCGGTGGAGTTGTCAATGAATGGTCTATAAAAGAACAATTAATGTATGAAGTCCATGACCCCAAAAACTATATTATGCCGGACGGTATTGCAGATTTTACAACGATTAAACTGGAAGATTTAGGAAATGATCGTGTAAAACTTTCAAATATGGGCGGTAAGCCGAGACCGGAAAAATTAAAAGTTCAAATTGGATACCAGGATGGTTGGATAGGGGAAGGTCAAATATTTTTTAGCTGGCCAAATGCTTTAGAAAAAGCAAAACAGGCTGAACAAATTATCCGGGAAAGATTTAAGATTATAAAATTTGAAGCAGAAGAAATTCAGTTTGATTATGTCGGAGTTAATATGCTTCATGGAACAGTAGCCCCTGAACCTTCAAGTAATCTGAATGAAGTAGGCTTGCGAGTCGTTGCCAGAACAAAAACCAGAGAAGAAGCTTCAAAAATTGGTAGAGAAGCTACTCATATTTGGACATTAGGTGGCGTAGGAACTGCGTACGGCACACCTTACCAACCTCGACCGGTGATTTCATTATGGCCTACTCTTGTTCCGCGGGAAGAAGTGAGAACTACATTTAACATAAAGGAGGTTGAATAACAATGAAAGTTCAATTAAAAGATTTGGCTTTTGGTCGTTCCGGAGATAAAGGTGATATTAGTAATATCGGGTTGATTGCGACAAGTAGTAAGAATTATCAAATCATTAAAAAAGAGGTAACACCGGAAGCAGTTAAGAAATTTTTTGGTTCCATAGTAAAAGGCGAAGTGATGGCTTATCCTTTGGATAATCTTGAATCATTACAAATTGTGATGACTCAAGCATTGGGCGGAGGAGCAACAAAAACCCTTAGAGTAGATCAAACGGGTAAAGCTATGTGTACTGCTTTGTTAAGAATGGAAGTAGATATATAAAAATATGATGGAAGTAGGTATATAAAAATATGATGGAGGTAGGTATATAAAAATGAAAGAAGTAGTTATTGCTAGTGCCGCTAGATTACCTGTAGGTAAATTAGGAGGTACACTTTTGCGTACTGAAGAAACAGATATGGCTATTACTGTAATAAAAGAGGCCATGCAAAGAGCAAATAATCTAGATTATAAAGAAGTAGATGAATTAGTAATGGGTCATAATTTTCGTTCAGGACTTATTAATTCAAATTCGACACGAATTTTTGCTTTAAAGGCTGGTTTCCCCTATGAAATTCCACAATTTACTTTAAATAAACATTGTGGTGCAGGGATAAAAAGTGTTACTTATGCTTATCAGGCTATCCTTAGCGAAACAGCAGACGTAATCATTGCCGGTGGAATTGAACAAATGAGTAAAGCTTGCCATTTTGCTCCCGGGGCAAGGTGGGGAATCAAGGTAGGACATTTAAATCTAATTGATCAATTGGTAATGAGAGATAATATTTCTAATTTAAGCATGATTCAGAGTAATGAAAAATTGGCTAACTTATATAATATTACCCGTGAGGAACAAGATGAATATGCCTGTTATAGTGAACATAAAGCTGAGGATGCAATTAAGAGTGGAAAATTTAAAGAAGAAATTATATCGATAGAGATTCATAGTAAGAAAGGTACTCAAATATTTGATCAGGACGAATGTCCGAAATTTGGGACTGATTTAAAAACTTTAGCTTCATTGAAAACCGTTGAACCTAACGGTACAATTACTGCAGGAAATGCTTCCAGTATGAGTGACGGAGCTTCGGCAACAGTAATAATGTCTTCAGAAAAAGCAAAAAGTTTAGGCATAAAACCTTTGGCAAAAATTGTTTCTTTTTCCTATGTAGGAGTTGATCCTTCACTCTTTGGAATTGCACCCGTTCCAGCCATTCAGAAAGCATTGAGTAAAGCAGGGTTAAAAATTGAGGATATAGATTTAATCGAGTTAAATGAAGCTTTTGCCTGCCCAGCAATTTATTGTTTGAGAGAACTGAATATTGATACTAAAAGTGAGAAAGTAAACGTAAATGGTGGAGCGATTGCTTTGGGCCATCCGATTGCTGCAACTGGAAACATTATTCTAACTAAACTTCTTTATGCATTAAAACAAAGAAAGAAAAAATTGGGTTTAGCAGCTGTTTGTATTGGCGGAGGACAGGGAATCGCCATTATTGTTGATGCCAAAGTTTAATAAGGAGAAAAAGATGAATTTCCAGAATATAGTTTTAAACATAAGTGAAAATGTCGGATATTTAACCATCAATAGACCTGAAGCCAGAAATGCATTGGACGAATGCACTCTCAATGAAATCGTCGATGCATTAAATCAATTTAATAATGATAGCGAGGTAAGGGTCATTCAAATCCAAGGTACAGGAGATAAAGCTTTTTGTGCCGGCGGAGATTTAAAGAATATGATGAAAAATATGGAGGAAAACAGCATTACCATTGAGAGGTTTACCGGAAATTATGCTAAATTAATCGATGCTTTAATTCATTCTAAAAAACCGACTATAGCGGTTGTACAGGGATATGCTCTGGCTGGAGGTTGCGGGCTGGCAGCAGTCTGTGATATCACGCTTGCTTCAGAAAAAGCAACTTTTGGTATCCCTGAAATCAATCTTGGAATCTGGGGGGCAATCATTTCTGCTCCCCTTGTAAGAATCATAGGTTTAAAGAAAGCCATGGAACTGTTGTATACAGGAAGAATGGTAAAAGCGGAAGAAGCTTTCAAAATTGGCTTGGTAAACAGGGTCGTTCCCCATGAAGATTTAGAAAAGGAAGCGAAATTGTTATCTTACAATATTGCTTCAAAGAGTCCTCTGGCAATTAGTATGGGAAGAGAAGCTTTAATCAATACTCAAGATATGGAGTTAATGAAATCCATCAAGTATTTACAATATATGGTCACTATTTTAATGGGGAGCGAAGATGCCAAAGAAGGAATTTCTTCTTTCCTTGAGAAAAGAAAACCTATTTGGAAAAATAAATAGGAGAGGACAAGGAGAATAAAAAAATGGACTTACAGAATATGAAAGACAAGAAATTTACTACTAACGGAGGAATTGAACTAAAGAGAATTTATGGTCCAGAAGATTTACAAAAAATTGGTTTTTCTTTTAAAAATGACCTTAATGATTCAGGAGAATATCCTTATTCTAGAGGTATATCTTCTAATATGTACCGGGATAAATTATGGGTTATGGGTTTATACTCGGGTTTTGGTTCAGCCGAGGAAGCAAATAAGCGTTATAGATATCTAGTTGAACAGGGGCAAACTGGTTTCTCTATTGCACTTGATTTACCAACTCAAATTGGTTTTGATTCTGATTATAAATTATGCAAGGGTGAAGTTGGCAAAGTGGGTGTGGCTATCGATTCATTAGAAGACGTTAATTACTTATTTGATAAAATTCCTTTTGAAAAGGTTCGACAAATAAGAACGACAGCAAATGCAATAGGACCTATTATGGCTGCTTGGTTTATTGCGTTTGCTGAAAAAAATAAAATTGATCCTAATAGTATTAATTTTTTTATCCAAAATGACCCTTTAAAAGAATATATTGGTAGGGGAGCTTATATATTTTCTCCTAAACCGAGTGTTAAATTAACGGTGGATGTGATTGAATATTGTGCAAAATATTTGCCTAATTGGAATTCTATAGCCATAAGTGGCTATCATATTAGGGAATCAGGAAGTACTGCTATTCAAGAGTTAGCTTACGCTTTTAGCGATGGTATTAGTTATATTGAAGAAGCTCTTAGTAGAGGAATAAATATTGATCAGTTTGCACCTAAAATATTTACATTTTTAGGAGCCAGTATTGAATTTTTAGAGGAATTAGCAAAATTCCGAAGTGCGAGAAAAATTTGGGCTCATATTATGAAAGAACGTTTTCATGCAAAAGATCCTGAGTCAATGAAGTTAAAAATTTTAGCCTATACATGTGGGAGTACTTTAACCGCACAACAGCCTTTGAATAATATTATTCGTGTGGCTATTGAAACTTTAGCTGCTACACTAGGTGGCATTCAAACACTTGCTACATCTTCTTATGATGAAGCTTTTGGTATTCCTACTAAAGAAGCGGTTAATATTGCTTTAAGAACGCAGCAAGTAGTCGCTTATGAATCAGGTATTAATAAAAGTGTTGATATATTTGGAGGTAGTTATGCTCTCGAAAGCATTACTATTGAAATAGAAAAAAAAGTATTAGATTTAATTTCAAAGATCGATCAATTAGGCGGAGCAGTTCGTTGCATTGAAAATGGTTATATACAAAAAGAGTTAGCCAAAGAAGCTTATAAGTATCAGTTTTCAATTGAAAATAAAGAAAAAATTATTGTTGGAGTAAATGAATTTAAGGAAGAAGATAAAATTTCTATTTCACCATTTAAGCATGATCATACTTCTGAAGACAGACAAATTGAAAGGCTGAGGCGGGTAAGGTTAAACAGGAATACTAATAAAGTTAAAACATCACTAAAGCAAATTCAGGAAGATGCGATTCAAAATAAAAATATAATTCCTGCAACTGTTGAAGCTGTAAAAAATTATGCTACTTTGGGAGAAATTATAGATGTCTTAAAAGAAGTTTATGGATCTTATCAAGGGACGAATAGCTTTTAGGCATTTGCATCAATAATAGAAAGATTTTGATTTATAAAAATTTTAAAATATTAATTTAATTAGTGAAATAAATGAAAGAGGGAGCGTAAATAATGCCTAAAAAAATCATTAAACCATTAGAAGGAATAAGAGTATTATCAATAGAAACTCAAGTTGCAGGGCCATACTGTACCATGATGTTGGGTGATGCTGGAGCTGAAGTGATTAAGATTGAATCTCCTGGCAGAGGAGATGCATCCAGAGAGCCGGGACCTATCTTAAAGGATGATAAAGGTGGTACTATAAGTGGTTATTTTATGAGATGGAATAGAAATAAAAAAAGTTTAACTCTTAACTTAAAAAGTGAAGAAGGAAAAAAAATATTTTCTGAATTATTGAAAAAAAGTGATATTATTCTTGAGAATTTAAAACCCGGGTTTTTAACTTCTATTGGATTCAGTTATGAAGCTATAAAAGAAATTAATCCAAGATTAATCTATGTATCTATTAGTGGTTTTGGGGTGGATGAGAGATATTTAGGACCCTTCTCAAAACGAGGTGCTTACGACATTGTTATTCAAGCCATGGGAGGATTAATGGATTTAATTGGATATGAAGATGGTCCCCCCCTACATCCTATGATTGCTTTTGGTGATGTAGTAACTGGCATGATGACTGCTTATGCTATTATGCTCGCTTTATATAAAAGGAAAATAACCGGTCAAGGGGATTTTGTTGATATGGCGATGTATGATGTGATGTTGTCTTTAACTGAAAGAACTTTAAATTTTTATTCGATGACTGGAAAGATCATGAGCAGGGGGAAAGAGAGCTTAATCTACCCTTGGGGTTCATTTAAAACGAAAGATGGTTATGTAGCCATTATTGTTCTGGAATTCAAAATGTGGAAACGTTTTTGTCAGGCCATTAGTCATCCTGAGCTAATTGAGGATGAGCGTTTTAAAACAGCCAGCCTAAGATCCAAACATAAATTAGAATTAGAACCTATTATTAACGAGTGGATGAAAGATAAAACTAGTGAAGAAGTATGTGAAATCATGCTGGAATATAATGTCCCCATCGGAACCGTTAACAATGCAGAACAAATTTTTAATTCAGCTCAGGCTAAAGCAAGAAAGATGTGGATGGAAATTAATGATCCGGTTGCCTCAAAAATTAAAGTCGTTGGCAATCCGGTAAAAATGGGTAGTGTCCCGGTAGAAGAAAAAGCGAAACCAGTTCCTAGATTAGGGGAACATACCGATGAAATATTAAAAGAAATTTTAAATTTTCCAGCAGAGGAAATTAATAAATTAAAAACGAACCATGTTGTTTAAGTAATAAAAAGGAGATAAGTGAATGAAAGAAGTTATGATTGTTAGTGCAGCCAGAACACCCTTTGGAAAATTTGGCGGCTTGCTTAGAGGTGTTAGTAATGTTGATTTAGGCGCTCATGTTGTAAAAGGTACATTAGATAGAATAAATTTAGACTATAAAGAAGTAGATGAAGTTTATTTCGGAGTCAATATGCCAAGTGAAAACAGGTCTATTGCCCGACAAATTGCATTGAAAGCGGGATTACCTGAGACGACTCCTGCCGCTACAATCGATAGAGCTTGTTGTTCATCTGCAATTGCTATTGGTATCGGATATCGTTCAATTAAGGGCGGAGATATTGATATAGCTGTCGGAGGAGGATCAGAAAATCTCAGTGCAACTCCCTATTTTTTACCGGAATTGCGTTGGGGAAATAGATTAGGTTCTATTACTTTAAATGATATTCTTCAGGTAAGTTGCCCCTATACAGGAGAAAGAAGAGCCTGGCAGGCAGGAACAGATGCTGTCAAATATGGGGTCAGTCGTGAGGATCAGGATAAATGGGCGCTAAGAAGTCAGCAATTATATGCCAAGGCATTAGCTGAAGGAAAGTTTAAAGATGAAATTATTCCTTTTAAGATACCAAAAATGAAAGGAGGAAAACAGGTTGATACGATTATCATGAACGAAGATGAAGGTCCCAGACCTAATACAAGCTTAGAAAAATTATCAAAATTACCCACGATATATAATAGCCCAACCGTAACGGCAGGAAACGCTCCCGGGTTAAGCACAGGTGCTGCATCAATGATTTTAATGTCAAAAGAAAAAGCAGAAAAGCTGAATATCCAACCATTAGCTACAATTGTTGCCCATGCTTTAGGAGCAGGGCATCCCCGTGGTATTGCTACCATTCCGGGAATTACCTCGTTAAAAGTATTAGAAAAAGCAAAAATGTCTATTGATCAAATTGATCTGGTTGAAATTAATGAAGCTTTTGCTGTTATGCCTTTAGTATCTGCAATTATCATAGGTAATCATGATTCTAAAAAAATAGAGGAAATTAAAAATAAAACCAATGTCAATGGTGGAGCGATTGCCATTGGTCATCCGACCGGTGCCTCAGCTGCGAGGATTTTAATGACATTGATTTATGAACTAAAACGAAGAGGTGGCGGTTATGGATTATCTACCATCTGCGGAGGCATAGGCCAGGGTGAAAGTTTTATTGTAAAAGTGAATTAATATTCGTTCATTTCGAATGGATAATAATTTTTTTACAGGAAAATGGAGGAAAAAAATGAATTTAAGTGAAATAGTAAACCAGTTACGTCAAAAGATTACTGATATTGAGAGCAGACCTTATTTAGCTAAATTAAGACAACAGAATAAAATGCATGTTCGTGAAAGACTAGACTATATTTTAGATGAAGGTAGCTTTGTTGAAGATGGTTTATTTGCGAGATGTTTAGATGAAAAATTACCTACCGATGCCATTGTAACAGGTATCGGTAAAATCAAAGATAGACCGATATGTATTATGGCGAATGATATGACGGTGAAAGCAGGTAGTTGGGGATCAAAAACGATAGAAAAAATTATCAGGATTCAGGAAAAAGCCCTTGAATTAAAAATCCCCATTCTTTATTTAATTGATTCTGCAGGTGCAAGGTTGGATGAGCAGTTTGATATTTTTATTGATCGAAGACATGCTGGAATGATTTTTAGATTACAGGGTGTGATGTCTGGGGTGGTCCCTCAAATTAGTGCTGTATTCGGTCCATCTCCGGCAGGATCTGCTTATATTCCTGCATTGTCCGATGTGGTCATCATGGTAGATAAAAATACCAGTGTTTATCTCGGTTCACCCAGGATGGCTGAAATGGTCATCGGGGAAAGAGTAACCATGGAAGAGATGGGCGGAGCAAAGATGCATTGCGAAACAAGTGGTTTAGGTGATTATTTAGCCGGGGATGATCGGGAAGCCTTGGATATTGTAATGAAGTATCTAGAATATATGCCTCAAAACTGGCAAAGTGCAATTCCAAAAGTGGAAAGCAGGGAACCAAAAGAGGGCAGACCGATTGAGGAGATAATTCCGGAAAATCAAAGAATTGCTTATGATGTCCAAGACCTAATAGAAAGAATTGTGGATGGAGATTCTTTTTTTGAATTTAAAAAATTATTCGGAAGAGAATTAATTACAGGCTTTGCAAGATTAGGAGGAAGAACTATCGGCTTGTTAGCTAATCAGAGCAATTATAAAGGTGGCGTATTGTTTCCGGATACTGCAGAAAAAGGATCACACTTTATTGGCCTTTGTAATGCTTTTGGGATTCCACTTTTATTTTTAATGGATATTTCCGGGTTTATGATCGGTAGAAAAGTTGAATCAGAAGCCATCATTAGAAAAGGAGCACGTTGGTTAAATACTATTTTTAACTGCACAGTTCCCAGGATCAGCGTTATTGTAAGAAAAGCTTATGGGGCTGGTTATGTAGCCATGTCGGGAGCTTCTTGCATGCCTGATGCTTGCATTGCTTTACCAACAGCTTATCCTGGTATTATGGGACCGGAAGCAGCAGTAAACGCAATATATTTCAATAAAATACAGGAAATTCAAGATAAAAATGAAAAAGCAAAATATATTGAAGAAAAACATTTAGAATATCAGGAAAATATTAATGCTTTAAAAGCAGCTGATAAATTTTTCATTGATGATATTGTAGTCGGATCACATTTAAGAGAAGAATTAATCAAGCGTTTTGCATACTATTGCGAAGATAGAAAAATTAAGCAGAATATGGAACAGAAAAGGAATATAGTGATACGTTAATTTGCAGAACTGATAAAAGGAGAAAAAATCATGAGTGTCATGCATTATGAAGATTTTAGAATTGAGGATGAGTTTATATCTCCCTCTAGAACGGTTACTGATTCTGATATAAGCCTGTTTGCCGGATTAACTGCGGATTATAACCCGCTTCATACGAATGATTTATTTGCAAAGAAAACAATTTTTGGTTCCAGAATTGCACATGGGTTATTAGGTGCGTCTATTGCAGTTGGATTATGGTGCAGATTGGGTTTGGTAGATGGAACAGCACTTGCTTTCTTAGAGACCGGTTGGAAGTTTAAAAATGCAATCAAATTAGGAGATACAATTTTTTGCAAAATTAAGCTTAGTGAAAAAAGGATGACTAAGGATGAAGGAAAAGGAATCATTTTTTTAAACTTTGAAGTGATGAACCAGGAGGATTGTGTCGTTCAAGAAGGCAAGATGACGTTGATGGTAAAAACAAAAGCATTCGATAAATGTTAGTGATAGATTGCATATATTATTAGAGAGGTGACGATAAAGTTGAAGGAAAAAATGTTATTAAAAGGTAATCATGCTTTGGTTGAAGGGGCAATTAGTGCCGGTTGTAAATATTTCTTTGGATATCCTATTACTCCTCAGAGCGAAGTAATGGAATTATTTTCGCAAAGAATGGTCGAAACAAATGGTAATTTTTTACAAGCAGAGAGTGAGGTTTCTGCTATTAATATGGTGATTGGCGCAGCGGTTGCCGGTGGAAGAGTAATGACTGCTTCTTCAGGTCCGGGGATGGATCTTTTTCAGGAAGGAATAGGAAACCTGCATGCCCACCAATTACCGGTGGTCATTGCCGATATTATGAGAGGTGGTCCTGGAAACGGAGCATTACATCCTTCGCAACAAGATTATAATCAAGCGATTAGCGGTGGCAGGGCAGATCAAAAAAATATTGTAATTGCTCCATGGAATGCACAGGAAATGTATGATTATCCAAAGCTGGCTTTTGATTTAGCAGATAAATATCGAAATATAGTGATGATATTGGCAGATAATATTATTGGGCAGGCTTATGAAACTGTCACTATTGATGATGAAATCCAAGAGAATAACATTAAAAAAGACTGGGCATTAACCGGTGCAAAAGACAGAAAAAGAAATCTTTCTATTGCTCATTTTCCCGATCCTGATGTTTACAATCAATTCCATCATCAATTACAGGAAAAATATAAAAATATTTCCATTAATGAGCAAAGAAGCGATGAATATTATATCGATGAAAATAATGAATTAATAGTCATTGCTTATGGAATCGTCGCAAGAAATGCATTATCAGCTATCACAAGGTTGAGAGAAAAAAACTACCATGTCGGTTTATTTCGTCCGA
>Ga0307378_10013591_pt1 | contig 10292 bp, 16 predicted proteins | sample UN1MG_FD_202238 | JGI IMG/M metagenome (GOLD analysis project Ga0307378, IMG submission 202238) | Soil microbial communities from Risofladan, Vaasa, Finland - UN-1 | ecosystem: Environmental > Terrestrial > Soil > Coastal area > Acid sulfate soil | place: Finland: Risofladan, Vaasa | collected...
CCGTCGCCTTCTACGTCTTCGATAGATTTGCATTTGGATTGTTCCGGAAGGACAGAGTGCTTACCGCCTTTGCCAGCCCAGAACGAGTGATCATCAATTTTTCTCTGCATTGGAGACTCCTTATTACGCTTTATCTAACAACGCTCTATTAATAACACAATACTTATTGCTGCATAGGTTGTTGCATAGGTTGTTGTTGATTTTGACCTAGACTTTGTATGCCTTGGCCCATAAGTGCAGCGGCAAACTTGTTCCCTTCGGATGTGCGTCTCGCGTCATCTTTCTCTCGGTCTTCATCCATAATCTGCGATTGTTTCATTGCCTGAACCTCACGCACTGTCTCTTCAGCTTCCGGTTCACCGATCATCTTGATAGATTCGATCAAGGTGCGTACTGCCTCCATCTGTGCTTTGGATGCATTCGCTCTATTCTGCGTGATCTCGCTCAATCTCTCTTCAAACAATCCAACATTGGACTCAGATCTGCTATGTCGCTCACGCGCCATTGCGATCGAGTTAGCGGCTTTGGCATACATCTCTTTGAGTTCAGCTTGAGACATAACATGTTGAAGGTTCTGAGCTTCTTCTTGAAGATGAGCGGCTTGTTCCTCTTGCTGCTGCAGATATTGTGTAGCGGCTCCCTTTCCAAAGATATTCATGTCTTTGATGACCATGGATGGAGGGAATACTTCTCTTCCGAACAACTGGTTGATCTCCAGCAACTGCTGAGCTTGGAGGTTGCGTTGTGTAGGGGTGTTGAGTCCTTCTTCGACGAGTGTTTGGTACTTAGAGAATATTCGTGAGTAGAAGAATGGGGATGGTTCCTCACCGATGATCAATCCTACCTTAGCCGCATTCCAGTTGTTTAGAACGATCTGTAGTTGTACCTCACCGAGTAGTTTGAGTGAGTAGTCCCATTGATCGAAATACTTCTGCAAGACCATGAGGTTGGCAGCTTGTTTAAGCATGAGGGTGAGGCCGGACATCTGCTTCTGATCGTCTCCCGCCCAAGACTCCATATTGACACCAGAGGTCTGGAAGATCATGCTCGCCATCTCATTAGCTAGAGCCATATCAGACTCAGGCACAGCGGATGGGATGATCTTCTCGCAATCGCCAAGCTCGTACCCTTCGTTGATAACGATGTCCCAACCTTGACCAGATTTCTTCAGATTGTCTTCGTTAGCGACAGCGCCAGACTTACGCTTCCATCCTGCGTTGATTGTAGCTTCGGAGATATCGTGGTTGAGGATGATGCGTCTATTGAGGAGGAACTGAGGGTCCCTCATAGTGCGGACTAACGATCGGACCCGGAGATCATAATAATTAACCTGAGGATCATAATTCCAAAAAACTGGAATGAAAGGACAAGTATCGACTCCAAGAGGGTTATCTCCTTGCCACATCAACTGATCGTTGAGGACGGTTGCTAGTTTCCATGTAGATACTTCAACTTCGACTTCTTCAAGGTCATCGATGGCATAGAGTAATTGATCTAACTGCTCTTGTCCGCCAGCGTAATCGAAGAACTGATTGCGTCTCTTAGAGTACAATCTCTTTTTCTTGCGCTTCCATTTATACCACACATAAGACAGGACGAGTAGGTCGTTACGAGCCATGTTGTAGTTTTCTGGAAGGAAGTAGAATGAACCATATCTTTGAGGTGACCCAGCCATAGGGCGGATCTTCTGCATTTGGTCCGGGAACCTCTGTTCAGCTTCTTGCTTGGAGATATACTCTTGGCACCAAACGAACTGAGCGTCGCTCATGTCTGGATTGCGGAAGTATGGATCCACGAGGAATGAGTTGTATTCCCATACCTTCACTTGCATAGACCCTTGAGCAGGATCGTCTTTGGTGTAGTCTAGATAAGGCTGCATTAGGACTAAGCCGGAGACTGTCGCTAACTCACAGGCTCTGGAGAACTTCTCGTTGATCCCTTCCGCATTATTGATATGCATCATGAGAGAGGTGTACTGATCGGTGGTCTGTGGATCAGCGCCTTCGGTAGGGATGTATGTGATGGACTTGCGGTGCTGTCTCTGATAACCGGTAACGATGTTGACCGGTTGTTGTATCAAGTTGAAGTAGAAGTTCTGGTAGGAGAACGAAGGAGTGAAGTTGTAGTAACGATTTATGAAGGTCTGAGAACCTGCATAGAATAGAGTATCGATGTTGGCTTGGTTCCAGCGAGCCATCTCGATTGGCTGGAATTTCGCGTAGAGATTATCCAACCATTGGCGGACATTAGTTGCGTTAGGCTCTAAGTCGTTGTTCCATGGGGCTGTGTAGAAGCTCATGTGGCTTTTTGCTCCTTGAAAATCTTGATTTCTGCTAACCTAACCAGCCAATACTTTACATTGGAAAGAGCATGGCTAAAAGAGAGATTAGAAAATATTTTAGTAAAATTTTTTGGAAGCAAAAGGATGGATATTGGGCCAATGGAATGCCTATTCACGCTCATAGATGGGTCTGGATTAACCATCACGGAGCGATTCCGGAGCGGATGGACATCCATCACATCGATGGAGATAAGAGTAATAATGAAATTGAAAATCTTGAAATGTTGAGTCGGTCTGATCACCTTAAAAGACACTGGAAGGAAGGAAGGTTTGATCTGACACAAAGAAGAATTCAATTGGCAGAGGCGAGAAAATGGCTTAAAACTCCGTTGGGCAGAAAGACTCAACGAAAGGATGCGATAGAATCGTGGAAGAAAAGAATTCCCCTCGAAAGAACGTGTCTCAATTGCCAACAATCTTTCAATGCCTTTTTTAAAAATGCTAAGTTTTGTTGTCCGCCTTGTAATTATCAGTATAGAAGAAATGATTCTTCCACCCCAATCAGACATCCCAGAAAAAAAACTGAAAAGTCCTGCATACAATGCCGAAACATTTTTATGGCCGCAATGCCTTATGCTCTCTATTGCTCTACTAAATGCCGCAGAAAGATAAAAAAAATTTACATCGAGGGGGATGGTAGTTAGGTCGTTATTCCAAGGGGCAGTGTAGAAGGACAAGATGAATCTCTTTTACCTTTTACATAACAAATGAATAAATTAATCACACCCTTCTTCCCATTGTTCAATAAGGAGAGAGGCTCTCTTTAAAAAGTTAATAGCTTGCTCTGCACATTCGAAAGAATGAGAATTGCTGTAAATGATGACTGTTTCGTCATCCGCAACGATCGCTCCGAAATCCAACTCCAAGCAGTAAGAAGATAGTTCGATAAATTGATCATCTGTCATTGAAGGTCCCCTCTTCTAGCATACTTAGTTTAACAAGCCTCATATACCCCTTTAAACGCTCTAGGATCGATTCACTGCTAATACCCTTATCACTCATAATCTGACAACCTGCGCAGATTAGAGCGGCTCCTATGCAGTCTGGGGGGATTGTAGATTTTTCGAAGTGACCTCTTAGCTGAGCGATGATCATTTCGGTTGTCTCTACCTTGTCTTCAGTACTCATTACATTCTCCTGAATCCGCCAATGGGATCGTGGTCGTTGAGAGATGATCTAACTATCTTGTGTGTTGCTATTCCGTACCTAAGTGCATCAACCGCATGATCTTGACGCTTAAGAGGCTCTTCCTTGCCCTTCTCAGTCTTCTTGTTGTCCCACACATATCCTTCCATCTCACGAATCAGGTTTTTGCAACAGGAGAGGATAGTCAAGGTTCCCTTCATCATCTCCTCACTCACCTTCTGTATCCCATACTCGACCTCATTGTTAGCGTCAATAGGACGGAGAGATCGTCTCCTTAACTCTTCTTTGAATGCAGCGGCGGAAGGGTCGATATATATGCCCCTCAAGCTATAGGGAGCGAGGAATCTCTCGACGTCGTTAGCAAACTCAAAGTTAGTTTTTTGCTTTTGATGAATCTTTGGGTCGTAGTAGTATTCCTTCTCAACCCAAATCTTAGGATCCGATTGTGTGTATCTCCCCGTGCTTACTCCAAGAATTAAACAAGCGAACGGGTTTACAGCTCCGTAGTCGATCGCTGCGATCCAGTATTCGGCGGCGCATGGTGGAGAAGAGAGCACATGAATATCTCTATCGAAGAAATCAAAGATTGCTCCTTCCGCAAGGGACCATAGTCCCAGATAATAGCGTTTGTAGAACAGTCCGGAAGAGGTTGTGCGCAGGTCATCTTTATAGGCTTGGGAGATGTATGGATTATGGTCGAGGGTGAAATGAAGCGCGTAGTAATTGGGGTTCCCTTCATCAGCCAAATCGACCCATTTCTTCAGGATGTGGCCGGGGTGCTTAGGATTCATGGAGGCGAAGAGTTTGGAATGATCGCGGGACAAGCGATTCTTAATCATCTCGATAACGTTGTCGGGGTACAACGTGAACTCGTCACAATAACACAGATCGACAGTGATACCTTGAATCAACCCAAGGGACCCTTCGTCGCCAGCACCAATGCAGAAAATAGTTTTGTCCGCGAAGAGTAGGGTGTTGTTGCCTTTGCTCCATGTGCAGAAGGGGCGGAACATCTTGAGTTCCTCGGAGTTGAGGAGCAAGAGAATGACGTTCTTGTAGATCGATCCAAGTGAATATCCAAAGATAATAATCGTCTCGCCGGGACACTCACTAATAGCGCGAAGGAAACGGAGCAGAGTGCACACTGTCTTCCCAGAGCGTACCGATCCATGGGCTAAGTTGTACTTCTTGTTAGAGTCCCTTAGGAACTCCATCTGACGATCACTGAAAGGACCAAGGGGTGTGTCATCCATACCCAAGGTCTAGCATAGAAATATTTTATAAACAAATTTTTTCAGGTGAAGCATTTTGTTGAGACCAACAAATTGGTTTGGCGGAGGGGACAAAGGCATAAACATTAATTAAGGTTGCACCATATTCGTGACCTCCTGAAAATGCTCCAAAGAGGATGGATTAACTCACCTAAGATAGCATGGAGAACTCTAGAAAAATGGACAAGAAAAGGCATGTATGACTATGGAATTTGCTTGGATTTGGGATGGAGAATTAATAGGCTTAAATGATGAAATGGAAAAAGTGTAGAGATGGATTACCTAAGAACACTGAGGAGTTTTTAGTTTACGACGCAGAAGGCAACATTACTTGCGGATATCTTGAGAACGAGTTGCTCTATAGCAGGTACGGTGTTTCTGCTCGCTTCTGGATGCCCTTACCAAAACCTCCGAAGGATGAAGAATGAAACTCTTAAACTATATCAACGAAAACGTGTCCGAGATCCTTTGGATGCCCCTCCTAATTGCCCTTGTTTCCCTTCCCGTGGGTGTAGGGATGTGTTTACTAGGTAGTTTTTTCCAAAGTTCTGCGGTTAACTCAATGAAAGTTTTCAATCTAGTATAAGTACGGAGAACAATGCCTGACATATGTATGTGTCCCGGACGCGAGTGTCCCCTAAAAGACAAATGCTACAGATATCGCGCGAAGGCAGAGGATGTAGGGCAAGTGTATTATCTTACTCCGCCTTATAAAGAAGGAGAGTGCAGAGCGTTTATAGATGTCGAGAAGTTCTCTGGATATCGCCTAGAGACTCCAGAGAAGTTAAAGGAGAGGACTTGGTAGGCCTACCCAATGAGTAACGTCGAGACATGGGTGGTTATGCATCTTGGGGTCGTACAATACGAATACCTTGTAATTCGCTTGGTAGAGAGCTATGAAGCAGTTCGAAGAGTAGTTAGCGTTAGTTACATAACATACCGTGTCCATAACGGGTGGTTGGAGATCGTAGGGTACCCACAAGAGTTGTGAGTGAAGAGGGTTACCGTTAGATAGATAGTCTTGGAAGGCGCACCATCCCTCAGTTTTAGAGGTCGTCTCTTCTTTCACTTCCCAAGGGGGAGGGAGGTAGTATTTCTCTAATTCTTCTAGTTTTTCACTTTTTTTCATCCAATTATCTCAGTTTTGTGTTAGACTTTTCCTTTTGCTCAACTCAATTAAACTTGGAGTAAACTATTTATTATGTCAAAGAAACGCTCAACAAGTACCAAAACTGATGGACGTGGGAAGAATAAAGGCGGCGGAAAGGACTTAACTTTCGAAGAACGAAAAGAACTAGAAAGATTTGCTCCCCTACAGATTTCTGCCATACAAATCGCCGCAGCGATGGGTAGGGGGAAGAATACTATTGCCGTGGAATATAGGAGGGCTGGGGGTAGAGAGGGATATACGGCCGTCAAAGCACAAGCTTATGCTGACACGGTTAATTCTAGAAGGGCGGACGCTAACTTCAGGGTTCTTACACCCTTGGAAGAACAGAGATTCAAGGAAATGATGGATTCTAATCTATCTTATGGTCAGATTAGAGAGGAATTTAAGATCAATTTCCTCATGCTACAGAGATACATGAAAAAGTATGGATACCCCGCCTTATCCCTCATATCCTTGGCGCAAGAACTTGAGAGTCGACTTTACGTCGTAGAAGAACACCTTAAACTATTAACAGAAATGATGGAGAAACACTAATGACCATGATGACCGAAGATTACACTATTTTTAAAACACATGATCACAACCGAGAAAAGAACGAAGGGAACATCCAAAAGATCATTCGGTCAGTTAAGTTCAAGAATCTCCTTCACCTCCGCCCTATCCTAGTGAATAATCAGATGCAAGTTATCGACGGTCAGCATAGGTTGGAGGTGGCGTCACGCTTGGGTATCCCTATTTATTACGAAGTGCAAGGCAACCTAACCCCTTCCGACATACGTATCCTTAACGACAACCAGTTAACATGGAAAAGGGAAGATTATCTTAAGTTCTACGTAACAGAAGGGATCGATGACTATATCCGCCTAAAGAACTTCATGGATAAGCAGAAGTTGAATCTGGTCCCTGCCCTTACAGCTCTGGGACTTATGGGTGCTAAGGCTCACTCCAAAGACTTCAAGGAGGGTGGTTTTAAATATCCATCCTTGGCGGATGAATGTGATGCAATCGAGATACTCCATAAATCACGTTTGGTGGTGGAATACCTGCTCCATCGCACCATAGAAATGAAGGCGTTCCTCAATGGTCCTAAGTTCCAGAGGTGCCTATTCCTATTCTTCTCCGTCAAAGGTGTGGATTCGGAGTTGTTTATGAGTAAGTTGTCGCATAAGATGGATCTGGTCCGTCCCGCCTCAAGACAGGTTGACTTGTTATCTATCCTTCAGAGCATCTACAATTGGAAGAACAGTAAACCAGTGTTTCTTCAGGATTTAGTATGAAGGTCAACATAGAAAGACCTACTAGAATGGGTCGCGGTAGGACAAACAAAGTGGTGGTGCATTCATGGGATACATGGTGTTGTGCTTCCACTCTGTCGAAGATCATTGCTCCCTTAGTCAAAAGATTCTTGGAGGACTCACGAAGAATTGTTGGTGCTCCCATTGGTCTTAGTGAAGAGGAATGGGAAGAGAGAGTTCAAAAGATTATTTGGTCTATGAATGAGATTGCTACTGATGAATCTAATAGACCGAGAGAGGAAAGACCCCCGGGTTATACGAGACATGAATGGGATAAGATGTTTTGGAGTAAACTGAGTGAAAATAGTGGTGGGGAGAATCCTGAGTTCGATAAAGCTTGGTCTGATAGGAGAGATAAGGAAAGAGAATATCAACGTCGCATTCAAGAAGGGTGTGAGTTGTTGGGTAAACACTTTCTAAGCTTGTGGTGGTAAATGATTAGAATTTTAGTCTTATTGATCCTGATCCTTGTCTATCTTTGGATTAATTACTTTATATTGTTTGGTAAGTGGGACCACATCCTAAGATTTATCATAGTTGTCCCTATCAATTTGTGGTATTCGGGCATTCTTATCTCGGCATGGAAGAAGGAATGAGGAAGGAATAATAACGACCTTCACAAACGCTCTGCACTGCAATAATGTGCATAGAGACGAGTGAATCATAGGTCTAAGGTATGTAAACCGATCCTAGGGCATCTATGGAGGTCCTAGGGTACTATAGGGTACTGTAGGGCATTGTAGGAGAGAGAAAAGAGGGAATATGGAAGAAGAATTCAACATGCAGATGAAGAAGGGAGCGAAGGGTGTGGTTTTAAGCGCGCTGGAAGAGCTTACCAAACTCGTTGAGGAGGACTCTATCGGGACCACAGACTGGGACTTCTGCATAAGTATCTTTGAAGCCGCGGTCAAATACATTAAGACGAGTGAGGGTCCCTACAGTCCATAAGCTCGTACTTCCTCCTTAGATTGAGTCTCTCTTTCTGGATCCACTCCAAATACTTCTCCGGAGTCTCTATGTACTTGAACTCGTTCTCCCCAACCCATTCCTGTGCATCCTCACGTGTGCGAAAGCATAGGTTTAACTGAGGAAGGTTCTTACGCCTAATCTGGACTCTCCAACGCGGTTGTCCACAGTCTAGTCTCTCAAATATTGCTGCCATACACCAACAATACACCACTTATGGAATACATGTATATATGCCTATGTTCATGGTACACCATAATTACACCATACATAGACTAAGAATATATAGGGTAGGGATAGGGGTAGGGATAGGGGAAGAGCGAATGTTCCATGAGGGCAGGCAGGGAAGAGCGATTGTTCATAGGTATGTGTTAGGGAGGGGCGCCCCAATCCCCGATTCAAAAAAAGGTTGGTAGGGGTCGTCAAATCATTTCTAGGGACCCTTTTTCAAATAGTCTCTACCACAACTCATCATCATCAACTAAACTCTTTAGTGAGCGCGTCTCACCATACCATTACACCGTTACCACTTCGTGTTAACTAAACTATTTAATACGAGATGATCTCTTCAACTAAACTATTTATTAGTTGGAATGCATAGTTATTACTTACACTTGCGATTGCCTAGCGATACACCATATAATACACACCTTGTGCGCTCTCTCTGAATTAAAGATATGTTTGGTGTTGACTCAATTATTCCAATTGGTGTATTGTTATGGAAACAATGAAAGAGGCAAGGTGATGGAAGTGTTAAGGAGAATGAGCGGGAAGGGTGAGGCGGGTAGATCTCCTATCCTATACTTTCACTCTCTCTCACTCTTTCACTCTCTCTCACTCTGAGCTCACCTCACCTCACTTGTGAAGCGGTCAGGTTTATCGAAACCTAACTACTGGCGACCGAAAGTGACCGCTTATCACAAACGGAGTGCGTGAGTAAGAGACTATTTGAACAACAAACTAAAGGAGTGAACCAAATGATTGAACAAGCCAACGAAAAGCGAAACGCTCAGTTACAGTATGATTTAGATCGCATGGAAAAGGCGCTAGTTGTTTTTGCAGAGCATTCTCTGATTTTAACTGAGGGTTGGAGAAAAGAGTTATTTGGCGGATACAAGGAGCTTTATAGCAAATTCTTGAAGGCAAAAAGACACTATCAATCAAAAGGTTTTATTAAATCCTAAACCATAGGCGCAAGTTATCTTGCGCTTGTCATTTAGAATTTAACCAACAAAGAGGGAAAGCGAAAATGATGAATACTCAGCTAAACGAAATCTCTTATGATGAAATGAGAGAATTAAGAATGGATTTTACTAAACCCGAGATAGTAGCAATTTTGGTAAAGGAATACGGCTATTCGAAAGCTGACGCACGTTTCATTGTGGGGATATCCTCTGATTTAATTGATTGAATCCTAAACCCTGAGCGCAAGGAAACTTGCGCCTAGCATTTAGAATTTAACACAACTGAGAGGCAACGCAATGGAAGAAGATTACAAAACTTATTCGAATTGGATGCTGATGCATGATCTAATCCATTTCACCGATATCTATAGAAAGCAAAAGTCAACGCTTCATAGTCGCGCTGATGAAACGCTTTTCCGTGAGAAAGCGCTTGCGGATCTATTGGCTCGATTAGATAAAATTTGTGATGAAATGAATATACGGGGAATTTGAATCCTAAACCATAGGGTAGAGGTGCGCTCTACCTTATCATTTAGAATTTAACCAACAAAGAGGGACAAAATGGAAACTAAATACTTACCAGTAAAATGGAGCATATCACGCGGACGCGATACGGAAGGTTATAACATCTGCACGCTATGGGATAACAGAACCAGATATCAGTGTATGGGTGGCGGTTACGATATGCTAGGCACTGTTTTAGCTCAATACCTGAGCGCGAAGCATATGGACAAGATCAAAACTCTTATTCCTCACCGCGAACCAGACGGTAACTATGGATTGAATCGAAGCAAGTTAGACGGCAGTCTATATATCACGGGAGCTTGTGGGCTGGAGTGTATGCTCAAAATTTCTGAAAAAGCTGGGGTAAGAGTTACGCAAGATAGGAGCGGACGCAAGGGAACTTTAAAGGGGTTT
>Ga0307378_10013592_pt1 | contig 10292 bp, 7 predicted proteins | sample UN1MG_FD_202238 | JGI IMG/M metagenome (GOLD analysis project Ga0307378, IMG submission 202238) | Soil microbial communities from Risofladan, Vaasa, Finland - UN-1 | ecosystem: Environmental > Terrestrial > Soil > Coastal area > Acid sulfate soil | place: Finland: Risofladan, Vaasa | collected...
GTCTGATGGGTCTTCTTGCGAGGGTCACAGGCAGTTGGGACTGGTCTATGGTTTTACCGGACTGTTCGACGAGTCCATTGAGGAGCTCAAGAAAGCGGTCGAGTTGAACCCTGAGTACCTCGATTGCAGGAACGATCTCGCCATGACTTACGCCATGCTCGGCATGTATGACGAGGCGAAGGCCGAGTTTAGCACGGTCCTCGAGCTTGATCCGTCGAATGAAGTCGCCAAGAGAGAATTGGTCTATTTCTAGAATTCGGAGCTCAGGCTTTTGAGTGCATCCACTATCAAGATACAGTTTCTCCCCTCAGGCAAAGTCATCAATAGCAAGCAAGGGGCAGCCTTCGGAGAGGCTCTCGAGGCTGCCGGCGTCAAGCTGAGGCTGCCGTGCGGCGGCAAGGGGCTTTGCGGCAAGTGCAAGGTCATATTCGAGCAAGGCGCGCCTCCTGTCACCCCCACCGAAGACGGCAGACTTACGGAAACCGAACTCACCCAGGGCTATCGCCTCGGCTGCCAGACTTCGGTCTGGGAGGATTCCCTCGTCTATATTCCCGACAGCGTCCAGGGTGCGAAGATCTTGACCGTGGGAACCGCGCGTCAGGTTCCCTTGAAGCCTGCGATCACCAAGAAACACGCTCTGGTCAGCAAGCCCTCGACGGACGACCTCCGCTCCGACCTTGCCAGGCTCATGGACGCCCTGGGTGTCGAAGAAGCCGATATGGAACTGAGCGTTATGCAGCGACTCGGCAAGGATCTAAGGGCCGCGGACTTCGACATCACCGGCGTCTTCTATGGCGGGCGTCTGATCGGCATCGAGGCCGGAGATACGACTTCCGAGTGCTATGGGATTGCACTCGATATCGGCACAACCACCCTCGCCGTCTACCTGCTCGACCTCGCCACGGGCACGCAGATTTCGGTCGCTGCTGCCATGAACCCTCAGCACGAGATCGGCGACGACGTCATTAGCCGCATCAACCATGTGATGCAGGAACATGGCGGACTGAAGAAGCTCCAGAGAATGGTCATAAGCGAGTTCGGCCGCCTGATAAAGGTCCTATCGCATGGCGCGGGAATCTCGTCCGATCGCATATACGAAGTCACGGTCGCCGGGAATACCTGCATGACCCACCTGTTCCTCGGCATAGATCCCACCAATCTGGCCGTCGCGCCCTATGTGCCCGTGATCAATGACAGCGTTTCGCTGAAGGCTCACGAGCTCGGGATCGGGATCAGCGACTTCGGCCGAGTGCATGTTCTCCCGAGCATCGCAGGGTATGTGGGCGCAGATACGGTGGGCGTTATTCTCGCGACCGACTTCTATGAGCAGGAAAAGCTCACTCTGGCGGTTGACATAGGAACGAATGGCGAGATAGTATTAGGGTCGGATCGGCGGATGCTCGCATGCTCGACTGCCGCAGGGCCGGCCTTCGAGGGCGCGCATATCAAACATGGCATGAGAGCGGCTCCCGGCGCCATTGATGCCGTCTGGTTGGAGAATGGCGACATAAGGTACAGTACCATTGCCGGAGAGAAGGCACGGGGAATTTGCGGTTCGGGGCTGCTTGATGCTATTATTTGCTTGATCAAGGCAGGAATTGTCGAAGCGAGCGGTAGAATAGTAGATGCTGATGAACTCCAGGGTGAATACGCTCACCTGGGCCGGAGAATTCAGCCCGCCGAGCGAGGCTATGAGTTCGTCCTGGCATCGGCGGATGAGTCTGCCGGCGAGCCGGTGGTGATCTCCCAGCGAGACGTGCGGGAAGTGCAGCTTGCAAAGGGGGCAATCGCCGCCGGGATACAGACGTTGATGGAGCGTCTGGACGTTCGCCCGGATGATCTGGATCGGATCGTCCTGGCGGGAGCATTCGGCAACTATCTGAGCAAGGAGAGCGCGATTCAGGCGGGGATGATCCCGGACGTGCCGCTCTCCAAGGTGCATTCGGTAGGCAATGCGGCGGGCGAAGGGGCAAAGCTGGCCCTTATTTCGACGGACGCACGGAGGGATGCCGACGAGATTGCCGAACGCATTGAGTATGTAGAGTTGACTACCGATCCTGGGTTTCAGGAGAGATTTGCAGACGCACTCATGTTCGGCGTCGAGACAGCAGTAAGCTGATTCGATCTGCAATCTGCAATTTGAAATTTGAAATCTGAAATCAAGAAACATGGGGGGTATTTGAATGTTCGATTATGGGGAGCTGGCCACCGCGCTGATAAACGGCAAAGCGCCCGTGGTTCGAGAGCTCACTGAGAAGGCGCTGGCGAGTGGGGAGAAGCCCGGGGACGTCCTGAACAAGGGCCTCGTGGCCGGTATGAGTGTCGTGGGCGCGAAGTTCAAGAACAACGAATTCTACGTCCCAGAGGTGCTCATAGCCGCCCGGGCCATGAAGAACGGCATGGAGATCCTGCGCCCGAAGCTCGCCGAAACCGGCGTTCAGCCCGTCGCCAAGGTTGCGATCGGCACAGTCCGTGGCGACTTGCACGACATCGGCAAGAACCTGGTGGCCATGATGATGGAGGGCGCCGGCTTCGAGATCGTTGACCTGGGTGTTGATGTCAAGCCCGAGCAGTTCGTCCAGTCGGTCAAGGACAATAGCACCGGATTGATCTGCCTCTCGGCGCTGCTCACCACCACTATGCCGGCGATGAAGGAAACGATCCAGGCGCTGGCCGATGCAGGTGTCAGAAGCGACGTTTGCGTCATGGTTGGCGGCGCACCGGTCACCCAGAATTATGCCAGTGAGATCGGGGCCGACGGATATGCTCCCGACGCGGCGAGCGCGGTTGACCAGGCAAAATCGCTGCTGAAGATAGCATAATCGCCGTATGAATAACTAGAGCGAAAGCCCTTGGGACCGGGCGATCTGGCCGAGACACTCTCGGTCATGTCCGGTTTCGGGGCTTTGCTTTTTGTGGAGGAGAGTCTAGTGGGGAAGATATCGCTTGTTTCCGTTGCTCTTATCCTATTCAATGTGGCCCTGGCGGCCATCGGCCAGATAGTGTTGAAGTTCGGCACGACGAAACTGGGCGCAGTGCAATCCGGACAATCGCCGATCATTGCCTGGACCGGTGCGTTGAAGTCCATGTTCACCAATCCGTACATATTCGCGGGGGTAGCGATCTATGCATTCAGTGCCGTCACGTGGATTATGATCTTGCGCCGGGTGCCCCTGAGCTTCGCGTATCCCATGATCAGCCTGAGCTATGTGATGGTGGTAGTGCTCACTGCCGTTGTGCCGCCGCCTGTCAGGGAAAGGATTCCACTGCTGGCGATCCCGGGACTCCTGCTCATTTGCGCGGGAGTCAGCCTCATTGGGGTCGGCTATGGCGGCAAATAGGAGGTCAGTATCCGGCGGCTTCTACCTTTAGTTGTCCTGGCAGGTCTGATCTGCATCTTACTCTGGCCGGTGCTGCTTGGAAGCCGGGTGCTCCTCCCGGCGGATATGCTGAGCGACATGTCCCCATGGAGCGAGGTCCCTCGTCCAAGCAGTCTGCGCTGGGACGCGCTCACCTGGGATTCGATTGCCTACTTCTACCCCGCCAGGCTGCTCCTGGGGCAATCGCTTAGAAACGGCGAGCTGCCGCTCTGGAATCCTCACCAGATGTGCGGAACGCCCTTCCTCGCGAACTACCAGTCAGCCGTCCTATATCCGCCGAACTGGCTTTTCGGCGTGATCCCTGCCGCTCGGGCATTCGGCATCCTGGCCGCGCTCCATCTATTCGCCCTGGGAGCGTTCACTTTCTTATTTCTGAGAAGCCTGAGCCTGGGCCGGATCGCATCCACATTCGGGGCGATCGCCTTTATGCTGAGCGGATTCGCCATCGCCTGGCTCGAGTTGCCGGTGTTCCTCTCGACCGGCGTATGGCTACCTCTGGCCCTATTCTTCATAAACAAGGCCCATATGCCCACGACTCACCGCACAAGGTACGCTGCCCTTGCGGGAGTGGCGCTGGGTCTCTCGATGCTCGGCGGCCACCCGCAGATCGCCTTCTATGTGTTCATGGCGGTTGCTCTCTATTGGGCATACCTGGCGATTGCGAACAAACAATTTCCCTGGGCCGCGATTCTTACCTTCGGCATTGGCCTGGGATTGGCCGCGCCTCAACTCTTGCCCGCCATGGAACTGGCAAAGCTCTCCCACCGAGGAGGCGCGCCCACCGCCGCCGGGTATGCCGCCTACTCCGCCCTCGCCATGCCCTGGCGAAACCTGCTTGCCCTTCTATTCCCCAGCTTCTATTCTGAGTTTTGCGGGTACGTGGGGGTTTTGCCTCTGATCTTCGCTTTTTTCGCTTTCACTCGCAAGAACAGGCAGAGCTGGTTCTTCGGCGGATTGGGAGTCCTGGCATTGCTCATGGCCCTCGGCACCGGCATCAATCGGCTTTTCTACTTTTGGATCCCAGGGTTCTCGCACTCCGGATCTCCCGCACGAGCGCTCTTCCTCTTCATGTTTTCAGCGGCGGTCCTTGGCGGCATCGGCCTCGAACGATTCCTGGACGTTAAGAAGGTCCGGCCTCGCAGGAGGATGTTTGGAGTCATGATGGTCGGAGGACTGGCGACGCTCCTCCTGACATTCGGGCTGGCCTTCGGAATGTGGTACAACCCGACTTCCCGGCCGTCTGAGGTCTACCCGCCGACCACACTAACCGATTCCTTGAAGACCAACGATTTCTCCAGAATCATGCCGCTGAACGACCAATGGTCTCTCTGGACAACTCCGAACGCAGTCCTGCCGCCGAACTCGGCCGGGGTCTACGGCCTGTACGATGTCCAGGGATATGATGCTTTCTACCCGGTCCGGTATAAGGCGCTTCTCGATGCCGTCGGCGGCCGGGACTCGTGCCCGTGGGAGAACGGCAATATGGTATTCGCACGCAATCCCGAGTCGCCGGTCTATGATCTCCTCGGCGTCCGATGGATCGTTGGTCATGACAAGATCCGCCGAAATCCCGATGCGCTTCCCCGCGCCTTCATCGTGCATGCCATCGAGTATTGCGAGGACCAGGAGATCCTTCGGCGCATCACTCTGGGTGAATCGGATCTGCGGTCGGTGGCGCTGGTGGATGTCAGCAAGCTTGGTAAGCTGGATGCCTGGCAGCGTCCCTCAACCATGAAGCCGGCGGTCAGGGACTTGGTCAGCATTTCCGGATACACCAACAACTCGGTTGCGCTGAGAATAGCGGCTGCCAAGCCGGGAGTCCTGGTGCTGACCGATCAGTATTACCCCGGTTGGACGGCCAAACTGGATGGCAAGCCGGTACACATCGAGCGGGTGGACTATGCCTTCCGAGGAGTGGTGGTCCTCCCAGGGGAGCACACAGTCACCTTTACCTATTCCCCTCAGCCGTTCAAGAGCGGGCTCAAGTATGCTGCAACGGCGCTCATCTATCTTATTTTCATGGGCATAAACGCCTTCATGAACGCCGTTAGTCGAACATGATGAAGAAGTCTCGCACAACCGAATACCGCTGGGCAATATGGGTTGCCATCGGGATAATGGCGCTCACCTGCGTCCCGTATGCCATCGGCTACGCCATTGCTCCCAAGGGCTATCACTTCCTCGGCTTCATCTGCAACATGGATGACGTCTGCGTCTACTTATCGTGGATGCGCCAGGCCGCCGACGGACATTTCTTTCTGCGAAACCTGTTCACGACCGAGCCGCAGTCGGGGGTTGGGTTCAATCTGCTTTTTCTCGCTCTCGGGACTTTCGCCCGGATCACCCATCTCCCGCTGGTGGCGGTCTTGCACCTGGCAAGGATTGCCGCCGGGATTGCGCTATTATTGGCGGTATACGGCATGTCGGCCATCTGGCTGGATGACGAGCGCTCTCGCAGAATCGGGTTGCTGATTGTCGGGCTCTCTGCGGGGATAGGCTGGGTATTTCGCACAGGCGTGACGGATATTCTGCGCGCCTCGGTCGATCGGTGGCAGCTGGAGGCGATAACGTACTTGAGCCTGTATGCGAGCCCACTCTATAGCTCCCCCACACTGCTGATGATCGGCAGTCTGTATTTCCTGCTGAGATTCTCAAAGACCGGTGCCTGGAGATATGCCGTCTATGCGGGGCTGATCCTCCTGCTCCTGGCCAACGTGCACACTTATGACGTCATCACCATCAGCGCAATATGGGCATTCTACTCCGCATATCGGCTGGTGAAGAAGGACACGAGGCCCATGATCGGCGGTCTGATCGCAGCCGCCATTGCCGCACCCTCGGCTGCCTACCAACTCCATTTCTATAAGCTCGACTCCGTCTTCCGTGACCGGGCGGCAGTCCCGACCCCTTCTCCCGCCATATACTGGTATGCCGCGGGTTACGGGCTGCTCCTGCCGCTCGCCATATATGGAGTCTGGCGATCGGTGAAGCAGCGCAGGGACATCGGGTTTCTCATCTGCTGGATTATTGCCACTTTCGTCGTCGCCTATCTGCCGATCTCCTTCCAGCGAAAGCTCTTCATGGGGACACACATCCCGCTGAGTTTTCTGGCCGCTATTGGAGTCATGGGCCTCATGGAGCGCATTCCCGTCAAACGGCAGACTCTCGCGGTGATTATTCTCGTGGGCGCGCTTATCCCATCCAACCTGGCCTTCATGTCCCGAAATGTCGTCCAGGTCCTGACGAATGAGATCACCACGGCCGCCCATGTGCCCTATGCCTCCAAGGACGAGATGGCCGCCCTCGAGTACCTGAGGACCCACTCCCGGGCCGGTGACCTGATCCTTGCCGTGCCCCCGACCGCATGCCTGATCCCCGGATTCGCCGGCAGGCCGGTTTATTGCGGACACTGGGGAGAGACAGTGGATTTCCGACGCAAGTTCTGGGAGGTATTCGCGTTTTACTCAAACAAGGAGAGCCCCGGCCAGCGCCTGGATTTCCTGCGAGAGCACAACTTCGCCTATGTCGTCGGCTATCATCAGCATGGAGGCATTCGGATGGTGGATTTCGACGTTCACCCCGCTCCCTATCTGAAGCCTGTTTTCCCAACACGGGAGTTAACGGTGTACAAGTTTGAGACTAAATGATAGAATCTTGGACACATGAAAGCGCACGACAAGAAAACCGGTCATGAATACCTGTGGGTCGTCTTGATCTCCTTAGGTATCGTGGCGGCTGCGAGCGTCCCCTATATCGTAGGATATGCCATCACTCCCGCCGGCTACCATTATCTGGGTTTCTCATACGATTTCGATGACATCTGCGCATATCTCTCCTGGATGCGCCAGGCTGCCGAAGGGCACTTCTTCCTGCAGAACCTGTTCACCACCGAGCCTCAATCCGGGCACGGCTTCAATCTGCTGTTCTTTGTACTGGGGTCGTTCGCCCGAGTCACGCATCTTCCGCCGGAGATTGTCTTTCATCTTGCCAGAGTCGTATTCGGCTTCCTGCTGCTTCTGGCGACCTACAAGTTCTCGGGCATCTGGCTGAAGGATTCGCGGTCGAGGATCATCGGACTGCTGATGGTCGGCTTGTCAGCCGGATTCGGGGGATACTTCCTGGGGCGAACCATGGTCAACAGCCCGGTGGATCTCTGGCAGCCTGAGGCGATAACCTTCCTGAGCATCTACTTCAGCCCGCTCTTCACGCTGCCGATGATCCTCATGATCGGTTCCTTGTATTTCCTTTTCAAGTACGCGGAGGGCGGGGACTGGAAGAACGCCGCTTACGCCGGGTTGATGCTCTTCCTTCTGGCCAATATCCATACCTATGACCTGATCCCCATGGCGCTCGTGTGGCTGCTGTACTCCATCCATAAAGGATCCTGGTCAGGCTTCCGAGCGTTCAAAGGGGGCCTGATCGCATCCGTAGTCGCCTTGCCGATGGTGGCTTATCAGGCCTATTTCTATATGAGCGAGCCGGTATTCCGAGCCCGGGCGGCCGTTCCGACGCTGTCCTTCGGCTTCCACTGGTATGTTCTTGGCTATGGGTTTCTCGTACCCCTTGCCGGCATCGCCATCTGGGCTGCGAAGAAGGAGAAGCGCGACCTCAGCCTGCTCACGCGTTGGGTGATCGCCGGGTTCATTTCCGCCTATCTGCCGCTTCCCTTCCAGCGGAAACTCATTATGGGCACGCACATACCCTTCGCCATTCTGGGGACGTTGGGACTGGTTTGGCTCATGGACCATCTAAAGACCAGGCACAAGAACGTCCTCCCCATTGTCCTGATCTTCCTCATGCTCCCTTCGAACCTTCGATTCCTGCTGCGAGATACCAGAATGCTGCAGGAGAACCGGACTTACACTGCGGGAAGCCTGCCGTACATTACCACGGATGAGATGGATGCGCTTCAGTACCTGAAGGATCACGGCAAGCCTGATGACATCATTCTGGCCCATCCCGGTTTCTCGTGCATCATCCCGAGTCACGCTGGTCTCAGGGTCTATTGCGGGCATTGGGGTGAGACGGCGGACTTCGGCGGAAAGCTTGCCAAGATGTTCGCTTTCTTTAAGTGGGATACCCCCGACCAATACCGACTCTCGCTTCTGCAGGATGAGAGGATTACCTACGTCGTCGAATACCACAAGGGGATGTACTGGAGAGACACGAACGCCGATTTCGCGACTGAGCGCCCGAAGTACCTGATACCGGTCTTCGAAAGCGAAGTGCTGACGGTATACCGTGTATACCGTCGCCATTCGCCACACTAGGCCCGCCCTGGCGGGCGCTCCCTAAGTCTCGATGCTTGTACGAACGAGGCTATCTCGTGCTCTGCCGTGCTCGTCAGCTTATCGAAATCAACTTCCACCCTGTACCGAACCGTGTCGTCGTCGGCAGCCCGACTGACCCTTCGCACCGTCGCATGAGTCTCCACCGGCCGATTGACGGACGGCAGGAAAAGCTCCATGTCGAATGCCATCCCGGGTTTCAGGTCCAGCTTGCATGGCAGGTTGAGGATCATGCCTCTCGATCCCAGATCCTTGCTCCCGCAGATGATCTTGACCGGAGAGCCGTCCCGCTCCAGTACCAATCGCACGGTCAGCGACCTCTGGAGCGAAGTCAGAGCCTCCCGATGGAGGGCCGCAAGCGAATGCGGCTCGATCGGCAGCACGTGCTCCTGATCCACCGATATGTCAGGCAGCACGGAGAAGCTGACGCCGGTGTCATGGAGGCTGGCCGCGTGGCTGCCTCCCAGTGTTAGTGGGAGGTTGGGAGCCGGCAGTGTACTCCCCGATACCGGCCCCGTGTATGCGCTCGAGCGCTTTCCTCCCACTGAGCGATTCTTCTTCGATCTCTTTGCCTCTTTGGCAATCGTGAACCTGTCTGGCGACAGGCCGTTGAAATTGGTCATCCCTCTTCCTTTGCCCTATGTGATTTTCCGCCTTGGGCGGATCCCCGTTCCGCCGAGCGGTATCTTCTCTATATTACGATTATCGCTCGCAGGCGCCGTGCGGCTAAGTTGACAAAACTACCAGTTTCTCGACCCTGGTATGATATAATACAATCTGAATCCGGTTCCTGATCACATATCACCTATCACGAATCACGCATCATGAATCACGACATCATAGTAGTCGGAGCAGGTCACGCTGGTTGCGAGGCGGCCCTTGCGGCGGCTCGAATGGATCAGCACGTCCTCCTCCTGACCATGGATACCGACAACGTGGCAGTGATGCCGTGCAATTGCAGCATCGGCGGGCCGGCGAAAGGTCACGTCGTCCGGGAGATTGACGCTCTCGGCGGCCAAATGGGCCTTACCATTGATGAGACCTACACGCACATCAGGATGCTGAACACCGGCAAGGGCCCAGCGGTTCAGGCGATTCGCGCCCAGGCCGACAAGAAGCTCTACCAGGCGGCCATGAAGCGCACGCTCGAATCCCAGCCCGGCCTTGAGATGAGGCTGGGTCTCGTGGAGCGCATACTAGTGGATGGTGGGCGGGTCATCGGAGTCGCCGCGAGCGACGGCATGGAATATCGTGCGAGGGCTGTGGTGGTGACCACGGGGACCTTCCTGCGAGGGCTCATCCATATCGGCGAGACGAGCTATCCCGCGGGCAGGGCAGGGGAGCTTCCCGCAGAGAAGCTTTCGGAATCGCTGAGGGACATCGGGTTCGAGCTTGGACGTCTGAAGACCGGCACCACCGCTCGAGTGGACAAGGCGAGCATTGACCTTTCCAGGACCGAACTCCAGCCGTCCGATGAAGAGCCGCTCATGTTCTCGTTCATGTCGCCGAAGGAGCGCCGAGAAGGCCTGCTCCCATGCTGGCTGACCTTCACTAACGAGAAGACCCACGAGATCATCCGGCGCAATCTGAATCGCTCGGCGATGTACGGCGGGCGGATTGAGGG
>Ga0307378_10013593_pt1 | contig 10292 bp, 9 predicted proteins | sample UN1MG_FD_202238 | JGI IMG/M metagenome (GOLD analysis project Ga0307378, IMG submission 202238) | Soil microbial communities from Risofladan, Vaasa, Finland - UN-1 | ecosystem: Environmental > Terrestrial > Soil > Coastal area > Acid sulfate soil | place: Finland: Risofladan, Vaasa | collected...
CTCAATTCTCTGTTTAGCGTAATTCACAAGGTCTGCCACAACCTCATGCTTCGATGTGTTCTCATTAACAGGAAGGGCTCTTATTGTCATCCTGCAATCTTTCTCAACTATGGTTAAAGTAGCAAATCGATATGCTTTGCTTGTTCCTTTTTGTGGTTTGGTTCCGACAACCATCGGATCGTTCCGATCCCCGTAATACAATTCATCCGTATAATCAATCGCGCAATCTACTGGACCGTTCAATAACCCGCGATTCTTTGCCATTGTGATGATCTGATCAGTTATCTTCTCGTATGATTCCAGTAACTCGCTTGTGTCAAACTTCTTCAGATGGTAGAGAAGTGTATCGCCATTGGGGCACCCTTCTCCCGAATAGAAATTCAGATTATTTGCACTTCCTTCAGCACAGCCATTATTGATTCCTGCATATGTCAGAAGTTTGAAGAAATCACTGAATGAGTACTTGCAATTGTGGTGGGTCTTGAGTTTCAGATTAGGTACAATCACTTTCTGAACGAGATCCCAAGTCATATTGATAAGGCTGCTCCGCTGAAGGTGGTTGGCTTTATTTCGTCTGCCATCGATATTCTTAATCGCAGAGCTGATTTCCTTCACCGGGATCACCTGCCCAGAGGGGTGTGTCTTGGCAGATCTCCCCTCTGTGACATTTCTATGGATTTAATTGTGTCATAAGTCCACTGACGTGGCTATACACATAACCACATATGTGGTTAAACTATTTATTTATTGTGGTTAAGGGGAAAACCATATAAACAGAGGAGAGCATTATAATAATTGAGGATAATTATGGGTAGGATTGATGTAATTCTTCCAGATGAACTTGAAGAGGAATTTAGACGGGAAGTCGCTAAAGAATTAGGGATGAAAAGAGGCAACCTGACTATTGCATTGCACGAAAGTATCAAATTATGGATAGAAAAGCATCGTAATACAAGAAGTGAAATAGCAAAAAAAGCCTGGATCACAAGAAAGGAAAGGAAAAATGATGAAATTAGATGAGTATATAATTTAATTTTGTCCAATCTGTTGACAGTACGTCTTGACTTTATATAAAAATATTTTTTCAAAACCGATACTTACTGCTAATTCCTTGTATTTGTTGTTTAATTGCTCTGTTTTTTGGCTTTTACCCCTTAAACAATCCGAACATGCCCAATGAGGCACAAAGGGGTATTTTTTCCAAGTTTCAAATAATTGATTATCTATCTTTCTTTGCCATTCTTTTTCTTTTTTATAGTCGGATTTGATGCATGTTCGAGTTTCATTAAAAGTTTCTTCTACCTCAATTACTCGGCATCCTTCATGCCATCTAATGCAGCACTCAGGGTATCCAAGTATATACCCTTCGTTTAGTTGACCAGATAAGCATTTGATTATCTTGGATTCAACCTCAATATTATCATAAATCCATAGAGATTCAATATTTTCGTTCTGATAATAATCCCTTAAAAAATTGTCATCGACATTGGGGATTTTCGAAAAATAAAACGGAGGGGCTCTTGTAGATTTGCAATGAAGTCCTATTTTCATTGCCAATCTTTTAAGAGATAGTAGATTATTCCATCCCTTTGATCCCTCCGCAAAAAAGGCGTCTTTAAGTCCAGAATTTACAGCAAGGATTTCCAGTTTGTTTCTCGCATCAAACATCGGAAAAGGATTAGTTTTTATTCTTAAAATTTCCTTAATGATTTTTTTGGGGATCTCGGTCAAAATTTATCATTCCTTAGCCAACTATGGATAATATCCATTTTTTCAAGTTCAAAAATGTTATTCTCCAAAAAAATAATTTCAATTGCATAAATGAAAATATATACTAGAATAGGTAAATCAAAATTAATGGACTATCATATAGATGAAAAAGGCATAATTTATGATAAAGTGAAATACCATACTCGAAAAAAACATGTTTTCCTTAAGGGATATTTGGATATCCGGGTAGAAAGGGTCAAACATAAGTCCCCAACATTAGACATTTTCGATCTTTATGCCTCTACAGGCTTATGTTATTGCGAAGAAGCCGAAATTACAGGTTTGTCTGAAGTAACATGGGATGGATCTGCTATTATTGCGGCTAAAGCCCTGCAACAATATTCCAAAGGACGACTTCTCTTTTTAAATACATACAATGAGATTGAAAAAATAAAACAAGCGCAAAAAAATAATTTATTTGCTTTGTTAAAAAAGTTAGATTTCAAAAATCCCTGTGTCCTTATATCATCACCAATAGAAGATGCTGTGAACGAAGCAAGCAAACATGTTGATCCAAGATATCCTTCTTTATGGGTGCTTGATCCCTGTGCGGCATCGGATTTGCCCTGGCATATTGTTGAAAAAATAGGGAAAATGCGAGCAACTTATGAATATAATGGTGAAATGAGAACCAGAAAACCCGAATTAATTATTTCATTAATGACCGAAGATTTACAAAGATTTGTAGATATTAGACCGGATATAATTTGCTCATCTTTGGGCATGGATGAAAAAGAATGGAGACCTAAATTCGATGAATTAAGAAGAAAGGGTCTGAATACAAGGCAGGCAATGGTTGAACTTTATGCCGAAAAATTATCTGGACTCTATGAAAAACCACCAATTTTGGCTGCCGAAATAAACATAACAAATGAATCCGCTATTGCATATTGCATTTTATTATTAACTGATTCGCCAGCAGGACATTATATAACTAAATTGAAATTATTACCAGAATTTAAACAATGGGAGATTTCCGAGTGGAGACTCAATGCTAGACAAATTACTGCAGAATTAAAAAGAGATCCGGCGCAAAAAACGTTATTCTAATAAATCTGTAAACTCTTTTTTATATAGTATTTTTTCTTGTAAGATTCTAATTTTTCAATTAATTCCCTTTTAAATTTAGACCAGTCCACATTATTTTGTTGAGGATTGTAATTCAATTTTCCAATTTTGTATAAATCAACAAAATCTTTCGTCAAATCAATTAATTCTAAAGATTGTTCAGGTATCCATACGGGTTCCAGGGATACATATGTGAAAATACCCGAATCGTGAGCCTTTTTAATCGAATTTATCCGTTCATTAGTTCTAGCTGCACCCTTTTCAATTTCTATTCGATATTTCTCATCGGTGAAAACAAGCGTATTTCCATATTCACTCAATTCGGGCCGTACCGATAATAAATCAAAATCTCTCTCCGATCGCTTCCCGCCTTTCGTTAAAATTGATACTTTTAGATTATGATTATGAAGAATTTGTATCGCTTTCCTGGTGAGTTGTTCCTTTACATCTAATGGTTGATACGGATCTGTGGTGAAAGAGAGCAATATTGTACGTTTTTCTCCGATCTTTTCCAAAAAAATGGCATCTTTTTCAAATTTAGTAATAACATCCTGTCTAACTACGGGTTTACAAAATTCTTCTCTTGAGACATGAATTGTCGCAGGAGCATAACAATAAGTACAACAGTGGCTACACCCTCGGTATAAGTTAGCAGCTAATTCACAGTATTCCTTCGCCTTTCCCCGAGATTCGTAAATGATTGATGTATTCATTTTTTTCTCTGTCTCGTATTTTCTTCCTTCTCAATAGTAATAGTTAGATAATCGTCTTCTTCAATACCTTCGAGATCTCTGATCTCCTGAGGGATAGTAATTCGTCCACCTTTCATCACTTTTACAACCGCTGAACGTACTTTTCCCATTTTTATCTGCATAAATATACGTTTTTTGTATATTTAATACTACAGGTGCGTGTTGCTGTTTTGATGATTGGGTTTTACTGAAGGAAACCTACAAAAATAATTAGAAGAATGTAAATTGTAAGAATGTAAGATAATTTCTCAATTTAATATGATTCAATTTCATTAATTTCGAGGTTTGATACAATGGCAAATGGACAAAAAAACACAATGAATGAACAACTCGGTTCGTATATTCAAGAACCAGTAAAAGACTTAGAACCTGAACAAGTTACTAAGTTACCATCCCAATCTGATTTTTATAAAGTTCCGAAAAGATTTGGTTCAATCCCCGTCGATGAATTACCTCTCGGCTGCGATCCAAAAGATCAATATTACAAAATATACCCAAGAGTCAGTTTGCCATTTCAGCGTGTCGAGAGAATATCTTTTGGTCACCCGGAATTAGATCCTAACCGATTGTTTTTCGGAGATAATCTTCATGCGATGAGGATGCTCCCTTCAAATTCCATTGACCTTATCTATATTGATCCCCCTTTCTTCTCTGGACGTAATTATAATGTTATTTTTGGGGATGCAAATGAAGTGCGTTCCTTTACGGATATTTGGGAAGGTGGAATGTCTGGGTATCTAACTTGGTTAAATGCACGATTGTTGGAGATGAAGCGGCTATTAAAACCAACAGGTTGTATATACGTCCACCTCGATTGGCATGCAGTTCATTACGTAAAAGTAGAAATGGACAAAATTTTCGGTTATGATAATTTTATCAATGAAATTGTTTGGTGTTATGAGACTGCTGGGAAAAGTAAAAAAACATTTTCGAGAAAACACGATACCATTTTACTTTACAGTAAATCAAAAGATTATTTATTAGATGTAACTCGTTCTACAATGCCTCGAAAGAGAAATAAACATATGAGATTAGGCATTGATGAGGATGGACGTGAATATGAAGAAAAAACAGACAAAGCGAGTCAAAAGGTTTATCGCTGGTATTTTGATGAAGGACGATTGCCATTTGATTATTGGACCGATATTCAATTTATAAATCGAGAAGCGAAAGAAAGAATTGGCTATCCAACTCAAAAACCCGAATCGCTATTAGAAAGAATCATTAAGGTATCAACAAATGAAGGTGATGTTGTTGCTGACTTTTTTTGTGGTGGCGGCACAACTCCAACGATAGCACAAACACTCGGAAGAAGATGGATCGCGACTGATATCTCTCGTATTGCCGTTGCAATTACCGCTGATAGAATCTCTCGATTATATTCCCATGACAATTCGGAAGAAGTGAAGCAGTCACAACAAACTATATCTCCAGTCCGAGATATTTCCATTGAGTACTGGGGCATTTATGAGATTCCTGCACTTGCCAACCTTTCCAATGATGAATTCCGTCAATTCATTATAACAGCATATAATGGCAGAATTGCTGTTTCGGATGATTTTATCCACGGCCAAAAAGATGGCATCCCGCTCTATGTAGGTCCGGCATCCCAGGAATCTGCAATAACTAAAGATCAGGTTTTGGATTTTGCGAAAGTAGTAAAGACCAAGAAAGGGAAAAATCACGGGACGATGCTTGCATGGGCATTTCTTCCATCTGCACAAGAAGCAGCACGTAAATTGGAGGCAGAACAAGCCATCACTGTTGATTTTGTTAAAATCGATCTAATACCAATTGAATCACAAGATTTCAGAAAACACATTGTAACAAAACACAGAGAGTACCAAGACCTGCTGGTTTTTATTCTCCCTCCATTGGTTCGGATAACCTCAAAACGTATCTCTTCATTGAATTATGAATTTGATATTTCAGAATCTACATCCATGAACATTGGTGGAAAAATCATTAATGTTCAATGGGATTTCGACTATAATGGGAAATTTGCCTCAACTCAGGGTTATTCATTCATTCGAGGAGATAAGAATATTCCAAAATTGATTGTAAATTATGAGTTTCCTGGTATGGGAAAAAGAAAAGTTGCCTGTAAAGTTCAGGATGACAAAGGTGGAGAAAAAACTGAGATCCTTGAAATTGAGGCGAAATAATGTTTAATGCCTTCCAAGACCATGAGAAAAATTTTGAAGATTGGGTTGCTGAAGGATTCCCGGGAATAAAAGAAGAAAGCAGGGAATTTTTAGAGAATATAAGGAAATTTGACCGGTCTCCAAAGCTTTGGAAAAATCAAATACAAGGGATCAATCATTTTGTCTATGCGTATGAAATTTTAGGTGTGAAAAACATCCTTCTGAACATTGTCACAGGAGGGGGTAAGACAGCAATAATTGCTGCGGCAATTGCCTGGTTGAAAATGTCTTACAACATTAGCAAATTTTTGATAATTGTTCCAAATCTAATTGTTAGAGATAGATTAGAGCAGGATTTTTCAGATAAATCGGTTTTTAAGAAATTCAAATTTTTCCCTCAAGAAATCGAAAGCCAGATGCTTAATGAATTGGATCTCCATACCCTAGAATCAGGAAGTGGCCCACAGGGTATTATGAGTTCGGGTATCATTTTGGGAAATATTCAGCAATTATACACCACAAATATTTCCGGACAAAGAAATCTTGCCTTTGTATCAAATTATTCCCCTGAGATCGCCATATTCAATGATGAAGCTCATAATACACCAGCCCCCGAATACAATAACGTCTTGTCCATTCTTTCATCAAAATGTAAATTCCGGATGGATACGACTGCAACTCCGGATCGGGCTGATGGACAAACCCCCGATTCGGATATGATATATCAATACGACATATCCCAGGCACTAGAAGATAAAATCGTTAAATCTATTGTTGTCTATGAGCCGGAAGTAAAAATTGTTGAATTAACATATACGAATCCGGAAACCGGGGAGAAAAAAATTGTTACAGACCTTGAAAAGGAATTTAAGGAAGCTGAACAGCGAATAAAACCATTTCAGTGGATCTTGGATCCGGAACCAATGAAAAAACAGATCGCATTGGCCCTGTTACGATTGAAGGAACAAAAAAGGCGGGCAAAAGATCGATATAAACCAATTTTATTCGTAGTGACGATGAGTATCCGAGAAGGTGAACGAGCACAGAAAGTGCTAAAAGATGTATTCAATGTGAATACATTGCTAGTGACCGAAGAATCGGATGAACAGGATAGAGTAGCTGCGAGAAATATTGGAAAAATCGACAGCCCATATGATGCAGTTGTCAGCGTTATGATGCTCCGAGAGGGGTGGGATGTTCCCGAAGTATCAGTAATTCTATTATTACGGAAATTTTCTTCGCCAGTATATGGACAGCAGGTAATTGGACGTGGATTAAGGCGAATTATCCGAGACCACGAAGAACCAGAAATATTAGCAGTGGTAGATCACCCACGACTTGATCATGATTGGTTATGGAGACTTGTTGCAGTCAGCAAAATCCGTCAGAATGTGCTTCCAGAAGAAATATTTGGAGATGAAGATTTACCGGAAAAACCAAAAATTCAGCGTTTAACGAAACCAGAAAATTTCATAATTATCCCATCCCCCGAATATGAAACATCAATCGATTTCGATAAGAAGAAAATCGAAATTCCAGAAGATCAAATCGAAGATCGCTGGCGAGAAAAACTCGAATCCATTGAATATGATAAAAATGTCTGGTTGATTTCACGAACTAAAGTTGAGAGTGTTCGGGCAAGTCAATTAGATAAAACAAGGAACATGGAAGTCGATTATGATACCGCGTCGATTGATCAGCTTTCTGTAAGGAAAACTGGTAAAAACGAGGTGTCATTGGAAAAATTACGAGAAATTTTTAAAACCGAATTATTGAGTGTTGCATCTAACTTGTTAATGGAAGCGGGCTTCGGAGGAATGAAAAAGGGAGTTTTATATGGCGTTATGATGGATCACATAAAAAGTAAAATTTTCCAGAAAAAATCTCTTTCAGAAGCAGACCGACAAGATATCGAATTTGCGTTGGAGAATATGCAAGAAATTCAAAAAAATTTTTCGAAATCCGTTGTATCGGGCATTTTAAAGAGGAGATAAAAATGAATCGTTCAAGCGATCACGGAGAATTTGAAAATCCAAAAAAAAGTGCATTTTCATTAGAATTTTACGATTCCCTTTGGGAAAAAGATTATATGACGAAATTAGAGGATGATGCAACTATTAAGAAATGGACGAAAAATCATGGTGTCCGAATTCCCTATTTTGATAATGATGGAAAATATCATATGTTCACGCCCGATTTTTTAGTGGAATCGATAGATGGAATAATCGAAATTCACGAAGTTAAAGGGACTCATTTACTCAGTAATCCAATTACTAAGAAAAAATTTGAGGCAGCAAGTAAGTGGTGCAAAGACAGAAAAATGAATTTCAAACTAATTTCAAGACATAAGTAAATTTTTGAGAGGATATTACTTTTTGGATTACTTCGCACGTTTTTATAGGTCTCCCTCCATTAAGTTAACAGAACTACGATAGGACTTTTTTTACGTCGGAAACTACTTTCGGAACTACTGTTATAAAAGCGGGATGTCGGGTAAAACGAAAGAAGAAAATAAAGGTAAGGCATTGTCTTGTCACCATATATATTATCAAACAAAAGCGTGTTGTGAGTGGGACGAAGATGTAGGGGGATATTACGCTTGGATAAATATCGGGACCAAAAAGAAACCAGAAGTGTATAAGCATTACATCAAAGGAAGTCCCAACAAATTTATACCGTTAACAATATCAGAACATTCTGCAACAAACTATAATAAACCATTCTGGATACATTATTTTGAAGATATAATCTCTAAAAAAGAGGGAAAGTGTTATTTAAAAAAAGAAGAATATACTAATAAAAAACAATCAGAAATCCTCACAAACTTATAAATACAATTAACGCCATTTTTCCAACATGGTAAAAACCTGCAGGTACTGTGGTTTCCGTAACGAATTCCCCCGCGTTAAGAGCCCAGTAAAATGCCCCAGGTGTGGGAATGCATACCGCCGATCTCCAGCACGAAAGGAGAAATGATTTATGAACCTGACCCGGATCCTGATACTCGGTATCCTGCTGGTGATGCTGGTTGGTACGGCGGGAGCGATAGAAATCACACTTCTCGCAAATATCTCTACAATGGACGGACATGTAACAGCGTGGTCAGGGACAACGTATACAGGTATCAGAAGTGCGAACGGGCAAGAAGCAATTAACGCGACGTATGCTAACTACGCCCGGTTATCATCAACCGGCACAGAAGACAATTACGATGAAATGTATCGTGCGGTTATCCTGTTCAACAAATCTGTACTTGTCGGCAAGACCATCAATTCCGTAACGCTGGTAACAAGAGGTGTGGCCAAGAACAACGGGTTAGGCAATTTCTCGTATGGCGTAACGGGGTTCGACCCGACAAACAGTGACGGTACGTTTGTCATGGGCGATTACCAGCGATATTATAATGAACGGTGGGCGGATACGGATATTGCGTATGCAAGTCTGTCAATCACCGGGAACAACAACTGGACGGGAAATGCGTTGTTCCGTTCCAACATTTCCGCAACCGGGAACTGGATTGGCGTAATGGTGAGGGACGTTCCGGATATAGATAATAATGAAGGACTGATCAGTTGGGCACTCAGCACGTATTCCCGGTATGTTTTTGAAGATGCCGGGGACGGCACCGCCCCGTATTTAGTGGTTGATTATACAGATGCAACCGCACCGGTAGCAGACTTTTCGGCAGAACCACCACTGGAAGGCAACGCACCATTTACCGTATACTTCATGGACAATTCAACCGGAGCAGATACCTATAACTGGAGTTTTGGGGATGGCGAGTTTAATGAAACGGCAGACCCGGTACACGAATATACAACCTTTGGTATTTACGGTGTCAACCTTACCGTTACGAATGATGACGGTTCAGACTTTGAATTAAAACCAGATTACATTACCGTCTACAACACCACCCCGATAGCCGATTTCCTTGCCAATGCAACGAGTGGAGATGTACCAGTTGTCGTAGGGTTTACGGATAATTCAACCGAGACAATTCACAACTGGAGCTGGGAACTGGAAGGGGTAGAGTTCTCAACCGAACAGAATCCTACCTACGAATTTACTGTCCCGGGAATATACGAGTGGCTTAACCTGACGGTATCGAATGATGGTGGTAATGACACCGTAAGCTGGCAGGATTCATTTACCTTTACATCGGCAAATGTCACGTCTGATTTCTCTGGTACTCCTACAAGCGGTGACATTCCGTTATCTGTGGATTTCACCGGCGCTTCTACCAACGCGACAAGCTGGAATTGGTCATTCGGTGACGGCAATTTCTCTGAACTGGAAGATCCTACTCATGAATATGCATACGTTGGAACATTTACCGTTTCATTGAATGCATCGTCAACGTATGAATTTGATATTGAAGAAAAGATTGGGTATATTGTTACTACACACCCGGATTCATATTACGCACCGAAAGCCCATTTCAATATGGCAGTAGTAACAGCTACACCAACCCCCACTCCGACACCCACACCAACTCCCACTCCGGGCATTCCAGAGTATGGAGCACCGGTAACCCTGGACAGCAAAACCGTTGGCGGGG
>Ga0307378_10013596_pt1 | contig 10291 bp, 10 predicted proteins | sample UN1MG_FD_202238 | JGI IMG/M metagenome (GOLD analysis project Ga0307378, IMG submission 202238) | Soil microbial communities from Risofladan, Vaasa, Finland - UN-1 | ecosystem: Environmental > Terrestrial > Soil > Coastal area > Acid sulfate soil | place: Finland: Risofladan, Vaasa | collected...
TATTAATGATTCTTTCGTTCCAGAGTTCAATACGTTTTAATACACCAAAGAGCGATTCTTCCTCAATTATGTTATTTGGGGTTTTGTATTTACTAATTGCCTGTTGAATACTTTGATTTTGAAGATTCGGAACTTTCTCAAATTCCTTGAAAAATTCCGTAATTATAATGAACAACCTCTTGAGATTTGGGTCGTCAAAGTATTCGATTGCTAAATTCGGTATTGTTTTTTCTGCAAATTCTGGTTCGACCAGTAATTGCCACATCAACTTCTGTTGAAATTCAGGTCCCAGATATGCCGTTAATGTATTTTCTGTTAATTCGCTCATTATAAAATTTTGGGTATAAGAAGGACGAGAATCGGGAAATAAAATTATATAAACTTCAAACTATGGAAACAGTCCCAATTCCCGTCCTAATACAATTAATTTCGCCTCAGTCTTCTCAACATTTCTTCCCTCTTGGCTGGAGAAAGCTCCCTGATTTGATTGATTGACAGTCCTCTCATGTTAATCAAATCATAATCGTCCCACATATTCTTAATGTCGCTCCTTTTTATTTTATGGTAGATTAAATCTGCTATATCAACGACAGTATCTACGACATCTGTTGACCATCTTGCAACAGGATTAAATCCATCAACATAAAAAGTTCTTTCTACAATCGGTTTGTTATTGATATAGAAACCGATTTTACACTCAACCCCACGAATTGTTTTCTCTTCAATTTTCTGCACAATTGCAGTTGGATTATATCGCATATCGTCTCTCCATTCTCTGGGATATAAACCAATCATTCTTTGATTATACTTATAAAGGTCAAGGTCTTCGGAAATCTGCGTCTCATAGCTACGTTTCGATAAAACTTTTTGTAGCTTAGTAATTCCCCTTGGTAGTATATCCCTGATATCTATTGAATATCTTGTGAAGGGATTAAACTGGTCAGCATCGAATACTTTCTCACACAATAAAATATCTCCTTGTGATAAGGAAAACTTAAATTCATTGTTATATTCTTTCTCGCTCATTTTGATTATTTTTAGATTGTTAATAACTACGACAAATATAATCAGAATCCGTCAAAAGTGAAAGACTTTTTACAAACTCTTTCTATTATTTTTCAAATATTCTGTAAGTAGCTGTTTCTCATTCATTATAACAGTATAAAAAGGTTCGACATATTGTGGAAATGTGCTACTATATACTGAAAGGAACTCGTCTTCATTCATTAATTTCAGCAAATTCTTACTTCCTCTGTCATCATCCAACAAAGGAACTTCCAGTTGTAAGAGTTCTTCTTCAGCTTGTTCATTAAGCATTGGTTCTCTTAGATTCGTGAGTTTATAATTAGTTTTCAACCTTTGAACACCTTCTGGTGATATGAGTTTTTCCAATACTTTTAACGGTTTCTTTTTATTTAAAACTCGTTCTTGGTTTATTTCATCTGCACGCTTACAGACTTCCCTAACTGTTAGTGTCTTGAATTTTAATTCTGGAATATGGTCTAAAAGCGTCTTTTCACCCATACCTTCAATTCCGTGAATATTATCAGCACTATCACCACAAATTATTTTCAATATCAATGCATTGCTATAATGATGATTAAAATGCATCATATAATTGGTTCTTGTTACGGGTTGGTCAATGTTCGGAAATATTATTGTGATATTCAGGTCAAGTAGTTGTGCAAAATCCCTATCATTTGAATATAGGAGTATTTCTTCTTTGTTGTTATGTTGTAAACAATATGCAGCAATTAGGTCATCAGCTTCAACATCATCAACTTGAATCTGTCTAAGAAACAGTTCTTCTGCATATTCTTTAATTCTTTCACGTTGTTTAAGTATTGATTGGTCTTTTGCTTCTTCTCTACGGATTTCAGCAGCAGTCATTTCGATACGCTGATGCCATTTTTTTGAAACACGATTTGCCTTATATGCGTGGTCGATTCGATATCTCTGTATTCCACCGCCTTCACCGTCCCAGACCAGCACGACTTTATTAATCATGTGGTCTTTAATTAATTTTCGAACGGTGGTTAAAAAAGAATACAAACCACCAATATGCCCGTAGGCACTGGTGGTTGTATCTTTTGCTCCGTGAAACGAACGCTTTAAAAGATAACTGCTATCAACTAAAAGTGTTCTGGTTTTCATTAATCAGTATCATTTTCAACGCTTGAACTTCTTTCAATCAAATCATCTTCAAACAACACGTTTCCATCTGCATCCATTGCTTTAGATTTGAATTCGATGTCATCAGCAGTCAAACTATCGTCTTCGAATTTATTACGGAAATAAAGAATGTGCTCTTTTTTATAAGCATTTTCATGTTCCTTGTCACCATATATAAATCCATGTGGTGTTGAAATAATTTTACCTTCAAGTGAAATACCACCCCACTCGCCATCAACATGGTTCTTAGCTATATTGACTTTGTTCTCAAAACCATAATTTAAGTCACGACCTTTACTGGTTGCAGTTATTCTACGTGTTCCGTGTGTAATAATACCACCAAAATGATAGATAAGTCTTGCACCGAAAAAGAATGTTTCACCACCTTTATGCTTTATAACTTTATTCATGCTATCATACCAGATTTTCTGAACGGCAGCGATTGTTGTAGTGAATTCACTATCAATTCTTCTGGTATTTGGGATTGCATTATTAAGAAGTGACATAAACGCTTTCTCATAAGCACCTGCATTCCACATGTTATTGTCGCTGGTATCTTTTTCTAATGCATCGATTGTTTTGATGCAATTTAATGTTCCGATTGAATCTATTCCGATGAACACATCACGTGGTAACGCACCACTTTTCTGATTATCAAGGAAATCATACACAGCTTTTGCCATATCTTCAATTGCTGCTTCTTTCCTATCTTTATTTTGTACAATACCATATCTTTCAAGAAGATATTTGTTATTTACAAGAAGATACTCACCATTCCAATCGAATCCCATTAATGTCAGACGCTTATTTCCTTCATCAATATTGTTTTCAGTGTCAATGATAATTGGAAAATCACCCATTTTCTGGGCATTTACAATTGACTTCATTAATGCCGTTGATTTACCAGTATTTGAATATCCACGGAAAAGTGTAACATATCCACGAGGTACACCGGGCATGCCTGTTGCTTCCTTCAGACCATCATCAATTGGAATCCATATTAATGGTTTTGAGGGTATTTCTTGTGCCCCAATTTTCTTTTTAAAATTATCGAGACTAAAACTTTTTTTAGGTGTTGGTTTGCGTACCGCATTGCTCGGTACTTCTGCTTTCTTTGCCATTTAATTTTAATTTAAAAATAAGGTCAAAAAAGGGGAACTTTCATTCCCCCTTTTAAACCCTGTAATTTTTAGAAGGGTAAGTCTTCATAGTCACCACCATCCCCCAAATCTCCATCATCGAGGTCATTTGGTTCGTTGTCATTGACAGCAGTTTCTGTCTCAACCTTTGGTGTTGTCTCAGCAAGTGCTTCTGCACCGATTTCAGTTGCATTATCAGTAAACTCACCAACCTTCTCAGGGGTTATATTACTGATTGTAACTTGTGGAGTTCCTACATTACTCAAGTCAGATGCCTGTTCGAAATTTTCATTCTCATCGGCATCAAGATTACGAGTACGAGTATTCGCAGCTTCTTCCAAATCGGGGCGACCGGGGAATACCCAACGCTTGTTGTTCTGGTCAGTATCTTCCCAATATGGGTTACTACCATTTGCAACCGCCTCAAGAAATTCATAAGGAGGCATACCGGGTGCTTGTTTCGGCTTAAATACATCTCTCCAAATAATATCGTCATCAAGCCATTGTCTTGCAACAATTGGGTCGGCATGAAGTGGTGATTTACCACGGAATGTAATTGCAGAAATTGTTTTGTACACATGTCCATTGAACTCACTATCTGCCATTGTGATACTTAAATCCGTACCATTCTGAGCGTCACTGAAGTCTGCTTGATGAACAGTCATATACTCTTCCAAAATAGGAAGTAACTTATCAAGCGTACCTTGGTTCTTGTAATTGTGCTTAAATCTCCAAAATTTAACACCATCTTTTTCACTACCTTTGTCAATACCACGAACAATGTAGAATTTCTTAGCTTCCCACTTAATGGCTTCCTTGTAAATTTCGTCATTTTTTGCCTTAATTTCCAATTGCTGTGCTGACATATTCTCCTTCTTAATTCCTTTCAGAGAAGGGTCTTGCCTTGCAAGAAGCTTTTTGTGCTTGACACAAAGTGGGCATGGTGCTGGTTTGAACATTGGATTGCCATTGCCATCCAATTTTTGTTTGCCACCTTCATCCAATACAGGTACTCTGGGGTCATTATGCATCGGGCAATAAATGACTGTGCCATGCTTTTTCTTTCCACCTGCAGCATTGGTTGTAACAACATGGAAGAATGCTTCTTCAACGTGCTTCCTACCTGCTAACGGGGGGAGAATCCTAAATAATTCTTTGGTTTTACGAGGAACGAAATACTTTGCCAGTATGTCTTCACGTGATTTCCTTGTAGATGATTGGGATTGTTTTCTTTGATAGTCCGAAAACATAGACTTTAATTGTGACAGGTCTTGTCCTGTCGGATTTTGATTTTCCATTTTCAATTTGTTTTTACAGTAAAGTTATTTTTCAATTATAAATTGTGCTACAAATATAGCCTTCATTCTACATAAATACAAGAGTTTTTATAAATTATTACTCTTTTTTCAGTTTTTTATACACTAATTAATCCATCTGAAACCACGGTAAATGAAACAGTTTGTTTGTTCTCATAGTAGTTTCCATTTTTCATTCTAATTTGTAAATAATAATCTTGTGGTATTAACCATGATGTATCAAGATTAAATTCATATCCAGTATTTGTTCTGTTTACAGGGGTGAATGGAATTACATCCACTTCATATTTACTACCAATGGTCGTGAATAATCTGTACTCGATATCCAAAGGTAAGAAATTATTTTGATTTGCGTATAGTTCTTTTATCGTTAGCTTAATTTTTCTTACAACCCCTGCTCTGAGATTCTCTTTTTCACTAATACCCCAGAAATAAAAGAAATAATTTTCGAAATCGATTTGATTTGAATTATCGAACGTATAATACTTCTTTTCGGAAATCAGATAAAATTCACCAGTATGTTGACTTGCTCTGCCGTTGATTACAAGATTCCATTCGTCACGGAACAAAACGGCATCTGGGTACATTTCAGAATCAATGTTTAAAGTAACTTTATATATGCCTTTACTAACATTCGTGATTGAAGTACCACTAAATGTGTCTATAAGATTATCTTCATAATCATAAATATCGACACTATTCACGTCTATATCCTGCTCGATTCCACCAACATTCACATAAAGATATAGGTCATTATCTTTGTCAAGATAAAAATAATTTCGGTCATCGGTTATTGTATCATCTATAATTGTCTCGATATAAGGCTCATACCAAGTATTTGTATGCTTTGCATGAAATGCAACTGCTTGTCTGAATTCGGTTTCAAGTTCTTCGTAGATATCAGCAAATTTAATACCTAAACCAAACGAAGTGCCTGTATATGCAGATGTTCCAGTATAGCCAGTTCCAAATAATCTTTGATTTACATAATTAGTAACATCGATTTCAAGATTTTCGCTTCCTGTTTGAAATGATTGACCTGTTATTATTTGCGTTACACCACTAATATATGCACCTGCTTGTGTCCAATTATCTGTTGTTGTTCTTCCTGACCAGTTTGCTGCCTGTGGATATACTATTGGATATAAGGTATCAATATATGGATATTGACTATCACCATATTCAAAATCATAGCCACCACCTTCATCCCAATCCTCGTTAACATTGAAGATATCTAAATCAAAACTCGTTGCCCTATCAATTCCTAATGAATATGATTTCTTCCCTACATATTGTTCTGCATAGCTAATTGTATTGGTCATATGTAGAACGTGTTTCACGATTCTCTGTGGATTGATAAATCCCTGTGCGATTCTTTTTTCTAAATCACTTAAATCAACGTCAAAAATAAATCGACTTACCGACTTACCGAAAGTACCATACGATATTTCAGTTACAGGGTTCTGCGAGTTGTTCGATAGATTGTTTTGAATTAATGTATCGTTCTTTAAAAAATATGACCTGAAAATTGACATCTTCTTTTTTCATATAAATACCTCACAAACAAAAAAGACTACACATGGTAGTCTTTTATTATTGTTATTTAGTGAAAATAATACTAAGAATTCTGTTTTATCCAGTTTAATACCATTTCCGCATAATAGGATGAGGTCAATTCGTTAAGAAATTCATCCATACTCGCAAAATTTGTACCTACAAATCGACTGCCTTGAACTGGTTGCTTTGTATTCCAATCTAATGCGCTAATTGAAACCTCTCCACCCACAACATCACTATTCTTTTCAATAGTAACTTTAATTATTCCACCTACTGCCCATTCACCGATTTTAAATGATTTGGTTTTATTACCTGCGTCACCAACATTTTGTGGTCTAAACACATCGCCCATTCTACCAAACAAATCATCTTCTTCATCAATTTCCACTTCATCACCAACATTTTTTGGTTCATAACCAAGTAAGCGGTCAGTTAATTCTTCATCCTCGGATTCTTCACCGTCTTCAGATTTTTCACCTTTTGCTTCTTTTTCCATTTTATCAAGACGTGTGTAGTAATCAGGGAATTCCGATAGGTGGTCCATCGCAATCTCGATTGCAATCATTGGGTCATCAGTATGTTCCATCTCAATCTTTAATCCCATCTTTATTTGTTCCTTATCAAATTCCTGTGGTGAGTTATCATCAGCTTTTCCACCTTTTATCTTATCACCAATTTCTTCTTTATCAACTTCAATTTGCTCTACATCATCTGTTTCAGGTTCTTTATCATCCTCTACAATATCAGTAAACTTCATATCTGGTTTGATTGAGTGCTTCCATTCGTCTGAATCTACTCCGATATTTTGTCCTTGCATGTCTTTATGAATATCGCTCCTTGCAGCCTTTTCAGCGTTTTTATCTATTGGAATGTCTAAATCTGGAATATCAAATTCATCGTCCTCATCATCAAATTGTTCACCTAATTTCACCACTGTTTGTGGCTTTCTCTTTTTCTTTGGCATTTGATTCTTTGGCTTGAATTTCTTACCCATTTGGTCAGGATAATCGCTTTTTTCTTTACCTTCTTCTTCATTCATAGATGCCAGATACCCTTCATAATGTGCAATTGCAAGCCTTTTAATTTCATTGCGATATTGGTCTTGTGGTATATCAAATGATTGCATACCACGTGCAGCTAATTGTTTGTCAATAAATGCTTTCGCATTCATAATTGCCATTTCTTTTGTCTGAGGCTGTAATTTATCAAAATATCGTTGTCCAGTGTTTAATGTATCTGGTTTGACGTTGATTTCATCCATTCCTTCATCAACAAACTCAAACTTATCTAATTCAGGTGATTTCACCCTTACTTTATCATTCGTGGGTTTCTCGTCACCATATGCTTTGCTGGTTTGCATTCTTTCAGGCATACCACCAAATGGATATGAATCGATTTTCTTGATTGCTTCTTCGTATAGTTCATCAATCTCGGTTGGTTCACCAACTTCAACATCAACATAATCACTAACAATACTAAGAAAATCAGTGGCGTGTTGTGCATTAAATTGTTTTAATGCCTCTTCACCCATTTCGATTGTTTCTGCTCCAGTTGTATCATCGAATGTAAAGTTTATTAGTCTTACATTACTTATTTCAGCTACACCTGATTGGTCGCCTTGAATCATATCTGCTTTGAATGAAAATGTAATGCTATTACCTTCTTTATCAGTACAAATTAACTCAACAAAACTTTCATCGCCTGTTGCTTGTGTGTTGGTATGCTCTATATTTAGAGTGCCTTTAGTAAGTTCTTCAAATGCGAAATCCAATACACTGTTTGGATTGAAAACTTCGTTTATTTGAATCTTATTGACCTTTCCCATCATTTCGAAAAGTCTTTCTTTACTACCAATTGAACTGTGTATTTTCATTATATCCGTTTTTTTATTCAAAAATTATTGGGTTAGTTTTTCCAAACTTCCTCATTATTATCGCTGCTTCTGCATTTGCTTCATTTTCAATTTCTGTCCCATCCTCACCAGCACCATCATAAAGTTTACCTTCTTTCTCCTGCTTACGATGAACCAATTCATGTGCTAATGTTCTCAAAACATCAGCCAGATTACGATTTGCAGCAACTATTCTAATCGTTCCCGTTGCAGGGACATGCTTACCAAATGATGCCATTTCCTGTGCCTCTTCTGGCTCATATGATATTTCTATCTTATCTTTATTAACATCAAGATATTCACTAACATAATTAACAAAATCGTTAATAATCTCCTTTTTCTTCTCTGGTGGAAGTAATTGTTCGTTGAGACCACTAACTTTACTCACCATTTCAAAGAGTCTTTCTTTTGAACCATGTGGGTGAAATATTCTCATTATTAAATTTCATTAAAGCTATTCTGAACATCGGCTTTTGATTTTTGTGGTAAGTCATCAAAATCTGCAACATATGTACCATCAGGTAATTCTGTTATTCCTTTTTCCTGTTGCTGATTTCTTTTCTCATCAAACCAATTGCCTTTCCAGAAATCATTTAAGTTAAAATAATATGGATAGCTTACGTTTGTTTTATTCATGAGTTTTTCAGAGTTGCTGGGTTCTCTAACCTCTTCAACATCTGCTGTAATGACATCCATTTTACTATTTAGACCACGTATTGTCACATCCAGATTTTCTAATTTATCATGAATGCTTTTCATGGCTTCAATATTATGTTTAATGATTTCATTCTGAATATCATCAACCTGTGGTGCTGCTGGTGCATTCATCTCAGCACCCATAGGGTTAACCGCATTTGGGTCTTCTGGTGGTGCACCTGCATCTGGAGGTGTTGCAGTAGCAATCGGCTCGTCAGGAGCATTCGTATCATCTACGGTTGCTTCTGGAGGTGAAATTCCACCACCCGGTATCTCAGCATCTTCCTGCTCACCAGCTTCATTGGTTAACGGAATATTGTCGAATTCCTCACCATCCTCAACTAATGCACGATACTTAGGTGATTCATTGATTTTATAGTCAATGCGGAATTTAAACTTCCTTAGTTGTTCTTCAAGAAGTTTAGGGTTCTTTTCTTTTTCCATTAATGAATGTTATTAGTACTGCTCTCTAAGTAATTGCTTGCCGTCTTTAGTCACAAGGATTTTATCGACTCTTTCAATTAAGCCTTCTCTTTCATCAAGAACAACTTTTTTTACTTGGTCGTCTTTTGTTTGTACTTCCTCTACTACAGGTTCGTCAACAAAATTACTAAGTGCTTTTTCTACGTTATTTTCCATAATATCTATAATTATTTATTATAAATACTATGTTACACTCATTTTGACAATATCACAACAAGATATCTTTTAAGATGGGTAAAATTTGGGAGGATTTTGTAATGTTTTTGATAGAGACTACCATCCGAATCAAGAGTCGAATCGGTTGTTCTCTGCATTAATCTGGAGATTATTTCTTCGGTGCTGAACTTAAAAAACTCATACATTTTCAGGTTAACACCCCAGATTTTATTTTCAAATAAGAAATACACCATTTCATTTTTGAAATTATAGCTTGCATCTATTTTCTTCGGGCAGACATCCATAAGGTCATCAACATCCCTTAATTGAAAGAAAACTGGGTCTAAATTGGTGTATGTAAATTTTGGTGCAAAATAGAATTGTGGTGCAAAACTCACGAATGATTCAACACCTTTTACGTGTGATGCTTTGCTTTCCTGAAAGCTACATTCCCAATACAATTCATTTCCTATAATTTTTTTATGGAGAATATTGGCATTTTGTATAATTTCATTGTCTGGGTTGCTGGTTTTCATGAACGACCAACCCACATATAACGTAGGTAACGTCTTATCAAGTTTATCATATTCAATCGGTTCATTGTAATAGTTAATATATTCGACCTTTGTATGATTAATCAGTTCCTTTTCATAAATGATGTTAGCAATTTTCATATCTTAGTTTATTAATATACTTCAAAACACCGTCCTCTAATTCATGAAATGGTTTTTTATAACCAGCTTTCCTTAATTTATCTATCTGAGCCTCAGTAAAATACTGATATTTGTCTCTGATTTTTATCGGGGTATCAATATACGATATTTTTTCTTGAATTCCAAGAGTTTTAAAAACTGCTTTTGAAAGGTCGTGAAATGTACGTG
>Ga0307378_10013598_pt1 | contig 10291 bp, 18 predicted proteins | sample UN1MG_FD_202238 | JGI IMG/M metagenome (GOLD analysis project Ga0307378, IMG submission 202238) | Soil microbial communities from Risofladan, Vaasa, Finland - UN-1 | ecosystem: Environmental > Terrestrial > Soil > Coastal area > Acid sulfate soil | place: Finland: Risofladan, Vaasa | collected...
AGCCAGTCGTCGGGGAACTTGGCCTTCTGGTCGGCAAGCTCTTTCTCCAATTGGCGAATGCGATCTTGGAGTTCACCGATGGCGTCAGCATCTCCTTTGAGGGCTCGCAACGCATCACGGTCATGGACAGCTTCGTCAGCATCCGTTCGGGTCAACTCCAACGTGGCTTCCAACTCAGGGACTTTGGCTGCTTCTTCCCACAGGGGCACCGGGACCGAAAAGGACCATTCCGCAAACCCACGCTTGACCGTCATGGTGACGTGCATGAGCCCCGTGTTGGGTTCTTCGCAGAAGTGCGTGATTTTGAAGGTGCCGTCTGAGAGGACGAGTTTGTCGTTTAGCTTGGTCATTTGATCTTCACCATTGAGCGAAGCAGGTTCTCAGGGATGCCTTCGTCGATACGTTCAGCGGCCAAACCCGTCATACCGTTGCGACTCATTCCCTCTGCGACGAGACCTTCCCACGCAGGCGGCTTGCAGGCTTTCCAGGCTTCGGTCTCGGAGACGGAGACGCCAGCTTGTTTGGTCTCTTCAGCAGCACGCTGCAACGAAGTCCGTCGCAAGAACAGCAGAAGGTTGAGAAGGTGCCCGTCTTCCAGTTCCGAGTAGGGGATACGTCGGCCGTCTTGAGCCGTCCACATTTTGTTCTCGGCTTGGATTTCTTGATCGTCGATTGGCTTGGCGCCGGGTTTGGCTTGTAACCATTGGCCGACGAAAGCCATGTCGGGGTGCATCTCTTCTTCCCAATCCATAAGATCGTCTCTGATGGTTGTACGCATTTTTGCTGCATCCCGAACGCAAGAAGGCGCTGGGTCATATCAGTTTGCCTGTCCTGGGCGCGCTAGATTGGGCTTCGGCGCCCTGCACTCACCGTGGATCGGCCAGGATCGATCCACGGTGGTCAAATACCAACGGGTTCGACAGCGTGCTCCGCCTCGGATCACTCCTGCCAGTAAACCTCTACTCAACCTTCCGAATTCGGGCAGCTACGGCCCATCGAAGTATGACCGAGCATTAGATTTTTTATCTGTCCCCCAGAACTACCCGAATCCAGGGGTTTCGGAGGGTTGCAAATTCCAACCAGAAGCTAACCTCCCGTAATCACACGGAACGGCAAACCTCAAGTTATACAGAAAAGGGAAACTATAAAACTTGAGATGGTTTTGGCCCCGTGCAGTTGGGGAGCCAAACTCGATCTCAGGTCAGAGTTGGGGCGTCGAGAGTGGTCTCAAGGCACTCAGAACACATGCAAATCCCTCCAGAGACCTGGAGAGCTTGCTCGGGGTCTTCGCCCTGGCAGACACCACAACGCGTCTCGGGGAACTCCACAGAGTCCTGATGGAAGTCGTACTCCCGTTGGGCCTCTTCGCATTCGGCAACCAACTGAGCTTCCAATGCCTGCATCGGATTGCAGGCGAAGAACGTGATGGGCTCAGGCACTTTGCTTCTTCCGTTTCTTCTTGTCGGGGAACATGGTCTTCATCTTGGCTCGGAGAGCTACGGTCTCGCTGAAGGGGTGGGCTTCGTTCCAGGTCGCGTAGGAGATGTCAGGAGCTTCGCCCTTGCCGTAGGTCTTGTCCAGAGCCTTGATGACTTTGCGAGCGATCCGCTTGTTGCGGGCCAAGTTCTTGTCTTCGGTTTCTTCAAACTTGCAGGCCAGGATGAGAGCACAGGTTTCACGAGCCCCCGCAACCCAGTCGGCCGGAGCGTCGTCGCTGTCCATCATCCGTTGAAGCGTGCCTCGGTAGTTGCAGTTGGGGGTCATCGGAGCGAAGTGAGCCGTGATCAAAGAACCGGCACCGGCCACCGTGGCGTCGAAGTCCACGAACACTTTTTTGATGCGAGCAATCTTGTTTTGGTAGAACTCCTCTCCGCCAGCAAGGTCGCGTGCCTCCATCCCAGGATACGCTTCGGGGTTCTCCACATAGCTTTGCCGCTTTTCGGCCTGGGATTCGACGAACATCTCATTCGCATGTTCCAGGGCAAGACCACGGGCCAGGTGCAGCGGGGTGTCGGATCCCAGTTCGTTGTTCCAATGGTCACGCCCCTGGATGAAGATGCGATCCAAGCAGAGGGCACGGTTGTGCCAAAGCGACGGCCAGTCGCGCATCATCTGACGGATGGTCTCATCGAGGGTTTTCATCGTCGGTCTGTCTCCCACGGGTCTTTGAGTTCCAAGTCGTCGAGAGCCTCTTGAACCCGCTCCTCGGCTGGTCCGATGCCACCACCGTGCAGGTAGCGACGAGTCATCCAATCGCTCACACGGGACAACGCAGCCACCTTGGTGACTTCTTCGTCAGACAACTCGATGGGGGTGTCGTGCTCTCGGACGCGGTAGTTCATTCCTTCTCCTCGGGGAAGCAGGCCAACAGAGCCTTGACGATCAGGCGCCAGATGTTTTGTGACAAACGGGGGTGGCCCTCGATGCGGCCGGTTCGGGTGAAGCCTTTGCCAGAGCGCAGATCGTCCAGTTTGAAGCTCCACTTGTTTTTGCGACAAACACGGGCTTCATAGTCCCCCTTCCGCATGGTGCCGCCAGCGTTGTAGATGTACGTGCGACCGATCTCGTACTTTTTGTCTTCGTTGCCGTGAGGCCACATCTCAATTTTGACGACGATCATGTCTCCTCCTGTTGGGGGAGAAAATCGATCTGCGTCCAAGTGTTGTCAGAGTTCATTTGGAAGCCCGTGATGTCGAAGCACTGCCGGTACGTCCAATCGTCTTTGAAACGAGCCCACTGGCGGTCGTAGGCTTTGCGTGACTGGTAGAACCGCGTGACCTTGTTGGCCAACGGTGTCGTGATCTTGAACATCTCCAGTGCTTTGCTCATGCTGGCTTTCCGTTGGGGTGCTGCATGGGTGGATCACGACGGGTGACGCCCTTGACCAGCTTGGTGGTCTTCTTCTTGTCGTCGTAACGGGTGTTGCACTGGATGTCGTAGCCGGTCAACGCCGACGCTACAGCCACGCAGTCTTTGAACGCGTGACGGTTCCCGTCTTTGAACCATTGAACCTTTTGGGGGATTCCGGTTTTGTCCACCAAGACTTTGCCCATCAAGGGCTCGTACATCCCCGACATTGCGCCTTTCGCCGGGGACGACGGACGCAGGTCATGCCAGCCTTCGTCGAGTTGGTAGGTGTCCCACCACGCATCGATCTCATCTTGGGTGAGTGCTTTGAAGGTGCCACTGCCCCACTGCTCCGCCATCTTGGCGACGATGCGGAACTCGTTTTCGTTGTGGCAAGGGAAGGTCCACGTCCACAGGGACGGCGACAGTTGGTCGAGGAAGATGGGGTCTTCGCGTTCGGACCATTTGACGATCTCCCGTGGATGCACGGGATCGCCGTAGCCTCGGTGCTCCGCTAACCAATGAAGACCGAATTCTCCCAACGTGATGTTGGGGACCTGAGCCATGTCGAAGTCGAAAAACTGTAACTGCCGAATCTGAGCCGGGGTAGGAACGCCCTTGCCTTTGCCCAAGATGGGGTCGAGCAGTGCGGCCATCTGGTTCAGGTCACTAGGCTGCATTCCCATGCTCTGCATGGCTCCCAGGATGGCCTCCAGAGGATTGTGTCCGTCGTTCCCGTTCATCAGACCGCCTCCGCGTACACGTCACCAGGAAGGGTGGGGTGGCTCAGGGAGTCCGGCATTTGGTTGATGTACTCGGCAGCTTCGTCTTCCCATTTGGAGACGTTGGCGTGTTTGCCTTCCAGGTACTCACGAGTGGTGTCGGTGGCCTCGCAGGCGTACTTGATTTCCGTGCCTTCGACTTTGGCGGTGACTTTGAACATCGCTCCCTCAAGGAAGCGATCTCCGAAGCCGTAGCCATCTACGAGGGCGAACTTGATGTCCAAGACTTCCTCAGTCTCGGCGTCTTTCCATTGGATGTTGCTCATGTCAGTTTCCTATGCGGCGAGCGTCCCGAAGAGTTCACGGGCGCGTTTGAGGTTCACGCTCCAAGGGGCGCCGGGATCGGCCTCTTTCACTTGAGCGGTAGCCAAGCGCCAGTTGCTCTCTTCCTTGCGCTTGACATCCAAGGCGGCGTCGGCAGCGTCTTTGCGCTTGGTGAATCCGTTGCCGACCATGATGGTGGGACAGGTGCAGGAGATCGCCACGCGGCCCCCATCAGCCTTCTCGATGGGATTGTGGAGCATTGGGGTGCCGTGGTAGCTCGCCACCCAAAAGGCACCATCGCGTTTCACGTTGACAGATGTGCCACCACGGCTCGCGGTGTAGCCGTAGTCAGGTCCGCCGGAAAATCGAATCTTGCTCATCTGTCTCCTACACAGGCCATCTGGTACTTCTACGCAAAATCAGACCCCTTTGCCGTAGGGGCAGGTTTCACGGGACCATTCGGCCAGTTCGGGGCCCACGGACAATCCTGCTTGGCTCGCCAGGAAGACAAGGAGCTTCACAGGGTCTTGGCCTTTTTTGAGCCATTGGGCCATCAGAGCCATCACGCGCATCCCGTCGGTCTCTGCGTGACGGAACAGGTTGCGGACGGTGCCAGCAAGCATCAGTTCCGCCGCAGGGCAGTCCTGGTCGGGCCCAAGGTCGAAGTCATACGCATGGGCCAGCGCGCCCAACTGTTCGGGAGAGAGCCCCACAGAGCCGTTGAAGGCATGGCCTCCGCCGTCTTCTTCGACGGCGTTTTTGGTCACAGGATCGCTGAAGTGAAGGTGAATGGATTTCGGCATGGTCCTACTCGTTCCAGTGGTGGCCCTTGAAGAAGGACACCTCGATTTCCAGGGTTCCAGAGCCCAAGTAGTAGCCACGGTCGACACGGTGCCCACGGGCTTCCAGCAGCCGCTCCAGGGCACGACGGGTGTTCTTCTCGCCGTGGTAGAGGTAGATGCAGGAGTTCTTCCCATAGGTCTCATCGGACACCTTGGGGTGCTTGAGACGCTTGCCCTTGGCATCCACGTCCGAGAAATGCGCAAACCGCGAGTCGTTTTGGCCGATCTCTGCGAGGTCGACGAACAGTAGTTTCTTGGACTTTTTGGCCATCTGCCACTTACACAGCGTTTTCGTGATTTCTACGATCTCGGTAGAGTGATGCGATGACCGACGAGGAATTAGAGATCTTCCGCGAAATCACCAATTTCAGCGGCAAGCCCAACGATCTCCATCCACTGAAACTGGACAAATGGTGGAAAACACTCGTTGGCGCTCCTGATCCCATCTACCTCCAGATGGGATTCCACACCATTTTCGCCCAGATCGACAAATCCGCCCAGGCACTTCAGGCCATGCTCGATCTGGTGGGGCCCGGGAACTTGCCGGTCAGCCACCAAGAGATTGCCCAACGGCACATTGGCCACTTCGGTTTTCACGTAGCTGGAGGGGGGGCAGGGACGCGCCTGTTCACGGTCAACTGGGACAAGGCCAAGAACCACTGGGTTCTGAGCCCTGGGTCGATTGAAACGACCAAGATGGTCCCCGATCTTGAAACGGCCGTGGAAAAGGCCCAAGAATGGTCGGCTGAGATGGATTCAGAAACCGCCTCAGAAGAGTAAAAGAGAAGGAGATTCGTTATGACCGGAACCGTAGTCAAACTAAAGACCTTGCGTCATCGGATGCTGACTTGGCAAATCGGCACCGATGTCACCATCGAGTCTTACGAACTATCCCACATCCTCGGATACGTCCAATGGGGTTCGTTGCGAAAGCAGACGTTGACCGACTGGAAGGACTGGATGATCAACGGCACCGACTTCATCATGGTGTATGGCGAATCGGAGATGCGTTGGTATGAAAAAACCATGTTCGCTCTCCTGAGTCGCACCAAGGATCCGGTGAGCCCTTCTCGTGGGTATCTCATGTTCACCGGAGCCGGGATCGCCAAGATCCTGTCGAAGACCAAAAAGGTCGCGGGTCCTGCGTTTCGGAACGACACCATGCACCTGTGGCCGGAACTCGATCCCGACTACGAGTTCGTGGCTCCCGATGCTCTGGCTGTGGCACCCGTCCAAGCTCCCGCTCCGCCTAGCGCCGAAGACCGCAAGTACCAGTACGAGGTGCTTCAGACTTTGCTGTCTCAACTCAAGGAGTTCGATGATCCAGCGATGCGCGAGGTCGCTATCACGGCAGCCGAAGCAGCGACGGGCAAGGACTTCTCCAACTTGCGAGAAACTCAGGTCATCCGCGCTCCACTCCCGGCTCCTGTACGGATCATTCCGCAGGCTCAACCCAAGCCTGTCCTTCAGGCGGTCAAGATGGGCCCAGGTCCGCTCTTTGACATCGAGAGCTTCTATTCGCTCAAAGCGATTGGTGAAAAGGCAGGCGGATACTCTTCAGGCACCGCGGGCAAAGCAGCCAACATCGTCGCCGAACGCATGGGTTACACGCCGGAGCAGATTCGTCGCACCCAGTTGAGCTTCAATCAACTACCGAACCTGCGGGACACCAACGGGACTCTCCGTCAGATGTTCCGGTTCGGCAAAGAGTTCGCCAATGGCGTGATCAAAGAGCTTCGGACCAACACGCGGTTCCGCCCTACTCCGGTGCCGACGATTACGGCCTTCTCCGAAGGAGCAAATCAGCATGTGTCGCTGACGACGCCTTTGGACCTGGGCGAAGATGAAGACGAAGCGGAAGAGGAAGAGGAGATCAGCGACAACATGGTGTCGTTCCTCCACACTCTCAAGCCCGGTACAGAGCACTAGAGGTCATCGAACCAGCGGTCGGCCGCCGTCAGTTCTTTCAGCCTTTTGTCTTCAAGGGTCTTGTCGATGTTCTGGGTGTTGCGCTCAATACCCGCCTTGTCGATCAGGGCCCAGCCCATCACGTAGGCCACGCCCATAAAGGCGAGGTACATCGGGTTGCCTGTGATGAGCATCATGGTGGCGCACAAGGCCATGCCGCCCCATTTGATCTTGGTGCCCATCTTTGCCTGAGTCGTGCGCTCCATCAGGGCACGAACTTCTCGGGCACTGTCGGCCACGCGCATGATGGCGGTGGAGCGAGCTTCATTGATGGGGTCTTCTCCGGCGACCTGGAGGGGCTCACCTTCGTCAAACGTGGCGTTTTTCAAGCGCTCAATCGCTGATCCGAAAGAAGCCGGCGGCGAGTATTCCTTGGGAGGCTCAGGGGAAGCGGCTACCAGGGCCTTGGTCTCCCTGTGCTCCCGCAGGACACGCTCACCGAGCGCAGTGGCTTCTTCTTTGGTCCCAACTGTTTGCCAACGCTGCTTGCCCCACACGGAGGGGACGTTGACTTGCCATACGCCCTCACCCTCAAGACGGACGTTGACGCCATCTGGGGTCAAGTAATCGAGAAGCGGTCGGCCTTCGTAGGTGCCTGTGACTTTTTGGCTCCCGATGGTGCCGAAGAAGTCTGATACGTCGGGTGCGGTATCCCAGATGTTTTGGAGTTGTTGGATCTCCGTTGAGACTTGAGCCCGGCCTTCGGGCGTTTCGGTCATAGGCGAGAACTGGATCTCGGTTTCGATCTCAGACTCTCCTGCGGGCAACGCTTTCTGTCCGCCATCCTGCTCGGCTTCGTCGTGCTGCTGAATCTGGTCGATGTACCCGTCATCGATCCCTTGCCGCACGAAAGCAAAGTCCAGCAGGATGGCGGACATATCCGCCCAGGAAGTCAGGTTGACTTCTTTGCCGAAGAAATCACGGGCCCAGTTCACGCACTGCTGCGCGTTGTAGTCGTTCTCCTCTTCTTCACGGATGACTTCGCAGACACGTTCACGCAACTTCTTGGGGACGTTGCGGACCATCTTTGTGAGATAGAACTCCGCCTTGATGGCCCACTCAGGTTTCTCGCCTTTGGTGACGAGAGCCTGCATCTCGGTTTCGTAATCGATCCCTGCCGCTTCTACCGATTCCCTGATCTGTAGAGCCAGCAGAGACTCTTCAAAGTCGGGTCCGTCCGCGATGTTGACCCTCTCCGTCGGTTTGCCAGCCAACTCTTTCAGGTCACGGATGAACCGCGATCCAGCAGCCAAGGCGATCTTCTGCCGTGCAGCTTCTTGAGCAGCGGGGCTCTGGGTGTTCTCACCGTACTTGCTATCGCCGCTGTCCCCTCCGGTGGCTGGACTAAAACTCACCATTACCAGCGCCTCCCATCATGTCCCTCTAGCCTGGAACAACCCATCCAGCTTCTCATTCATTTCAGCGATGAGAACGGTGCGCTTGTCGGTCTCATCCTCCCGGTAGCAGCCCACTCGGAACTTGTCGTAGCTCAGGTAGAACTTGCCACCAAAGCCCAGCTTGCCCTGGAAACGCCACTCACGGGAAGGGTCAGCACCCGTGTAGTGCTGGATGAAGTGAGCCCGGTAACTCTCAGGAGCCCCGCCCACCTTCACCAGCAGGTCGTAGACAGCAGCAGCGGTCTTTTTGTTGAGCGGTGGCAGTCCCATCACTTCGGCTCCGCAGCGTAGACCGTGATCCACTCGTTCTCGGCCGGGGCGGAGTCCTCGTCGTCGCCTTCATTCGCCATGTCCGCAGACCAGGACGAGCCGTCGTCGAAGTAGAAGGAGTTTTCACCATGCTCCAATCGGAACGCGGAGTCAGCCCGGCACGACTCTTTGTGCCAAATGTAGATCCACACGATAGCGCCTTCGGGCAGCGAACGAAGCTCCCCAAAAGTCAGAGCACGGCCTCGACGGAACTTCGCCAAGTCAGCGTCGGCATCAAAGGACAGGGGGATGCCCAGGTTTTCGGCCAGGGTCTCAACAGCGTCTCGTAACTCACTCATGGTCAGTCCTCTCTTATTGTACGCGGGCTATGCCTCGTCTGAATCGCTTGTTCTGCATTGGTAGTACATGAGCTTAGCTGTCCTGACGGGGGTGAAGGTCGCGGTAACGACGAAAGGCCGGGGTGTCGAGGTTGATGTTGCGGCGCGTCAGTTCCGTGAGAGCAGCTTCAAGTTCACACGCCATGCCTTCGGCGTTCTCTTCTTCGATGTGCTCACAGATGCCTTCTTCCGTGAGGTCTTGACGGAAAAGGCCGTAGTTTTCAACAAACCAGCACTTTTCACCAACGTCCAGGGTGTCGCCCGTGTAGGCGCACAGCCCTTTCCGTTGGAGTTGAACGGTATCGATCTTGATTCTGGATGTATCCATCTCGTCAGCTACACAGGCTTTGCCGGCAATCTACCTGCGCACCCCACGCAACGTAGAAGACGCATCGCTCCTGTATAGCTGGGGCAATGGAGAACCCGCTCCACAAGATATGGCTGCGCCTGCATGAAGGCACGACCAAACGCTATGGGATGACCGAGTTCCCCGGAGACACGGATGAGCGATGCCATCGGGCGCTTGAAGCGAGCAAAGGTCGAGAGCGTTGCGTCGATCTCTATTCGTGGGCGGTCCCCACAGAAGAAGTCATCGAGGCGCTTGCTCAGTTCTCCCCCATCGTCGAAGTCGGCGCGGGTCGAGGGTACTGGGCTGCGTTACTTCAAGAAGCCGGGGCTGACGTGGTTGCGTATGATCTCTTGCCTCCGTCGGAGCTAAGTCAGAACACCTACCACCGCAGCCGTAAGAAGGGTCAGAAGCGGGTGTTCACGGAAGTCCTGAAAGGGGACCACCGAACTTTGGAAGAAGTAGACGCTTCCCGCAGTTTGTTTTTGTGTTGGCCTCCGTACAACATGCCGATGGCATTCAAATGCCTCAAAGCGTTCACGGGTGATCGGCTGATCTACGTGGGTGAGGGGTATGGGGGCTGTACCGGCGACGACCAGTTCCACGCCGAACTGGAAGAGTCCTGGGAAGAAGTCCTCAACATCGACATCCCGACATGGTGGGGCATCCGAGATTTCCTGTCCGTTTGGGAACGAAAGAAGTGAAAATGACCTCCATCAAGATTAGGAACTAACCATGTCTAAAGGAAACCTCGTATCCCGTGAGCAAGCCCTGGCCGCTGCTCAGCCCATCATCGACCTCTATCCCGATTGTCACATCGTGGGCTCCATCCGACGCGGATGCGACGAAGTGCATGACGTGGACATCCTCGTGTTTGGAGATCCCCGTGACGCCAAGACGGTTGCACAGGCCATGCGTTGTGGAGCCAAACGTGGGAGTTTCATTCTCGACGGAGTGCAGGTGGACGTGGTTCACATCCCCGACGAACAAAGTCTCGGCGGGATGCTCCTGCACTTCACAGGCTCCAAGAACCACAACATCGTGATGCGCTGTGCTGCAAAAGAGCGCGGACTCAAGCTCAACGAGTACGGGTTGTGGGATCGTGAAAACGGCACCAGGATCAATGCGGACTCTGAAAAGGAGATCTTCGCCGCCCTCGATATGGAGTATGCCGCGCCCTGCGACAGAGCCGCAGATC
>Ga0307378_10013600_pt1 | contig 10290 bp, 12 predicted proteins | sample UN1MG_FD_202238 | JGI IMG/M metagenome (GOLD analysis project Ga0307378, IMG submission 202238) | Soil microbial communities from Risofladan, Vaasa, Finland - UN-1 | ecosystem: Environmental > Terrestrial > Soil > Coastal area > Acid sulfate soil | place: Finland: Risofladan, Vaasa | collected...
AATGCTAGCCTAATTCCCCGGTCAACGGTTCCCATGTTTTTTTTCATCTCATTTCTCCTTTCCAGGTGAATATTATGACAACCTCCTTTAGTTAGCTTTTGGTGTCCACTTTCTTTGGGTAAGTTCTCAGTCTTGGCTCAATAAGTTATTATGCCTCTTTCAAGACCATCATACATAAAATCAGTGCTAACCATTTTGATGCTTACCTTTTTTGTCTGATAGAGATTCCCAACATAAATCTTCAGGATTAGTCCCAACAAAAAAATTCTTACAATATTCGGTTTCTTCTTCTGAAGCCTCAATTCTGATAAGCGCACAATATTCGCCTACTGGTAATTCAATGTTTTGAGCATCGTAGTTATCAATGGCTTTCGTAATGCCATTATCTCTTCTTGTGTTAACCAGCCTAATCATTGCTGGGGTAGTTGATGCAGGAAGAGATACTGAAATCATCGGCTTAACATTTTGTTGTGTAGTATGGATTGATGCAAGTATATCAGTTACCATCATTTCAGATGTTTGAATATCCTTAATAGAGAAGAAGACTTGAAGATGGTCAATGGGTCTGCGGTATACATGAAGTATTCTGAGCGCACGATTAGCAACTGGGAGATTAAAAAGCTCGCACTCAAGATATCTTCTATCTTTTGAATCACGTGTTTCAAACATTACCTTAACATGGGGTTTCCCCCAAATCATCTGCGGAATAAGTATCACTGCTGCCCCCAGTGCGAGAAGGCCACTAAAAAGCGCAACCCATTGCCAGGGGGCAGGTAATGGATTAAAAAGCCAATCCATGCTCTAATTCCATCATCATTGATTATTAACTGTCTTCATGATTTAAGAAAATAGCCGTCTCTGGTCATGTCACACCTCTGTTTATTTTGAGGCATAACGCTGAATTCACCAGCAGGTGTGGGGCGACAGCGAAACACCTGTTAGGTGAAATGAGAGGTTAACCCTAATCTATTTTTTTATTTCCCTGATGAACTCTACTGCATCCTTTGGTGAAAAAATTCCAGACGCAACAAGAAGCATCAAGAGAAAACCAATCGCTACAGCAAATGTTGCCAAGGCGTTTTTGAACCTTAGTTGGGTGCTTACGGTAAGCCAAGTGCCGCCACTAAAACCAAGCAGATAAAGCAATGTTAATGTACCTTGCGAACATTTAGTTGTGAAAATGTCCAAAAGGAGAAGTGCTACACCAAGCACCACAGCAGGTACAATCAGAAATTTAATTGCTAAACGGGACGGAGGTTTTTCTAAGTAGTCCTCTAAATTAAGGCCATTATTTTCGAATAGGTCCTTAACCTCCTCCACAGTTCCGTCAAAAGGTCCCAGCTTCATGGATGCCTCGATGCCTCTCGGCTAATGGTGTCAAAATTCGCTTTACATCTTTTCTAGCACCTTTTTCATTCCATTCAGATTTTGTATCATCGCCCTTTATTAGTATAATGCGATTAGGTTCCATTGAAATATTCGTTCCCGCGAATCTCAGGCCGTCAAGATTACCACCGAACATTCTCTGCTCAATTTTCTTTAGAGCCGAGTTGACGGTCTCTTCAATGTCCATATATTTGTCTTCATTTAATATATCAGGCCCGGGTATGAACTCTAAAATTGCCCCCTCAGATTTTACAGGAATAACCTTGCAAGCGATACCGATACCGGGCTTAAGATTTGGTGCAATGAATCTTCTGAAATTATTTATGTATTTTTGAATTGTTCTAGCATCTTGCATTTCAATTATCCCTAATAAGATTGATTATAGTTCACAAGGGCTAACCATTGATTAGCAGGCAAAATTGCCATGATAATGATGTACTTTTCGGGCAAATTTGCCGTGCACCAATATCAAACTTACTTAAAATCTGATCTTTCGATAATTGCTATAAATATTGTCGATCTACTTCGGTTTGATTAAAAAAATTCAAGTTGAAATAAATAGTTTTTAAAAGCGCATAAAAGATACTATATATTTTAAAAACCGCCACGGGATAAGCCATCAGCTCCACTTGCTGGTTGGGCATCTTTGTCTCACTCAGAACACTTTCTCAATCCTCAGATCATCGAAGACATCATCTTTCTCTTTCTGGGCGTCTATTGTTGCGAATACGGTCAAAGCTCTCCTGATCGTCTTGACTATTTCTCGAGGTTTCCAGTCGAAAATCTTTTTCTCCAGAGTCACTGGTGATGAGCTGTCAAGTATGTCAGGCTGTACAATGGCCCGGGCCTGTGGTCCAAGAAGTCCGAGCAGGGAGCCAGGCTCGGTGACAACTATTTCCAATTCGATTTCGACTGATATTCTCACAGGATATCGGTCCTTTGCCGTCTCTTCGCCATAAGTTGGAGCGCCGCCGATGACATCGATTATCCTCACCGGCCTGACAGAAAGAATGCTTTCGACCGTGCCAATGATACGATCATACAGCTCTTTCGATGGTGGATTAATCGTCCAGTCGGTAATCTCCACCGGCGTCTTTCTAATGAAGTCCAGGATTTCTGGTTCATGGGTCTGAACATACGCTGTCAGCTTTGATTTCTTGGCCTCTATGTATGCCGACAGTTCATCGCTGAGCAAGGATTTGAGTTTTGCGAGGATCTCTGACTCGCTCACAAAATCAACAGCGATTTCCCGATCCCTGAATCTTTCCGCCGAACGTTTCACTGCGCCATCATTACTGATGACCAGCACTCTGGCCTTGGTAAACTTCTCTTTTGCATGTTCAGCGTAACTCTCAAGGATGACCGCGTCGCACAGACCCTTGCCGCCCTGGCCAAAGGGTGGCCTTTTTGCTACAGCTTCATTCAGTAACCGAGATAGCGGAGCATCCCAATTAGGTATTACGCTGAAACCCGCGGCTTTCATCATGCCCGACACCACGCCGACAAGCTGAAACTTCCCCGGTAGGCAGATTTCGCTTGGTTTGATGTCCGGCACCGAAATACCATAGTGTCTTAACAAAGCCATTGATGATAGCAGTTTCTGCCGGTTGCCCTCTAGCACTCCGATAATATGCTCGCACCATTCAGAAAGAACGAGTTCAGATATGCACACACTAATGCCATATTTATTTGTGATAGACAGAAGCTCGTTAATCCATGGGGCGTCGAGATTAGGACCTGCCGTACGCAATGCGTTCGTGTCCAAGTAAATGGCATAAGGTAGATGTTTCCAAACATAGTCGGTCATAGTGTTCGCGTGCCCTTACGTCTTGCTTCAAGCCCAACCATTGATTAGCAGGCAAAATTGCCTTGCACCAATATCAAACGTAATTTAAAATCTGATCGTTCGATAATTGCTATAAATATAGCCGCTCTGCTTCAGTTTGATTAAAAAATTCAAATGGATCCCGCGCTGCAGTAGATATCCAAATCCTATAGCTTGTATGCTTATTTTTACTTTTATTTAGATTTTTAATACGCTGATCAGGGGCCGCAAAAGGAACTCGGCCTGCACCAAGGATAAGTTAAATGATGACTCCGCAAAATCTAAATTCGCCCGTATTTTGCGGTCCAATGGAGCCGGTTGTTAAATGGTGTTAACTTTCTCCTTTTTTTGCCAGATATAGCTTTATTTCCGCCCAAACTAGTTCTACGTGGAGATTAATGATAATTTCACGAGCCTGATCTTTTAATTGTTTGATTCCGTTTTCGATCTGTTCTTTTATGTTATGGGCCTCCAGGTGTGAAATGGAATCCGGCAATTGGATGGAAAAAGAATATTTATTTGTTTTAATCGTCTTGTATATTTCTTTCGCCTTTTTTGCACCAAAAGCAATAGTATCTTCATCATACCCTTTAGACTGTAGAACAGCCTTTAATTTTTTTTCAATTTTATCTGCCGAATCAATTTGCTTGAATGTAAACTCAATAATTTTTGCCATTATTTATCCTATATACATTTAACGAGACTGTCGAAAAACCCAAAAACAACAATATTGGGCCTTGTAAGTAGTTGATTTTATTAGATGTGTATTTCGATAAAAAGCAATATTCGGACTTTTTCGACAGGCTCAACGCCGGGCATCACCTGGACCAAAAGCCGCAAGGTTTTTAGGATCAGAGTTTATGCCCTTTTTATCTTTTGCTACTTTATATTTAAGAATTGAGGCTCTTGAAGTAAAGATGAAATAAAGCCATTAATAGTTTCTGATCCTCCGCCCAAGTTATTATATACACCAACTACTCTGGGAGTAATAATTGTATCTGCCTGATACATTTTTGCTTTAATTGAACCTAAGGCGAGAATAGCATTTTGTATCGTGGAAGAGTTTATTTCGGCAGGCATTGGAATTATTGTAGATATATTTTCACCACTTATTCCAAGGGTCTGAACAACCAAAGTCCCTGATATCTGTTTCGCTTGAGCTGCCAAACCCAAGGCAAAGAGGCTCCCTAAATTTACTGAACCTTCATGTACCGTTACATTTGCAGTTAAGCGCAAGCCCACGCCAACATAAACTGGAACAATTTTATCTGCCTCATCTTTAACTAATAATGCCTTTAACCAAGGTGACTTTATGCCTGACTTTATGCCCGTCTCTATAATGGACAGCTTAGCGCCGAATGATCTTGTATTAAATTTTATGTAGTCGAGCACAACAACGTAACTACTACCTTTGTAACCAGTTGCTGCTGGACCATAGGTGATACCCCCGCTACAAGTTATTTTACCTATAGCGAGCCTCATAGTCTCATCTGGAAGTGAATTCATTATACGTTCATTAGTTAGCTCACCTTCGTATTTTAAATCTACTGGAAGAGGGTCCAGTGGATGATAACCAAAAGATTTTGCATTTTGGGGGTCTCCTCCAGTAGTAGGTAATTTCCATGACGCACAAGCGGATAAAGATATTGCGAAAATAATTAGCAAAAGAATTATGCGTTTCATTGTCCAATATCCTTTCAAAAAGATAACGTCAAAATCAGCCGATGCTGCAAGCAGTCGGTTGGATTGGTTTGTTAGGTAATGTTTATTTCTTCACGCACTTTCCGTCCTTAAAGATTTCATTATCTTTGCATTTTGGTACAAGTTCTGGTGGTTGTTCTTTTGGCACTTTGGGAGGTCTTATCTCAGGAGGCTGCTGATCAGGTCTTGTCTCAGGATGCTGCTGTTCCTTTGGCGGCTCTTTTGGCACTTCGGGAGGTCTTGTCTCAGGACGCTGCTGTAGCTTTGGCAGCTCTTTTGGCACTTCGGGAGGTCTTGTCTCAGGACGCTGCTGCCCGCCGGCCCAAAGCAATGGAGAGGGAGTTAATATGATACAGAGGATTATCATGATTATTTTCATTTCGCTGCCCCCCTGTAAGGTTTTCTTAAATCATAATAAGTAGATATTGACCATCCAACCTCGTTTGCACCTTTTGTTTTTTTTTCATTTCGAAAATAACTGTACACCCGAACAGCTTCAACTTTTAAAGGTATCACAAATTCAAAATCGATTACATCTTTTTCCCCCGGCTCTATGTCGAGGGGTTCCGGGAAGATTTTGTTTCTTTCGGATAATAGCGGCCAGCTGAAACGGTCTTCTTTTCTCTTAATTTCTTTTAGGGCAGTATTTACCTGGTTTACCGCGCAAGGCTCAGGTTCTGTACATGGAAGTACAGGTAGGATTTGCTGTATTCTGATTACTGATTTTTTTAAGACTAGTCTAGAATTTCCTGTGTTGGATAATTGTATTTCAAGGCGCAATAAGTTTATGCGGTCAGATAACGCGATGTGCGAGAGTTTTTGTTCAATGTTAGCATGTGGATAATCTTTCCTTTCCTTAATAAAAAGGTTGTAAGTCCAAAAGCCACCTACTACGATTGCAACAATAGTAATAAAGGCTTGCGTTGTCTCAATCTTCTCCTTGCATGTCATTGAGTAATCCCCTTAGTCTTTTTTAGAACCTAACGTTGCTCTTCAGCAGACACGTTTTTGTGATCCGCTGAAGGGGGTTGTTCGGCAGATATCTTTATTCTTTGTTAATCCACTTATTTTGCTGCCGAAACTTTCTTTTCTATTTTTGGAACTTGCAGGACCGGGAGTTTATTAATCACCTCTCTTCGCATGGCCATGTTGGTGTGTTGATAGACCCTGGTCGTGATCTTTGTGCTGCTATGGCCAAGGATCTCAGCGGTGGATTTCAGGTCCGCACCTTCACCGAGTACCCAGGTAGCGAATGCATGCCTGATCTCATACGGCCTGAGCCTCCTGGTTATTCCCGCCTTTTTTTTTGCGTGTGCAAAGCTCCTCTTTATCGATTTAATCGGTTTCCCGTTGTATCGAATGATATGCACATCTTCCTGCTGATCATTTTTATGCCATGCCTTTAGGTGATCTAAAAAATCAGGATGCACCGGCACGAATCGGGATGGGGGTCCCTTCTTCCTGGCGGACCGGATCAGGATCCTCGCGCTACAGACGATATCTAAATCACATATTTTGTATGCTTATTTTTACTTTTATTTAGATTTTTAACATAATACTAGATGTCTTATAAGGCATAATATTCTACGCGATTATTTCGCGAGTATGAAATAAAATTGAATTATTTTAGTATAACAAACCGTGGAAATCACGTGCCTGAAAGTGTAACGGCACAAAAGAGCGGAATGTTTGTGGAGGTGAACAGGAAAATTAAGAACAATTAGAACAGGAACGACTGTTATAACGAGGAGATATCTGGAACTTTCTCGTATCCAGCACGTATTTAATACCTATACCCCAGAAACTGTTTATGTCAATATGTTTTTACATTCTCAATATAGTTGTATGTTATAAGCCCTGATAGTAACTACACAGGTTCAAAGTTCCGGGTGCACAGTTCAGGGGTTCAGGGTTTCCCGATGAAATCGGGATTCAGGGGTTGGGTTTATTTTCCGGATAGGTAACCTGGTTTACAAAGATTAGTAGTCTCTGATATGTATACGGGTGAAATCTATGTTTTGAGCAAAAGAAACGCATCAGGATTTTTCAACAGGATTGAAACTATGAACGAGGTTCTTGAAACAACTCGGCATGTAACCGAGAGGAGTCAACAGGTAACGATTGATAAACAGGCCTTTGCCAATTTTGCACGAAAATTGATTGAGGATGGTATTGAAATTCCTTCCTGGAGCTACGACTATCACTTTTTCGATGGCGGTCAAGAAACGGTTGCCTACCTCCTGATCTTGGATAGCATCAATTTCTGCTTCTGGCCAAAACCTGGTGAGGTTAAATGGGAAGTCCAGTATAAATCAGAAACACTCTCCGGGTATTATGCCCTTGCAGCTTCTCTTAAAAAGGCACTCGATTCAGGGGTTCCAATCACCAGGGCTCATTATTTAGCTGAACTACCTGTAGGTACATTGAGGCAGATTTTGGGTGGAAAAGGAGAATTACAGCTCATGGAGGCCCGCGCTCACATCCTGAATGAACTAGGGGAGTTTCTTAATAACAAATATAATGGAGAGGCGAAAAGACTCGTGGAGGCTGCTGGAAACTCGGCACTCAGCCTGGTCGGGTTGCTTGTTGAAAACATACCCTCTTTTAGGGATGGTGCAGAATACCATGGGAAGAAGATATATTTCTATAAGCGGGCGCAGATATTTGCCGCGGATCTCTATGGGGCATTCGGTGGTAAAGACTGGGGCCATTTCAAAGATATTGCTAAATTAACTGCCTTTGCTGATTACAAGCTCCCCCAGGTACTGCGGCATGTTGGTATATTGAAGTATAGTCCCTCTATGGAGCACAAGGTGGATAAAGGTATCTTTCTTGAGGCAGGAAGTCCTGAGGAGATTGAGATCAGGGCCAACACCATCTGGGCAGTTGAGCTGATACGACAGGAACTTACACAGATGGGAAAGGGATTGAGGGCCTTTGAGATCGATTGGATCCTGTGGAACCTGGGCCAGGAAAGCCAGTTCAAGGCAAAACCTCATCATCGGACAGTAACCATTTATTACTGATTTTCTAGAAATGATCAATTGGTACTTTTATCTCTCACAGAGCTCCCAGAGACACTGAGCTAAGACAGGATTTACATGATTTGGAGGATTCTTTTTCTCAGTTTTCAGTGGCTATAATGATACCTTAATCAAAGAATCGCTTAAAATCTACATGGGAAGCCCAATGGGAATAATAAGCTTGCTTATTTTTCCCAACAGCCCTTCCCATTGCTCCCAATGTGAAGACATTGGGAATCCCGCAAAGCAGGACTTTAAGCGATGCCTTATGTCCGTTTCAAATCTTTTCTCAGAGCACTCTGTGAGCTCGAGCGATTTCCGCAGGGTGGAAAAAGCAGGCGTGAGAATCTCTTAACTATGTAATAAGATACCATGTTCTCATTTAAGCTTTTAGCAAATGATAAGGCGGCACGGGCAGGTGAAATTGTTACTCCGCATGGCTCTCTACTCACCCCTTCATTTATCCCTGTCGGCACTCTCGCAACGGTAAAGGGTATATCAGTAGATGATCTTCGCCAAATTGGAAGCCAGGTCATTATCGCAAATACCTATCATCTCCATCTCCAACCAGGAGAAGATTTGATAGAGAAGATGGGAGGGCTTCATAAATTTATGGGCTGGGATGGGCCGCTCATAACAGACTCTGGTGGTTTTCAGATTTTTAGCCTCGGTGCAGCGAAGGAACACGGGGTGGGGAAAATCGCATCCATCTTTCCAAATGAGAAAAATCACGGTGGGCATAGGCGCTCAAAAAAAGGGAAATCTTTTGTGCATGTTGATGAGGATGGAGTGGAATTTATCTCATATCGGAATGGCACACGACACCGATTCACCCCTGAACGGGTAATAGAAATAGAGCGGAAACTCGGTGCAGACATTATACTTGTATTGGATGAGTGTACCTCTCCCTTTCATGATTACGAATACACTGCAAAGGCAATGGACAGAACCCACCGCTGGGCCATCAGGGCATTGAAGGAATTTAAGCGCACTTCCTTCAAGAATCAGGCGATTTTTGGCATTATTCAGGGTGGAGCGTATCACGATTTGAGGAAGAAGAGTGCTCAATTTATTTCAGGGCAAGACTTTGATGGCTATGCAATTGGTGGTTCTCTTGGAAAATCTACAGAAGAGATGCACCAGGTCTTGGAATGGACAACCCCTTCCCTTCCCCGGGATAAGCCACGGCATCTTTTAGGGATCGGTGAAATAGAGGATATATTTGAAGTGGTAAAGCGAGGCATCGATCTCTTTGACTGTGTGTTACCAACACGGTTGGCACGCACCGGAACGCTTTTTACAAAAGAAGCGGAGAGGTTTCGAATACATATCCGTAATGCACAATATACAAATGATCCCCGCCCGATTGAAAATGGATGCGATTGCTATACGTGTTGCAATTTTTCAAGGGCGTATCTCCGATACCTGTTTATGGCCAAAGAGCTTTTGGCAATACAGCTGGCGAGCTACCACAATCTGTATTTTCTGGAATCACTGATGCGCCGAATGCGCGCTGCGATAAAAGAGAAAAGGCTTGCGGAACTGAAAAAAGAGTGGTTTCCTAAAGCATAATAAAGCTTAGATTACACGTTACTATTCAGGTTCAAAGTTCAGGGTTCACGGTTCAATGGTTATTTTCTGAACCATTAACAGTGAAATGCGGGTTTTTCATGAGCCGGTTGAGGAGCTTTGGGATGGACAATGGTTCATGGCTCCAAGTTGAACCCCTGAACTGTGAACCTTGAACCTGACAACCTGGGTAATTACAATTACACAATCAATACCCACCTTTCACCGCAGAGCCGCAGACCCGCCTGCCGTCCGTCGGGCAGGGACCGCAAATGCAAACTCTGTGCCTCTGTGAGCTCTGTGAGAGGAAAAAAGGCAGTGTCTTTACCAAAGACTAAGTCCCTCGATTCATAAATTCGATGACGTATTTATTTAGACTTCGGCTGAGCTCAGTCGAAGCCCTCGGGACTAAGTGCTGCCTGCGGCGAGCCCCTCGGCCTAGAGCTCGAGGCCGAAAGGCTCAGCCGAGGCGAGTGAGCCCTTCGGTCTGAGACATGTCGACGAGCTCATGTCGAGTCGCTCAAGGTCGAAGACAATCGCAAAGATTATACTCATTAGAATACGTTATACTATTTGCGAATCGAAGCACTAAGGAGGAGAAATGGCAAAGGAAAAATTTCCCGCAACACAGGCCATTAGAACATTAAAAGAATCCGGGATGGATTTTTCCTTGCATTTTTACAAATTTGAGGAGAAAGGCGGAACCACAGTAGCGGCTAAAGAGTTGAATGTGGATGAGCATCTGGTTGTAAAGACGCTTGTGATGGAAGCAGATAATGGTGATCC
>Ga0307378_10013601_pt1 | contig 10290 bp, 3 predicted proteins | sample UN1MG_FD_202238 | JGI IMG/M metagenome (GOLD analysis project Ga0307378, IMG submission 202238) | Soil microbial communities from Risofladan, Vaasa, Finland - UN-1 | ecosystem: Environmental > Terrestrial > Soil > Coastal area > Acid sulfate soil | place: Finland: Risofladan, Vaasa | collected...
AGGCGGGGGTGGACCTGGCCGCCATTCGCGCGCGGCATCCGCGCTGGCTCATGCTGGGCGGCTACGACAAGATGGTGATGACGCGCGGCGAGGCCGCAATGCGCGGCGAGTTCGAGAGGCTGCTGCCCGTGCTGCGCTCGGCCGGATACATACCGTCGGTCGACCACCAGACGCCGCCGGGCGTTTCGCTCGAGGAATACCGTACATACATCCGGCTGTTCAAGGAATACGCGCAAAAAGGCGCGGAGCAGTGGGCGTGCGGTTGAATTGCCCGCCTTAACATTTTACCGGCCCGCGCCCCTAAGTGGGCGGATTTATACCTGCAGGCGTCCGTCCGTGTTTGTTCGTGTTGTCCGTGTATGTCCGTGTATGTCCGTGTCAACCGGATTCATTGACGTCAAGGCTCCGGCGGAGGCTCGAGCCCCGCGTCGCATGCAGGGGCGGGTTCTCTGTGGCCGCCGAAGAGCAGGTGCAGGGACGTTCCCCCTGGGATCGCGGGCGTCCCGCCCGCATCAATCCTGCGGCCGAGACGGCCGCGTTCCCAGCGGACACCCGAGAGACCTCGTTGAGTCAATGCCGTCCATGCGTTGCGGTTTTCCCAAGGCAGGGGCAGGTTTGAAACCTGCCCTACGGCACCCGGATCGACAGAGAAGAAGGGCGGGCACGGAGACCCGCCCCTACATGAGTTGACCTCATTTTTTGTTGGAACTGCGGCTCGCTCGCCGGCAAAAGGTGGCAAAGAGTCATGCGAAACCGCCCGGTCTGTTTCTATTCGGGCGGGCCCCCGCTTGTGGGCCGTAGCCTTGGCGGAGGCCTATGCCCGCCCGCGCGGGCTCCCTCGCCCGCATCATCAATATTCCCCTCCATTCAGAAGTGCCGAAGGCACTGGCCCCAACAGTGGCCCAACCCGATCGACGGCCCGCGTTTCGCGGCGCCGAGGGAGCGTTGGGTAATGCTGCAAATACAGGATGGCGGCGAGGACGCCTCCTCGCGCCTCAATCTTCTTCGATCGTCAGCTCCTGCAATCGCTCTTTTTCGTAGCCACGGCGTGTTGCCGCAAACTCCCAGTTGAATGTCGAGTCGGAGGCACCGCCGTCGAGTTCCTTCACCGTGAAGCTCGTGGCGGTCCATTTCGCCACATACAGGCCGCTGCAGTCGGCCGTGGCCGTGAGGCGGATGACGGGCGGCGCCGCCTCGCCGATGGTCACCGTCTGGAGGAAGATCGGATCGAGATGGATCGTGACCGTCCCGCCGTGAAGCTGCGATCGGCCGCGGTCGAAGTGCCAGGAGGATGCCGACTCTTCGACGAAGACGAGCCGCCGGCCGTGGTTCTCGGTCGAGATCACGGCCTTGTTCCCGCTGCAATACAGGTTGCCCTTGACGATGAGGTCGCCGGCGACGAGCAGGTCGTCGGTCACCAGCAGGTCATCCGCAGAGGAAAGCGTGCCGTCCAGGGGGCGCTCATTTGGGTCGAACGGGTTTGTCTCGCCCAGGTCAGGCTCGTATTTGCCGTTGTGGTTTGTGTCTTCCTGGCCGTCGAGTGCGCCGTCGTTGTCGCTGTCGGGATCGCGTTCGATCCGCAAGCCGTCGCCGTCGGGATCGGCGTTTGCATGGATAAGCGCGAGCACGTCGGGGTTGGGGTCATAGGGACTGGCAGGCATGCATTCGGTGATTTCATTTCGGAAGCCGCTCTTGCTGTTGCCGCAGCGTGGGCAGGTCCATCCGGCGGCCAGACTTGCCCAAGGCACGCCGGTTGCGGCTGGGTTGTAGATGTATCCGCACGGGCCGGCGGGAACGTTGACCTTGCACGACCATATGTTGCCGATCCGCTGCAGCACGTTGTGGTTGCCGTTGTTATCGAATATGTAGCTGCGGATTTCCGCCTTGTCGCGGATGCCGTCGCCGTCGGTGTCTACGCTGAAACGGTTGGTGCCGAAGCGGTATATCTCGTCGAAGTCGCAGATGCCGTCACCGTCGGAATCGAGCGTTACGTAGCTTTCCTGCACTCGTGGCGAGGGCACTTGCGCGGGGGTGGGGCAGACATCGTAGCCGGTGATATTCAGGTATGAACCATAGTAGTCGCGCCAGCCGGCGCCGGAGTGGCTGTCGTTGCCGTCCCAAAGGCACCAGGGATCGAGAAGATGCACCTTTAGAATGGCTCCGTCCTCCCACCAGCCGTCGATCACCATCGAGTGCCCCGGAATGCTGACACGGATGGGCCGGCCCTGGCCGATCCACGTCTTGATGCTGCTGTAGCTGGGTTTGCCGCTGCCGGAGGTGATCTTGCTCCAGTCGTTGTAGGCGTAGCCGAGCGCCCAGGGGAGCATCTCGTTGCCGCTGCCGCTGCCGTGCCAGAGGTCGAAGTCGGTCTTGAGCGCCTTCTTGTTGCTGGCGGGATACTCCACGATCATCCAGTATGTCATGCGGTCCTGGCTGAGTACGCCGCCGTAGTAACTGTTGATCATCTTGACTGAGGCCCGCACGCAGTAGTGGCTGCCGTGGCCGTTGTGGTCGACCTGTTCGCCGTCCCAGCAGGTGCTGCCTGTTTCGGAGCAGCCGTCGAGGCAGAGCATCTTCGTATCTTTGCGCTGCAGCTCGTGTGTGATGTCGAGACCCTGCCAGGCGAGGATGTGTGCATCCTGTAAGCTGCGTGTCGGCGGCTCGGCGATCGCATCGGGCTGCGGCCCGTTGCCGTCGTCGATTTCGGCGAGGAACTGCAGGAATTCTTCGTTGCCGTGGGAGTGTTCGGCCAGTGCCGGCATGACCGCGACACCGGCGAGGACCACGCACGACAACACTGTCGCGTATATTTTCATGGCTTGATCTCCCAGAATCATTTCTCAGTGCCGAATTCCGGCAGCCTCACGCCTTCGTAGCCCTTGCGCGTGGCGGCCACTTCCCAAGTAAACGCGGCAGAGCTTTTCCCGCCGCACAGTTCCTTCACAGTGAATGACGATGCGGTCGTCTCCGCAACGTAAATCCCCTTGCACGGCCCGCCCGGCGTTACGAACACCAGCAGCGGATGCTCGTCGTTGACGGTTAACGTCTCGAGAAAGACCGGGTCGAGTTCGATGCGTGCCACGCCGTTTACCAGCTTGCCCTGCCCGCGGTCGAAGAGGTTGACTTCGGCCGACTCGTCGGCGTAGACCTTCCGCATGCCGTAGGTTTCAGTTTTTACCACGGCATTCTTGCTGCCGGTGACGTACATGTTGCCTTGGATGTAGGCTCTGTCGCCCACCAGCAGGTCGTCGCCGACGAGCGTATCGTCGGCCGACGCGAGGTCGCCCGTGGAGGCGGTGAGCGTTATGCCGGACGCGGTGACGGTCGGCGGTGAAGAGCCAGCCGTGCCCGCCCAGATTATGTTGCTGCGGAAGCCGCCGTTGTTTCTGATCTCGGTTATGAGGCTGCCGCCGGTGGGGCCTGAGAAGCACTTGAGCAGCTCGCCCGTGCCCTTGTTGACCAGCACGACGCAGCTATCGGTGCTGGTGACGCGGCCGGTGAGCGCGATGCCGCTGGCGTGGCTGTGTTCGGCAAGAAGCACCGCATCGTCGGCGCCGCTGCCGTCGCGGCTGCTCACTATCTTCGATGGGATTTCAAGGCTGTCGGATCGATCGCCGCCGAGCCTTATGGTTCCGCCGTATGAATCCATAGTGAGCAGGCCGTATGTCGGCCCGTATATCTTCAGCTCCTTGGATCCGCCGAGATCGGTCCCCTGGATGTACCAGCTTCCGGAGGTGCCGGTCTCGAGGAAAATGGACCTTGTGGCGTCGAGCGAAATATCGCCGCTCAGATCGAGTCTGCCTGTCGACCCATTCACCGTGAAGGTGCTGGTGCCGGCGCTGTCTTTCACGTACAGGTAACCGGCTACACCGGTGCCGCCAAGATAGAGGTTCCTGTCGCACTTGATATAGCCGCCAACGCCGAGATCCTCATTGTTCAGGCTCCAATCGCATGTGCCGATCTCGGCATAGCCGGTGCCGTCGGCCGCCACGGTGAGATTCTGGTTCACGTTCATGTAGGAGCAGTTGAAGGTGCCTATGCCGTCCTGGACGTATCGGGCATCCGACTGTGTGCGGGTCAGCAGGTCGTTTATGCTGTTGTTGTCGAGGTATCCTTCAGCAAGGAGATCCGGATATGCTGAGAAATAGCTGGGGTTGAGGTAGCCCGAGTTGATGTTGGTAGCATTACGGAAATATGAGCTGTCCAACCCGTCGAGGCGGTCTGCGTTGTCGGCTGCGGCTGCTTCGTCTGCCGAGTATGCCCGCCCCGCCAGGATGGCATAGTTGGAAGACGCAGCGGTATCGGCGGTATCCGCGCTGTCTGCTGAATACGCGTGGCCTGCATTGATGGCATAGTCTGCTGTTGTTGCTTCGTCTGCCGAGGTCGCGCTGTCGGCCGTATAGGCATGGCCCGCGGTGGCCGCGTATTGCGCCGCGTCTGAGAAATCGGCTCTCTTTGCAAAAGCCACCGAAACGATGCGCTGCCGGGGTACGAGGTCTTCTCCGGCGATCTTCACGTTCAGGTACAGATACTCGCCTGCCGGCACGTCGAAGACCGCATCCGGTATGCCGCGGGCAGTAACGGCGCCGATGATAACATTGAACACGCCATTTTGCACCGCTACGTTCTGTGTCTCGGCGAAGCCTTCCAGGGCGGTTCCGCCTGCCTGCACATCGAAGAAGGAGAAAATCATCGTCCTTGTTCCGGTAACGGGCTTGCCTGTGGAGTCGGTCAGCCTGCCCTGGTAGTTCAGCAGGCTCGGCCCCGCGGCGCTCACATTGCCGGCGAGCAACACGAAGAACAGAATTCCCCAGACCCAATGAATATATTTCATAACGAGGCTCCTTTGCGGCGCACAGAAGGATTGGTTATGCCGCAGCCGTGCGCCGGGCTTGCGGCATGCGAACAGAAACAGCAATGCTATTGCCAAGACGTCTGGGAGGGATACAGGTGCGTGGGGCGGCCGGTGGAGAGCTGACCGCGCTGCACGCCCGAGTTCATCGCTTCCCTTGAGAAGGCTGTGGAAGTATACACTGGAATACCGCAAATGTCAAGCCGATTTTTTGGGAAAAATCCCGAAAGAACGCGTGCCGGCGATGCAATTTCCGTAGGGGCAGGGCTTGCCCTGCCCTCCCCATCTGGTCGTTTTTGAACATAGGGCGGGTTTGAAACCGCCTCCACCGTGCCCGCGAACGGGCGCGTGCCGGCGATGCGATTGCCGTAGGGGCAGGGCTTGCCCTGCCCTCCCCATCTGGTCGTTTTTTGAACATAGGGCGGGTTTGAAACCCGCCCCTACCAGATGGAGCCGCCCCGCTGGGGCTTAAGACGAAGCATTCACCTTGCCGAACCCGCCAAGGTTGCGCGAGCCTGGGATCGCGGGCGTCCCGCCCGCATCTGGTGGTTATCTTGAAGAGGGCGGGTTTGAAACCCGCCCCTACCTTGTTCGCGAAAGTTGCCCGCCCAGCGCGATTCCGAAGAAGTGGGCTGGAAGTCTGTCGCCCTTTCGGGCTTGTCGGGAGGGGGATTCTTGAGGATACCGGCGAAGACGCCCGCGCGGGCGAGCAACGGGGCCCGCCCCTACGCCGAATTGAGGGTGCGGGCGGCGGCGCCCGCGATCCCAGCGTCCAGAATTGAGCCGCCCGGTGGGTGTCCTTTGCAGGCTCTGGAATCCGTTGCCCCACCCGGTGCATTTTGTTTCCCGTTCTCCCCTTCCATTTCGCGCGTGTGTTTGTATAATGCACGCGAATCGGAAAGGAAGGGCGGCCACGCATGAGCAACGTCAGCCAGTATGTCGCGAAGCTGCGCGAAAACTTGCAGACCGGCGAGTCCGGCGAGCATACGCATCGGCCGGCGCTCAAGGAGTTTGTCGACTCAACCGCGCCCGCGATCAACGCCGTCAACGAGGGCAAGCGGGCCGAATGCGGCGCGCCCGATTTCACCGTCAAGCGCAACGGGCTGACCGCCTGCTACATCGAGACGAAGAATATCGGTGCTTCGCTGGACAACGTGGAAGCTTCCGAACAGCTCCGGCGTTACCGCCGGTCGCTGGACAACCTGCTCCTCACCGATTACATCGAGTTCCGCTGGTATGTTGACGGCGTTCCCCGTTCTGTCGCCACACTCGGTACGCTGGCCGCCGACGGCCGAATCACTATCAGCCGCGCGGGCGAGGCGGCGGTGGTGGAGCTTCTGGCCGATTTCCTCCGCCACCAGCCGGCGCAGATCGCCACGCCGGTCGACCTCGCCGGGCGGCTGGCGCGCTACACGCACATCATACGCGACATCATAGCCGATGCGTTCGAGGGCGGCAAGGCGTCGCCGATGCTCAAGGACCTGCGAAGCTCGTTCGCCCGCACGCTGCTGCCCGATATAGACGAAGCTTCGCATACCGGCGAGTTCGCCGATATGTTTGCCCAAACGCTCGCATACGGGCTGTTCGCCGCACGCTGCAACCACAACGGCCCGCAAGGCACATTCCGCCGACTGGGCGCCGCCTCCGAAATTCCGAAAACCAATCCGTTTCTCCGCCGGCTTTTTGAAACAATAACCGGCAGCGAACTCGACGACGAGCCGTACGCCGGATTCGTCGACGACCTCGTTCAGCTTCTATCGTATTCCGATACCAACGCGATTCTGCGGCAATTCGGCAAACGCACGAGGCAGGAAGACCCGATCGTCCACTTCTACGAGACATTCCTTGCCAGCTACGATCCGAAGCTGCGCGAAATGCGCGGAGTCTACTACACGCCCGAGCCGGTGGTCTCGTATATCGTGCGGTCGGTCGATCACCTGTTGCGTGAGCGGTTCGGCCTGCACGACGGCCTTGCCGACACAACCCGGGCGAAGTATCCGCGCGTCGACAAGGAGAAGCGGGAGGTCGAATCGCCTCGCGTGCTGATTCTGGACCCCGCCTGCGGCACGGGCACGTTTCTGTATTCGGTGGTCGATCACATCCGCGAGCAATTCATGCGGTCGGGCAACGCGGGGATGTGGTCGGGCTTTGTCCGCGATCATCTTCTTCCGCGGCTGTTCGGTTTCGAGCTTCTGATGGCGCCCTACGCGGTGGCGCACCTGAAGCTGGGCATGCAGCTTGCGGCGCAGGACCTGCCCGAGTCCCAGCGCAAGAAATGGGCATACGATTTCGCGGCCGACGAGCGGCTCGGGGTGTTCCTCACAAACACGCTCGAGGAGGCCGAACGCGAAGCGGAGAGCCTGCTCGGCCCGTTGCGGGTGATATCGGAAGAAGCAAACGCCGCCGCCGAAGTGAAAAAAGAGATGCCGATACTGGTTGTGATGGGCAATCCGCCGTATTCCGGCCATTCGGCCAACCGTAGTTGGCAGATCAAGGACAGCAAACGCCAGCGGACATTCATCGGCAGACTGGTGCAAGACTACTACCAGGTCGACGGAAAACCGCTGGGTGAGCGTAATCCCAAATGGCTGCAAGACGATTATGTGAAGTTCATTCGCTGGGGCCAGTGGCGCATCGAAAGGAGCGGTGGCGGCATCCTTGCGTTCATAAGCAATAACGGGTACCTCGACAATCCTACGTTCCGCGGCATGCGGCAGCAGCTCATGAACGCGTTCACCGATATATACATCCTCGACCTGCATGGCAGCAGCAAGAAAAAGGAGAAGGCGCCCGACGGATCGAAGGACGAGAACGTCTTCGATATTCAGCAGGGCGTCGCCATCGGCATATTCGTGAAGGAACCTGGCAAAGCAGGGCCGGCGAAGGTGCACCATTATGAGCTGTGGGGGGAGAGGGAGGACAAATACAGCAAACTGAGAGCTACGAATGTAAACAAGACTGGATGGAAAACGCTCGATCCACATTCCGCTTATTACGTCTTCAGCCCCCGTAATGGGGACCTCATGGCCGAATTTCGTTCCTACTTGAGCCTCCCCGACGCAACACCTGAGCATTCCGCCGGCGTTGTTACTGCACGCGACGCCCTTACCCTTGATTGGACTGCGACAAGGATGTGGCAGAAGGTGCTTGATTTTGTACATAGAGACACGGAGGAGGCCCGGGACCGTTATGCGCTCGGGGCTGATGTACGCGATTGGAAAGTTGCCCTTGCGAAGGCAGATTTGCTGGAAAGCGGGCCAAGTGAGAGTCATATAACACCGATACTGTACAGACCTTTTGACACACGTTTCACTTACTATACAGGCACAACAAGAGGCTTCCTCTGCATGCCTAGGGCAGCCATCATGCGCCGCATGTTAGCGGGTGAAAATCTGGGTTTGATAGCAACACGCCAAACACGTGATCAATGGGGCGTTTGGATCACGCGAACCATATGCGGCCATAAGTCATGTGCTGCCTATGACATCAATTCGTTATTCCCCCTCTACCTCTACCCCAACCCCGCCACCAACGGCGATCTGTTCACCAACGGCAAGAAGCGGCACGTCAATTTCAGCCCGAAGTTCATCGACGACGTCGAGAAGAAAACGCGCCTGAAATTCATCGACGACGGCACGGGCGACTTGCGCAAGACGGTCGGGCCGGAAGATGTGTTCAACTACATGTACGCCATTTTCCACTGCCCCACCTACCGCGAGCGCTATGCGGAATTCCTCAAGATCGATTTCCCGCGCGTGCCGCTGACGGGCGACCAGGATTTGTTCCGCACACTGTGCGGCCTGGGCGGTCAGCTTGTGGCGCTGCATCTGCTGGAGTCGCCGCTGCTGGATATGCAAATGGAAGGGTTTTTCCCCGAAGGCGGCAACAACCTGGTCGGCAAGGGCTGGCCGAAATATTTCCCGCCGGGCGAGCGCGCGCCCGGTTCCGCCGAGCCGCTCGGGCGCGGCCGCGTCTACATCAACGACACGCAGTTCTTCGAGGGCGTGCCGGAGGATGTCTGGCAGTTTCACGTGGGCGGATACCAGGTGTGCGAGAAATGGCTGAAGGACCGGCGTGGGCGCATGTTGCCGTTCGACGACATTGCACATTACTGCAAGATCGCGCTGGCGCTGGGCGAGACTATCCGCCTGATGGCCGAGATAGATTCAGCGATTGTTCGCTGGCCGGTGGAGTAGGCGCGAGCAAAATAAGCAAACAGCGGATATAACAACAGAGGCGGATTTCGTCTTAGCGGCAGGTGCTACGGATTAGTCCGGATCAAACCCGCAAGCCGAATTGCGCCGCAGGCGAAGCCCTGCCCTGCCAGCTTGCCGCGTCGCGCGCCATGCGTCCCATCTCGAGCCCTATGCGTCCTATCTGCGTCCCCCTTCCCCCTTCCCACTTCACACTTCCCCCCTGCCGCCTCACTTCCCCAGGTTTTCGTACTTCGCGGCGATCTCCTTCGCATGGGCGGTGGCCGGCGAGTCGGGGAATCGCTTCTCCATCATTCTCGCGCCCGTCAGGATGTTCTTGATCGCGGTGAAATTCTTCTTGATGAACTGCTGCGAGGAGGTGTCTATGCCGTCCTTCCTCTTGAGGGGAACAACCTGATCGTCAAGCTCCCTGATCTTGAGGTAGACCTGGTAAGCCTTGAGGTCGGCCTGGAATTTGCTGTCGTTGCGGAGCTTGTCGAGGCTCTCCTTCGCGAGCGTGGCGATGTCGGTGCCGCTGAACTTGCGGGAGATGTCGGTGAGGTCCTCGAGGCACTTGATGGGGTTCTTGTCCTTGTTTTTCATGGCGGCGGCGGCGAGCATCCCGCCCCACTTGTTGAGGGCTTCGACGAGGAACTTCGCCTCTTCGGCGGTCTCGGGATCGGGATCGAGCTCGAATGTCTTAGCCTTCGCGAGCACCTGCGCCGGCGGCATTCCGCCTTTCATCGCCTGCGCAAGCGAGTTGAGCTTCTTCAGTTCGCGGTCGCCGAGTGCGGCCAGGGGTGCGTTTGCAACGGCTTCCTTCAGTTTTTCCATCATCAGCGCGCCCTCAGCCTGCGTGGGCGAGCCGCGGAATACGCAGCGGCCGGTTGAATCGAACAGGTAGCAGTGAGGGATGCCGCCGCCTTGATGGCCCTTGATGGTGCCGCCGTTTGTGACGGTATATTCGGCGCCTTTCTGCGATGCCGTGGCCTTCACGGCGTCGTCGCCGAAGTCGTGGCATTGAAGGCCTATGACCACGAGGCCCTTGTCGCCGTATTCCTTCTGCAGCTTTGTCATTTGTGGTATGCTTGCGAGGCAGGGGCCGCAGTTTATGCCCCATATCTCGACGAGCACGATGTGGTTGGTGAGCGTTTCGACGGTCCATACATCGCCGAGGACGGTCCTGCCGGGATTGAGGCTGCTGAGCTGGAAGTCGAGGTTGAACTCGCGCGCTTCCCCGCCGGC
>Ga0307378_10013602_pt1 | contig 10290 bp, 16 predicted proteins | sample UN1MG_FD_202238 | JGI IMG/M metagenome (GOLD analysis project Ga0307378, IMG submission 202238) | Soil microbial communities from Risofladan, Vaasa, Finland - UN-1 | ecosystem: Environmental > Terrestrial > Soil > Coastal area > Acid sulfate soil | place: Finland: Risofladan, Vaasa | collected...
TGACGACGATGCTCAACCGTTCCAATGCCCCTTCCGCCAGCCGCCTTTGTTCGATGGCGATTTCCAGCACGGCCTTGAATATCGCCTTCCAATAACCCACCTGCTTCGCCTGCTGCTTCAGCACAACACGCAAAAACGGCGATTCGCTGGTCAAACTGGCCGCGTAGCTGCTGTCATTCGACGCCCCGCCCACCAGCCACGCCGGGGCGTTGAATCGGGCCGCGATGGTTTCGACGCCGTGCTTGAGGTTCTGCTCCACCGCGTCCGCGTTCGGATCGGCCGGCGGGCTATTCATCTTGAGCGATTCGGGAATGTCCACCACGCTGCCGGGTTCGATCTGCTGGACGTTGACATCGTGCTGGTTGGCCCACTGGTCGGTTCGCGGGACCGTGGCCGTAACGAGACTTTCCTGCAAACTCTGCAATGCCGCCAGGTCGGCCTGCTGATGCTCCCGCACATAGGGGATGCTGGCCCGAATCTTCGCACCCTCGCGGGCCGCGTAACGGAGTTTCTGGGTGCCCCGCAAATCTTCGTCCGTCGAATACAACGACGAAATGCCCCGCTTCTGATTCTTTTTGACGTTGCTCTTCAGGTGGAACATGAATTGGGGCAAGACCTGTTCGTCCCGATTCACCAGCGGGTAGTTGACGTTGTAGGCCCGCACGGTTTGCGTGTCCCACGCCAGATTCTGCCCGTAATCGCTGCGGGCCGGATCGCCGGAGGTCAGAATCCCGAAACTCCACGGACCTTCCCAATTTGCTCCGAGCGGCGGACGGATATTGTCGGGTTCGATGAATCGACAGCGAGTAGTCTCAATTCCCTCCTCGTCAGGGAAGAGTCTAACCAGGCACTCACCATCGACGTGCGACCGGGTAAACGCTTCATCATAAATGGGGCACCCATCGGCCGCCTCCTTCAATTCGTTGACCTCGACAAACTCGTCGATAATCGCCTGGGCCTGCTCGGACTCAACGGCGGCGGGGTCGGCCTCTTCGCCGGCTATGCTTGCTGCTTCCTGCTTCCCCCGCCGCTTTTTCGGAGTGACCACCACGTCATAGCCCGACGCCACCACGTAGGCAGCCAGACCGTTTATCACCGCCTGGGCGTTCGGGTTGGTCTCGTAGGCGTAGCGGGCCAGGTTGCGGCTGCGGTCGTAGTCGATCACCAGCCGGAGCGTCGCGCCCTTCGCCTGGTACGGATCGCGGAACCAGATCGGCGTGATCGACTGGCCGCGATAGGTGTAGAGCTGCTCCAGCGGGACCGGCGTGCCATAGATCGAATCGGTAACGGATTCGGAGAGGCGGAGCTGCCGGTCAAGCCGCGTCTGCTCCAGGCGGAGCCGCTGGGTTTCCACCTGCTCGCGGAGTTGCCGCACGGCCATCGGTACGGCTGGCGTGCGGCGTCGTTTCGTGGAGGGCGTTTTAGCCAATTTGTATCACCGTCATTCCGATGGTGGCGCCGTAGAACGTGAGTAGGTCCGCCTCAGACTTGCGGATCGGTAGGTCGATCCCACCTGCCGGCAACGGAGCCGAACTTCCCGATGCCGCCCCGCTGGCCCAATAGATGCCGGTGGCCGAAGGGTAGAGGGCCAGTCGCGTCAGGGAGCCGACGACGGCCTTGCCCAGCAGTGTGGCCAGCGACTTGCCGCCGGCGGTGGCTGTGACCGACACGAGATCGGGGCCGCTTAACAGCGTTTCGGAAGCTCCAAAGGCACGGGACATCGTTTTCAGTCCTTTCGGTTTGGTTGCGCCGTCGGCAGCCGGGTGCGTTTCCACGGGGGAACCCGCCCGCCGGCCTTCGCGGTAACTGTGCGGGTTTGTCCGCTTTGTGTCAAGTCCGAACCGCCCGAGTTCGCATTAGTGCTAGTTTCGGGTGGATTTCGGGGCGGATTTTCGACTGCCCGGGCGATTCTCTCCAAAACCGCCCCAGGCACCTTTTCGGGAATTTCGGAGGATTCGTAGGCCCACTCTTCGCACAGAACACAGAGCCGCGTGCGGCGGATCGTGCCGTCTTGCAGGGTCCAGGTGCGAAGTGTGCGGTAGACGTTGCCGCCGCAGACTCCGCACGCGGGGATTTTTAATTCGGGTTCACTCGCCATATTGTTAGTTCTCCCGTGAGTTGTCAAAACAAAAAACCTTGCCTTGCCGAGCCGGGCCCCGCCGCGCCAGGCCAAGCCGTTCCTCGCCCTGCCGCGCCCCACCAAGCCGCGTATTTTTCACCCTCTATACCTCACCGCCGCCGGCGGCCCCCGTCTACCGTGCAACAGCCGCTTGAACTCGCGCACGGCGATGGCCAGCGCGTCCGGGCCGTCGTCATGCACCCCCGTGGGAAACTCTTGCAACTGCTTGACCACCAGCCGGTTGGCCGGCGTGTTGCGGAAGTGGAGTTGGTGCTGCGCCAACAGCGGCCCCACCTCCATCCGAATCCGAACCTCCTTGTCCTCCGTATCGACGTGGGGCGACACGGGAACCGTCAACCCTTTCCCGCCGGCCATGCGGATGATGTCGGCCGCCACCCGCTCTTGGAACCCGTTGACCTCGATGGCAAACGAATCGGGCTTTTTCTCTTGTAACCACGCCACGCCCATCGCCTCGACCATCGGCAGCGGCACCACCCGCATGAACGCATCGTCCACCCAGAGTTGCGGCGGGTTGCCGCAATCCATCAAGACGTGCAACAGGGCTGGATAGTCGCCCGTCTTGGCGTTTTTGCCCATCGACGGATCGAGGGCCATGATCTTCAGGCGGTACGGCTGCTCGGGCAGATTGTCGTAAAAAAGTCCGGTGAAGTATTCGTCCGGCCACTCGCACGCCGACGGATCGCCGCGTGGCTCCTGCTGATAGAGGCACGACCAGAGGTAACTTGCCCCTTGCATAGTGAACTCTTGTTCGATGGACCGCAACTGCTCCAGACTGTACCGGCCCGGCCACAACGCGGCCCCATCGTCGCCGATGGCTTTGAACTTGATCGGGTGCCACTTCAACGCCGGCGACAGATCGGGATTCATGGCCAACAGCCTACCCGTCAAATCGTCGGGGTGTCGGCGGGACATAACCACGACGATCTTGGCGCCCGGTTCGCAGCGGGTGAGCAGGTCCGCCACAAACCAGCGGGCCAGCGTGTTGCGGTGTGCCGGCGAGTTGGCCTCTTGTTGATCTTTCACCAGGTCATCCGCGATGATGAGGTTGAATCCCTTGCCGGACACGGCCCCGAACGTGCCGATGCCCGCCATGCGGCCGCTTCGCCCCGACACCTTGAAATAATCGCGGGCGTGGTAAGCCGGATCGAGCCGCAAGCCGGTAAGCTGTCCCCACTGGTCAAGATGATCCCGACATCGCCCGCTCATTTCGGCGGAGAAGTCGCTGCTGTAGGTCGAAAGCAAAACGCCGTTGTCGGGGAACATGCTCAGATACCACGAAGGAAAAACATGCGACCAAAACTCACTCTTGCCGTGCCGCACCGGAGCCTCCACGATGATCCGGTTGCAGGCAGGGTTCGTCAACAGCCGCATCGCCGTTCGCTGAAATTGTTGAATGTGCGGCGGGAACAAGAACCGATCGGCCATCGTCAGCTTCGCGTACCGGGCCGGAGTCGCCAGCAATCGCGGGTCGGTCTGCGGAGTCGGCGAGCAGGCGTTCATCGAGCATCAATTCCTGTCCCAGGGCCAGCGGGCTTGCCAAGATCTGCTGCACGGCCGTGGGGATTACGACGGCCGCGAGTTGCAACGGCCCGCCGTTGGGTCCGGTAATTTCCTGCCGGTACTTGAACTTCCACGGCCGCAATCCGTTCAGGAGAAACATCAGCAGCGTGCGATCGCCTTTCACGGCCCGCCGGTAGGCAATCGCCTCCAGCCGGTCTGCCGCCTGCTCTTGGGCATCCGCGAATCTGGCCGGGTAACTTTCGTCCTCTTGCATCCACCGGGCGTGGGCGTGCCGGTCGATCTTCGATGCGTTGGATGCTGCCGTTATAGTTCCAATGCGAGTTACGGCCCGCAAAAACTTCTCTTGCTTGAACTCCTTGGTTCTGGTGTCCGGCGGCCTCTTGGCCGGTTTCGGTTTTGCTTTCGGTCGCTTCCACGGCGGAATCCTTCTTGGGTTGACGGCCGGTTCCGTCGCCGGCCCCATCGCCTGCGCTGCTTCCTGCTCTTCCACGACGGCCTCCTAGTCGCCGATGCGGACAAGGGTATTCAGCACGCCCACATCGGCCCCTGTGGCTCCCGTCCATCGCGGTTCGCCGGCGAGAACCTTAGCGGCGGCGGCGACTTCCGTCTTCAGCGCGCCCACGCCGCCGATGTCGATTATGCCCGTGTCGGCAAAGGTGCCCGCACCGGGGACGAAACTATCGCAGACGACCTTGCGGCCGTTGAAGGTGAACTCGCCGCTGGTGTGCTTGAACTCGTGGCAAACAAGGTCGCGGGTCGTGGGCAGCGTCACGTCGGCGGCGATCTCCACGTCCAGTTCCGGCACGTCGGCCCCCAGGTCAAGCGTACTATTTGCATTGACTTGGAGACTGCCAGACGCAATATCCCACACGGCAGTCGTGAGATTCACGATGCCCGTGATGGTAACAGCGCCACCCTGCCCGACGATGCCGCTACCGACGAGCCCGCCGTTGAACGTCCACGTCCCATCCCCAATCGTTCCATTTCCAGAAAGTGTTACCGCCTTCGAGTATGTAGCGGGCGCTGACTGAAACATCAGCCCTGCGTTGGCTACCGGGCCATGCACAACGAGGGTACTAAAAGCAAAATCAATTTCTCCGGCCGCACCGATAGTAACCGTATCCGTATCCGCATCGCCAAGGTCCATGGATGTGTCAAGTTTGCCAGCCGTGACGACGACATTCCCGATCGAACCAATGTCCGAGTGCATAAAAGCACCAGCAGCGTCGACGGTCAAATCACCAATGGCCGTCAAACCGTCTCCGAAGTAGGAAACGTCAGGTCCCTCAAGGCCGGCGGTGGTAATTGAAAAGTTGAACAAACCTTCCGTCGGTCTGTTGGTCTGGGGCGCTACTTCCGAGGCGATGTCGATCGTATCTCCGTCAACGGCGTAGCCGTTGGACCAGTTCCCTGCATTGGTGTAGTCAAAATTGACGGCGGCTGTCCAACTTGTTGTTTTAGCCATAATCAAAACTCCCTATTTTTCACGCCGTCGGCGGCGTAATCCTCGCCGGTCCAGTAGACGTTCAAGTCGTTGGTCGCGCCCATGATCAAACTCCCCTATTTCACGTTCCTATCAGTAACTTTTGCACCACCGCCCCGGCAACGCCGCCCAGCACTCCGCTGCCGATGATCGCGCCAATCAAGATGTTGAAACGGTTTTCCAAGACGCGGATGCGGCTGTCCATCGTTTGGATCGGACACCGCGACGTGTGCTTGTCAATCACCACCCAGGCCGCCTTCGTGGCGATCTCCATGACAAACTCGTTCAACGGAACTTTGATCTCTGCAATATGTGGAATGTCATCGGCCATTGGAAAACTCCCTATTGGCCGGGCCGTGTCTGATCGACCCGGCAGGCCTCCCTTTTTCCTCACGGAGGTGAGTGAGGAATCACGTCAATCTGCTTGCCGGTTCGCCCGCCGTTCGGCCCGCCGCTGGTGGCCGATTACGGCCCCCGCTCCCTTCACGGCTCCCATGACAATGCGGGCTACCGGATGCCTTCTGCCGCCGTCAGTGTCCACGGTCGCCGTCGCAGGCGTACATGCCTCCGGGATATATGTCGCCGGAGTACAGGCAGGTGGAACGACTGGGGCGGGAACCGGGGCAGGCTTGGGCGTCGGGGTCGGATTTGACCACCACCAGCCCACGCGGTTGCCAACAGCAGTCACCCCGATGGTTGCCGGCACTGTCACTACCACTCCGTCGCTCGCGTAGGTCCGTGTCAACGGAACATCAGCGACGAAAAACAGAAAACACAGTACAGCCAATACAACTAGAAATCCTCGCATCTCACTCCTCGCTTTCTGCCGCATGATGCGGCGTTGGTTCTTAGTCGGCCGATTCGACAATCGCGCAAATTACCTTCGCCAACAGGGCGACCGTCTCGGGCATCGCGTTCTTATCGAATATCAGCGGCTCGTTTGGAAAGGCTAGATTGCCAGCTTGCTTTGCCAATGCAGCCAACATGCCCGACGCTCCTTCACACAAGTCCCCAAAGTCCTTTCGGTTCATCATTCACGCTCGCTTTCTGCCCGCGTGGCGGGCGGTTGGTTCTTTCAATCCCTCGCAAGTATCGCGGCCATGATCGCTCCGAACAGGATCACACCCGCCGCCGCCGCAATCCGGTAGCCTAACAATGCCCCCGCCGCCGTGCCGATGGTCAGCGGAACCAGCCACCACCACCATACGCAAAGCAGCCAGGGAATCATGTTAGCCCTGTTTTGGTTTCTGCGCGGTCAACAGTGCCCACAGCCAGCCGCCGCGAATCTCGTCCAGCATCCTACCGACCATTTCGGCGTCGGCCTTGACGGCGGCAGCAGCTTCCGCCACAGCATCAGCAGCGTCGGGCAGCGGGCGGCCGGGCCGCTGTTGCTCAGTCAATACCGGCGGCAGTTGGGGCGAATCTTGCGGCATGGTTCAACCTCCAGGAATGGTGGTTGCCCGACAGATCCAAAGTTCCTGTCCACTGTGCGGCAGCCAGTCGTAGGGATCGAAATAGAACAAACCGTTCAACGGCCCCCAGTCGCCCCAGGAATTGCCGGCCTCGACTTCCCGCTTGCCAGTTTTCGGATGATGGCGCATCCCGCCCGTCGCAAACAGGGCATGATTGATGCCCGTACGACGCCACGGCGGCAGCGACCCGCCGCTGTCGGGATCGAAGTTGTTGCCCGCTCCCATCCCGAACTGGCCCGACCAAAATCCCGTGTCGAGCGCCGCCAGCCAGCTATCCAGATCGTCGCCGAAAAACACGGCCTCGACGATCTTGTGCTTTGCGGCTTCCTTGCCCGCCTCGGACGTTGGATTCTGCCAGAACTTGGTGCGGTAGGCAGATCGCCAGTCGGTATCGCTGATGCCCGCGTATCCCATCGGGAACGCCCCGTACTTTTGCAGCGACTCCAGGGCGTCGGCCATGTTCGCCCCGTTGTCGCTTCCGCCGCAGATCGGCGCGTAGACAGCCACCGGATTGATGTCGATGTCGAAACCTTCCTTGGCGAAGGCCGTCGAAATCGCGTGTGCGCCGGAATGACCAACACACTCATTTGTGCCATCCTGGTCGTGCCGGTATTTCCAGAAATGAGAACAATCCCGATCCTCGAAGTCGGCCGTCGGTCGCGCCGCCTTCAAGTCCGGACGATCGGACGCGAACACGATGGTTCCTTCGCGGTGCATCCGTGCGATGGTGGCCGCGGGTGAAGGCAAGAGGCCGAGGAATCGCTCTTTTCCGTTGACGAGGATGGATTGCATCACTTGGCTCCTTGCTTCAGGGGACAAACGCCGGTCGGGTAAGACTCGCCAGTGCCGCCGTATTGCTGGACGAGTTTCAAGAACGCCGCCACGTCTTGCGGGCACTCGCCCTCTCTGATCGGTGCGCCGCCTTCGTGTGGGGCAATGCCGATGTATGGCAACTTGACGTTGCGCGCTCGGTCGGCCCACGTCTTCCACGTTCCGCCGGCCTTAGCGGCGGAGTCGATGTCGATGAAAAAAACCGCGTGGCCCCCGTCCACGGCCCACTTGCGAATGTCGGCCGAGTTGCGAACCTTGGAAAATCCCGGCGTGCTTTGCTCCGTTTCCTCGATCACAACCACTTGAACCTTTTGCACGACCGGCGGTGGCGGCGGTGGCGGTGGCGGTGGCGGAGGTGGGGGCGGAACTGGCGGCGTCGGCCCGTAGAGCGATTCCAGCAACGCGACCAGGGCCTTGTAGTCATTCTCGCAATCCAAGACGGCCTTGGCCTTCGCCGCTGCCGCTGCGTCTACGGTGGCCTGTGCCGTCACGACTGCTTCGCGGGACCGCTCGCAAAGCGCCAAAGCGTCCAGCACGGATTGCGGGATCACGGCCTTTGGCGCGACCGTATTGACCACGGCGACCTTGGCCGGCGGATCGGCCGACACAACGGTCATTTCGGGGTAACTGCCCAGCGAGAGCAAGACGGGCAACAGTAGCCAGCGAGATTTCATGGGTTGGTTCCTTTACTCGGTCGGCGGGGTCGGGTCCATGAACAGCGGTAGGATGATCGGCAGGATCACCTTGGCGAACTCGATCAGCTTGGCGAAAAACGCCGCCCAATCGCGGGCGGCCACCGCCTTGCTCATCTCGTCGCAACAAGCCTGAAGCTTGGCGTGGTCGTTCGGCTTCGCAGCCGCCAGTCTTTGTGTCGCATTAGCCATAGCAACTCTCCTTCTTCAAGGCCGACCACCCGGAAGCCAGCAACCGCTGCGATTAGTGAAAGCCAGCCCCGGGTGGCCAGCTTGAATACAAGTTCCTCCTCTTCCTCCTCAGAAAAAACCGGAGCCGCGGCTGCTTGATGCGTCGTGCGTGCATTCGAGCTTCCTGCTCACCGCGGCTCCGACTCGTCGAGGAGAGTCACGGAGCACCCATAGAACCTTGCCTTCACAATTCAGTCAAGACCGCTTTTTGCGTTTTTTCGGCGGGGGCTCATTCCAGGATGGATTGTCGGCGGGTCTATGGAATGTCCCGCCCGCCACAAAACAATTCTCTGAAAGCGACTGAATAATCTCTGGATTCTGCCTTAATGGATGATCCTCCACACAGATTTTCCTGAAAATCCCCAACAAAAATTGTTCCGCTTCCTTGTGGGCGTCCAAAACCGCTCCGCGTTCCTCCCAAGGTAGCCCGCGGATGTCTCTCTCGCAGAACGCCCGATGCAACGCCCGTAGCCAAACGCACGTTTCGTCCGACGGCATGGGCAAAATCTGCCCATACGTTTCCGTTCGGTCCAATACCGACCGTTCATTGCCACGCAACGGCACTATCGCATGATGCGATTCCCTGCCCACAAAAAATCCTCCGTACTAGATTGCGTGCGTAATTCTTTCCCAGTGTCGGCCCGAGCGGTCTTCGTAATACCGCCACTGCCCACGGGCATAGACGGGGAACTCTTCGCCGGCCGTAAATTCCCCGCTGCTAGCTATGGGAGCTAGTTCGTCGGTCGAGCCGGCAGGCCCGTCGCCTTGGCCGTCGACCAGGCCGTCGACCGGCACTAAAACCTGCTCTCGCACCATAGACACGGTCGCCGGCGGGTGGCATTGGGTACAGTGCCAGAGGCCATAGGAGTCCCGCCAATGGTGGCGGCCGTAGGGCGGGAGGCAGTTCAGACAGCGGCTGGTGGGCCGGCGGGTGGCCGGCTCGGGAGTGGAGCCCCGCCCGGCCGGCGTGGTGGGGTTTGGAGTCTTTCCAATTGGAATTATTGGCCCCGCTGGGATTTTTTCTGGTTGGACAATTTGCTGGTCGTTTTCGTCAGTGGGACGGATTTTTTGCGGTGGGACGGAAGGAATTTCGGTTTGCGTCCCACCCAAATCTGTTTCACCACAAGGACTTACGTCGATTTTTTGGTCCGGGGGACGCAAAATCGGTGCCTCAAACACTTTATGGGTGAGCCGGTACGTACTGCGCTTCATGGGATTACAATTCCTGTACTGCTCACATGCGTTACCCCTATGATTATCTGTCCTAACCGTCCCACTAGTGCTTAAGTCTTTTGGTGCCAATGGGTTTTGGTGGGACGGATGGTGGGACGGGAGTGTTTTTTTACCGTCCCCCGGCACTGTTTTGCGTCCCACCGCCGAGTCACCTATCCCACCATTCTTGATATTTTTTTCCAGATTCTTTTGCGTCAGATATTTTTTCTCTAATCCGATCTTGAATGTCATAGTCGATATCCGATCCAGTAAGTGATCCATTCCACGCGAACCCTCTGCCATATTTTCTACTGGGATTGATCCGCATCTTCCTGAACCGCCCCTCTTCGCAGAATTGGGAGAGGATTTTGGAGCAGGCGATGGTGGTCTTGTGGCGGTCATTGGTGTACTCTCGATACCATCTGGCGGCAATTTTGGTAGGAATGTGGACCCGGGAAAGTTCCGCTTCGTACCCCAATTCCTCCAAGCGGTCGTGAAAAAAGCCCTCGATTTCTTCCGCCTCTTCAAGCTCGGTGTCCGAAGACCGGCAGCGGGTCGCCACCACTTTTTGGATTTCTGCCGCGTTTTCCAGCCGGCAGAGTACGCTTTCCTCCCACGCCCCCCAACGGGTGTGAGCCTGGAGCGGGGTGGTTTCCTCGATTTGCAGGAAGCCGAGTAGATCGGCAATCAGTTGGCCGCGGTTTTGGT
>Ga0307378_10013605_pt1 | contig 10289 bp, 14 predicted proteins | sample UN1MG_FD_202238 | JGI IMG/M metagenome (GOLD analysis project Ga0307378, IMG submission 202238) | Soil microbial communities from Risofladan, Vaasa, Finland - UN-1 | ecosystem: Environmental > Terrestrial > Soil > Coastal area > Acid sulfate soil | place: Finland: Risofladan, Vaasa | collected...
CTTTTTCAAATTTTTTGGGATTTCCCTCAAAATCTTTTCCATTTCTTTCTTTTGTTACAGTTGTGTACAGTTTTCCAAAACCATTTACCGCTATAACATCGTCATTCAATATTGCTTCCTGAAAAACTTGACACAGGGCATCAAGAAATTCTTTCGTTTCTTCTTGCGTACTCCATGTTTTTGCAGAAATCAACTTAATAAGTCCTAATTTATCATATTCCATTCGTATAGTCCTCTCATAATAAGGGTTTTGAAACCCTGTGTCATTTTAATCAGATAAACTCCGTCCGAATTAGATGTTCTAATCTGTGGACATTTAAGCCCTTTTTTTCCTCTTATTATCCCTATAATCTTCAAGTCTTTTCTCTTTCTGGCAGTCAGGACATAGATAGCGTTTCGTCTTTTTTACAAACAATCTTCCACAGGTACATCCAATAATATTTTCTCCTTTGTATCTCTGATATGCTAAAACTATATTTTCATAATCAGATACAGATAATTCAGTTGGAGATTCTTCGTCTACATATTTTACCACAATACCATCATAAACCGTTCCATCAATATAACCATCTTCATAAAGCTCATGAATAACTTTATTTCTATATTTTTTATTAGACCTCACTCTAGCGTGTTGAAAAATCCTTATAAAATCTTCGTTGACATAATATAGTCCAATTTGTCTTGGTTTCCTGCTTACTTTTATTTTAGTGTTATTATATTTCAGAAATTTCGCCAGAACTAAAAGAATAAAAAGAACCTTTTCTTTATCATAATCGTCAACCTGAGTAATTGCATCAAGTTCAGCCTTAGTAATTGGTGTCCTAGAAGGAATACGCAAAATATATTTTTCACTTTCTTCTATGGCTATTTTTATCTTCCAGCTTTTTCTGATTTCATTCCAGTCACTTTCTCTTTCCTGACAGAAAGAGATAAGTGCTGTTTTGATTTCAGGTTGATTGTATCCTTTATATTTATAATATTTTGCTAAAATAACAAGGTCTTTTAGTTTTGGATAGGATTTCTCTTCAAGAATTTTTTCTGCATAGTCCATCTCATCCAATATTATCATTTAATTCTCCTCATGGAATATCTCTTCCCAAGATAGTCTTTGTTTCCGAATTCATCTTCCACAGGAATGATAATCCCAACATCTTCCTTTTTATCCATTAAATTTTGAACAATTATATCACCTCCAAACAACTTCCACATAAAAGCTTTGCTTCTTTTTGGAAATAGCACGTAGCTTACATAAATAGCCAAGTTCGTAAGTTCTATTTCGTTGCTACTTATTGTTTCCAAAGCCTCTCTTTCAATATCTCTTATGAAGCGGTCTTTGTCTTCGGTTTCCATTTCATCAGATACATCAAAAGCACTTCGCTTACTGGAATAATACTTTTTGTATAAAAGAGCCATTTTATCTACTTTAGACTTAGATATATCATATGCAGGATTTATAAGAACATTATAGTCAAAATCTCCGGTTGGTATATCTAACCTTATATTATCCACTTCTTTTTCCATATGGTGACATACCTTATTCATAATCGAAGGGCTATCTACCAATGGAGAACGATTATGGAAAGATGCTAAAAATTCTAGCACCTTATTATCTTTATCTGGCTTATCTAATAGTTCCTGCAACGACATTCCAAATCTCATATAGGATAGGTTATCGTATGTATTTACATACTTTCTATTCTTCCTTCCATATGTCTTAGGATAAACATACTTCATGAAATAAGGACGCTGTGTACATAATATTGTATTGTACAACTCAATTTTGTGCAATTCCTCTTCACTCATATCTGGAGTGGTCTTATTCCACTTATCCCACCAGTTGGGGATATTGAAGATTTGAATTCCCTTCATTTTATCAATTTGGCAGGATTGCATGACGTTACATGTCTTCAACCTGTTGATTAGAAGTTGTTTTACTTCATCCGTTTCAGCATTGGCTAATAAAGAAAAGAATGTCGTACCATAATTGGTAATAAGACCTATCTTACTATTAAAACCAATTATATCCGATTTCCAAAGGTCTTCTTTTACCACCAATTGTTTAGGTGCTACCTTGCGCTCGTAGTATGGTGTTCTGTATTCAGAAGAATAAGAAAATTCTGTGAATTCTGGAGTGGTCATAATAATATCACCATCTACATCAGCACCAGACAATTTCATAAGGGTATCATCGTGTATATTGAAGATTATATCAGTTTCTTGATACTTGTACCATTCATCAAGAATAGGATTATCTTCAAAATTCAATACTACATGTTCACTTCTCCAAGTCATAGGAGAACGAAAACAAGAAACCTTCTTTACATCTTTATTATTCCAATAGTTGGAATAGTATTGACCCTCATGTAAAATACCAGTGACTTCCAATCCCAAAGCGTGTTGTGCTTCTGCATAAGGGTCTACTGATATAAATTGGTAATTGCCTTCCACAGACAAAACTCCCATATAACTATCTTTTATTTTCTTTCTAAGAATCCTAAAAAGATATTGTCTTACATAAATATCATTCACCAGAGTCTCTTCCAAGATAAGAGATTTCACGATTGGGTCAGTCATTACATCAAACCAATTGTCGGTGGGATTTTCCAATCCACCACCACCAAGAAATAAAATTGCATCCATCCAATTTCCACCAGAAACTTGTTTTAACCAATCTACGGTCTTTTCGCATATAGCTTCAATTTGTTCATCCGTTTCAATCTTCATCGGTTGCAAGTATTGATAAGTAGTGGTTGTTGTATCTTTATCTTTCTTTGGGGCAATTCTACTTACGCCCCAACCAAAGTTTCTGTTCTCACATTCCGCACTATATTGTTCAAGACTTGTATATGCACCAGCCATCTTGAATTGTGATTCAGTTAAAATAAGGTCAATATTTTCGATTTTATGAGCCATTCCATATATATCAGTTATTTCGTTGACCTTATTATCTTTGGCAAACTTGTGAAAATCAAACGTTACCAATAAACCTTTAGCCCAAGCACCTCTAAAGATAAACGAACTAGGCAACCAATCGAGTTCTAATTCCATACTCCATCTGGATGCCTGTGCAGGACTAATCAAACCCTGTCCATCGAAAATATTAAATTTATTCTTGACCGTTCTTTCTTCAAAGGTGGGGTCAGTACCTTTTTCGTTTTCTATAAAATAATCTACAATAATATCTTTTTCTATCTCTAAATCTTTTACGACCACAAACCCGCATTTTGATACAGGACTTGTGGCAGAAGATGATAAAGCATAATAGCTATTGAATTTATTGAGATTTATTTTGTGTTTTGGATTTATTCCACATGATAAAAAGTTGTCCAATTTATCGTAAACCGATTTTTCACAAAATAAAACTGTACTTCTTCTTGCATGTCCCGCTCCACATAGCAATCTGATGTAGGTATCACCATTAATTTTTAGACCTCCATTCTTTATAATTGCCTTGTAGTGTCTTACGTCAGAAAATGTTATAGCTACAATTTCTGGAACAAATATCATTTTGTCTATTTGGGAATTTATCTTTTTCAAAGCATCCCTGTTGCTTTCATTATCTCTCATGCGGGTAATCTTTTTCTTCTTTTCGGTAAGTTCTTTGAGAGATAGTTCTGAGAATTTAGAATGAGTTATCCTCCTCAATTCTCTAAGCATGGCAGAATCACCTAATCTTACTACTTCGTTATTCTTCCTGCCATCACCTAATCCAACCGAAATATCATAATCAAAATCTTTCAATCTTTCGGATTCAAACTTTAAAATAAAAAAGCTTTGATTCTTTTTTGTCATGTAAGGGTTTCACCACTCCTTATTAATGTTCTTTATATTTGTTATAGCTCATTTCCTTCCAGACATGTGCTTCCCTTTCGTCATTAGAATTAAAGAATATATCATCATCTTCATCTAAAAAACAATTTATATAATTCGGTAATTCGCCACCATCAGAATAGCATACATCATAATGTTGACACCCCTCACATAGATTTTCTCGTTTATTGGGGTCTTCTATGGCATCGAGTTCGTCCCTTTCTTCATCATTCAATCCACTAATTTTCGCCATCTACGTCTTCCTTTTTTCTAAAATCTCCCTTATCTACCCCAATCCACAGCGTATCGGGGAGTATCACACTGAGTTGTTGAACGTTGACATTAGGTATCTGTTCAAATTCTTCCATATTCAGGACACGAACATCCACCAAACCATGATAGTCATATTTTTCTCTAAAAAAATCAATTCCGTCAATTAACTTATCACGAAAAGTTTTTTCTTCCTTTTGTTCTTTTTTCGTTTTGGCTTTTTCGCCAGTATGCCACATCATGCCCCATTCCATTAGGATACACCTCCTGCAAAATCTATAGAAGCCGTGTGACCTGATGTTTCAGGTTTGCTCCAACAAATAGTATATGGAGGTTTGAATGTCCATTTATCTCCAGCAGTACCATCACTTGGTTCTGGTGGAGTTGTTGGCATAGGATGCGGTTCAGGTTCTGTACTTTTGAATAATGCCCAAGTAAAATCATACGAATAATGATAATTTCCAAGAACCTCATCAATAGCCTTCTTCAATTCCACCAGTTCTTTGATGGTCAGATAAGAAGTTTTTCCTTTTATATTTAATTTTATGCTGTCTTCAATTAATTTTTCCATGTGTTCTCCTTTCTTCATTTATTGTACCACAAAAGCCCCTTTTTGTCAAGGGGCTATAATGTAGACTTCCACATATTCTTCGTATTTATGTGTTGGGTATCTAGTTAGAAAGTCAACAAAAGTATATCCAAATTCATCGTAAACTATCCATCCACCAGTATCCCAACAAGTCCATTCTTTACCATCTAAATATACCCTAGTTCCAAAAGCCCATTGTGGAGGGCAAGCACAAGCTTCTTCCATATAGGGTTTCCATGCTTTGCCTGACTTCATATTAGAAATGCAGGTGTTTAATTCATAACTCCATATGTAGCAATTCACTCCACCGAGTTGAGGGTCATAATGAGAATATTTTATAGTTTCGAAGTATCCACCTTCTGGTAAAGAAAAGGGGGCTGTGTAGGTTCAATTACCATAGAAACAGGTACAATTATTTCTACACTTCCAGATTGACCGCTCTGGTGCTTAGATGCATCCCAATAAGTTCCATCGCTACATCTTACCAAAGTAGGAAATCCCTCAATGCTAAGAAAATCGCATGAGCGATGGGTTACGTTTTCATCGAAGAATGAACCACCATAGGTTATATATCCCCAAAATGTCAAAATAATGGCAAGAGATAAAATTCCAAAGAATATTGCAAAAAATTTGGATTTTTCAATCTTTTTTGGTAAATCTTCTACAAATTTATCGGTTTTAAAAGATTTAGGTGGATATTCACCCTTAGAAATGCCTTCTTCTATCGTTTCACGCCTATTTTTCGTCTTTTTTTCCATTTTTTATCCTTTTTATAAGAAACTGAGTTGATTTTGTTCATCATTTTCAAAATTTTCAATTCTTTTATCAGCTAAATCGAATACTTCTTGATTATTTTCGAAGCCCAAATAGTTTCTATTTTTCATCTTGCACCAGACCGCCAGAGAGCCACTTCCCATAAATGGGTCTACAATCAAGTCTTCCTCATCTGTATACCCCAAAGTAATGCGGTCAAAAAGTGAAAGTGGTTTTTGCCATTGTATAAGATGACCGTCCTCCTTCTTGACTCTTTCCTTGCTTGTGGTAGTAAGACAAACATCGTCTATCCATGCAGTTGCTGGTTTGGTCATTCTTCCGCTAGGATTTAATCCCTTGTTTTTTGTGACCTTATCTACCTGCATACGTTCTGGATAAAATTTGTAATCCATCCCTTTGCTAAAAATAAGAATATCATCAAAGCATTGATGTGGTTTATTCTTAGGATAGTTGCCCCATTCATTTTTCCAGACCGAGTGGCTCACCAGATTTGCTTTTACTATGTGTTTCATGAAGTACCACATGTCAGGCAAGGTGTGCCAGTCAGTCTGCACCACAAATATCCCATTGGGTTTTAAATACTCCCAATACTTGTACATCCATTTTTCAAAATAGGTATCTTCATACACAGGGTCGCAATAAATATAATCAGCCTGTCCCACAAACTTGACAGACATGTTATCCATGTATCTTAAACTTATAGTCATCAGCAACCACCTTCCATATAAAGATTACTACGACATAGCCATTGTTTGTCTTCCTCCTTTGTTAAATCTCCCAAATCAGCACAATACATTTCGTCACCGCATTCAGGACACTTCATGTCAGGATGCCATAAGACAAATAATTCACAATGGTTTCCCCAAAAGATTGCGTCTTTGTCCAGAGTCATATTATTAACTTTTTCTTTCAAGTATGTCTTCATCAATCATCTCCCATTCGAATTTCAGCATATCTTTGATTATTTGTTTTTCAACTATTGCTTTAGTTCTATCTTCTGCTTCATAATGAAGTTCAAGTTCATTGATGGATACAATTCCTTCCTTTGCAATTATATCTTTTCCTTTGCCTTTCTTGAACCTCAACGTTATTTTATATTTCTTCATATCGCACCTCCTAAGAATATATTGAACCTACATGTTTCCTCCATCTTGCCCTGACACATATCTCCGAGCATAAATATTCATTGAATCCCATTTCGATAAAATTAGTCTTTGTATAGCAACTTGCGCAACGATGACTTTCTTTTGTTTTCATTATAGTAAATTGTCCAAAAGAAAAATCAAAGTCAAAGTAAATATCCATTTGGTCGAATGTCATAACTATTCGCTGTCTTCTTGTTCTATCATAAACGTAATATCATCACATACAAAACTTATTCTATATTGATTGAATTCTTCAAGAAATATATCTGCAAGTTTAAAAGCATGATGTTGAATTACTTCTGGAGCTGTGGGAAATCTTGGATAATTTATTAGTCCAACAATACAACCGTCTTCTCTTCCATTCTGATATATGAATGTAGTGGGAGTGACCGTTACGCAAAATCCTACACTGTCACAATATTCTTGTGCAATATCTTTTGCTTCTTGAATGGTATGAATTTCTCCATCATAACCTTCCTTGAAACCAATATAAATATTTGCAGTATAAGTCTTTAAAGTTTTTGCTATTTTTTTGACTGTCATGGTTTTCTCCTATTCGTAATCAATGTTCATAAAATCTAATACGTTTCCTATTCCAAGTTTTTCAATGCAATATTTGTAAATTTGCGGATGAGTTTTTTTCATTGTTTGAAATCTGTTTGGTTTTGTGTCGTGTTGAATTCCATACATACAAAACATGCATCCAGTTCTTTTATATCCCATATCATATATTTTTGAATATGGTATGTTGTATTTTTTGATATATCCCCAAACATCTTCTTCACTCCAAAAAGCCATAGGGGTTGAAACTGGTCTTTTTGCATCATAAGCATTGCATCCATGTTTCAAATATGTCTTTTTTCTAAGAAAACTTTCATCAACTGTGGTTGCAATCATGGGACGGAATCCAGTTCTCCTTTCATATTTGTCAGATGGCATCTTTTTTAATCGTGTGCAACACTTGTTGGATATTTTAAATGGAGATTCTGTCAAAAACATCCATTTTTTACTTATACCTCTCTTGTCTGATTTATATCCCTCAGATAAAAGCGTTTTTTGTTTTTTATATGTTGGACTCTTATATGTTGATAAAAGACCACTTTGTTCCTTGCTGACTACCGGATAACCAAACCGCTCTATCACTTCTCTAAAAGTTAAACTTGGTTTTTCCCAATCTATGTTTTCTTTTGTTTTCACAAAATCTCTAATCTCTGGAAACTCTAGTCCAGTGTCATAAAAAACACCTCTCACAGATTTTCCATCTGGAATAAAGGCTTTATTTCTAACAATATCCAAAAGAACTGTGCTGTCTTTTCCTCCAGAAAAAGCAACGCATATTTTTCCATCCCAATGCTTATACCATTGTTCTATTCTTTCACATGTTACATCAATTTTGTCTTCCAGAGACAACGATTGTAAATATGTAAGTTGTTCTAGTTGAGTGGACTCTCTGGTTGGTAATTGGGCAATTTGCAGATTGGATAATCTGTTGTCCATCGTATCACCATTGATATGATAGACAGTAGAATCTTCCTGCGTCAAAAATGTATGCAACCTTGTGGTTTTATATTTTGCCTTCCCGTTCACCATTCCCAAATATTTTGTTGCCTTCACATAATATTTTTTATATGCTTGTTTCCATTCCAAGTGCCATGATAGATTTGCAGAATCCACTCTGTCAAATTCAGAAGCGTCAAATATTGTTTCCAATGTCACGCCTTCCTTATTGTGAGATACTTCCATATGGACAATATCATTTTCTATATAATGTTTGTTTTTTATGTCAATCTCCTTAATCCTTATTTGTATAATAGTACCACACTTTCTCAAGTTTGTCAAGTACCAATATATTCCCTCTTGACTTTTTTGGGCTTATGTGGTATGATTATATAGATTGAATATTTTCAGGAGGTATATTTGGAAAACAGAATCAAAGTTATAGATTCGCCAACTGGTTCAGGCAAGACAACTTATGCAATAAATTACATTAATTCGTTGCCATCAGAAACAAAAGTAATATTTATCACCCCTTTCTTATCAGAAGTAGAAAGGGTTATTTCTGCTTGTAAATCCAAGAACTTCGTACAACCTGATAAAAAGTTTGGCAAGGGGAGTAAGATGGCAAATTTTATCGAACTTATTAAAAGAGGGGATAATATAGTATCTACCCATGCCTTGTTTACTTCTATAAATGAGAATGTAATAGCCGCTCTAAAATTATATGATTACATACTCATTTTAGATGAAGTCATGAATGTAATCGAGCAGTTCAATTTGTATGATGCAAACAATAGGTCTAATGATGATACCAAAACCAGAATGACCATCGAAGATATAATAACGCTCAAAGAACAAGGTATACTTCAGGTAGATGGCAATGGAGTAATTCATTGGGCTGACCCTGAAAAGAAATTGCATAAATATGAAAAACTAAAGGAAATGGCAGACAGGGAATTGCTATATCTTATAAATGATACAGTTTTGATATGGACGTTTCCAATCTTAATATTTCAAGAAGGTCTATTCAGTGAAATTATGGTTCTAACCTATTTATTCAATTATCAAATACAAAGCTTCTATTATGACTATTATGGTCTCAACCATAGTTTGTATCACATAGAACAAATTGATAGAAAATACCAGATGATAAAAACAACTGATTATGAATATGATAAAAAGTTCAGAGAAGAGGCTAAAAAGTTGATTACTGTTTGTGAGATAGATAGTTTAAATAGAATAGGAAGTGTTTACTATGATGATACCAATCACAAAAGATTATCAGCCCTTTCAAAAAATTGGTACAGCAAGCATCAAGATATTGTTCCAGTGCTAGGAAAGAATGCTTATAATTTCTTTTTGCATCATACAACATCTCAATCAACCGAAAGAATGTGGACAACTTTCAAAGAATTTATAAGTATACTAAAAAATAAGAACCTGTCCAAAAAGACCATGCTAGAACTAAATGCAAGAAGTACCAATATGTATAGGGACAAGACCGCATTGGCTTATATGGTAAACAGGTATCCACAACCTCATTTTGAAACCTTCTTTGCTTCCAAAGGGGTTGAACTGGATAGAGATGGATTTGCTATATCTGAAATGGTTCAATGGATATATAGGTCAGCAGTGAGAGATGGTGTGCCAATAAGTATATATATACCATCTGAAAGGATGCGTAATTTACTATATCAATGGATGAATTTCTATAATAAAGAATATGGCTAAAAATCACTATATCCTTTATTAGGGACTCAGTGAGATTCGGGCAGATTAGTAGGGGGCTAACTAAATTTCATTTTTTTCGACTCCATCGTTTACAAACAATCTGATTTGGAACTAAAAAAAAGAAAGTTCCAAAGAATTGCTTTTTCGTATCGAGAAAACTCGGATAAACTCCGTGTTTTTTATTTCTGGTTGTTATATAGAGATATATGAAATTCCAAAAAGAAAAATATAAAAATGGAGACAAAAATTAGATAATTTTAGCACTTATTAAATGAACAAAAATAGGCTACAGCTACGGGTTGGAAGTACATCCAACCCTTCGCTTGATAGCCTATTTTTTTTTTTTTAAATTTGACCATATTGTAAAGCAATCTATCCCCACAGGGGGGAGAGCCGTATCCCTTTATTCCATCACTTTATACACGCATTTTAGCAACGATTTTGCATGGAGTTTATCCGATTTTTCCTGAAAA
>Ga0307378_10013606_pt1 | contig 10289 bp, 14 predicted proteins | sample UN1MG_FD_202238 | JGI IMG/M metagenome (GOLD analysis project Ga0307378, IMG submission 202238) | Soil microbial communities from Risofladan, Vaasa, Finland - UN-1 | ecosystem: Environmental > Terrestrial > Soil > Coastal area > Acid sulfate soil | place: Finland: Risofladan, Vaasa | collected...
TAAATGGTTGAAATCATTTGTCAATCCAAATTCATCAAGATGTGATTGACGTATCAACAACCAGTGCTTTTTATCATCAGCTTTTGTTCCATCAGTTACATCAATTCGTGTGAATTCAATTTCACCTTTGTTGCATTTTCTCCATCTATACAAAGGAAAATCTTCTATATTATCGTAATATTTCAACATTCACATTGATTAAATAATTAAACAAGATCATTTGTTTCAATTTCAGCATATTTTCATCAGTCAATCCAAGAACATCTTCACCATATACAGTGAATAATGGTCTATCATAATCAGCAACATCATCAGCATCAAGATTGATTGCACGTTCATCAACTTTAACAATCCATGAATCATAAAACAATCCACGATCTTTTAGTGTAATATGGTCAAATCTTTGCCCTTTTAATTCTTTTATTCTTTTGGTGTTTGGTGTGTATTCACCAAGATTTGCACCAATTGAATCAATTCCTTTATCATAAAGTTGATCATCAGTGTTCATTCTGATGATTTCATTTCTTGTTGAAACATCATTTGCCATTAACCAAAAACGACTTTCAGAAAGTTGTTCAATTCTTTGGTAAATTTCATCAAGTGCTTCAAATTTTATCATAATTTCAAAAAAAGAAGGTGTGACAATTAAATCACACCTTCCCAATAAAATAATTTATTTAACGGTTATTTTTTACCGTTTGCTTTTTTCCATGCATTTATAACACGACCTGAATCAAGTCTTGTGTGCATTTGAACCGCTTCTTCTTCAGTCATTTCTTTCAATGCATCGAAATTGAACCAAGTTGAACCAATTTGAACAAAACCAAGTTTTTTTGATTCTTTTACAATTGGTTTTTCAGCTTTCTTTTCAGTTAACTTTTCAACTTTCTTTTCAACAACTGGTGCATCAGCATCAATTGTTTCTTCTTTTTTTGTCTTTTTCTTTGCCATTATTCAGAATTTTAAACCGCTAAATATGTAACATCAGCAAAATCAAAGCCAGTTGCAGTGATTTCAACACGCATTGGATCAGATGCAACTTGTGCAACATAAACCAACTGATAAACACCATCTGAAATTTCATCAGCTGAAACAATTGCAACTGAAATAGGCGTAAGGAAATCATTCCACAAAGCAAATGCAGTTGGTGCAAGACCAACAACTTTATCAAGTGTTACTGCATCACCGTAATTTGTAACAAGTGTTAAATCAGCAGATGTTGCAGTGATATTTGAAATTGAACCGTTTCCAGTTAACAAACCACGTAATGTTGTAGCATTGTAACCAAGATCAGTTGTTGTGATGATCCAAAATTTGCTTTCATCAAAATTTGCTTCCATTTCAAATTCAAGTGCTAATTTTTGAACCGTTGTATCAGTTGCAAAAATCATCATTGCATCATAAGATGATTTATCAAGTGGAATTGGATATTCATCAGTTGAATCAGCATCATTTTTGTAGCCGATAATATTACCACAAATATCAATTCTGAAATATGACATATCAACACAACCAAATTTTTGTAATTCTGCAAGAAATTGAAAAGGTGTTGCATCATCCCAAAATTCACCGCGATTTGTGCGCACACCATCACGAATTCGATACTTCTTATTAGATGGTGAAGTTTCAAAAACCGTTTCAGTTTTTTCTTTTGTCACATTTTCCATCTTTGGAAGTGGGTATAATCTTTCAGTTGCTGGTGTTGATGCACTTGTCAGTGCAATAATATCAGCACCAAGTGTAAGTGATGAAAGATCAATTTTATTTAAAGTCACACCATCTTCTTTGTAAGTTGGCATAAGCATGAATGAATGTGTAACACCTTCAATCACAGTTCTAATTGGCAAACCAGTGTTGCCGTATTCCGTTGTACATGAACAACCCATTTTTTTAATACTCTTTCGAGATTTATTTAGTATTTATAAAATAATTAATTAACATTTTTTTGAACATTTATATCTTTCAAAGTTACCTTTTAATTCACAACCACTTAAATCTTCATCAAAAATCTTTGATTCATTACCTTTATTTTCAACATAAACACCAAACCGAACACGTGGTTTTTGTGAATAAGTGCTGAAAGTTTTGAATAATGGATCACTTTTGATTGATGAAACAAATGCATCAGTCAAATTTTGCATCGGCTGGATCACCAAACGGTGATGTTCTGAATTAGTCCATTTTACTTCATCAGTTTCATCCATAAAGAAACATCTGATTGATGAATTTCTTTCAATGCTTGATTCAGCACCAAAAAATTCTTCATCATAATTTTCAAGCAACCAAATGAACGGTGTTTTTTTTCTTGTTTCTGCATCCAAATCAACATATTCATTGTTTACACTTGATGGTGTTCCATATAAATACGTGATTGAAGGGCAAATGACAACTGAATCATCAAATGGATCAGGTGAAGCACCAATTGGTTCAACTTCAATCCATTCATCATTCAAAAAATCAATTATCTTGTATTGATTTCCAACTGAATCTTCAACAATTTTCAAAACAGTCAAATGAAGTGTTTCACACAAGAAAATCTTGTTTCCAACAATACTTTCAACATTCAACGTCAAATTTATGTTGTCAATCACTTCACCGATTATTTCAGTCAAATCTTTCATCAGATAAACAATGTTTTTTCAAGATTAACACCATTGAATTCAGGGTATAATGTAGAATCATCACACATTCTTCTTTGAATGCACCAATAAGAATTGACACCTTCATTGAATCTTGTGGTTAAATCACCTGAAACCGCATCAAGTGAAATTGAATTTTCAGCTTTTTGTTGTTTCACACCGTTTGTTGTGTTTCTTGTGTACGTATCACGCACATAATGAAAATAAACAAACGCTTTCATCATTTCCTTCATTCCTTCGCTACGACACAAAAAACAATCATCTTGATCATTAAATGCATCGAAAATTGCAACAAAACGTGCATCAACTGGAACACCAGCAACCAAATCTGCAACAAATAAATTAAACAATTCAACACCAAGCAATTCAACAAGATATTGATTTTCATATTTAGTGATAAAGTCATTCAAATCACTTTCTTGAAAAGTGGTTGTTGGAATCTTAAATCTACCAGCAGAAAAATCAGATATTTGAAGAATCAATGACATTTAACTATTTTTTATTTGTTGTTTTTTTGACCACTTTCTTTGCTTTTACAACTGGTTTTTCATTAACAACTTCAGTTTTTTCAGTTGTTTCAGTTTCTTCAGTTGCTTTTTCCTTTTTTGGTTTCCCTGAAAGACCATTTTGAAGGTTTTCAATTGATTTTTTATCATCAGATTTCACATACTTTGCAAAACCTTTTTCAACCATTCGCATTGCATAAACAACATCAATTGTTGCTTTATGACCAATTTTCAAACCGTTGTTTTCTTTTGTGATTTCAATTTCAATTCTTGACATTCTAAATGTTTTATAAACTGATCACCAAGTTGTTCATCTTGATGATCAGTTTTGATTTTTATTTGATTATGGTTTTGTGATTGCAGTGATTGCACCAGCAATTGATGGTGCGTGCATGAATGCATTTGCATCATTGTTTTTCACAAGTAAATTCAATCTTTCATAAACTTTAACAGTCACAACATCATTTTCAAAGTTGTCATTGTTTTCATATGAAAATTCAACAGTTGCAGTTTTTCTTTGATAGATTGTTGCACGCATTGAATCAAACACATATGCTTCATCAGCTGGAACAAGTGGATTTGGTATCACTAAAATTGTACCATCAATCCACAATCTACCATTGACATCTTGAAAAATACGTGGATCAACTGAACCACCACCAATATAATTATCATTTTGATCTTTCAATAACTTCATTAATGTGTAATCTTTTGGATTCACATATGCAGTATCAGCCATGAAGAAATTTTCTTCACCCAGTGCCATTATTTGTGCACCCATTACAACAATTAAATCAATCAAAGTTGGTGTTGGAACTTGAAGTGAATAGTTAGCAACTGGATTGATTGCACTGAATGTTGATGCATATGAAGCAATTCCATTCAAGTTTGCACCAAGTCCATCATCCAATAAAAGACCATTATCAGCTTTTAATTGAACCGATGTTTCAAGTAAATTTCTGATTTCACCATCAACAAAGTCATAATCTTCAAGCATATCAATACAAATATCAACGAAATCTTTCACTTTCTTTGTTTGCAAATCAAGTGTAGTCCAAGTTAATTTTGTAGTTGATGTCATTGGTGCACATTGTGCAACATTTTGTGCATCACGTACAACCGTAGCTTGATCAGTGTATTTCACATATTCACGATTTGTTGGAACTACACGAATACGATCTTTCAAATACGTTCTTTTATGTGGAATTGCTGAAACTCCACCAAGCATTTGTGCAAAATCAGTTCTATTTCCAATATCAGATGGAACTTGTGATGCTTTCATTTCAATATCCATTGAAAGTTTTCCAGCACCTTTGACAACAAGTGCTTTCAAATCATTTGCTTTTTCAATCAATAATGCTTTCAATCCAACTGGTGATTCAGTTTTCATTTTTTCGTTCATTGACTTCATTTCAAGCATCACATGATCATTTTCTTCAATCAATGTGTTCATCTTTGCTTCAAGTGCTTTCAAAGTTGTTGAATCAACATTTTCTTTGATTGCATCAGCAATTTGTGTTTGAATTTCAGCTTTTAATGTTGCTGATTCAAATCTTTTTTTGTTTTCAAGATACACTTCCAATTCTTCAACTGATAATGCACTTTTTTCTTCAGCAGATTTCACAGTGAAATCAGGAATTAACACAACTGTAAAAGCCATGTTTTTGATAATTGGTGAAACATACATAATTGCAGAAAATGTTGCCATTCCAACGGTTACACTTCCAGCAAGCATTTCATTTGCAGTCATTGCAAACGTGGTGGTGTATGCAAATGACAAAATTGCCATTGTTAACACGATTTTAAATAAATTTTTCATCTTTTTTTGCTTTTTCAAGACTTTTTTAATAATGATTTAATAATATTCTTTTTCTTTGTTCGATTTCATCAGTGTTCTTTTTAACGGCTGAATCATCATTTTCTTGATCAGTGTTTTCAATAAACGGCTGATCAATATCTTCACTTTTTCCAGTTGATGTTGTTGGTGTTAATTCATTTGCACCAAACAAAACTGCACTAATTTCAAATAGTTTGATTTCAGTAACATACCAAAAGAAACCACGTGATGTTGTTTTTTCTTTATTTATGATTTGTGGAAATATTTTGTTCCATAATTCAAATTCTTGCTTGAATTCTGCATCATTCACTGCAAGTTCAAGTTTCACATATTGCATTCCGATTGAATGCTGATTTACTTCCTGATCTTTATACAATTGAAATATCTTTGGATTCCAGTCTTTTTGCAATTCTGAATCCATCATCAATGCTTGTGTGACACCAACATCACTTTTGATTCCAAAATCAGCAACTGAAACCATTTCAGTATAAACTTTCAGCGTTTTGCCTATTTTACCAGCAAGATTTTGTTGATGATCAACCAAGTGTGGAACAAGTGAACCACGTTCACGAATTGTTTTATCAAATGAACCAATTGAAAGAACATCACCGTGTGAATCCATGAACATTGCAGTGTTTCCAATAAATGAAACCTTCAATTTGTTTGGATCATCTGAATCACCAAGTGCTTTTGTTTTCATTCCAGCTGGTGATGAATGATCAAGATTTTTCAATGAAAATGATTCAGAAAAAATTGGAAGTTGCTTTTTTGATTCAATAATTTCTTTCTTTTTTTCAACCATTTGCTTGATTGAAAGATTTTTTGTATCAATTATCATTTTTTTACAATTTTGTTTGATTTGATCACGTTTTCACGTTTTTTCAACAACTTTTTCAGTTCTTCTTTGGTGATTTTTTCAGTCATTTTGAATCATTGTTTCACCAAAAATAAACATTTCAAGCAAATATTCATATTTTTGTTCAAATATCATTTTTAATTAAATTCTTCAAATGGCTTTAATCAACTTCAATTCATTGAACGGTTTATCAAGACTTTTTTCAACTGGTAATGACCGACACACAACAACACCACAACTTTCACCAAATCTGATAAACATATTCAATAAAACTGCACAATATGTTTCAATTGATGGAAATGAAGGTGAATTGTATAGAACAACACCACAACTTTTTAAAGTTATTTATCGAAAAGCATCAATGCTTGCAAACGGTGAATTCATTCATTATGGAAAAAATGGTGAAGTGATTCAAGATTCACCGATTGTGAAATTTTTAAGACTTCCAAACCCAGTGCAAGCACAAAACGAGTGGATAATTCAACAAAGCATTCAGAAAGATGTTTATGGAAATGCATTCATTTATTTTCTCAAAGGTTCAAAACTTGCTGAAATACCAAGTGCACTTTGGAATTTATCACCAAAAGATGTAAAAGTTTTGCGCACTGGTAAGATATTTCAACAAACAAAGCTGAATGAAATAATTACATCATATAAAATTGACATCAATGGTGATGGAACATTTTCTGAATCTTTTGATCCATCACAAATTTTGCACCGTAACATTCAAGATGTTGATGATGCAGTTGTTGGAATGTCACCATTTCATCAGTTGAAAATGCCTATTTCAAATATTAGATCAGCATATGGTTTCAGAAATGTCATAATGACTGAAAAAGGCGCATTGGGTATGTTGACAAATAATTCAAAGAACACTTCAGGTGCACTTCCATTGACTGAAAAAGAAAGAAAATCAATTGAACAACAATTTACAAAATCATATGGAATCAGTGACAAACAAAGAAAAATCATTATGACTTCAGCATCTTTGAAATGGAATCCGATGTCCTACCCAACAAAAGACATGATGCTATTTGAAGAAATTGATGAAGATACACGTGAAATAATTGATGCATATGGATTGAATGAAGCACTTTTTTCATTAGGAAAAGGAACAACATTTGACAATCAAAAAGAAGGTGAAAAATCAGCATATCAAGATACAATCATTCCTGAAGGTGATGATTTGGCATTTGGTTTATCACGAAAATTTGGTTTAGAAGAAAAAGGTGAACGTCTTGAAATGTCATTTGATCACGTTGCATCACTTCAAGGTGATCAACAAACTGAATCATCAATTATTGTCAACAAAGCAAATGCGATTCAAACACTTATAAATGCTGGTTATTCAAGAACTGAAATTGATGAAATGATTCAATTTTAATCAGCTTTTTTCATCGAATGCATGAAATCAATCATTTGTTGTTCAATTGGATCATCAAGATAATGAACACCATCATCAAGAATTGGTTTTGATACACTGGTGATGCTAAAAAGCACCAAAAACAACAATGCACACATCATGACAATAACCATCATGAAGTGTGCAATCTTTTCAGTTTTATTCATTTTATGAAGTTTGTTTCATTTTTACAAATCCAGCACCATCACAATTGAAACACACACCATTGTGAACGTGCTTGAAAACAACATAGCCAGTTCCACAACATCGTGAACAAGTGTTGTGATTTACTGGAATAAAAACCACTTTTTTTTGATTATTCAATCTTTTTTCAATTTCATTAATTGATAACTCTTTTGCATAAATCCAATCAAAATTTGATTCAAAAAATGCACCACCAAGTTGCCAAGAATATTTCACCATATCTTCAAGGAATTCACTTGCAAAAGAATTATTCATCATAATAATACCATTATTTTGATCATCTGATAATAATTTTCTGATTGCTTTAAAATCAATTTGCAGTGTTTCATTAGCTAAATTTCTAATTTTCAAGATTCCATTTTCAATGCTCAAATAAACGTATCTATGACCATCTACTTTTGTAGTGCTGATATTTTTGTTGACTGTTATCATGATTTTTTTGTTTTAATTAATAATTTCTACTAATCTACAAAAAACATTTCATTCAATTGCAATAAAATGCAAAAAAAGATGATTTTTTTTCAAGAAAGTGTTATTTCTGAATCTTTTCAACCAGTGACCAAATGAAAGTGTTCATGATTGCAACCATCAACATCACTGGAACAACATCAAACGTGAATTCATTGGTGAGTATAGGAAACCAAATCAAAGAATGCACTGATGCCATGCACGTACTGCAAAGAATGACTGGTTTCATGCAGTATAAAAGAATATTAGTTCCTTTGAATGTATGATCTTCAAGCATTGTTTTTGCAAATATGAAATTTTCAATTGCTTTTGATGTGTATTCATTTGAATCAATTGATTTGATTTTTTCAATACCTTCATCACATTTTTCAATTTCATCAAGAATTCGTTGTTTATAAGCTGATTTTTTATCAAGCCATTCACGCATGAAGTAAAAGATCATGTTTTTTCCAGTGATTGTCCTGAATCCAAGTGATAAAAGCGAAATTTTCAGTGATAATTCGATCATGATTTTTTGTTTTAGATTGTAAATATATCAAACATCTTGATATATTTCATCAAATAAATGTGGAAAATAATTCAATACCATTCTAGCAAGACCAGCAATTGAATCAGGTGCATCATCATGTTTGTTTCCACCGTTCTTGCGATATTCACAAAGATTGTTCATGAATTGACCATATTCAGATGATTTATCAAATTCTTCTTTGAAATAAAAGTATTTTTTTATAAATCCAGCCATTGTTTGAATTCTTGTGTGTTTGTTTGCACGTGCATTCAATGGAATCAGTGAAGTTGCACCGTTCATTTTTGGTTCTTGATGAATATGCATCAACTGAATATACATTCCACCACCAAAATTTGATTCAATTTGCACAAATTCAGGTTTCAATTCGTTTATTTTTGTTATTGTCATTGGAACATTCAAATCAGTTCCTTCTTTGGTGAATAAAACATCTGAAATATATATTCGATTCTCAATCAATTTTCCAAATGGTGCAGAATGCATATCTTCACCTTTATCAGCTATATCAACGAATGAAACCGTTGATTCAACAAGTGATTCACCTTTTTCATCATTCCATTGAACATTTTCATCAGTAAAATAATTCAAATCTTCTTTTGCAAACATCAAACCTTCAGATGCAATTGGATTTTGCATATATTGACGCTTGAACACTGATTCATTTGCTGATTGTAGTTTCAAAAGTTCTTCAATTGTGTGTTTAAATGACCACAAAGCACTTCCATCTTCTTTGATTGCTGGTAAAGATAACACAGTCCAGTCATCAGGTTCAATTCCTATCAAATAACCACTTAAATCTTCAGTGTGAAGTCTTTGCATCACAACAATTATTGGTGTGTTTCTTGAATTAGTTCTTGATCTGATTGTTGAATCAAATCTATTATTGATTTTTTCGCGTATTGTATCAGAATCAGCATCATCAGGTTTTATTGGATCATCAATGATGATTGCACCACCAAATGATTTTGCAGTTTCTAATTCAGTCAATATTTCATTGAAATCAGCATCTTGATCATCAACTTTTCCCGCACCAAATCCAGTAACTTGACCACCAGCTGATGTTGCATATACTCCACCACCTTGTGTTGTGTACCACTTTTTTTTGCTTTTTGAATCTTTCTTTATTTCTACATCAAAAAGTTCTTGAAATTGTTCAGATTGCACAAAATCTTTGATTTCTTCACTGTTATCAAGTGCAAGTGTATCTGAATAACTCAAATGAATGAATTTTGATGCTGGATTCAATGCAAGACAATATGCAATTAAGTTTTTCACTGCAATTTCCGTTTTTGAATAACGTGGTGCAATGTTTATGATCAATCTTTTGGTTTTGCCCTGAATCACATCATTTATTGCTTCAATCATCTGAATGTGATGATCATTAACAATGAATTTTCTTCCATGCAATTCTTTGAAAAAGTATCTGATGAAAAATTCAAATGATTTGATGCACTTGTATTTGATCAGCTTTTGTTCAGTAATCATTTTCAAGTTTTGAATCAAGTTCTTTGATTTCTTTTTCAGTCAATTCTTTTGAATTCAAGTTTGTTTGAACAACTTTTTGTTCATCTTTCCACCCCATGTTTTTCAATGCGAAAATTGCACCAGTTGAAACCCTAGTCAACAACATTTCTTCATAAGACATTGCAACAATTTGTTGTGCTCTTTTTATTATGTAAGAATAATCATCTTTCTGAAGATAGTCATGAAGTGATTGCCTTGATGCAAAACCAAGAAACAAAGCAAGACCAGTGATTGTTGGTCTATTCTTGTATTCTTCACCTTTTTCATCAAGTAATGATTCAAAATATTCATTGATTTTTGATCCAATCGCATCAGGTGAATCAAACA
>Ga0307378_10013608_pt1 | contig 10288 bp, 6 predicted proteins | sample UN1MG_FD_202238 | JGI IMG/M metagenome (GOLD analysis project Ga0307378, IMG submission 202238) | Soil microbial communities from Risofladan, Vaasa, Finland - UN-1 | ecosystem: Environmental > Terrestrial > Soil > Coastal area > Acid sulfate soil | place: Finland: Risofladan, Vaasa | collected...
GTTCTTACCATGTATAGTAACTTGATTACCTACGTACATATTTAAGTTTTCTGAGACAAGAGGAATTCTGATTTGTATTTTCAAGCCATTACCACATTTTTTACACATACACTTAAACATTGGCTCATAGTATACTTTTTGAATTGTGAACCGAAAAAAATGACGTGCCATTTTTCTTGTGTAGTATAAGGGTGTGTATATAGGCCTAATAGGGGGTATGTTTATGTTTTGTAACTTTCGAGCTAGATTATAAATATTTATATAAATACCACTTTTTCTACTTCTTATATTAAATATAAATTTATCAATCATATCGTCCATCTACCATTACTCCTTACCTCTATCCAGTTTATCTCAGCGGACATTCAAGTCTCGGCGAATCTCAATCCAGGCATGAACTTCTTAATCAGGCAGTACCTCAAAACGGCGCTGGATAACATAATATTTAATTATTTATTGTGCTATGCTAGCATCTATACTTTTGCACTTTTAAGTAAACCATTGAAATATATAAAATTTCACAATATCCACTCGTCATTCCCGCGAAGGCGGGAATCCAGTAATATCAAGGCTTCTGGATTCCCGCCTTCGCGGGAATGACGAAAAGTGCGAAAGTATAGTTAGCATTAAACCTTTTATAAAATCAGGTTTTTCTATTTTGAGGATGCTAAACGATAGAGTTATTGCGATAGAGTTATTGTCAAGGGTTGTATATAGCATTAGGCGGGGATACTATCAATTTCAACTCCGTTAACGAATTTGACTCTTTGTTTCTAAAAATTCTCTCCCACGATGCTTACATTGGTAAGGATGTTCCCAGTATGAAAATGGCCCTTCTTCTTTGTGCAGATCAGCAGAAGGTGACAATTCATTATGAGCTCCTTTTCAAAAGGTGTATCGCCGTTTCAAAGCAACTCTAATGAATTGTCGTCCACTCTGCTCACTCCATACAGGTATAATCCCTTACAGCATTACTTGTTTATCACTTCGCTTCGATTATGCGTAAATTTTTTGGTGCTGCTGGAGGGGAAAATTCAGGGGGGGTAGGATTACCGAGATATTCCCATATATATTTAGTTAGCGTTGTACCATCAGCACAGAAACCCCGTTTGCCGTCTGGTTTAGTCGGATCTGTACGCCCAGGATTATATGAACGCATGTGCTCTCGTATCTGATCTTCAAGGGGAAAGGGCCAAAGAGACTCGCCTGTATCTGTATTGTATCCGGGTTCACCCCAAAGAGTGCCTGAAACCCCGATCTTTGTTAAAATAGTCGCCCCGATATCCCCGCCATCATCTGCTGCGCCATCCAAATTTGAACCATCTTCTACGCGACACAGGTATTTTAGGGCAGGCTTGCCATTGCCAGGGTCACCATCAATAGGATCAATATTTGTGATGTCGTGAAGTCCAGGAGTAGTAGCTAAATAATTTGTTTTGTTTTTATATAAACAGTTATAATCAGATAATTCTACAAGCCGAAAAGCACCATTATTTTGACAATTATACACAATACTGTTTTTAATCGAACCTATTCCTTCATAAGAATGAAAAGCAGCATAGCATGTACTATCATTACCATAAAAATCACCGAAGACGCAGTGATCTAATGACACTTGTTGCCCCCGTGACATCCCCCCATGGATTGTATGCCACCCCACGCAATTAATTCTATAAACATTTTTGTAAAGAGTCCCAATTTCACCAAAAGTTAAGGCGTTATTTAAACTGATGCAGCCTCTAAAATACAAATTATCCCCTGGTACTCCATTATTTGGGCAGGCAAAACACCCTGCCATACCATCTTCATAATACCATGTCTCGGGTGCATCTGAGTCAATAACAATACAATCCTGGACTTCGCAATCTGACGAATAATATAAAGCAAATCCACCAATAGGATCATTAACATGAACGGCATCAAGACGAGCAACACATCTTCGCATAATTATTTTACTCGCTTTGTAAGCCAGGAATCTATACTTCCCTGCCCCCCATGCGAAACAATCTTCAAATAAAATATATTCTGAACCATGATCTGCACTGAATCCAGGTTCTACAGTTGTAGGGCTTATTATTACAGCACCGCACTGGATCATCTTTACGTATTTTGAGTTATATATCTGAACACCAGCACGCCAGATTATCCCTTCAAATCTGTAATAAAGAGAGTTTCCTTCAGAATAAATATCACATGTAGTTGAAGTTGCGTCGGCTTCACCAACAATGACTTTCCCGGGATGTTCCGCTTTTATGACTGTATAATTTGCCGGAGTCCCTACCGGTGGTTTAATGGTTGCTGTAACTCTGTTTTTATCCCCGATATAAGTACCATCTCTTATAATTAGCGTATCACCACCACTCATGCCAGCAAACGCAGTTTTTAAGTCTGGGAAATTATCAGGCATATAATATGTAGCAGTTTCTGCTATGCCCGAGGTAATCACAGAAATGATTCCAATGATTAATAATTGAGAAATGAGTATATAAAATTTATTTACACATAGATAAACTAGATTCTGTGATCGTTTCATTATCTCCCCCTTTTTATTGTTACAGGATTTTATTTTTGCTTATCATACGACCCAGACCACTTGGCAATTTGTTTTTGGCTCTTTGAGCACTTTAGCACATAAGTCTATGCAAGGTAAGTAAATTACATCATTCCCGCGTAAGCGAAAATCCGTGCGCTAACCTCTGGATCCCTGTGGCGGCAGGGAATGACGAATGGCTGAGAGAAAGAACAATATCTCCCTATAATATAATATCGGTTTACCGATATTATATTATTCGGGTGTGTATGCTACAGATGTTAAAAATCCCCCCGTCCCCCTTTAGGAAAGGGGGAGTAGTCTGTAGTTTATCCAGATGGAAACCTCTATAGATTGGTGAATAGCAATCTAAGACGCGGTATGCACTGCATCTCCACATCGCTCTCCCTACCTTAAAAATCGTAAATATATCCAACCTGCCGCTCAGACATATTGCTCTTGCCAAAAACTTAATACTAATAATGTCATAATTAATTTGCTATGGTCTTGTCTCTGCAGGTGATGTTCCTTGAGTACCTTTTGAATAAAATCACCATTCAACCAAGGCAGTTTTTCAGAATCCAATATGTGCTCCCGGATTAATGGAAGAAGGTCATCGCCAAACCAAGCCCGGGTAGGTACAGGGAAGCCCATTTTTTTCCTATAAACTATCTCCTTTGGTAACCTGGAGTTCATTGCCGATTTTAGAATATACTTTCCTTCACCGCTTTTACATTTAAATTTAGACGGTAGAGAAGCTGCAAACTCCACCAATTGGTGGTCAAGAAAAGGTACACGTAATTCCACCGAGGCAGCCATAGTCATCTTATCTGCTTTCAAAAGGAGGTCATCCACCAACCACGATTTGACATCAACATATAACATTTTATTAATGGAGTTAAACTTATGCCCTACTTTATCGAAATAACCTGAGAAGGTTTGGCGAAGATAATCTCCCTTTAATTGGTGAAAATCATGAGTATATAATTCCTCTTTTAATGGTTCGGTTAGATAGCTTGATGTCCCCTGATATCGTTCGTTGAGTGGCAATGATAGCCAATCAAGATACTTGCGGTATTTCATTTCAGACACTAATGGCCGAAATATTTTACATATTTTCCAAATGAAGGGAGGAATAATTTTTTGTACCCAATCAATCCGTTGCATAAATTGATATAAAAAGTATCCGCCAAAAATCTCATCACTACCCTCTCCCGATAAAAGAACAATTACCTTGTTACGTGCTAACTTAGCTATGTGATAGAGGGCAATGGCTGCTGGCTCAACTATTGGTTCTTCTGAATACTTCACTAATGTCTTTATTGATGAAAAAAAACTATCGGGTTCCAGCCGATAAAGGTGATGCTTTGTGCCGTATTTTTCCGACACAATTTGGGCATAGTATTCTTCGCTGATTCCAAATTTTTTATCATATCCAATGGTAAAAGAATTAACAGGCTCTTGCGCCCCCTCGCTCATAATGGAAGTGACTGCACTGGAATCTAAGCCGCCGCTCAGAAAAACCCCTAAAGGGACGTCGCTCATAAGCCGTTTTTTAACACTATCTCTTAAAAACTCTTCCAATTGTTCTTTTGCTTCATCAAAGGAAATATCACTTGGTGCTACATTGGCGAAATCCCAATATTCTTTTTCATTCAATTGCGTGCCCTTTAGCACTAAGAAGTGGCCAGGCTTTAGTTTTCGGACATTTTTAAACATCGTTTCCGGCCCTGGAACATATCCCAAACTTAAATATGCATCCAATACTTTTTCATTAAGTTCAGCCTTTAAAAATCCAGCCTTAAGAATTGGTTTTATTTCCGAAGAAAATAGGAGCACATGGGAATCCCAATAATAATAGAGGGGTTTAATTCCTAATCTGTCCCTTACCAGCCATAAAGATTGCTTCTTTGCATCCCAAATAGCAAAGGCGAACATGCCATTAAAATTCAAAACACTTTCAACACCCCATTCTTCATATGCATGAAGAATGACCTCGGTATCACAGTTTGTTTGAAAAATATGACCTTTCTTAACCAATTGCTTGCCTATCTCAGTATGATTATAAATCTCACCGTTGTAAATCACTACTATTTGTTTATCTTCATTGAACATAGGCTGATGTCCGCGGCTAAGATCAATAATACTCAGACGCCTATGTCCCAAACCAATATTTCTGGAAATATAAAATCCTCTATCGTCAGGGCCACGATGGCTCATTTCATCAGTAGCTGACTCCACCAAATTTTGTTGAACCTGTCTTGTCGAGTCTGAAAAATATATCCCGAAAATTCCACACATTTTAGATCCTATGCTTTTAAATTTATAAGCTTTCTATATTTTCTTATTTATAGACATATTTCGGTATTAGGTAATCTCGATAATCATTAGGGTTACCACTGCATCCTGCTTCTGCCGCCTTAATAATATTATACATTTCCCGTGCGGTTACAAAATGAAGGATGAATTCGCGCCCATCATTGTATTTCTGTAACAGGTAATCATACATTCCTTGAGCACCCACACCCAGGTTTAAATCATGATTGTATTCAGCAGCTCCATGAGTATGTACTTTGGTAAATATCCAATTATCCTGCCCTTTGACACGTATTTTCCGATCGATCCAGAAGTCAATTCTTTCTGGTTTAGGTGGGATTATTTCTAGTGCATCTGATTCAATTGCTGGAACAGGAATTCGAAATCTCCATTTCTTTAGCCTAAGGCCAATCGGACCGGTAACCATCAATAGGTCAACATCCTTAGGCGGGAGTCCTATCTTCACCTCAATCCCTTTATCATAAGATTTAGGCCGCGAGGGATCGTCTTTACAATAGTAAAGAGTATTCACCATCCGAGGCTGGCATTGATTTATAGATGGAAAGGTAAAATCAGCAAAACAACCCATTTCTTTAAGAATTTTTATCTCGTTATTAACACCACAGAGTTTTGCCCCTCCAGAGTTATCCAGCGACCAGTCGCCATGTATAAAGGCAAAAGCTTTACGTCCATCAGGTAAGCAAAAAATCCCATACTTACCATAATCCTTTATACACTGACGAATTTTATCTTTGAGTGTTTCCGAAGTGTCAGGGAAAGGATCCATGTGATTATGGTGAAGATGCATTTCAACTTCTCCATATCCCTGCTTGCAAAGATTGACCAAGTCCTCCAGAAACCGATGATCTAAATGTGGAGGATAAAACCAGGTATGCTGAGGATGTTTCCCATCTGCATCGACAAATTTATTAGCCATTTGAGGATAGCCAATCTTCCACGCCTCGACACGCTGAATAGCTTTTTCAAGATTCACATTGCCATTAAAAGGTTCATAATGGTCAACAAAGCATAACATAATATGCCGAGGATTTCCCACAGGTTGTCTTTTTATCCTCCTATATCCCTGAACAACATATGGTGGTAACCAATACAACATCCTTGTTTTAATAACTTTTGAGACGATTTTGATAAAATATAAAAAAAATAATGCAAAAATTACAAATATTATAATTTTAGTCATTGTTATATGAACTCTTCCTAATGTTCACTTGCTGCAAGTACTAAGAAACCTTATGAGTACCCCTTTTAATGTATTCCCAAAATTCAAACTGATTGTTCTAATTTCAGAATCGCAGCCGAACAATAATAAAAAATAAACTGAATAAAAAATGATAACCATAAGGGAAAGATTCACTATCTTGGTGGTAAAGATGCAAACTCTCTTACTAAAGTAAAGTGATCCGGCTAAACTGATGGTTGAAAGCAAAATAAATTTCCCAAGATCTTTATAAGGGACCTGAATCTCCAAATACTTACGTGATAGTACGTATAAAGAAGAGACAAGGGAAAAACCACAAATAAGCGTTGCGTAAGCTGCACCTTTGATTCCAAAATAAGGAATAAGTAAATAGTTTAAGATGATATTTAAGGCCGCCATAATAAATGTTAAAATCATAATCAGATGGGTTTTCTCTTTCAAATGAAATCCAGCACAAAAAGGGAAGTTGAAAGATAGAATTACCCCCCCCATGATTATGGGCATTAGGGAATGCGCTTCAACATATTTTGCTGAAGCGACTAATGTGATTAATTCCTTGGATATGAGAAGAAAAAGGAATACTAACGGAATAGTGCCCATAAAAAAATACCTGATCATTCGACTAAGAACCCTTTTTACTTCTTCCTCTTCGCCTCTTTCCCATAATTTATAAGTTAGTGGCATTAACGATAAATTAATACAAGAGATAACCATTTGTTCTATATATTCACAGATCCTGTAAGGGACACTATATAAAGCAACATGTTCTGTACTGAGAAGATGGGCAATCACGTAACGGTCACCATTGTTGAATATGGTCCCACTAATAGCACTAATTGCTAATGGTAATCCGTACTTAACTGATTGGGTTGCTATATTCTTACAAGGTACTCTCAGTAATTTTAGTTTGTATTTCCTAACAATCCGGCCAACAAGAACAGTCGCTATCAGTACTCCTGTTACTAGTATTGAAATATAATAGCTATATAAATTACGAAATATTAACACAAGTGTAACTGCAGCTATCATAGTAGTATATTGATTAATGATGCCATGGAGATTATAGGTAGTAATTTGATCATCCATTCTATATGTTGTATTTAAAAGTTGGAAGATATTCTGAGAAATTCCCCATCCTAATGCTAGCAGTAGAAAAGAGGACATCTCATATGAGAGAATTCCTTTGTGCGATAACAACCCCAAAAGAATCGCGCTCGAAAAAATTGATACTACTCCACTGCTTAACACTAAGGTAAAAAGGGTGCTAATAAAAACACCTAGTTGGTTACTTTCTTCATATTTATGGTAAAATCTTACCGTAGATCGAATAACGCCCAAAGGTGTCACGCTAGTCACCATAGTTACCGTTAAGGAAACAAGACTCATCACACCATATTCATACTTTGTGAAAATGCGTGTAAAAATTGGGAAAGAGATGCATCCTGAAACCATCATAAGGGCTTCACCCCAAAAATACATCGATGAGTCTTTGAAAACCTTGCGTATACTCATAAAATTTTCTCCAATTACCTAAAACACTTTCAATATTTTTCTATAGCGCTTCTCGCGTTGATGAGCTATTACATCGCATTGATATCTTCGCAAAGATAAGCTGTATGTGTAGCACATAAAACTGAAACCCGATATAATACCTTCGAATAAGGTGGGAGATAAACGAATAAGGTGGGAGATAAATTTGAAAAATTTAAATACGTAAAAGCTTTCAAAGATAATGACTTATATCCTAATGCACTAAAAAACAATTTGTTGCTGTTGTATGTTCGTTGGATTACGTCTCTTTAATAACCTACTGAATGAGGGATTACCCATCCCTGTATTATTTATGCCCTTTGGTGAAAGTGAGGAAAAGTGTCCGGTAGTGAGTTTTGACCGAATGATTCGCTTAAAAAACATGTTCATATAAAGATATCAATCACTTTTATGTCTATTAGCAAAATGCCAACTGTTAGGAAGAATTTTATCTAAAGTCCATAAAATTGTTTTTTTTGCAATAACTCGTAAATATATATACAAGAAAATTGAACAACTTGAAAAAAATGGAACTATTTTTGATGGCGAGTTCATTTTATAATTTTCTAAAACTTGATAGTATATTTTTTCTAGTCTTTCTCCTCCGACTTTACTGTCAAACTCTTTTGTTACGAATTTTTGGCAAAAATTTGAAAGACTATTAGCGTATTCTTTATTATTTAAAATACTAATAATAGCCTTACTCAGTACTTCAAATGGTACAGGTTCTGTAATATTCCTTCCCGAAAAATTATAATAGCCTAATGTGTTAACATTTGTCTGATCTACTATCCCTGCAAACCCTCTTTCACCGACTATTATAGTAGGTTTTGCGCAAGCCATGCCTTCCCATGCGCATCTACCAATTCCTAGCACAATATCTGTTAAATTCAGTAAGGTGGCGGTATCCACAATTTCACCAATCATTAAAACTACCTCCCTACCTATTACTTTATTAACTTTTTTTACCTCTCTTTCAATTTTATTAAAGTAATCTCCATCACCAGCTAAAATAAATTTTAGATTCGGGATTTTATCAGCCACATTTATTATCGCATTTAATGAATACAAGATAGCGTTGTGTTTCTCTTTCACAATCCTACTCATCATCACTACTTTTCGATCATTAGGATCAAGTAAATATTTTATTTCTAGCTCTTTGGTAGAAATTCCTTGATGATACCTTTGTAAGTCAATACGATTTCTCAAAACAACAATATTATCAGGACGAATTGGGTATTTTGAAGCCACAGCATCTTTAACCTCTTCAGATACACAAATCACTGTGCCCCTAAACCAAGGCGGCTTAAAAAATTCTGCTCTATCTACATGGGTATTTATAATAGGAATGTTGCAAGCCATGGAAACTATATAGGCAATAACAAAAGGATGATCTTGGTAAGTATGAATAAGATCTATTTTTTCTTTTTTTACTAAATTGATTAGCTTAAGAATAGATGTTAATGAAATATGCTCCAAATCTTCCGGTGCAAATCTATTATAGGGAAGATGAAAATATTTGACACCTTCCTTTATTAAACTTTCTAATAATGCACCTTTTTCTGCAACATAAACAATATTATGCCCTCTCAATTTAAGCTCTATTGCTAAAGTGATGGATGTTTTCTGACCACCACCGGGGTTTAATTTAGTATAAAAATATAGGATATTTAACTGTGGCATATTATTATTTTTATTCATAATTTTTAATCACCAAAAAGTCTAAAAGTATCCGGTAGTACAATTTTCGATTAAGATTTCTTAATGATTGCATACAAATTGCCGTCTCGAGTTGGTATTACTCCGGTTTTTATAACGTTACCATTCAAGATACCATCCAAGTAAATGTTCCAACTTTCAGGACTCCAGAAATTAATATGCCCTTTATATATGTCTCTCCGTCCATCTGGAACACTTAATATGAGAAAGCCATCTTTTTCTAAACTATCCATTAAATTACTTATTGCAAGACTCGGTTTATCTAGATGTTCCAAAGTCTGTGAACAAATAATTAATTGAAATTTATGCGGTATTTTTTTATAAATATTATGTGTAATAAAATTTATATCTTCAAAGTTTTCTTTAGCATATCTAATTGCAGCCTCGGAAAAATCTATCCCCCAAAAATTATTTTTTGGAAAATGCTTTTTCAATTCGTATGTGAATAGGCCAGGGCCACAACCAACATCTGCAATGTCAAGATCTTTAAGTTCAACTTCAAGATTATCACAAATATTGATTAACCTATTATATAAGCTTTTCTTATTAGTAATATACTTTTTAATAAAATTCTTATCATTGAATCTATTGTTCATTTGCTCAGAGGAATTATGAGCTATTGAATTATAAGAGTAATCATATTCTAAGTCAGAGTAACCATATCCTAAATCGGTCCTTTTTATATATAACATATAGCCAAATACTGATAAAAATTTATTAACTTGTAATAAAAAAAATTTTAAAACCTTTTTCATTTGGCACCCCTTCTCGATATTCTTGAACCTATCCCCCAATACCCCCTCATTAGGTAACCAATGGTGGTAGTTGTTTTTCTTATAAAATCAGAGTCTTAGTTCTTGAAACAGTCGGAGATTGATTTTCCACTGTAGCCAATTTAAGTCATGAGCCAGTCCTCGGAAAAGCACCAATTTCTCAACCCAATGATTTTCTTGAGTTACAAAGTAGCACCATTG
>Ga0307378_10013611_pt1 | contig 10286 bp, 5 predicted proteins | sample UN1MG_FD_202238 | JGI IMG/M metagenome (GOLD analysis project Ga0307378, IMG submission 202238) | Soil microbial communities from Risofladan, Vaasa, Finland - UN-1 | ecosystem: Environmental > Terrestrial > Soil > Coastal area > Acid sulfate soil | place: Finland: Risofladan, Vaasa | collected...
TGCGGCCGCAGATCGAGGGCAGCTATGCCATCGCGAAGTTCACAAACACATCCGAACCCGGCCGCTACGTGGTGCAGACCCACAAGGATTTCACCAACAGCAGCGGGTTCTCCGTCAACCCCGACGTTAAGGAATCGGACCTCACGATGGTGCCGCTCGACAAGCTGGAAGAGGAATTCAAGGACATGAACGTGGTGGTCCTCACCACGCCGGGCAAGATCCTCGAGAAGGTCACCGAGAACCGCGAGGGCTGGAAGCTGTGGCCGCTGCTCTTCAAGCTCGGCCTGTTGTTCTTCTGCATCGAGATTCTCGTGGCGAACCTGTTCAGCCGCACCGTCGAGTACGGCGGCGTGCAGATGCCGTTGTTCGACTACCTCAAGCTGCGGCGCGGCGGAGGGCTGAACCAGTGAGGGAAAGTTAAAAGTCAAAAGTCAAAAGTCAAAAGTTAGAAGTTAAGAGTTCGATGTTCAGTGTTCAATGTTCAATGTTCGAAGGCCCCTGTAGCCTGTTACCCTGTAGCCTGTAGCCTGATATGCATTGGTTTCTCGACTATCCCTGGGGCCCGGCCCTGACGTGGCTGGTGGTGATCGCGGTGCTGGCCGTGCTGGGCGTATCGTTCTGGACGATCCGCCGCGAGATCCGCTCGCTGTGGGGAATGTCGGTCATCGGCCTGCGTGTGCTGGCGCTCGCGATCGTGGTCTTTCTCCTGTTGCAACCGCAGCTCAAGTACACGCGCGACATCAAGCTGCAGTCGTACACCGGCGTGCTGGTCGACACGTCGAAAAGCATGGGGATCAAGGACAGCGGCAAAGCGAAGACTCGGCTCGACATCGCCCGCGAACTGCTCGCCGGCGAGAAGAATACCACCGGCAACGATGACGGCGAAAACAGAGCCAGCGGATTGCTCCAGAAACTGCGAGACAAGGGAAACGTCCGCCTCTTGCCGTTCAATACCCTGCTCGAAGAGGTCACTCTCGACGAGAAGCCGAAGGATCCCACGGTCAGGAGGAAGAAAGGTGAGGAATTGCCCCCCGAGCTGAGCGACAAGTGGACGGCCAGTCTCAAGGAAGCCACCGGCGACGCTACCGCGCTCGGCTCGGCCATCGCCGAAGCGGTCGACAAGTTTGGCGGCGAAGACCTCACGTCGCTGGTCATCCTCACCGACGGCATCGACAACGCCGGCCGCAAGCCGCTCGAAGTGGCCGAGACGCTCTCCGTGCCGCTGTTCATCGTTGGCGTGGGAGCCAAGGCCGAGGCCCAGGCCGGCGAAGAGAAAGACTATTCGATCGACAACGTCGTGGCCGACAAGCGCGTCATGGTCAACAAGATCGCCCAGGTCCAGGCGAGCTGCAGCTCGCGCGGTTACCCCAACCGCCAGGTCCAGGTGCAGTTGCTCCTGAAGGACAAGACGATCCACTCGGGCGTGGCAGCTCTCGGGCCGCTCCGACCCAAGAACGAAGTGATGCTGTCGTACACGCCCACCGTCCCCGGCAAGTACGTCTATACCGTCAAAATGCCGGTGGAAAACGACGAGCTGAACAAGGATAATAATCTGCGGATGTTCACCGTGCAGGTGATCGATCCGGTGAACCGCCTGCTCTACGTGGAGGGGACGCCCCGGTGGGACTACAAGTTCCTGAACCGGGCATTCAACGAGAACCGTAACCTCAACGCGGTATCGTATCTGAAGCTGGCGGCGAATATGATGCTGGTGCAGGGCGGAGCCGACGCCGAGGCCCGCGAGAAGCCCCCGCTGGGCGAAGGCGAGCTCGAAGAGTTCAAGGTGCTGATCATCGGAGACGTCGGCCGCGACTTCTTCACCGACGACCAACTCGAGCGGATCGCGAAATTCGTGGAGAGCGGCGGCAGCCTGCTGATGATGGCCGGCAAGGAGAACTTCGGCAGCAACGGATTCGCCGGCACGCCGGTGGCACGTGTGATGCCGGTATCCATCGACACGGCCGACAAATACCAGGAAGTCAAGGTGGCGGTGACCACCACGCCCGACGGCGCCGCGCACCCGATCTTCCAGGATGTCAAGATCGACTGGTCCCTCGCCCAGGAGCTGATCAGCGTGATAGCAACCGGCAAGCCCAAGGCCGGCGCCACCGTGCTGCTGCAGAGCACCGACGACCGATACCCCGTCGTCGTCGTCCAGCGCTACGGCCAGGGCAAGACCGTCGTGCTGCTGTCCGATTCCACCTGGCAGTGGAAGCTCGGCCAGGCCGTCAAGCCGCTGCCGATCGACCTGTATGGCGTGTTCTGGACCAGCATGATCGATTGGCTGCTGCCCGAAGAGACCGACGTGCGGCGGGCCAAGGCCGTCGAACTGCTCACTGACAAGGACGAATACGAGCTGAACGAGCAGGTGCACCTGATCGTCAGCGCCACCGACGCCGAAGGCGGAATCGCACGAGACGCCGTCGTTCGCTGCGAAGTGCAGATGCCCGACAACAAGATGAACAAGCTGCAGACGCAGCTTGGCGACATCTCCGCCTACTCGACGTCCCTGAAAGAAGGCTACGCCACCTTCTTCACCCCGCACATGAGCGGGCGGTACTCGGTGACCGCCATCGCCGAGCGGGGCGGGCAGGAGATCGGCCGCGACGACGTCTCATTCATCGTCGGCGACCCGGCACTCGAATACCGCGTTACCGACATCAACAAGCAGTTGCTCGAGGATCTTGCCTTCAAGACCAAGGGCAAATACTATACGCCGGAGACGGCCGACAGGTTGCTGGAAGACATCGTGGCGAAAGAGAAGACCGTCACGAGAACCGAGCGAAAGGAAATCTGGAACGACTGGTGGGTGCTCGTCACGTTCGTGGCCCTGATGACGAGCGAATGGATCGTCCGCAAGAAACGGCAACTGGCATAAAAGGCAAAAGGCAAAAGGCAAAAGTGATGAACGAGAAACCGAGGGACATCAGGGAAAGAACATTCGCCTTCGCCTTGGAGATCGCGCGGCTCTGCCAGAGGCTTGAAAAGCAGTCTGGTGTCCATCGCACATTGGGGCGGCAATTGCTGCGGTCGGGAACCTCCATCGGCGCAAATGCGGAGGAAGCGCAGGCGGGTCAAAGCAGAGCGGACTTTGTCAGTAAATGTGCTATCGCCCTCAAGGAAGCGCGGGAAACCACCTACTGGCTGCGGTTGATTCGCGAGTCAACTTGACCCGCGCTGGTGAGTTTGATTCGCTCATTCGAGAAGCCGACGAGGTCTCCCGAATCATCGGTACGATTGTCGTGAACACGAAACGGGAGAAGCAGAAGTGATCGCATCGAATGGCAAGAAACAGAACGTGAAAGGCAGAAGGCCAAACGCCCACGAGAAGCCGTCTGGCGTCAAGCCTGCGTCTTGTTGTTCCTTCCTTCTTCTTTTTTCATTTTTCATTTTTCATTTTTCATTTTCCTTCCCTGCCGAGTCCGCCACGAACATCATAAAGAACGGCGGCTTCGAACGGGAAGGCACCAACGGCAACCTGTTTGAGGGCTGGTCGGCCAACATGATGGGCTACATGCCGCGGGTGTTCGGGCGCGACGCGCTCGGCCAGGCGATCTTCCACTACATTTGCGGCTGCGGATGCGACCTGGGCGCGGAGAAGCCGTTTGCCGGGCTGATGTGCCCCAATTGCGGCCGCGTGAGCGTGGCCGAAGAGACCGGCTCGTGGTACGACGACAACGGCGAGTTCGTGAAGATGGGCACAGGCCGCCATGGCAAGGGCTGCATGTTCGACATTCCGCTGATCGTCGGCCAGAACGAAGGCGTCCGCATCGTCAGCGACCTGGTGAAGATCAAGCGCGATTGGCCCTACGAGGTCACGGTCGCCGCCCGCACCGAAGGCCCCACCGCCATCCGCGTCTTCGTCGAGTGCTACAAGGTTGTCGATGAAGAGGTCTCGCCGGGCACGTACGACTTCAAGAAGGACGTTGACGAGGAAGGCGGCGAAGGCGGCGACGACGGGGAAAAACCGGAGGAGAAGGACCCCGGCAAGGCGGCCAGCAAACTCGACGCCGCCCTCGAGAAGGCAAAGGCCAAGGCCGAAGCCGAAGCCGCAAAGAATCCCTCGGGCATCGATCCGAAGGCCGGGAAGAGCAGCGGCTCCGCCGCCACCGCCAAGCCCGTCCAGGTCGAGAAGACCTATCGCGTGAATATCCTGATGAAGGGCGGCGGCTGGTCGACCTGCGAGCGCATCTTCATGGCCCCGCCACGCTACAAGACCGATTACCTCCAGGTGAAACTCTACGCCTACATGCCCGTGATGCAGTCTGACGGGAATGGCAAGGCTTATTGGGATAATGTGATCGTTCGACCTCTCTCACTCTCCGAGGCGAAGGCCTGGTGGGCGAAAGAGAAACCAAAAAAGGACAAGAGATTCCATTGACGGCCCCGGGAACACGATCTCGGTCGCCGTATTTGAAACTGTTTCAGACTGTGTGTGAGTAGGCGCGGACGGCGTCCGCCCCAGGGACACACCGTGTGCCCCTACTTCTCAACGGAGGAGCAGTACAATGATCACGAATGCTCAGGTTCAGTCGGGTGTGTCGTCGATTCGCAGCCGCCTTCAGGTGGTTCGCGAGCACTACAGGACAGTCACGATCGGCGAGTGGGCCGGCCTGATCGTCGCGGCAACGTTGCCCACGCTTGCGGTGATGTTCGTGCTGGACAACCTCCTGCACATGCCGATGGCGGTGCGGCTGGTCTTGTGGCTGGCAATGGCCGGGGGGATGGTGTTTCTGGTGCGTCGCGCCAAGCGCGAACTGCGGCTGGGCGCTACCGACGAGGAAATTGCGCTCCGCGTCGAACGCACCTATCCCGAGCTCAACAACGAGCTGATCAACTCGTTGCTGCTGTCGAAGGAAGCCGATGAGGAAGCGCTGTCGCTGGTCAAGGTGGTCGTCGCCAGCGGCTCGCACGATGCCGACCAGGTGGACCTCCATCGCACGGTGCCGAAGAAGCGCCTGAGACTCCTCGGCGGCGCCGCACTCGCAGCGGTCGTCCTGATGGGCATCTACGCCCTGGCCTTCCCCGAATACTTCAAGAACGCCTTCGCACGCGTCATGGTCCCCGTGCTGCCCACCAAGCCCCTCACGCTCACCAAGATCGAGAAGGTCAGCCCGGGCGACATCGACCTGCTGTCGGGCGAGAGCCTGCCCATCGCCGCCACCATCGCCGGCGTGATCCCCGAGAACGTCGAGATCGGCTACCAGATGGGCGACACCGAATGGCAGGTCGTCCGGATGACTGGCGACAGGAAGAGGGGCGAGTTCGGCTACCAGTTCCGCCAGCTCACCAAGAAGACCCGCTACTATGTGAAAGCACGCGATGCCCGCAGCGACACCTTCACCGTGTCGATCCAGGACCGGCCGGTGCTGAAGGACGTGAAGGCGCGCCTCACCTATCCTGAATACTGCGGCCTGGGCAAGGCCGAGCAGACCAAGCTCAACATCAAGGCCCTCGAGGGCACCGTGGTCGACATCTTCGTCACGCCATCCAAGCCGCTGAAGTCCGCCTTCATCGAGTTTGCCGGCGGCAAGCCCACGCCCATGGACGTCACCGACAAGAACGAGCTGCACACGCAGTTCACCATCGTCAGCGACGTCAGCTTCATGATCAAGCTGGTCGACACCTTCGGCTTCGAGAACCAGCCGGTCACCTACACGGCGGAGGCCCTGATCGACCAGCCGCCGAGCATCGACGTGATCGAACCGGCGGACAGAACGATGGTGAGCGAAGACGCGAAGGTGACATTCGATTTCAGCGCGGGCGACGATTTCGGACTCAGCAAGGTAGCCATCGTGCAGCGCGACGAGAAAAAGCAGATCGACACCGAGCTGATCTCATGGACTCCCGACGGGAAGTTTACCCGCGAGTTTGCCAAGCGATACGAGCTGCCCGTCAGCGAGTTGAAGGTGGAACCCGGCGCCACCGCCAAGGTTTTCGTGCGAGCCGAAGACGGAAAAGAACCCAACCACGGCATGGGCCAGTCGAACGTCTTCTCCATCAGCGTGGCCGCCAAGCAGGAAGCCAGGAAGATGGATGAAGACAAGATCCACAAGGCGGAAAGCAGCCTGAAGGACATCATCGCGATGCAGGAGCGCAACCTGCGCGACACCAAGTCGCTCCAGGGCCAGGACGCAACCGCGGCCGCGTGGTCAGTCGACAGGGACCCCCTCAAGCGGCTCGTCTCCACGCAGGAGGATATCCGCACTCTCACCGGCAAGACCATCGCCATCCTGAAGATGGACTCGCCCGTGCGCGCCACGCTCGAGAGCCTCTATGCCACCGAGATGATCGCCGCCGTCAAGCAGCTCCGCGATATCGAGCACGATGCCAGGAGCCTCGACCTCGCCATCAACACCGAGAGCGAAATCCTCGCACGGCTCACCGCTCGCAGGTCGTCGCTGGCCGAGAGCCTCGGCCAGAGGAAGATGCAGGACATCTTCACCGAGCTCGACGCGATCATCGCCGTCGAAAAGGAAATCTACGACGCCACCGAAGGCCGCATAAAAGGCAAGGACTGGAACTGCAAGGCGATCGGCGCCAGGCAGGACGGCCTCTCCGACCGGCTGGCGAAGTTCATGGTGACACTCCGTGAGCACGCGGCCGAGCTCTCGAAGTCCGACACGACGATGGGCCAGCGGTTCGACACCGTCATCGGCGAGGTCGGCTCGCGCCAGATCCGCGAGAACATGATCAAGGCCGCCGGCATCATCGACCGCGACGCCGCCGCCGACGCGCTGCCCGTCGAAGAAAAAGTGATCGCCGACCTCCTCGCCATCAAGAAGATGATCCGCGATGGCATGGCCGAGCGCGCCGGAGAGAAGCTCAAGAAGCTCAACGACCTCGCCAAGCAGGCCGCCGACAGGACCGACAAGCTCGAGAAGCTCCAGGAGAAGATCAAGCAGCTCTCCGAAGAAATGAAGAAAGCCAACGATCTCTCCGAAGACGACAACGAGGCCATGAAGAACAAGCTCGAAGAGATGGAAGAGCTGCACAACAAGATGGCGGAAGTGCTGGAGAAGATGGCCAAGGACCTCAACGTCTTCCCGGAGATCCCCGCGTGCAACGAGCTGGTCCAGAAGATGCGCGAGGTGTATGAAGACGTCAAGCAGGCGGCAGGCAGCGCTACGAACCAGCAGGCCGGCGAGATCGCCGTCAAGCGCGACGAGAGCATCCTCGCAGGCCTCAGGAATCTCAAGGAACGCATCGCCGACATGGAAATGTGGCTCTCCAACGCGCCCGAGGCCACCAAGTGGAAAGTCGAAAACTTCGACAAGGCCGAAATCCCCGAGATCCCCATGGTCGACCTCCCCGAAGAGCTTGAGGACCTCGTGGGCGATCTGCTCGACCAGGAAGAGGACGTCGAAGAGGAATCGCAGGATTCCGCCAGCAACTCGGCCTTCGGCGACATGCCCGCCGGCTGGGACGTGGCCGACGGCAACATGAGCAACTTCGGCGCCAAGGGCAAGAGCGGCAACCAGAAGCCCAACAGCAACGAGCTCACCGGCCGAAGCGGAGGCGGACGCGAAGGCAACGCCAACGGCGAGATGGTCGAAGGCAAAGCCAAGGACCTCGAAGGCCGCGAGACCAAGGAACGCCGCACCAACGACCCCTTCCAGAAGGGCGAGGTCGAAGAGGAAAATCCGAACAGCAAGGCGAAGGCGACAGGCGGCGGAAAGCAGTCGGGCCAGGGCGGCGAAGGCGGCCTCACCGGCACCGCTCCGCCCCGCAACGAGCTCGGCATGCGCCAGCTCGAGCGCAAGCAGATGGAAATCAAGCGCAACACCGAGAAGATCTACAGCCAGGCCACGCTCCTCTTCCTGCCCACGGGCGAGCTCGACAAGTCGGTCCTCCTCATGCAGCAGGCCCTCCGGGCACTGCAGATGGGTGACGTGCAGGGGTTCAAGTCCCTCCAGAAGCAGATCACCCACGCGCTGGCAAACACGCAGCGCGAGCTTGAAGGCAAGCCGCTGGTGCAGCTCGATCCGTCGATGAGGCTGCCGGCCGAAATGAAGGAAGAGATCTACGACGCGAAGGACGAGAAAATCCCCGCCGAGTACGAGGGGATCGTTTCGGAGTACTACAAGGCGATCGCGGGAGCGGCAACAGAGTGACAGTATTCGTGGAACGCTTGGGCGGACGGCGTCCGCCGATCGTGAAGTGCCTCGGGGGCGGACGGCGTCCGCCCCTCCGTTTCCATGCCGTGCGGTGGTGGGCGGCGTGCTGCTGCGTGGCGGCGTGCGGGCTGGCCGGGCAGCGTGTTGGCGCCGAGGAAGCCGTGAAGGGCTTCACGCATCGCGTCGAGTTGTCGGCTCCCGCCGAAGACTGCGTGGCCATCGAGTTCTTCCCCGGCGTGAAGATTGCCAGCGAGCCGGTGGTCACCAACGCCGCCGGCAAGGCCGTCCCGTCGAAGGTGTTGCTGAACATGGAATTGGGCAAGCTGATGATGACCTTCGACGCGGCCGGGGGCGGGAAGTTCACCCTTCATTACGGCGGTAGCGGCTCCGCGGCGCGTTCCACGAAACGATGGGATCCCACGCCGAGCCTGCTGATGGAAGTGCGCTCCAAGCCCGACGGCTCCCTCAGCTCGGCCAGCGCGGTCAAGAAGATCTTCAACGAAGGCAAGCCGCAGGGGATGATGTTCGTGCCAAACATCTTCCACGGCTTCAACCTGTTCGGCCCCAATGAGGCGTTCCTCACCCGCTACTCGGGCGAGCTGAACATCGCGGAAGACGTCGAATACCGGGTGTTCACCGCCTCGTGCGATGGGTCGTTCGTGTTCATCGACGACCAGCCTGCCTTCCAGTGGGCGGGCGCACACAGCGCCGATGGCGGGTTGTACGGTCAGTTCGGCCGCGACATGCACCTCACCAAGGGCAAGCACAAGATCGAGTACTGGCACGGCTACCTCGGCACGACCGCTCGCGGCAGGGGCAAGACGACCCCGGCCCAGGCGTGCATGGCACTCGGATGGCAGAAGAAACCCGCGAAGAAAACCGACCCGTGGGTGCCCGTGCCCGCCGGCGCCTTCGTCCACACGCCCATGGCCACGGTGGGCGTGCCCGTGCGAAAGGACGGCTCCATCGGCGCCCAGTTCACCTTCTACCAGGATACCCTGCTCACCTACGAGAAGTGGCAATACGTTCGCTACAATTTCACCAGCCGCGTCTCCGGCAAGGCCGACTCGGTGGTCTGGGATTTCGGGGATGGCGTCACGTCGAGCGAGAACAACGTCTCCCACGTCTTCACCGACATCGGCCCCTACCGCGTGAAGCTGACGGTCAAGGCCGGGGAGAAATCCGACGTGTGCGAAATCGAGGTGCCCTTCCTCACGCCGATGAGCAACGCCGTGATCAACGACCTGCCCACGGCCAAGTCGTTCGCGGGGATCGTCGGCACGTATCCGTTCGACAAGCTTCCCGCCAAGGTGCTCGGCCGGTGTTTCGAGCTGGTCGACACGCTGGAGCAGCCGCTGAAACTGCAGCGAATGGCGGAAGTGCTGTACACCAAGTACCCGGGCGGGCCGCTCGCCCGGCGCGTGAAGCGGATCCTCGCCAAGTGCTACTCCATCAACGATCCGAAGAAGGCCCTGCCGCTGCTGCAGGAGCTCGCCGACACCAGCGATCCATCCGCCCTCGAAGCGAAGGTCGACCTGCTCGAGCTCTACCTCTACAAGTTCCACGACTACGAGAAGGTGAAGAAGCTGGCGGAGTCGTACATCGCCTCCAACGCCAAGGAATCGACGATCGCACTGATTTCGCGGGTGAAGATGGGCGACGTTTTCCTGGTGCAAGGCGACATCAAGAAGGCCGAGGAAGTCTATCGCGCGGCCCAGGCGATCTCCTATGGCGAGATGGACCGCCGCGAGATCGACGTCCGCGCGAGCGGCCACGCCGAAATCGTCAGCTCCCACATCAACACCGGCAAGCTCCGGGCCGCCCGCGAAGCCATCATCGATTGGGAAGCACAGTTCCCCGTCAGCAAGATCACGGGCGACTTCATCCTCATCAGCTCCCAGTACTGGGAGGCGATCGGCGACCCGCAGCGGGCGCTGGACGACATGGAAGCCCTGCTGAAGATCAACCCGCTCACGCCGTATCTGCCCCAGATCGAGTACCGCATGGGCAATGCGTTCCGCGATCTCGGCCAGCCAGGCAAGGCCCGCGCGCTCTACGAGAAAGTGATCAAGGAATATCCCAACAACCCCGTCTGTGCGGAGGCCCGCACCGCCGTGTCCACGCTGCCACTGAGGTGAGCCATGAAACTACTCCTGATCTGCTCCGCCG
>Ga0307378_10013612_pt1 | contig 10286 bp, 10 predicted proteins | sample UN1MG_FD_202238 | JGI IMG/M metagenome (GOLD analysis project Ga0307378, IMG submission 202238) | Soil microbial communities from Risofladan, Vaasa, Finland - UN-1 | ecosystem: Environmental > Terrestrial > Soil > Coastal area > Acid sulfate soil | place: Finland: Risofladan, Vaasa | collected...
AAAACTCGAGGCGGAGATAGAACGAGTTAAAGCCGAGAAAAAATTAAGGCCCCGGGGCATCATCCCGGTCGACCTGTTCGGCCAGCCCGCCGATTACCGGGCCATCCAGGACATTGCCGACAAGTACGGTCTGTTCGTCCTGGAGGACGCGGCCCAGAGCTTCGGCGCCAGCCAGAAGGGCAAGAAAGCCGGGGCACTGGCAACGGTAGCCGGCACCAGTTTTTTCCCGGCCAAGCCGCTGGGCTGCTACGGCGACGGCGGCATGATCTTTACGGACGACAAAAATATTTTTGAACAGCTTCTCTCCATCCGCGTGCACGGCCAGGGTACCGACAAATACACCAACACGCGCATCGGTATCAACGGCCGCATGGATTCCCTGCAGGCGGCGGTTCTGCTGGCCAAAATGGAAATATTCGCCGAGGAGATCGAATTGCGCCAGCAGGCGGCCGCCCGTTACAGCGCAATGCTGGAGGGAGCGGTGCAGACGCCCAGAATCCTGCCCGAGAACATCTCGGCCTGGGCCCAGTATTCGCTGCTGCATCCCCGGCGCCAGGAGATGATCAGAAAATTGCGCGAGAACAACATCCCCACCGCCGTGTATTATCCCATTCCCCTGCATCTGCAGGAGGCCTTTGCCGATCTGGATTACCGGAAAAACGACTTCCCGGTCGCCGAAAAAATTGCCGGGGAGATATTCAGCCTGCCCATGCACCCCTACCTGGAAAAGCAGGCCCAGGAAAAGATATGTGAAATCATAAGGCAATTCTGAGTCATTTGCGACCGATAGTATGGTAAAATAGACCATATGCCTCGCAGAAAGAATTTCCTGGTATTCGCCAGCCCCCTCATCAAGGAGGCGGAGATCGCCGCAACTGCAGTTGCCCTGCGGATCGCCCAAATAAGCTCCAGGCCCAGAGTTCAACATCAGGGCCATCCCACCAATCGCATTTTTTCGCCCAAGTCGACCAGATGAGCCATGAAAAACAAATGTGACAAAATGGATTTGGATGAAGCTTCAAAGAAAGAAAAAACGCATCCCCCTGAGATTTTCTACGAACCAGACAATTCGCTAAAAAATGGATACTTCACCATGTTCGCTGAAATTACAAAGGAAATCAAAAATAGCCGCTGGCTGACGCTCCAGTTGTTTAAGCGGGATCTGCTTGCCACATATAAACAATCATTCATCGGCATATTCTGGGTATTGATTCTACCGCTGGTCAGCGTATTGACATTTATTGTATTGAATCATTCCGGGATCTTCACAGTCGGCCAACTTGATGTCCCCTATCCATTGTTCGCCGTGTGGGGACTGACCTTCTGGCAGACTTTTTCGACAGGCTTGCTTGCCGCCTCCAATTCTCTCGTAAAAGCAGGCGCGATGGTGGTAAAAATCAATTTTTCCAAGAAGGCTCTGGTAATTGCTTCAGCCTGTCAAGCATTGATTCCCCTGGCTGTACTTTCCATTTTGTCTTTTCTATTATGCCTTGTTTATGGCTTTCTTCCCACCATGTGGATCATACTCATCCCCATTCTTGCCCTTCCCCTGCTGATCCTGCTGTTAGGATTGGGTTTGATTCTTGCCTTACTAAACGGAATCATTCGCGATATAGGCAATATCCTGGCGATGCTGATAACATTTCTTCTTTTCCTTACACCTATTCTTTACCCCCTGCCAAAGGGGGGAGTCCTCGCACGGATCAGTCAGCTCAATCCACTCTATTACCTCATCAATTTGCCGCGCGATCTGATCCTGTTCGGAAAAAGTCCGCATTGGACGGGATTCATCTGGAGTTCTGTTGCTGCCCTGCTGGCTTTTCTACTTTGTCTGGCAGCTTTTCATCTTACCGAGACCCGAGTGGCTGAAAGGATCTAGTATGCCCTTGCCAACTGCAATAGCTGTGACCGGACTTTCGAAAAAATACTGTCGCTCCCTTAAACGGTCAATGCTGTACGGGATACAAGACATCTCCCGCAACATCCTGGGGCTTGGATCACGCCCCGGCCGATTGCGTCCAGGAGAATTTTGGGCTCTGGACAATGCATCATTCAATGTTCTACGCGGAGAAACACTTGGCATAATCGGCCCGAATGGTTCAGGAAAAACGACCCTACTAAAGATCCTCAACGGTATTTTTTGGCCTGACAAAGGACAAGTTCGCATTCAAGGTAAAATTGGGGCACTGATCGAGGTTGGTGCCGGATTTCACCCCTTACTGACCGGTCGAGAGAACATCTATGTTAACGCCGCCATTCTCGGCATGACAAAAAAGGAGGTGAAAAGCCAGTTCGATGCCATTGTGGCATTCGCTGATATCGGCGATTTTCTTGACGCTCCCGTCAAACACTATTCAAGCGGAATGTATGTCAGGCTTGGATTTGCCGTAGCGGCGCATTGCCGGCCTGACATTTTCCTGGTGGATGAAGTCCTGGCTGTCGGCGATGAAGGATTCCAACGTAAATGTTTCGACAAAATCGGCGAACTGAAAAAAAACGATTGCACTACAATTATAATCTCCCACAATATGCATACTATATCGTCTTTCTCTGATCATGTCCTTCTGCTCGACAAGGGACAGGCGGAATACTTTCACAGCCCCCAGGACGGCATCCGTGGATACAACCATCTCTTTAGCCAGCAGAGTAATACTGAGATCGATAAAAACTGCAGCGGTAACGACTCGATCCAGTTTGTGCATGTGGAAACCTCTGCAAAAAAACTGAATCCCGGCGACTCCTTCACATTTCGTCTTTCATACGAAGCACAGAGTAGTTTCCCGGATGTAGAAATCGATACAGCGATCAGCAATGGCAGCGATTCGCGACTTTACTTCCAAGCAACCAACCGAGCTTTTGGCCGTCGCATAGACATCAATCAGGGCACCGGCATACTGGAAATCACCTTCAAGGACATCCCCCTCTGCCAATCGTGGTCCAAGATCATTCTAGCCATCTGGTCGCAAAAAAGAACGGAACTCCTGTTCTGGTGGCGCGTTCCTGTCGAATTCCGGGGCCAAGCCCATGCCAGCGGCCGCAATTTACTGGATATCGATTATCGGCAGGAGAAATGACTTGTTCGCCAAGGCCGGGGAAATCGCGGATCGGATATCAAGTAGAATTTATCGGGTCCGGGAAAAAATGCTGTTTTTCGTCATTTACAGCCGCCATATCTGTAATAACAAACGCGTTTCATTTGTTCTTAGCCCCGAGGTGACCCGGCAGCTGCAACAGACAACCGCTGAACGCGATTGGCCCGGAAATCCACAACTGCAGCCAGCGGGTTGGGGAAAAATCATGCTGTTGCGCTACGCCCTGGCCATGCATTACGCAAGAGGGAAAACAATTCTTGATAGTTGCTGCGGAATCGGGTGGGGGGCTTTTTTGCTGGATGCCGTAGCGCTTCATACCTTTGCCGTGGACAAGGATGCCCGTTCTCTAAGCGTAGCGAAAAATCTCTGGCCCAGCCGCAATACCGATTACGTCAACGCTTCAGTACTTGACCTGCCGTTCGCTTCAGGGACATTTGATCTGGTTACGGCCATGGAAAGCATCGAGCATTTCCCTGCCCAGCAGATCAATCGCTACTTGAGTGAAGTGGCGCGGGTATTAAAACCCGGCGGAATACTGGCAGGGAGCTCCACGTTTCCCGAAACCCTTGCAGAAGCCGAAGCCGTCTGCGCCCGCAACCCGTATCATCTGCATATCAACACACGATCGGAAATGATCGGTCGCCTGACCGCTTGTGATTTTGAACAAATCAGGATTTTCAGCAATCGTCTCTTTTTTTTCGCAAGAAAAGTAGGAGGTCACAATTAATATACTTTTCGTAACCTCCGCCGCGCCTGCGAAAAGCCCGTTTTTTACCAATGAAAAACGCCCGCCACTGGGCCTGGGATACTTGATGACCATCGCCCGCCAGCAAGGGCATCGCGTTTTTTTCCAGGATCGTTATCTGCAACCAATCCTTTTATTCAACGAACGATTTTTGCAGCTTCAGAATATCGATTGCGTCGGCATCCAAATCAACACCATTTGTTCCCGTGATTCCTTTCAGATTATCCGTGAATTGGAAAAGCAGCGGCGAAAGGGAAACTGGAACGGAAAAATCATCGTTGGCGGCCCTCATGTATCGGTGCTGCCGGAAACCATCCCCGATTGCGTCGACCATCTCGTCATAGGCGAAGGGGAAATCTCTTTGATGGATATTCTCAACGGCAAAGCCAATGAAAGGATTCTGCATGGAAAAAAACTGTCGAACCTTGACGATCTCCCTTTCCAGCCATGGGATATTTTTGCCCCTCTGCCTTACGATGATTCCTGCTTATGGATGAAGGAGCGTCCCGTTTTCACGCTGAACACCAGCCGCGGCTGCCCGTTCGATTGCCGCTTTTGCTCTGTCGGTTCTGTGTGGGGAAGAAATTACTCATATCTCAGCGCTCCGCGGATCATAGATGAAATCAACTTTTTGCTCACCAACCACAATGCCAAGGGTATCTATTTCCGAGAAGACAACTTTACGCTGAACGAAAGGCGGACATGCGAATTTTGCGAACTGCTGTTACAAAATAAAATAAACATCTCATGGGCTTGCGAGACCCGCGTGGACAACCTATCACGAGAGTTAATCGCATTGATGGCGCGAGCAGGCTGCCGGGCATTTTACCTGGGTATAGAAAGCGGAAGCCAGCGGATTCTGGATTACCTGAACAAAGGGATCTCCGTAAAACAGATCGTGGACGCAATAACCTGGAGCAAAGCCGCCGGCATCAACACGTACTGCAGTTTGATCGCCGGCGTCCCGGGCGAGACCTTTGCAGATCTGCGGCAAACAATCCGCTTGATGAAACGACTGCGTCCGAACCAGTATCTCTTTAATGTATTCGTGGGCCTGCCTGACAGCCATCTCTACCGGGAGATCAAGGAAGCCCGCCAATACGAATACGAAGACGACATCGGCTTGCTTTATCTGCCCGGGTTCGACGTCAAAGCAAGATACTTCTATGGCCTGGATAGCAGGGAACTGGTCGACCACCGGTTCAAAAAAAGGACCACGTACGATCGCTGCCTCCAGGCCGCCAACATGGCAAGCCGTCTGCATCGCATAGTCCGGAATATAGGCAAGAAAATCATCGGCAATATTCGTGCAGGCAGAAATGAGCGATAAGCTGCTGACGGTTCTTATGTCCGTGCGCAATGACGAAAAATATGTCGAGAAAGCAACTCGCAGCATACTGACACAGACCTATGCCGACTTCGAGTTTTTGATCATCGACGATTGTTCCAGAGATACTTCCCTCAATATTATCGAGCGCATGAACGATTCCCGTATCCGCATCGAGCGGAACCAGAAGCCTATGGGGTTGACTCGCAGCCTGAACCGGGGCCTCGCGCTGTCCAACAGCCAATTCATCGCCCGCATGGATGCCGACGACTATTCCCATCCCACACGGTTGGAAAAACAGCTGGATTTTCTCATCCGCAACCCGGCTTACGGACTTGTGGGGACATGGTTCAGAGAAATCGACGAGAGCGGATGCCCAATCTCAGAAATAAAAACCCCAGAGACCGATACCCAAATAAGGGTCCTACTGCAGCAAGGAAATGCATTCGCACATTCGTCGGTGATGTTCCCGCGCCTTTGCATTGAAAAAGTGAACGGCTACAGGGAATTTTTCGAATTCTCCCAGGATTACGATCTGTTCTTGCGGCTCGCAGCCGAATTCAAAGTCCACAATATTCCGGAGATACTGCTGAATTGGAGAATCCGTTTAGACTCTGCCTCGGTCCGCTTTAAAGTTTTGCAAGACCTCTATGCCGAGAAAGCCCGGGAATGCGCATATTCGTACGCTGATCTTCCAAGCGATCAAGCTGAATGGCTGAAACCTTATTTGGGTTCGTCGCTTCGTAAAAGCAAAACTTCGGCAATCGGCTATTACAAATGGGCAGCGGATTTTTTTTATAACCGGACTAACTACAAAAGAAGATTCCACTCATGCCTCCGACTATTATTCCGATCGCTTGCTGCTAACCCAGCAACATTTGCCTGCCTGTGCAGCCACTCAGCAAAGAATGCCGGTATTCGGTTCCTGCGCTCGCTGAAAAATAAGATTACACCATAACAGCATCCGCAGCCGCTGTATCTCGGCTGTGGCCATGCGCCACGATTTCAAACAATAATCTATGCTTGAAATTTTTGCCAAGCAGATGTAGAGTCAGCTCATGGGCAAAAATGATTTTGCTGTCAGTCATTTCTTGAATTAAAATGGTTCCTCAAAGAGCGGATAAAAAAGTTGAGTATGACGAGCGTTATAAAGGTGGATACCGGAGCAAACTGGAAGGATATGAGGTCGCGCGGAGGCAAGCCCTGAGCCATTTTTTCACCAATGGGCTTGGGAAAAAAGCAGCAATCAATGGGAAAATCCTTGACTACGGAGCTGGCAATGGTCTTTTTTATCATCTTTGGCAGCGGCTTTTTCCACTTGCCGATATCTATTGCTGCGACATCAGCGCAGTGGCCCGTGAAAAATTCATTCAAAATCATTCCATTCACCCGGAACATTACGGACTGGTTGTGAACGAGCGCATCCCATTCAATGATGAAAGCTTCGACCTGATCGTCAGCGTCGAAGTGATGGAACATGTCGAAGACCTGGATCGCTTTCTCAGGGAAGCATGGAGGGTGCTTAAATTCGGAGGCATGTTCGTCTGGACCACTCCCTGTGCCAATGCGGGTTCGATAGAGCATGTTTACAGTCATCGTACAGGAAACGTGGAAGAAACTGCGGATGGATTCAGAAGATGGAAATGGGAGGACCCTTCGCATCTCAGGCGCTTGAAGTCAGGGGAAGTGAAACACCTGTTGGAAGATCTTGATTTCTCCGATATCCACTTCCGCTTTCGTTCGCATTTTTTTTCCTTTGTTTGCAGCCGATTGGCAGAAAGGAAAAAACTTAAACAGAGTACAGCCGAAAAGTTGATCGAACTTGATTACAAGTTTTTTCGCCTTCTCCCCAACGGAGCATCCATGATCGGGTTGGCGAAAAAATGAGCCAGATCATCTAAAAACATTAAATCAGTCCGTCTTTTTGACTTTTTTTTTGCTGGAGACTTTCCTCCGGTCCTTTGCAGGTGACATAAAAAAAGAATATGCCAGATAGCCCCAATTCTTCCAGTACAGCGGATTAAATTGTATTGATTTGAGGGTATAGCGCCGAAACAAAGTCGTATCTTTTTCCATTCTGCATTCGTAGGCCAGGCGATGATAAATTCTGGCAAGGGACCTGCGGGTGAGAAGAGAACCGTCATAATGGGAGAGGAGAACGCGCAATTCCCATGTCAGCTGAGTTACGCGATCTTTGGAAAGGTTCGCATCATGCGATCTGATCCGGGCCACAAGCCGGTCAATATGCCGGATTTTGAATTTTCGGGCACTCCGGATCCAGAAATCGTAATCCTCACACTGTAAAAAAGCAGGGGTGAATACGCCGATTTCATCCATGACGCGCCTGCTGACCATCGCTTCGGGGACCAAAATAAAATTAGCAAATAAAAATTCCTTATAAGTAAAATTGCGGCACGCATTTCTATGAAAAGTGAGCCTTTCACCGGCAGGGCCGACCGACTCCGAATAACCAAAAACGATCCCGCAATCCGGAGCGGAGGAAAATCCCTCATATAAATTCATGAGGGCATCCGGCAACAGGACATCGTCAGAGTCCAGGAACACAAAAAACTCACCGCTGGCCTTCGCGATGCCAGCGTTTCTGGCCGAAGGCAAGCCTTTGTTCTTCTGAAAAACCGACTGGATCGCGTTGCCGTAAGCCTGGATCACGGATCGCGATCCATCGGTCGAGCCATCGTCGACCACGATCACGTCCACGGGCCGATAGGTTTGCGCCAGGGCCGAATCGATGGCCTCGCGCAAATAATGCGCATAATTGTAGTTGGGAATAATGATGCTGACGAGCGGCTTGTTTGCGCTCATTTCCCAGTTTGCCCCATGGCGCCGCGCCCGGCCTGTTCCATGTATTGCTCGAAGCGGTCGACAAAACGTGAAAAAGTGAAATTGGACTTGACGTGCTGATGGCCCTGCCGTCCCATCGTTTCGGCTCGGGCGCGATCACGAAGCAAGGCCAGCATGGCACCGGCAAGCTGTTCGCTGTTGCCCGGCTCGACATGAAAACCCGTCACATCATTCACGACCGTCTCCGCCATTCCCCCTTGCTTCGATACGACCACGGCGGTTCCATGCCACATGGCTTCGATCGGCACCAGGCCGAACGCTTCGTCCTCCGGCACAAACACGACCGCCAGGGCTTCGCGATACTGGCGCGCCAGCTCGGAATCCGGGACATGGCCGGTGAAGGAGACATGGGCCTCGAGCTTCAAGCTTTCCGTCAATTTCCGCAGCGCCTGTTCCTGTGAACCCTTGCCGACAATGACCAGCGTGACATCCGTTTCCTGCTCTTGATGCACCAGGATATGGATCGCCCGAATGACGTCGTCGACATGTTTCAATGATTCCAAGCGCGAGACCGTTAAAAAATAGTTTTTTTTCTGCAAGCCGCCTTTATGATCCTGACTGAAACCAGTTTCGTGCCCGACAAAGCCGGACACCGGCACCCCCAGATAACACGTTGTGCCCTTGCCATGATAAATTCGCTGGATCTGAGCAGTCATATAATGGCTGTTCCCCAGGATCAGGTCAGAGAGCGCTCCCGCCCGTTGGTCAAGATCACGATGTCTGCTGAGCAAGGCGGAGCGAAAAAAAAGCGTGAGCGTATAATAAAGCGATTTTTGGACCAGTTTCCCCGCGATGCGCCAACGCTCGCGGCGGATCTTGGCAGGCAAACGCTGATCGCCGGAGCGGCTGCTTTTCGCCTGTATCTCGCCCGCTGTGCGTTGCTGATACAAAAGCCGCGAAGGCTCCTGGCAATACCAGATAACCGGGGGGAAGGCCCGGCTTCGGCGTCTGGCAAAATAGACCCACACGTTCGCCGGAAAATTATGCGGATTCACGATATCAAATGTCTGCAGGCGCTTTCGCAGGCGCCGGCCGGCCAACAGCCAGTCCAGCCAGGTCGAATAATTCCCCCCCGCGGAAATCTCCACCATGCAGCGCTTGACGGCATCGGGGATGTCGGGATCATTATGATCGTATTCCGAAGTGAAAATCGTCACCTGATGCCCTCGTTGCAGGAGCGCGTCCGTGAGCCAGACAATACTATTTTCCGCGCCGCCTTTGACATAAAATGTGGCATAGACAATGGCGATTTTCATTTTAGTTGGCTTCTTGGGCTCGTGATCGTCCCTCATTAAGCTGACAGGGAAATTATTTTTGCAACCGGATCGATTTTAGAGACGAATGCAAAAGAAGTCAAGCAAATGCCGGAGCCCTTGATGCCCGGGACATAAGAGCCTGCCGACAAGCAGATTTAATGCAGCGCGCTATAAAAGAGATTTTGTCTATGTCCCGGTGACATATAGTTCCCGGCCAGCTTTCAGTCAATTTAAAATAGACACTGCCTTGAAAAAATTGAATTTGCCAGGCTTAAGATGTATCATTTCTTTTATGTCAAACAAACCAGTCTTGCCGCCGATTCGATTCCCGCTCCCAGCCAACTCTCCATCTTGACATGCGTATCTCCCTGGACGGTGCCTGCCTCTCCCCGCGCCTGACCGGGGTCGGCCGCTATTTCCAGTCCCTGCTTGGAGAATTGCTTCCCCTGGATACCGCCAACGAATACACCCTGTTCCTGAAGGAGGATTTCGTGACCGGGCTCGATTTTCCCAACCTGCACACTCATGTACTGGCCCGGCCGGGGAGCTATCTCATCTGGCAGAACACGCTGCTCAGGAAGGCGGTGCTCCGCGGCGGCTTCGAACTTTTCTGGTCCGCCAATTACACCCTGCCTTTCTTCCTACCGATCACCTCGCTGCTGACCGTCCACGACATTTCCTGGAAGGCCCGGCCCGGCGATTATTCGCCGCTCAACCGTTTGTACAGGAACCTGGCCGGCGGCCGCAGCTTCAGGAAAGCCGGGGCCATATTCACCGATTCCGATTTTTCCCGGGATGAAATCATCCGGCGAGCGTCCGTTCCCGCCGCCAAGGTGAAGCGCGTCCACCTGGGTGTCGACGAGCGCTTCCACCGCGCCGCTGCCGGCGAGATCGAGGCCTGGAAGACCGGGCATGGCCTTGCCGGCAAGCGCCTGATCGGCTTCTTGGGCAATTTTTTCAAGCGCCGCCATGTTCCCGAGCTCATCGCCGCCCGGGAGATCCTG
>Ga0307378_10013615_pt1 | contig 10284 bp, 4 predicted proteins | sample UN1MG_FD_202238 | JGI IMG/M metagenome (GOLD analysis project Ga0307378, IMG submission 202238) | Soil microbial communities from Risofladan, Vaasa, Finland - UN-1 | ecosystem: Environmental > Terrestrial > Soil > Coastal area > Acid sulfate soil | place: Finland: Risofladan, Vaasa | collected...
GGAGGTTGCCGGGCTGCATCTGCGGGCCGCTGAAGCCGTCGGGCACGAAGGCCATGGTCTCCGGGTTGACGTTGGACACATCCACGCCGCCCTGGACCAGGCCGAGGAATGGCTCGGCGTCGCCGCCCTCGGGCGGGACGACGGCCAGTGTCGAAGCGCTGGCCGTGCCGATCCAGAACTCGCCGGCCTCGCTAATGGCCAACACGAAGCCGCCGGTCTCCATGTCGAAGAGATCGGCGTCGAACAGGTTCTCGGCACCGATCGGATCGAGCGTGGACAGGTCGGCGTCTTCGGCGATCGGCCCGAACAGCCCGTCGCGATTGACCAGGAAGAGTGCCCCGTCGGATGGTCGCAGAGCGATGCCCGAGGCGTCCGTTCCGGTGTTGGTGGCGAAGACGCTGATTTCGATGGGGTCACCCGCCCCGGTGGCACCGTTACCGTCTTCGCCGCCGGTGCCGTCGCCATCGCCATCGAGCCCTCCCCCGCCGCCGGTGATGTCATCCAGGATGTCGCCGGCGCCACCGCCTCCCAGCCCGGCCGCGGCGTCGCAGCCGGCCCATCCCATCGTCGCCGCCAGCATCAGAATCAACGCGTATCCCAGCGTCTTGGTCGCCTTCATGGCATCCGCTCCTCTCGTGGTTGTGGGTTTCGACTCCGCCGGTACCGCCCCGGCGTCCTCAATGACTGCGCGACGCGGCCGACCCTGAGGTCCGGCCTCGGTCGTTCGCTTACGCCTCCCATCTCCAGACAAGCCCGGAATGCGCGGGATCATACCGCAGCGGAATCGGGGTCTGCAAGCTCGGACCGCCCGGGCGGCACGGGGATTCACCGCCCGCCGTGGCCCGTGGCCCGCGCTTCGGCTACAGTTAAGGTAAGGGGCCAGAACGATGAACGGGACAACCTCCAGCACCCGACTGCCGTGGCGATTCGCGTTCGCGACCCTCCTCGCGGTCTTGGCCACCTGCATCACATCGTGCAGCGAACGCCGGGGACCGACCGCCGCGGAGCCCGCTCGCCAGGCGCCGGCGACGAGGACGCAGCCGTCGGCCGCCGATAATTACGTCGACCAAGCGGCGCTGCAGATGGCCGAGGAAGACCAGAAGCGGTCGGCCCAGTCCATCGATCGGGAGCCGCCGGTCCGATACCGTGACAGCCCGATGAGGCCACCACCTCAGTGATCGCGGCACACCAGCGGGACCTGGCATTCGCTCGCTGGGACCTCGAAGGCGTGCCCGCGATGCCGTTCATCTTCAGTCGGGGGCGTCGAGGCCCAGAAGCCCGGGGACGTCGTCCACGCGCAGGTTCTGCGGCAGGGGAACGGCGTTGGACATGATAAACGTGGTGCTGCTGCCGCGCGAGAGGGCACCGTGGGTGCTCTCGACCCTGCAGATGGCGGAGAAGAACGCGCTGCCGAAGGCGTAGCCTTCCTTGAGGCTGACGATCAGGTCGGCCGGGTTCTCGACGAGCGTGCCTTTCTCCAGCGCGCAGCGAATGCGATAGAGGGCGTCGGGATACTCGTGGTCGACGGTGGCTTCGAACCAGTCGCGGTCCGCGACGGGGCCTTTGGAGGCGGTCTTTCCCTCGGTCGCAAGACGCAGAAGGACCGGGACCAGTTTAAGCGGATCGCCGGTCAGGGGCTCGTAGAGCACCCCGCCGCCGAACATGCGAATGTGGGCCTCGGCGTCGCGGCTGCGCACCACGAAGGCCGCGTCGGGATCGTCACTGTTCGTCTGGCTCGCCCAGGAAAGGGGCTGGTCAGTGAATCGCACCCGCCGGTACATGACCAGGTCGGTGGCCTCGTGCTGAAGAATCGCGTCGGCCACCTTGTCGGGCTGAAGGGTGTGCATGACGGCAGAGGTGACCAGGCCGTAAGCGGGGATCACCACGTCGGAGTCCTGGCGGATGGTGTCCGTCACGCGGAACCCGGCCTCCCGCAGCAGCGGCTTGAAGATGACCCGCTTGCAGGCGGTCAGGCCGTGGCCGTGGTCGGCAAACAGCGTGAAGCGGACCTGTCCCCTTCGTTCGTGGGTGATCTGCTCGCACAGATCATCGATGGTAGCCAGGTATTGGCGGATCGCCTGGCGCCCGCCACGCGTGCCCAGACCGGCGGTGGCCACGGTGTAGAGGCACACGCGTCCCGAATCGGCCGCCCTGATCGTGTGCAGGAACCGGTCCATCTCGTGCCGCCAGACGGCCGACGGATCGAGATAGGCCAGCACGTCCCAGTTCGTGCTGCATCGGTAGTCCACCCCGGCGGTCCAGGGCTCGTTGCGCCCGCTGAGGTAGACGTCATTACCGTTGCTGAGTCGGTTGCGCGAGATGTCGTAGTGGAGCGCTTCGTATCCCAGGCACGGCCCGGCATCGAAGGCACGGGCCAGGGCCAGGTCGGTCAGGGCCGGGAAGACGCTGATCAGGCGCGACGGCGGTGGGAACAGCCGGAAGCGCCCCTCGGCATACAGGTCGCGGATGACCTCGAAGGGCACGCCATCGAGGACGATGAGGACGTGGAGGACATCGTCCGGCGGCGGAGCGTCGAGTCGGACGGCGGCATCCGGCCGACCGTCGCCGTCGTCATCGAAGTGCAGCGTCGTCTTGCGGCCGTCGCGACCGACATCCTGCCAGTAGTCCTCGTTCCCGTCGTGGTCGAGATCGAAGGCTAGTCGCTGGGAATCGGTCTGGACCGGGTGGGCCGGGAACCGCGGCATCTGCCCGCAACCGCCCAGCAGAAGCCCAAGCAGCAGGCCGGCAGCAGCCAGGGGGGCGTTCACCGGCAGGCGAGCCACCCGCATGCCCGCGGCAAACCGGCGGTGGGTTCTTTCGGCGCTCGCAACGGTCATTCCTTCGTCTCCGCGTGGACCCTCAGCATCGTCGGCAGGTGCCCAGTCCTGGTCAGGTCGTGGGCGCCCCCGAGAGGTTATCGGCCCGAGCCGCTATGAGCCAGCCTGGGGCAGGTCGGGGTCTGTCGGAATGTGTGCGGAGGACCCGGACAGACGGGTTTTCGGGAAGATCGGCCATTCGCCGGGTGTCGTCCTATAGTAGATTACGCCGCCGGCCGGAGGCGAGACCGGGAGAGGCATGAGGCGCGTGTTGCGTCGGGCACCCCGGGCTCTCGACCGACTCACAGCGAATGCGAACGGAGAACGGATGATGAAGTTGTCGGCGATGTTGGCGGGATGCGGCCTGGCCCTGTTGGCCACTACCGGTTCCGCCGCAGGGCTGGAACTGGGCGACCGAGCCCCGACGCTGAAGATCAAGGAGTGGGTCAAGGGCGCGAGCTTCGACCTGGAGCGGGTCCGCGGGCAGAAGGTGGTCGCGCTGGAGTTCTGGGCCACCTGGTGTGCCCCCTGCATCACGCACATCCCCCACCTGACCGAGTTGCAGGCCAAACACAAGAAGGATCTGGTCGTTGTCGGCGTGACGGCGGAGGACCCGGCGAACTCGCTCGAAGCGGTACGGAAGTTCGTGGATGGCCAGGGCCGGAAGATGGGCTACACGGTGGCCTTCGACGACGGTACGGCCACCCAGAAGGCGTACATGGACGCTATGGGGATGGAGCACCTGCCAAGCGCGTACATCATCGACCGGTCGGGGCGGCTGGTCTGGGCGGGGTACCCCGACAACGAGATGGACCGGGCGCTCGAGCGGGCACTGGCGGGAACGCTCGATGTGGAGCAGGTCAAACGCCGGTTCAAGGCCAGGCAGGGCATCGACGCCGCGATGGCGAAGGAGGATTGGCCCGCCGCGCTGAAGAGGATCGACGAGTACCTTCGGTCGGCGAAGCTTTCAGCGGATGAGCGGGTCCCGTTGGACTGGCTGCGGTTTGAGTGTCTGGCGCGGAACTCGGCCTCAGCGTCTGAGGCCAATCGCGTCGGCGCGGCGGTCGTGGGCGCGGACCAGCTCTTGGAACGGCTGGACAGTTACGCCTGGCAGATGCTGACGGACGAGGCTTATGGCGGGCGGTTCAACTCATTGGCCCTGGCGGCGGCGAAACGGGCGAACGAGTTGGCCGGCGGCAGGAACGCCAGCGTCCTGGACACGCTGGCCCGGGCGCATTTCGCGGCCGGCCAAGTGGAGCGAGCCATCGAACTGGCTAGGCAGGCGATCGACACCGCCGAGGGGCCAGAAAAGGAGTTCTACAGACAGTCGCTGGCGGAGTATCAGGCCGCATCGCATAAAGGCGGGTAACACCCGGCCGGCGGACCACCGGCGGATGCGTCGCCGGGATGAGGGTGTGGCGCCAGCGTGACACCACCGATGCCGGGGGCCGCGGCGGGCTCCGGCCTCGAGGAATACGGTCTGGTCCTTCGACGGCCACACGGGACAGTCGAAACATCCGTCGTCTTGACAGCTCTTATCGGGCCTGGCGCGGGGGTCGGGCGTTCGGTAACGGGCGGCTTGGACAAGGGACGCGGTTGCCGGACTTCACTTCGAGTTCGCAGGAGACCGAGCCGATAAAAAAGAGACAGCCAGGGCCATACCCGCGTGACAGCCAACGGTCTGGACCATCGGACCAACAGGGAGAGGTGGCCATGAACGCGACGCGTCACCACGGTCTACGGGGAGAGCTGCGGGACATTTTTGTCAGGGCCAAGATGCCCAGCAGTCCGGCGCTGGCCGCGCGCATTCTCGAGCTGATCAACGTTCCGACGTCGTCTGCGGCGGATTTCGGCGAGATCATTCGGTCTGACCCCGCCCTGTCGACGCGTCTGCTGAAGATGGCCAATTCGGCGCACTTCGCACAGCGGACTCCAGCCACAACGATCGATCGGGCGGTCGCCATTCTGGGGCTGAACCGCGTAAGGACCATCGCCCTGGGCTTCCAACTGGTGACACACCTGAACCGCCTGGGCGGTGCGCCGTTCGACATGAAGGCGTTCTGGCAGCACTCGCTGCTGCGGGCCTGTCTGGCCCGGGCAATCGCGCAGCAGATCATCCCTCACCGCAAGGAAGAAGCGTTCCTGGTGGGCCTGCTGCAGGACTGTGGGGTGTTGCTGCTGGTGCAGGTCCTGGGGCCGGCCTACTCAGCCCTGTATCGTTCGAACCTGTCGCCGATCGCGTTCCATGAGGTTGAGAGGACCTCTTTCCCACACGACCACGTGGAGGCGATCTCGGCGCTGACTTCAGAATGGAACTTTCCGGAGATCATCGCGGTCCCCATCAGCCAACACCACCAACCGGTGCTGTTGTCAGCCGAGCCATCGGACACCGAACGGCTGAGCGCGGTCAGCTACTTCGTCGGTGGCCTTCGGTTTGTCGGCGACGCCACCGTTGACCGCGGGGAGCGACAGCTTCAGCAAATCGGAGAGGCCACCCTGAGGCTGGACGAGGCGGCGTGGACAAGAGCGCAGCAGTCAGCGGGTGAGGAGTACCGGCGAATCTCAACGCTGTACGGCGATCTGCTTCCCGACGACATCGACGTAGCCGATCTGCTCAGCGAGGCAAACCGACAGCTCAGTTGCGTGCTCGACGATGCGGATCAGCGTCTTCTCGATGTCAAGGCCGAGCGCGACGCCATCCATCGCGAACAGCGTCGTCTGGCGTACGCGTTGAGCGCCTATCGCGAGCGAGCGGCCCTTGACCCGCTGACCAACGTGCTGAATCGCGGAGCCCTCTCGGAGGCCGCCCGCAGAGCCGTCCAGCAGAACCTCGACCAGGGGGCGCCGGTCGGGGCGCTGTTTCTGGACCTGGACAACTTCAAACGGGTCAACGACGCTTACGGGCACGACAGCGGCGATAGGGTCCTGAAATCGGTCGCGACGCTGCTGGTCGAGGAGGTTGGACACACCGGCAGCATCGGGCGCTATGGCGGCGAGGAATTCGTGGTCATCCTGCAAGGCGCCGCCGCCGACTCCGTACGGGAACTCGGTGAGCGGATCGTACGACAGATCCGGTTTCTCGACATGCAGGCGTGCGGTGCGTCCGGGACGCTCACGTGCAGCGTGGGCGCCATCTGGTGTGAGCGCGCCCTGATGGGTTCGGCCGAGGAACTGATCGCCCGGGCCGACCAGTTGATGTACAAGGCCAAGCGGAGCGGGAAAGATCGCTGCCGCTTCGAGGGCCTGACCGAACCCGGTACCGCCGATGAACGCGACCGTAGCGGCAACTCGGGGCCAGCGGAGCATTCGCCGGCGGTCGAGACGGGCGAGGGCAAGACGGCCGACACGCATCTGAGGAAACTCCAGAGCATCGCGACCCGGCTGAACGCCGATGAAGTGAAGGGGTTCGTCGGCATTCGGAAGCAAACGCGACAGGCACTGGTCCTGCCGTGCGTGCTGCACTATTTCTCCGGGATCGACGTGACGATGAGGACCGAGCCGGCCGTGACACGCAACCTCTCGGGGGGCGGCATCGGGCTTCTGGTGGGCCGCCCGCTGGTCCGCGGCGAGCCCGTCGAGGTGGTCCTGGGCACGGATCGCTCTCAGCTCTTCCTGGCCGGGCTGGTCTCTTTCTGTAGGCACATCGATGCGACCGTACATGAGATCGGGATACAGTTTGTCGTGCACTCCGTGACGCCGATCATCTCAGGGAACCCGCCGGACGCCCTGCAGAAATACGATTGGGTGGCCCAGGCCGTCACGGCCAAGCAGAGTGGCGGACTGCAACCCCAGGTGGCTGGGTGACCAAGGACCGGATGCCACTCGCCCGAGCGCCCCAACGTTGATCCGTGTTGACGAGTCGTTTGGACGCGCAGTCCGAGAACGTGCGAGTCAGGATGCTGCACCCACATCAACGCAGACAACAGCTTGCGGCCAAACCTGACCCAACATCCGAACGCAAGACGCACGCTTTAATTTCCAATCAAAGAAGGAAAGCGACGCTTTGGGGCCCCGCATACTTCCAACACCCACAACCTGATCCTTACCCGGTGCTAGAAACGGACTAGCCGATCTGGTACTATATAAACGGAGCGGATGGAAGCGGGTCTGTGGGCGCGCTGCGCCTGGATTGACACGAAGAATCCCCGCCCTCTGACAACTGAATGAGTAGCCGAGTCGCTTGCCCTGTGCCAAGAGGAGGTTGTTGCGCGATGGACATTTGCAGCCGCTACGTTTCCAAAACATCCGCCGGTCGGATTCTTGCATTCGGCATCATACTTCTGTTGTTCGCTTCCACCCCCCGGGCTGCGCTGGGCCAGGTCGGGATCATCCAACAGGCGGAAGCCCACCAGATCGCCAAGGAAAGAGGATGGCCCATCCGCACGGAGACGAGCCACGGGGTGATCGAGCTTCAAGCCATCGTCAACGGCGTGCCCAAGTACTACATGACCACCAACGCCGCGGCGGCCGACAGCATCAGCACCGATGAGGTTCTGCCCGGCGGTTCCAGCGGCCTGAACCTGACCGGCTCGGGCGTCACGCTCGGCATTTGGGACGGCGGCGGCGTACGGACCTCCCACCAGGAATACGGGGGGCGGGCGACGCAGATCGACTCGCCGAGTGGCACGCACTATCACTCCACGCACGTGGCCGGAACCATGATCGCTTCGGGCGTAGTCAGTTCGGCCAAGGGCATGTCGCCGTCGGCCGACCTGGACTGTTACGACTGGAACAGCGACACCAGCGAGATGATCTCGGCCGCCGCCGCCGGGCTGCTGGTCTCGAATCACTCGTACAGCTACATCACCGGCTGGTATTACAACTGGAGCTATTATGAGTGGTTCTGGTACGGTGACGTGACCGTCAGCACAACCGAGGACAACTGGTTCGGGCTGTACTCGTCGTACTCCGAGGAGCTGGACGAAATCGCCTACGACTACCCGCATTACCTGATGTGCAGATCGGGAGGCAACGAGCGAACCGACGACGGTCCGGGCCCGGGCGGCGGACACTACTACTACAACCCCAGCAGTGGTTGGGAGTGGAGCACGGATACGCGGGACCCCGACGGCCCGTGGGACTGCATCGGGACGACGGCTATCGCCAAGAACCTTCTCGCCGTGGCGGCCGTGGAAGACGTCTCCGGGGGATACTCGGGCCCGGGGAGCGTCTCGATGAGTTCATTCTCGAGCTGGGGGCCCGCCGACGACGGCCGGATCAAACCGGACATCTCCGCAAACGGCATTGGGCTGTATTCGACCTTTGATGGGTCCGACAGCGATTATGACAGCATATCCGGAACCTCGATGTCCACGCCGAATCTCAGCGGTTCGCTGGGTGTGCTGATCGAGTACTGGCGCGACACACACCCCAGCGACGGTGACATGCGCTCGGCCACACTGAAAGGTCTGGTTCTGCACACCGCGGATGAGACGGGGTCGGCCAACGGGCCGGACTACAAGTTCGGCTGGGGGCTGATGAATACGCTCACGGCGGCGAACACCATCTCCGCCGACGTGACCGAGCCGGTCACCATCAGCGAGCAGACGCTGGCCAACAGCGGCACCTATGAAGTGACAGTCTACACCGATGGAACGAGCGAACTGCGGGCCAGCATCTGCTGGACCGACCCGCCGGGAACGCCGCCCGGGAACGTGCTGAACCCGACGACTAAGATGCTGGTGAACGACCTGGACCTGCGCATCGAGAAGAGTTCACCCACTACGACGTACTACCCCTGGGTGCTGAACCCGGCCAGTCCGGACTCGGCCGCGACCACCGCCGACAACAACACCGACAACGTCGAGCAGGTGGTCGTGTCTTCGCCCGGAACGAACCAATACACGGTGCGGGTGACGCACAAGGGCACGCTGTCGGGCGGGAGCCAGGATTTCTCGCTGATCGTCACCGGCGTCTCCTCGGGGTGCCAGGGTGACCCGGACTGCGACGACGGCCTGTGGTGCAATGGCGCCGAGACATGTGTCGCGAGTCAATGTCAGGCCGGCACGGCCCCTGACTGCAACGACAGCGTGGGCTGTACCGACGATTCATGTAACGAGGCAACCGATTCCTGCGACCACGTGCCCAACAACGGACTGTGCGACAACGGCCTGTATTGCGACGGCAGCGAGACGTGCGACGCCCAGCTCGACTGCCAGGCCGGGACGGCCGTCGATTGCAACGACGGCGTCGGTTGTACCGACGATTCCTGCAACGAAGGTGCTGACTCCTGCGACAACATCCCCAACAGTAGTCTGTGCGACAACGGGTTGTACTGCGATGGGGCCGAGACGTGCAACTCCGTGAGCGACTGCCAGCCGGGCACGGCCGTCGACTGCAACGACGGCGTGGGCTGCACCGACGATTCCTGCAACGAAGGCGCCGACTCCTGCGACAACCTACCCAATAACGGACTGTGCGACAACGGGTTGTACTGTGACGGGGCCGAGACGTGCGATGCGCTGCTCGACTGTCAAGCCGGCACGACCGTGGACTGCGACGACGAGGTCGGCTGCACGGACGACTCCTGCAACGAGGGCGCCGACTCGTGCGACAACCTGCCCAACAACGGTCTGTGCGACAACGGCCTGTATTGCGACGGGGTCGAGACGTGCGATGCCCTGCTCGATTGCCAAACCGGCACCGACCCCTGCCCGGGGCAGCTCTGTCGCGAGAGCGATGACACCTGCGTGGATTGCCTCGGCGACGGTGACTGCGACGACGGACTGTACTGCAACGGGGCCGAAACGTGCGATACCAGCGGGCTCTGTCAGTCGGGAAGCGATCCATGCCCGGGGCAGCTCTGTCGGGAAAGCGACGACACCTGCGTTGATTGCCTTGGCGACGGTGACTGCACCGACGCGCTGTTCTGCAACGGCGTGGAAACGTGCGACCTGCCGTCCGGAACGTGTCAGCCGGGCAGCGATCCATGTGCCGGATTGATCTGCGATGAAGAGGAAGACCGCTGCGTCGATTGCCTCAGCGACGGCGACTGCGCCGACGGCCTGTTCTGCAACGGCATCGAAACCTGCGACACGAACGGTGTCTGCCAGCCGGGGACGGCCGTCGATTGCAACGACGGCGTCGGCTGTACCGACGATTCGTGCAACGAAGGCGCTGATTCCTGCGACAACATCCCCAACGACAGTCTGTGCGACAACGGCCTGTACTGCGACGGGGCCGAAACCTGCGATGCCCTGCTCGACTGCCAGGCCGGCACGGCCGTCGATTGCAACGACGGCGTCGGCTGTACCGACGATTCGTGCAACGAAGGCGCTGATTCCTGCGACAACATCCCCAACGACAGTCTGTGCGACAACGGCCTGTACTGCGACGGCGCCGAAACCTGCGATGCGCTGCTCGATTGCCAGGCCGGCACAGCGGTGGACTGCGACGACGGCGTCGGCTGTACCGACGATTCGTGCAACGAAGGCGCCGATTCCTGCGACAACATCCCCAACGACAGTCT
>Ga0307378_10013616_pt1 | contig 10284 bp, 11 predicted proteins | sample UN1MG_FD_202238 | JGI IMG/M metagenome (GOLD analysis project Ga0307378, IMG submission 202238) | Soil microbial communities from Risofladan, Vaasa, Finland - UN-1 | ecosystem: Environmental > Terrestrial > Soil > Coastal area > Acid sulfate soil | place: Finland: Risofladan, Vaasa | collected...
TACCTCAATCGGGCATACGAGTTTCGCCCCGGCGAGCCCTGGTGGCGCCGACTCGCCCGAAAGGTTCTGCTGCGAATGGCGCCGAGCGTTGACGTGGCGGAAACGGCCCGGCGCGTGCTCCGCGACGGCTCGCCGGCGGTGGAAGTCGTCGAAGAGCGACGTTTCACCGATGACATGTTGCCCAGGCAGACGCCGTTCGGCTTCCGTTTCTCTCCCGACGCGGAATACCTCGATTGGCGCTACCACACGGAGTTGCCTTTCGTGCGATATCGGCTGTTTCGGATCGAGAGTGCCCGGCGGCCGGCGGGCTACGTGGTGATCAATCAGCGGCCCAGCCGATTATTGGTGGCCCAATGCGACGGCGACGACCCGCTGGTGCTCTGCCGGGGCATCTTCGCGGCGTTGGCCGTTGCGTGCAAAGAAGTCGGGCGCCGGTGCGAGGTCCTGCTGAGTTCTTCCCATGCGTTGATGCAGGAGACGTTTCGACGTTACGGCTTTCGGCAAGGCCGTAAGGAATGCCCGTTTTTCATCGGCGGGCTCAACGCCGCCCCGCAGATATCCGCAGACACGAGCCGCTGGCTGGTCAATTTCGACTGGGGCGACAAAGGCCTCCGCCCGCCGTTCCTGGGCCGCCCGTCGATTCGAGCCAAGAAGACGTAATTGGTGGGCAATGGCCAACCCAAACGGACTTCGCCTCGCACCGACACGGCCCTCTCGGGGGGAGGAGGGTGAAGGCGGGCTTCTGCGTCACGTCGGCGCAGGGTAGAATGAATAATGTACGCTGGCAATTGGAGGGCATTTCAATGACACTCACCAAAAAAGACCTGCAAGACTTCCATCGTTTTGCTGATGCGAAGCTGACCAGCGGGGCGGCGGGGTCGCTTATCGATCTGGTCCGAGAGTGGGAATCGACTCGGCAGTACGACGGGTCCGTTTCCGCGCTGAGGGAGAGTCACGCCGACGTCGAAGCAGGTCGGGTGAAGCCTCTCGACAAGGCCTTTTCCGACGTACGTGAAAAACTGGGTCCGGTCGAGTGAGCCACCGCGTAAGCATTACTTCGAAAGCAGAGGCTGAACTCTACGGGGCGGCGCTCTGGTGGGCGGAGCACCGCAGCGGGGAGCAGGCATTTCGTTGGCTGGAAGGATTCGAAGCCGACCTCCTCTCTCTGGCCGAGAATCCAGAGAAGCACGCGCTGGCTCGTGAAAGCGCCGAGTTTCCCTTCGAGCTTCGACAATTGCTTTACGGCTTGGGGAGCAAGCCGACCCATCGGGCTTTGTTTCGGATACTGGAAGATCAGGTGATCGTCTACGGCATTCGCCACCTGGCGCAGCGTGATATTGCACCCGAGGATCTCTAGCCTGCCACTACCGGGAACCGCACGCATCTGCTGCTCCGGCGCCGCTCGATCCACCCTGCGCAAGAAGACCTTCATGGACGCAACCTCAAAGGCACGTTCACCCGCCGATCGGCCGGCGTTCTTGATTACGATCGATACCGAGGGCGACGATCTCTGGTCGGCTTCCGGAGAGATCACGACCGAGAACGCCCGCTTCCTGCCGCGGTTTCAGGAACTCTGCGAGAAGCATGGTTTCCTGCCCACCTGGCTGACCAGCTACGAAATGGCCGAGTCTCCGGTGTTTCGGGAATTCGGCCGGGACGTGGTCGAGCGGGGCGCGGGCGAGATCGGGATGCACCTGCACGCCTGGAACTCGCCGCCGCTGGTCCCGTTGACCGACGACGACCGGGCCTGCCGCCCTTACCTGATCGAGTATCCCGACAACGTGATCCGAGAGAAGATCGCTTTCCTCACCCAATTGCTCGAAGATCGATTCGAGCGGCCGATGCTCAGCCACCGGGCCGGACGTTGGGCCCTGGACAGCCTCTACGCCAGGCAGCTCGTCCTGTTCGGATACCGGGTCGATTGCTCGGTGACGCCGCACCGCAATTGGGCCGGGGAGTTGGGTGATCCGCACGGGCTGGGCGGAACCGACTACACCGACTTCCCCAGCCGGCCCTATTTCGTCGACCTCGATCGCATCGACCGGCCGGGCGATTCGCCCCTGTTGGAGGTGCCCGTCTCGATCCTGAACACCGGCAGCATCATGTCGCGGCTGCTTGCCCGGACGCCCTCGCCGATCCGCCGCGGCCTGGGCCGGTTCTTTCCTTCGCTGATTTGGCTGCGGCCCAACGGCCACAACCGCAGCGGAATGCTGCGCATCCTGCGACAGGCAGGCCGGGAAAGATGGCCGTGCGTGGAGTTCATGTTGCACTCCTCGGAGTTGATGCCCGGGGGAAGCCGGAAATCACGCACCCCAAGCCACCTCGAACGGCTCTACGACGATATCGAAGCCGTGTTCAGCGAGGCGGCCGATGCGTTTGCCGGGGCGGTCTTGAGCGAGTTTCGCGAAACCTACGGGTCGGCCGAAAAATAACTCGCTCGAAGTGGAGTTGGTGGGCAGTGCCCACCCTACACGAGATGCCAGGCATCCCAGAGCACCACGTAGATTCCCAGCAAGAGATTCGTCACCGCATGGGCCAGCACGCAGTCCCAGATGTTTCGCGTCTTGACCATCAGCCAGGTGATCATCGAGAACCAGACGACCGCGGCCAGCAACTCGGCCGGATGCATCAGGACGGGAATCAAGGTGCCCAGGACGACCGCCGCCGCGTTGACCTTGCCGAAGGGGACCTTCCACCAATCGGCCTCCACGGCCAGCCGCATGATGAAGCCCCGCAGGAAAAACTCCTCGATCACCGCCACCACCGCAACCAGCCCGAAGAAACGAACGGCCAGAAAGCCCCAGGCCAGGACGGGCCGGGCGGCAAGCACTTTGAGCGGATTGTAGGCGCTGCGCGTGCCCGCGGCGATCATCCCATCCAAGCCGATCGGCTTCAGCAGCGGTACCAGGACCTCTTGCTCCAATCTCAGACTGCACAGCCCGATCCAGACGACCGCGCCCACCACGCCGACCACCGCCCCCAACAGGCTCAGACGAAAGGGGAACTGCCGGTAGCCGGGCAAGACGAAGAGCACGGCGGCCGTGGTCAGGATGATCTTCGCCGTGTAGACCAGCGGGTAGTAATCGTACGGGATGTTCAACCCGATCGCCGCCCCGCCGGGCTTCTCGGACGTCGGTTCCAGGCTGGTGATCAGCATGAAGAGAACCAGCGGCAGCAGGAACGTCAGCCAGCGGTGCCTTTGCAGCAGTGCGTCGCGTCCGGCGGGCTGGGGCGCGGCTGCGGCAGATTTCGGGGTGGGTTCGTGGGGCGGTTGGGACATATTGCCCTCCGCTTTCCTTTCGCGGTGGCATGGGTTATAATTGCTAATCCTACCCTTCTGTCCACCCGCAAGCAACCCGAGGGGTTCGTCCCATGCCGCGCTTGATTCGATCGACTGTTGTGGTCCTGTTTCTTGCCGCCGTGTCGCTCGCCGGCCCGGCCCGGGGCGCGAACGAAGGACAAGACGATCTCGACCGGGCCATGGATGCGAAACTGACCGCCAAGACGGCCGAGGAGCTTGGCGAAGTGATCCGGCTGGCCGACAGCGCGCTGCAGAAAGGACTCGACGAGGGGAACACCCAGTTTGCCGAGATGTTGCTGGCCTCGACGCTCACGCAGCGCGGGGCGATGCGCGCGGCGGATTTCTTCGCCGCCGGTGCCAAAGACGCCGAGCTGCGCCAAGCCGCTCTGGCCGATCTCGATCGGGCCGTCCAAGTCGAGGCGGACCAGCCCGAGGCGCTCTTCCATATCGCCCGGCTCCACCTCCTGCCCGGCGGCGACAGGGCCCGGGCGGTCAAAGCGTTGGATCGGGCGATCGACCTCTTGGACCGCGATCCGCTGATGAAGGCCAAGGCGCTGTTGCTGCGATCGGGGACCACCGGAGACCTCGACGAGAAGCTGGCCGATCTGGACGAGGCGATCCGGCTGTCTCCGGGCGAGGCGGCCGCCTATCGCATTCGCGCCCTGCTGCACGTTGCCCGCGGGAAACTCGAAGAGGCGCTGGGGGATCTCGACAAGGCCGTCGAGTTGTCTCCGAAGACCCTGGGCAGCTACGAACTCAAGGCCGCCGTGCTGCTGAAAATGGAAAAGCCCGACGAGGCGCTGGCCACGTTCGAGAAGGCCAAAGAAGCCAATCCCGATTCCGTCGAACCGTTGGTACAGAAGGCGAAGATCCACGTGACGCAGGGGCAATTTGCCGAGGCGCTGGCCGAGTTGGATCGGGCCTTCGCCTTGGATGCCGAGGACCTGCAGGTACTGCTGGGCCGGGCGGTCGTGCATCAGGCGCTGGGCGACAAGGAGAAGGCCCTGGCCGACGTGGACCGCGCGCTTGAGCTGCGGCCGAAGCTCCCGCCGGTCTTGCGGCTGCGTGCCATGGTATTGGCCGATGCCCAGCGGCTCGATGAAGCCATCGCCCAAATGGAGGAGCTGCAGGAACTGGTCCCCGGTGACATGTCGGTCCAACTGCAACTGGGCTTGTTGCTCAACGGCGGAAAGAAGCACCTGGAGGCCGTCGAGTGTTTCTCGGCCGTGCTGCTGCGGCAACCCGACAACTGGGCCGCGCTGCGCGGACGCGGCGACGCCCGGCTCAGCCTCGGGCAACACAAGGAGGCCATCTCCGATTTCGAAGAAGCGCGGAAACTGCAGCCGAAGGATCCCGGCATCCTCAACAACCTGGCGTGGGTGCTGGCCACCTCGCCGACGGACGAACTCCGCGACGGCGCGCGGGCGGTCGAACTGGCCACCGGGGCCTGCGAGGTGACCGAATACGGGCAGGCCCACATCCTCAGCACGCTGGCTGCCGCGTATGCCGAAACGGGCGACTTCGAGTCGGCCGTGAAGTGGTCCCAAAAGGCCGTGGAGGCCGGCAGCGAAGACCAACGCGAACACCTCGAGAAGGAACTGGAGAGCTTTCGGGCCAAGAAGCCCTGGCGCGAAAACCTGGCGGAGGAGCCCTGAAGCCCTCCCGCTCGCCGGGGCCGGGAACTCTCTGCCGAATTCGAGCGTCTAAGTGTTTGCGCAAGAATAAGATTTGTGCCCTTCCTGGGCGAGGGTGGCACGCCCTGAGGAACGAAGGGCGTGTAGAATCTGCCAAACCACGCCCTTCGTTCCTCAGGGCCTGCCACCCCGTTGAACAAGTTGTTTCTGCGCGGGCCCAAGCCAAGGCTCGGGACAGATCTCTCGATCTTCAAGAAAGGAGCGGCTGACATGAACGGGCGCAGTCCTTCGACACGGTTTGTGGGCCTCCCGGCCCTTCTCGCGGTGGCATGGGCGGTCATGGGCCTGGCGGGCCCTCCGGCGGCGTGGGCCCAACCGCACCACGTGCCTGAGCTTCAGACCTATCTCGACCACGCCCGGATTGCCGAGCCGGTCGTGTATCGCCAACTGGCCGTCTATCCGGTGCTGCTGAAGGACCACGGCGAACTGGGCGGGCGGTGGTTGACGCTGGACGCGGCCCTTTCGCGCGGCGTGCTGGTGGTCAGCGAGAAAGGGGGCGGCGGCACCGTGCCCAGCGTGATCGTCGAGAACCGCAGCCGCGACGAACACGTCTTCATCATGACCGGCGAGGTCATCTCCGGCGGCAAGCAGACCCGCACCGTCCGCCAGGACGTGGTCCTCTCGCCGGGAGAGCGGATCGAGTTGAGCGTCTTTTGCGTGGAGGCCCACCGCTGGCAAGGCGGCGAGCAGTTCTCCGCCGGAAAGGCCCTGCTGCCGCAGTCGATCCAGAAGGAACTCCGCAAAGGGGCCGACCAGCAGCAGGTCTGGTCCGAGGTCGCCCGAAACAACCAGGCCCTGCAAGCGGAAAACGCCAGCGGCAGCCTGGAACTTGCGTTGAACTCCGCCCCGGTCCGAAAGAAGCTGGCCGAGGTGCAGCAACACGTCGTGCCGAACGTCCCGCAGGGCACCGTGGGCTATATTTTCGTCAGCGGTGGGCGGGCCGTGGGGGCCGAATTCTTCGGCAGCGAGAAGCTGGCCCGGGAACTGCTGCCGAAACTGCTCGACTCCTACGCCGTCGATTTCGTTCTCTTGCACAAGGGCGCGGCGGAAGACTGGCGGCCCGGCGATCACCGCGCGGCCATCGACTTCTTCGAGCGCGTTCGCAGCACCGGCAGCGAGCGGTCCGGAACGCCCGGCTCGGGCGCCGGGATCCGCACCCGCGACGGCGGCCTGGTCGGCGACGGCGTGAGCCTCGGCGGCACGGTCGTCCACTTCGCCGTTCAAGTCCGCGATCGGATCATCCCGCTGCCCAAACCCCGGCCGATCCCCTATCAACGCAATGCCCCGCTGGAGCAACGGCGGTGAGTCAGAACAGCCGCCGCTGGCTCGGCCGGTCCAGGGGATGGGCGTCGTGGCCGGCCTCGCAGAGCCGATCGACGAACGACGCCGGCCCGTGCGTGCAGTAGATCTTCTTCGGTGCCACCGCTTCCACGGCCGTGAACAGGTCGTCGTAATCGGCGTGGTCCGACAGCGGCAGCGCGTGATCCACCCGGAGCCGATACTTCGCCCGCTCGTCGACCGCCCAACCGGTCACGGCGATGCGGACTTCCCGGGCGAGGCTTTCCAGCGGCGGGGTGCCGGGCGGCACCACCACGACCCAGTTGGGTTCCGCGCGGTCTCGAAGACGTTCATAACGTCCCAGCGGCATCCCACAGGCCTCATAGACTCGGCTGACGTCGTGGACCTTGCGGTGCTGCAACACGGGAATCCCCCGGTCGGTCAATAGCCGAGTGACTTCCTGGGCCTTGCCCAACGCGTAGGCCACGATGACCGGCGTGGCCCCCTCGCTGAGGATATGCCCGACCAGTGAACACAGTTCTTCCACGACTTGCTCGCGCGGCGGGAGACGATACTCGGGCGTGCCGTAAGTGCTTTCCAGGATGAGGATGTCGGCGTGCGGCAGTTCGGCCTCTGGAGCGGTTGCCGAAGGGCCTAACTTGAAATCGCCCGTGTAGAGCAAGGACTGTTTCTCGTCCTCGGCCAACAACATGGCGGACCCAAGACAGTGGCCCGCCGGATAAGTGGTCAGTCGCAGGCCACCCCATTCGATCGGTTCGCGATAGGGCATTTCGAGCGTCCGCCGCGATCCCAGGCGGAACTGGTAGAGCGCAGACGTCTCCGGCGTGCAAAGCGCGTACTCGTGTCGCGCCATGTGGTCGGTATGGGCATGGGAAATGAACGCACGCGGCTGACGCCGGCGGAAATCGATTGCCAGATCGGGCCTGGTCAGCTTCAGCCCGTTCTCCCAGTGGAACATGGAACGGCTATTTGGGCACGGCTATTTTGGAACGGCTATTTGGGCACGGCTATTTTGGCACGGTGGCGACCCGGGCGGCCAACTTGCCTTGAGGGTTCAACCCGGCCGCCCGCCAGACTGCCTGGAGCGATTCGCTGGCCCGTTTGACGACCGGGTCGCGCCGCGGGTTCTCGAAGACGCTTCGGGAAACCTTCACGGAGACCGGGCCGTCGTAATCGAGTTCGGCCAGAGCACGCAAGGTGGCGGGGATGTTGATCCGTCCGTTTTCGGCATTGGGCAACAGCCGCGAATCCTTGTCCAATTCCGAGATGCGTACGTCGGCAGGCATCTCGGCGATTTGCACGGCGACGATCTGCTCGGGGGAGAGACTGCGAATGATCTCGGTCGATCCGCCGCCGGCCACCAGATCCCAGACGTCCAGCGACAACCCTATGTTCGGGGCGTCGACCATCTTGATCAACAGCGTCAGGGCGTCGAAGTCGTGAATGAATTGGAAGGTCTGGCCTTTGCGGAGGTATTCGGCCGCCTGGAACCCCAGGCCCAGCCTCACGCCCGCCGGCTGCAGCGCCGAACAGACCTCCACGAACCGGCCGCGGTGAAACTCGAAATTCTCGTGGTAGGGTCTATTGTCCCCCGCAGGGCTTAATGTCGCCACGCAGCCCGTGCAACCAATCTCGGCGGCGGCCTGGGCGTATTCCGGGAGTTCTTCCATCTGCTTTCGGAACTGTTCGTCGTCCGTATCCCATTGAATCGGCAGCTCGAACGTCCCCAAACGAATCTTGGCGCTGTCGATCAGGCGTCGCGCATAGGGCATCCCACGCATCTTCGCCCGATTGGCAAAATCGACCAGGGCCAAATCCATCCCGGAAAAACCGTAAGTGAGGGCCAATTCGATGATTTCACTCTGGTGGCCTGAGACGCCGAGTGCCTTGGGACTGAGGTTTTTGAACATGGCAACGCTCCGTGGAATTCCTGAGGGATATGCAGACGCTCCGCTACCGCCACTGGGTGGCCGGAACACGAAACCCTTTATTATCGCAAATCGCCCCATTCTGTCCAAGAGGTTCCAATGAGGGGTGTCATTCGACTCTCTCGCGGCACATGGCGCGTACCGAAACCTCGTCCAACGTGGCATTTACGTGAGGGTGGCGGCTGGATCTTCCGGGGGTTGTTGAGTAGACTTATATGAATTGTACTGCATCCATGGCGTCGATTCGATGGAAATAAGTCCACAGAGGGATAAGTGACATGCCGTGTCGGGGAGTACGCGGGGCCACGACGGCCGAGGCCAACACGGGCGACGAAATCCTCGAGGCCACCCGGCAACTGCTGGCACTGATGATTCGCCAAAACGGGATCGAGGAAAAGGACGTGGCCAGCGTCATCTTCAGCACCACGCCGGACCTCGACGCCGAATTCCCCGCCCTGGCCGCCCGACAGTTGGGCTGGCTGCACGTGGGCATGATCTGCGTTCACGAGGTGGACGTACCCGGCTCGCTGCGGCAGTGCGTCCGCATCCTCTTGCATTGGAACACCGACAAGCCCCCCGACAAGATCCTCCACGTCTACATCAAGGAGGCCGCCTCGCTGCGTCCCGACCTTTCCAAACTCCCCCCGGTCGACTGGAACGAGTTGGAGGAGTGGATCACCGACCACCTCAACAAGGAGGCCAAGCCGAGCCGTCGGTAGGTCGGCCGTTCGGGGATCTACCTGCTATAATGGTTCAGAAGGGGCTAGAAAGGGGAGGTCCTATGATCTATCGTGGTCATGTGAGAAATGGCGTGGTCGTGTTCGACGACGCGGTGACCTTGCCGGAAGGGATTCCGGTGCAAGTGGAATGCCTTGCTTGCGAACCGAAAGAGCCGGTGCTCGACGAAAACGGCCGGACGCTGGGGCAGAAGCTTCTCAAACATGCCGGGAAGGCCACGGGCTTGCCGCCTGATGCGTCGCGCAATCACGATCATTATCTCTACGGAACGCCCAAGAAATGATGGCTGTTTTTGCAGACACCTCATACTACATTGCGCTGACAAACCCGCGCGATGAACACCATGCTGCCGCCAATGCATGCACGGAAAGCCTTGATACGACCTTGGTGACCACCGCGTGGGTGTTGGTCGAATTGGCCAACTCTCTGTCCCGCGGCAAAAATCGTGCTGCATTCCTGGCACTTCTGGGGGATCTCGAAACAGACGACCGTGTCACCATCGTCCCGCCTACTAGCGAGACCTTTCGGCGAGGTATCGATCTCTACGCGCGCCGTTCTGACAAAGAGTGGTCACTGACCGACTGCATTTCCTTCTTGGTCATGGAACAACTGCGCATTACGGATGCCCTGACGACCGATTACCATTTCGAACAGGCGGGATTCAGACTGTTGCTGAAGTAGTCGGCACAAGGATGGCTCCCCGGCCTTGGGCAAGAAGCACGGGATCGACGCCACGCTCGCCACGCCGCTGAACGTGCGGCCGTTGGAGTACGGCGTCGATTACGTGCTCCACTCGTTGACGAAGTACCTCGCCGGCCACAACGACATGCTCGGCGGCGTGATCGTCAGTTCGCGAGAGAAGATGGAGCCGCTGCGCAAATACCGCGGAATCGTCGGGATGATCAACGGGCCGCACAACATCTTCCTCCTGCTGCGAGGGCTGAAGACCTTCGAACTGCGGATGCGACGCCAGAACGAAAACGGCCTGGCGGTGGCCCGGTTTCTCGAGGATCACCCGCGGGTGGAGAAGGTCTATTATCCCGGGCTGCCCAGCCACGAGTATTTCGAGGTGGCCCGGCGGACCATGCAGGGATACGGCGGGTTGGTGACTTTTCTGGTGAAGGACGCCGACGAGCATCAGACGGCCGCCGTGGTCGACGCGGTCCGGCTGCCGCGGATCGCGCCCAGCCTCGGCGGCGTGGAATCGATCATCGAGCAGCCGGTCGTGATGAGCTACCACGATTTCACCCGCGAGCAACGCCGGGCCGTCGGCATCCCCGACAACATGGTCCGCATTTCGTGCGGGATCGAAAACGCCGAAGAC
>Ga0307378_10013617_pt1 | contig 10281 bp, 6 predicted proteins | sample UN1MG_FD_202238 | JGI IMG/M metagenome (GOLD analysis project Ga0307378, IMG submission 202238) | Soil microbial communities from Risofladan, Vaasa, Finland - UN-1 | ecosystem: Environmental > Terrestrial > Soil > Coastal area > Acid sulfate soil | place: Finland: Risofladan, Vaasa | collected...
TCGTTGCAGTTAGAGTTTCCCATCTCGGTGGTGCGCATCTGAGATCTTTGCAAAGCGACATGCTGGGGTGATTACTGCTTTCTGCCTTATTGCTGCTTCTCCTCGCGCATCCTCTCGATCTGCCTGGCGGCGTTGTCGTTCTCGGGATTCAGTTCCAGCGACCTCTGGTAGCTCTCAATCGCTTGAGCAGTGTCGCCGTGAGTCATGTAAGCTTCGCCGAGGCTGTCCCAGGCGTTCCAGGATTCGGGATAAGAGTCGACAATCATCTTGAAAACCGCGATCGCCGCTTCAATTTTCTCCTGGCACAAAAGTTGGTAGCCCAGACCGTTGGCAGCTTTCTCAAGGAAGTAATATTTCCCGGCAGCAGATGTCTTGAAATCATCATAGGCCCGTTGGGCCGCTTCTATGCCGCCTTCATCCAGTGTTTTTTCGAGGGCTGGCAGGAATGATTCCTTGTCCTTGGTGTATTCGTACTGATCCTTGATGTAAGCCAGCTGCGATTCCATGTCTTCAAGGGTGATGAAATTGTTGTGGCCGTTGACGATATGTTTGATACCGCTCTTAGAGTGCAGAGCTCCTTCAAGAGTCTCTATCCATCTCGGCAGGTCCGCCACTCTGTCCTTGTCGATATACGGCGACCCGTTGGCGGAGGTGATGTCTCCGACAAGCAGAAGGCCCTCCTCCGGGCTGAATACCAGGATATCGTTGTTCGAATGTGCTTTCCCGAAGTATATGAGCTCAAGTGTCATATCGCCCAGATCGATGGACATACGGTCGCTGAAGGTCAGGTTTGGCGGAGTAGGCTCGAATCCCTGCTCCCAGCCGTCCACACAAAGCGTCAGAATCTCGTGTCTTCTCGCCTGCGCTTTGGTCTCTTCCAGATTCGAGTCCATGGAATCAATGCGAGCCTTCATGCGATTGAGTGCGTTTCTGTAGTTTTCGATCGTAGGGCCCAGAGTTTCCGCTCCCTTGACCATTTGAACCACACAGTTGTCGTGACCGATGATCGTTGTATCGGCGAATACCTGGTTGCCGTATGTGTGATCGCCGTGGTCATGTGTGTTGATCGTATAGACGAAATCGCTGCGCTCGAATTCCCGCGAGATGGCTTCGCGCAGTGCCTTTGCGATTGGCGGCGAGACATTTGTATCGATCACAACAATGCCCCTTTCGGACGCGATAGCGACGGTGCTATTGCCGAATCCCTCCGCCGTTAGGACGATGACCCTGTCGCTGAGTCGCCGGATGTCGATCTTCAGGTCGGAATCGTCGGCATTGAAGGCTGAACAGCAAATGAGGATTGAAAATGACAATAAAGCGATCAACTTAAAACGGTCCATCCCTGTCCTCCTGCTAAGTAAGCTCATTAATCAAAGAAATTCACTGGGATCGATGTAATATTGACGGATCAGCCTTTCCCGAATGCCCTTTGTGCCACGTCGAACAATGATCGGCCGGAGTTTGGCAGACCTGGAGATTCTAGCGCTCACAATCCAATGGCGATGTGACTGTGATTACAGTCGCAGTTGGCTGGCGATCAAGACGACCCTTCGCCATGGCATGCTGTCAACGGGAAAGCAAAATTTCAAATCTGTCTGAACTTTGGCACTTTTCCGTGGCGATCACGAGGTCGTATCAGGTGCCCTGATTATACGGCAAATCCCGATCTTCGCTAGGAATTCTACGTAGGGAAACTGCGGTCTGAAATGAGGCATTTGCCAATTTCGCATGACTTGTCGTTACCGTCATATTTGGACCGTGTGTTCATGCAAAGAACGACACAAGTACCAAGTTCGCATGACATTTCGGGTCTTTTGACAATTCGTCGGAGTCGTGATTGCAACGGCCTACTTTTCCTCGAGCTAAATCAACTGCCATAACAGAATGGGAGATAACTGATGAAGAGACTCGCGATAATCTGTTTCGCGCTGGCCGCCGTGTTGACGCTGTCGCCGGCGGGCACGTTCGGTGCGATCCAGGACGATCAAACCCCGCCTTCACAGATAGCCGAAGAGATCCAGAAGGCTCTCAACGAGAAGTGGGAGAAGGGAGAGCTCAAATCAGAAGATTATTTGACGGTTCGCGAGGCGATGGCAGCTGAGAAGCTTGCAGGAATCTCCAGCACCGGCCTCTCAAGGGACGAGCAGCTAAAGTACGCCGAGCTGCTGGCCTGGGCCGGGCGGAACGACGAAGCGAAGAAGATTTATACCGAGTTGGCCAGCGGGAATGATCGTAACGCCAGGGCGGCCGGCAAGAAGTTGATGAGCTTCCTTGCTGACGACATGGACAGCAACTATCAGCTCTTTGAGAAAGCTATCGCCGATTACCGCGCCAAGTTCCCGCCGGATCCCGGCGACTTCTACGGTCTTTACGGCCACGTGGCCAGGCTGCAACGGTATTACAACGACAACGGGAATGAAGCGGCCGCCGAAAAGGTCGTCCGAGACGAGATCAATTATATCAACTTCGATGCTCCCTATTTTTCGTTCCTTCTCGAAGCCTCAGGGTGGGAAAAATACGCCGAGGCGGGTAGGGAGCAGGAAATCCTGGACAAACTGGAAGGCTACAAGGCCAAATTCGATGGCATTATAGAGGAGCGAAACGCCGGTATTCCGGAGGACAAGAAGGAAGCGTCGACCTACAACAGAATGACTGAAGGTTATAAAAACCTTTCCACTTTGATGCAAGCCAGCATCACAGCGATTAATATCTTTAACTCCCCGGCCCCGCCGATCGAATTCACTCATTTCTTCAATACCGAACCGTTCAAGTTCGAGGATATCGAAGGCAAGGTGGTGATGTTGGACTTCTGGGCTAATTGGTGCGGCCCATGCATCGCCTCATTCCCCAACTTGCGGCAACTTCATGAGAAATATCAGGACCAGCCCTTAGTGATCCTGGGAATCACCGGCTTCCAAGGCAGCATGTCCAACTATGGCAAAGAGCACGTGGCCGACATTTCGCGGGAGCGGGAATTAGAGTTAATGCCCGAGTTCATTGCATATCAGAACGTCACTTGGCCCATCGCCTTCTCTGAGCGTGGATGTTTCGATCCGGAATATGGCGTGCGCGGTGTTCCGACAGCAGTGGTCATCGACAAAAAGGGTAATGTGCGTTTCATCGGCCATCCGTCTGACGCGGAGGAAATCAGTACTTTGATCAACAAGTTGCTCGCTGAGTAGCAGGTGTGCCCCAACTGGTGAGTATGGGAGCGATAATACTCGCCAGATGTTTATCATAAATTAAGAAAATGCCGGCGGTTGGTTATCGATTGGCCGCCGGCATTCCTTTGCTAAGTGATACTGGCTGCGATAACTGCGTTAAACAGTGTGATTAGGGCATGGAGCAATATGTGATTTGACCAGAACCTCCAAATCTTCTTATACTCTGTTTGGCTAAACAAAATCTCAAAACGGGTAGTTGAAAGGCCCGAGAACAGAATAATCCTGAACGGTAACTAACGCATCGCTGAGGAATCTCTATGAGCATTCTCGGTGGATTTTTCAAGCCTGATGTTGGAAAGCTAAAAGCCAAGCGAGATGTCAAGGGCCTGATTCGGGCCCTGCAGTACCAGAAGAATTTCGTGATACAGAGTGACGCAGCGAGAGCGCTTGGGGAGATCGGCGATCCGCTGGCTGTGGAAGCACTGGTTGAGGCTGTAAATAATCCAGTGGAATTGGTCGGCACGGCGGCTCTGGACGCACTTGTCAAGATCGGCGATGACGCCGCCCCATCGTTGGCTAAGCAACTGAAAAATAAAAATCTGCGTTTGAAAATCAGGGACGCGCTAATAGATATCGGGCCTCCCGCCATTGAACCGCTTATCGGGATCTTGGGTGAAGAGAAGGATGTCAGTGAAGCCGCTGCTGATGCCTTGTGGGAGATAGGACTTGCATCAGTGGAACCTTTAATCGAAGCCATGAAGAATTCAGGCTTCAAGGTCAGATGCAAGGCAGCGAAAGTGCTCGGCTACCTGGCAGATCTGCTTGCCGTCCAGCCACTGATTGAAGCGAGCAATGCTCCCGATATTGAGTTTCGTGAAATCGTCTTTGAATCACTTGGCCGTATCGGAGCCCCCGAGGCTGTTGAAACACTTTTAAAAGCTCTTGAAGTTGAAGAATCCGGTGGGCCTCGCAGAGAAGCAATAAGTGCACTAGGGAAGATCGGTGACTATCGGGCCATCTGGCCGATAGTCGAGGCGCTCGAAGATGATGATGAATGGGTCCGCTGGGACGCTGAATATGCTTTGTCCGAATTTGGTGTTCTGGCTGTTGAAGGGCTAATCGGCAAGCTTGCGGGTACAAATAAGCGGACGCTTGAAATTGTAATGAAAATATTGGGCAAGATCGGTGATTCCCGAGCCGTCCAGCCATTAATAGACATTGTAAAAACAAGAGAAGAGCTCAGCGTGGCAGCAGAGGAAGCGCTGATCGAGCTGGGGGAATCGGCGGTTGAACCGTTAATCGGCTCGCTTGTATGTGAGGATATTCCAGCACTCGAAAGAGTGATTAAAACTCTTGGAAGGCTTGGTAATCCAAAAGCTGTTCAGCCTTTGATGAAAATTGCCAGAGGGAAAGACCGGATTCGCCCGATTGCGATAAAGGCTGTCTGCGAGATCGCCGATCCTGATTCGGCTGATTTCCTTCATGAGATGTTGCAGGTCACGGCAGAAGATGTTCGCGTGAGCGTGCTTCGCGCCCTCGGTAAGATCGGTGATGCAGACGCAGTCAAGACTCTGATCAAGATAATGGATAAGGGTTTAAAGGACAGGGAAGAAGTGATTTTTGCCCTCGGCGAGATCGGGAATCCCAAGGCGATTGGTGTGCTGTTGAAAGAGCTTACAGATCGTAAGGACTTTGAAGCTCAGGCGGCTGAAGCGTTGGGCAAGATTGGTGACTCCCGGGCTGTGGAGCCGCTCATTAATAAACTCTCAGACGAAGACTGTGATGAGGAATTGAAACGCAGTTTGATTTGTGCTTTGGGGGAAATCGGTGACAAGAAAGCGACTGATGCCCTGATTGATACCCTGGATGGTGATGATAAATATGTTCGTGAAGAAGCGGTTAAGGCGCTCGGCAAGATCGGCGGCGAGCTGGCTATCCATGTTCTCCATGAATTAATAGAGGACAAATCCTTGAGATTTGAGGCAATACATGCGCTGGCGCATATGGAGGATTCCAGAGCAATAGAGTCGCTTATCGTTGAGTTCGGGGGCGAGAGTTATCTGGCAGCCAACACACTGATCTCGAGTGAGAATCAGCTTGCGGTAGAGCCGTTGATAGAAGCGCTGGGCAATGAAAACACTAAGATCCGCAGGGCTGCGGCATACGTGTTGCAATACATCAATGGTCCCGATGCGGTAGAGCCGCTCACCGATGCCTTGAATGACCGGTGCCGCAAAGTCAAGCAACATGCCGCCTTAGCTCTGGGGGATATTGGTGATTGTTCTGTTGTTGAAGCACTTGCCGGAACGTTGAATGATGAAATCGAAGAAGTCCGTATTAGTTCCGCTGAGGCATTGGGCAGACTTGGTGATCCGGAGGCACTTGATTCTCTTGTGGAAGCTCTTGGCGATGATAGTTTCAGAGTGAGGAGAGAAGCTGCGGAGGCACTCGGCAAAATCGGCGTTGCCGATGCCCGGGAAAAGCTCGAACAACTGCAGAACGACGAGTCAGAATGGGTTCGCAAGGCGGCGAAAGAGGCTATTCAAGCAATCAAGGAAAAACAAAACGCCTGATTCGAGATTTGCCGCTATCTCCTGAAACAGCGAAATTAAGAAGAAGTTTCCTTGGCATTTACCAAGCAAGGCGGATTGTTTGTCGGCAGGCGGATCATCCCTTTCCCGGCTTCGTGCCTTCCTTGCCCTCGGAGACATTGTTATAGAAGCGCTGGGTGGGGTAGGCGAAGTCGATGTTGTCGTGCTGCGCGAAGGCTTCGAGGATGTCTTCCCAGATCGACTGTTGCGTGCTGCGCCGGCGGCGCGGCTGGCAGAGGTAGCGCAGCGTCAGCAGCACGCCGCAATCCCTTACGGACGTGTAAACCGTCGGCGTCAGGTTCTTGTAGAAGATCATGAACTTCTCGGCGGCTTTCTGAACACCCTGCTCGGCATTCTTAGTCAGGTGTTCGGCATTCCTGAAGGCGATCTCGGTGAGGATTTCCTTGGCCTTGCGCCAGTCGCTTTCAAAGGTTATCAGCACGGCCACCTCGTCCCAGATGTACTGAAAGCCCTTGCTATAGTTGGCCAGCGGCTCGGTGAAGATCTTGCCGTTGGGGATATGCACCACCCGCCCGGTGCTTTGGTCGGCGTCGACCCAGTTGCCGACCTCCATCACGGTGAACATGAAAACACGCTGATCGATGACGTCGCCCTTGATCTGGCCCACCTCGATGCGATCGCCGACGCTGAACGGCCGCCGCCAGATGATGAACGCCCAGCCGGCCATGTTTGTGATCGGAGTCGCCAGGGCGATTGCCAGACCGGCTGACAACAGGCCCAGGTAGGTGGGCCAGTCTTCGAAGCCGACGAACCAGATTCGCACCGCGGCCAGGAGAATCAGCATGAAGGTGATGTAGAGACTGACCTTTCGCCAGTAGTAGCGGACCTTGATGTCATCGAAGCGCCTGAAGGCGATAATCAGGACGAGCTTTCTAAGCAGGAGAATGATCAGTACCACCACCACGGAGAGGAACAGCTTCCATTGCCAGTCCTGTCCGGACCCCAGTATGGTCCTGATCCAGTTGAGTAAATCGTTCATATCGATATTAAACTATGGTTGACTACGCACATTATCACCAATGCAGCTTCAATCCTCAACAGCTAAGGGTTTGGGTGTTGCCGGGGCACACGACTGTCGCTTACTCCGCCTCTAAGCCAACATGGAAAACCGCAACTAATTACCGCAACTTCTGCAGAGGATTATGTCAGGCTTCTAAAGGAAGTGAGCGTCATTCCGAAGTTCTCTCAACTATAGTCCCGACACGCACGAGACGGCCAATGATCAAGATAAGCTTTCAATATGAGGGAAAATTGACAATCAGGCCTTGATGAGGTATTTAATTTGCGGCAATAGTGGAATCCATAAATATTTCCTTGGGGGGTTAATATGCGTTCAAAGTTCTTGTTTGTATCCGTAATGTGCCTGGCGGTTTCCTTGTTTCTGTTGACCTCATGCAGCGAGGAGCCTGCTCCTCCGGAGGCGAGAGCCGGCACTTGGAAAGCCGAAGTGGATTTCGGGGAGTTTAATTTTATGGTGGATGAGACAGGCACAAAGATATTGAGCATCCATTACAAATTCGATAAAGGCGGGCTTGTTGTAGAGTCTACAATGGATGGCGGCGAAAATCCTTGGTCAATCGACGAGGAGGGGAAGTTCAGCTTTTTTGTTCTCAAGTTGGTAGATGGCATCACACTGGAGGGGCAGTTTAATGTCAGCCAGACGAACGCAACAGGAATATGCGAGGTGCCGGATGCGGGCTCGCAGAATTGGGTAGCAACGAAAACTGAGATCGCTGATTAGACCACAGATAAGTTCAGTCAAATTACATTCATAAACATCTCGTTATACAAGAGGATTGGTCTGCTTTAATACGTAATGCATAGCCTGCAAAGGGGAAGGCAAATACAGCCTCAGGTACGTGGATTCGTGATTTTTACTTGTTTACCTGTTATTATCTGCCACGGAAAATATTCTCCAACTTCGCGTTAATCTGATTGGGAGGTTTGATTGTAAACTCTTGTAACAGCCCATGTTTGATAGGAGAAACTCATGATGAGATTCCTCTTACGCATATTCGCTTTGGCCCTCGTGTCCCTGATATTCATCCCCTTTGAGACGGCTCCTGAATCCGATCGTGCTTACGATATCGTACACTCATTAAACGTCCCTGAGGCCCGCTGCTCTTCGTTTTGTCTCGACAACAACGGCTACGCTGTTTTCGGGACAAATCTCGACAGCAACGTTTATGAAGGATTGCTTTATGTCAACAAAAGAGGCCTGGGCAAGACAGGCTTCGGCGGAGGTTCTTCTCGATGGGTCTCAAAGTACGCCAGTATCACTTTCAATTTCGCCGCATATCATTATGCCTGGAGTGGAATGAATGAAAAAGGTCTCGTGGTCAGCACGATGGCATTGCACGAATCTGTCGCGCCGGCTCCGGACGAACGCTACCCTTTGGATAGCGGCATATGGCTTCAATACGTCCTCGATATGTGTGAGACGGTAGATGATCTTTTCGAGATCGATTCGAAAGTTAGGATCATTACTGTAGACCACTATCTGATCACCGACAGAAAGGGCAACAGCGCGGTGGTGGAGTTCCTCGAGGGCCGGATGGTGGTTCATACCGGGGAGGACCTCCCCGTCGCCGCTTTGACAAATACAAAATATACCGATTCCCTCCAGACATGGCAGCGCAGAAATCAGGGCCAGCTTTGGGATCGTTACGATCCTTCTCTTGCTCGCTTCGTCCTGGCTGCTGATCGGGTTGCCAGGTTTAATTCCACTGACGCCGATTCGGCCGTGAATTACGCTTTCGATACTTTGTACGAGGTCAGGGCGGAACAGTACTATCCGACAGGAGCGTCTCAATGGAGCATCGTCTACGATTGCAGAAACATGCGGATCTATTTCCGCACATTCTTCCACCCTGAAATCAGATATCTGGATTTCTATAAATTCGACCTGGCCTGCGATACTCCCGTAAAAATGCTCGATATTCACGCGGAGTTGAGCGGCGATGTATCCGAAGATTTTTTTGATTTCTCTTACGAGATCAGTTATCAGCACTATCTCACGTTCTGCCAGAAGTGGGGAGTGGAATACACTCCATCTGGTCTTGCCAGGAATATGAGCCTTTGGGCGAGCTTCCCATGTACCGGCAGTGAGCCTGCAGATGAGGTTCTCGTTTCAAAAGGGGTGCCAAAGCGCAATGCAGATCCCCGATTCGCCGTCAATGCGTCCACCGGGGACATGCTTGTCGTGTGGAACAAGCTCGATTCCAACGATCTTTCGTTCAGTCGAATCCGAAGCGCGATGCTGAAGCGCAGCCTGACGGGGAGGTATCAGCTGTCCGAGTCCGTGCTTCTGTCCGATACCAACGGCTTCAACGCAAATCCGTATCCGGTCTATCTTGAGGAGAAAGATCTGTTTTTTGTCGTCTGGGACCAGGCCAATCCTAACTGGCCTTCCGACCGGAGCGACATCCTGGGGAGAATCGTATCGGCAGGTGGTTTGCCCGAGGGGGGCATCTTCAAGGTCTTGGCGGATGGAAACAGGAACGAGCGGCCTCAGGTGTACGCCAAGTCCAGCCCTCAGGAAAACCCGAGCAGAAAAGACACAGGGCAGAAGGTGAAATTGGTCTTCAGCGCTGTTCAATTGGGCGGGAAGCTGAGTGGCGTGCCGGAGCTGAGAGCCGGCGCATTAAGCGGGAAATTCAAGGTGAGGCGACCGCGGTTGTTGATCCAGGGTGAAGTCGAGAACGTCGAAGGAGTCCTTATCCCCGAAAGAATACTCCCGGCCTCCGGCGGACAGTTTGCCGGCGACAGCCTGGTCCTGCCGGTCATCCGTGAGATTGCTCAGCAAAATGGAGTGATCCTCGGGCAGGCGATGGCTGTCGTTGTAGACGATTCAAACCGTCTGGCCGATGCGGAGGACATCGGCAAGCCCGGCGCGTCCCGGCCATGTATTGCGGCATTCTCCGACGGCACGAATGATGCCCTGATCTTCTACTCCGTAGTAAAAGGCAAAAGGGTACTGAATAACGTGATGAGCCTCCCTGTGGACGGCCGGGCACCCCTGCTGACCTTATTGTCTGAAGATACCGTCTACAATAAAGCTGTGGATTCCAGGATCATCATGCTCGCCGCGGAACAGCCGAACGAGGGAGCCGATTCGGTTCCTGTGGGTAACAGGACTATCGGCTATCAACTGTTCGCGGCGACCAACGGCAACGTCTATCGGCGCGCGATTACCGACGGCGGAAAACTTATCGGTCCTTTCAAGAGTGTCTTCGAGCACGACAAATCTTTGCAGATGATGTGCGGAGCGGAAGTCACGTTCCCGGATTCTTCAGGCCAGGTCGGCACGGGGAAAGACGTCGAGCTTCTTATTATCTGGCAGAAATGGAAATCAAGCGAAGAACACGAGCTTCAAGCGCGTCTCCTGAGTGTTAAACGCTAGATATCCTGCGCGAAGATTATTTAACACCCTGGTTTAGACAAGTGAAGTTTCGCCAGGGTGGACGCACGATCCCAAGATGAGGAACTACCAGAGATAATCTGAT
>Ga0307378_10013621_pt1 | contig 10280 bp, 7 predicted proteins | sample UN1MG_FD_202238 | JGI IMG/M metagenome (GOLD analysis project Ga0307378, IMG submission 202238) | Soil microbial communities from Risofladan, Vaasa, Finland - UN-1 | ecosystem: Environmental > Terrestrial > Soil > Coastal area > Acid sulfate soil | place: Finland: Risofladan, Vaasa | collected...
ACCAAATATGCCCTCAGATTAATATGTCCAAAATGCATAGTGTTTGGTTTTGAATTGAGCAAATTCTTGGCATCTGGAGTGCCAAAATCCCTGGAAGAAAAGTTAATATGAGTAAGTCAAGTTAAGCGACCAGCTCCTGAATGAACTTGCAGGCAATCTGCATTTCGTCAGGGTGAGTATGGACGGAGTTGGCCCTACATATGAGTCCATCCGAGGCCGCTCTTTTAATGCATTGCTTGAACGCATAGCTGCATTGAGACGTGTTGCACGTTTCGGGATCAATTTCGTTGTTAACTGCTGTGTCGAATAACTCCACCAAATCAGCAAGCAGCAGACCATTGGGGCATTAACTGGGCCTAGCATGAAACCAACATCTAGTGCCGCTTCATCGAGAATTATTCGACACCGCATTGTTAACTCAAAAACCATTGGTGACCTTGACGCCGCAGTTCAGTTGGCCGCAGGTTTTGGAGCATCTGAGTTTTTGTTACTTCCAGAGGAGCCTATAGGACGAGGTGGCGGCATAGATAACGAGGCCACCATTACCTTACGGAAATGGGTAAACGGATATCGTGGCAGTATTCCTCTCGCAATAAGTGAGGGCGGAGCAGAGGGACTTCCGACTTGTGATCCACTTAACGCTGAGACAGGGCTCTCCGCCTTTGCGCATATAGATGCATCAGGCGCCATAAAACGGACATCTTACGATAAAAGCGGAATCCTTATTCGAGAGGATGGAGTAATGGCAGCGCTGGGTAAATTGAGAACAACGAAGTAGGAGTTGATCCGATGAAAATATGGCATGGCTACGGGTCTGAGCACTCGATGAATCTTGTCATGATCGGGCATTTTAAAAGTTCGGAAGATGCTGAGAAGACGCAAAAGTTAATCGATCAGTTATCAGAAGGACTCAGAGATAAGATTGAAATTGGAAAATCCTGCGATCGATTCAGTGACGCTGTTCGAGGTCTCTTAAGTGAAACAGAATGTTACAACCTAAGTCCTTCTGAGCTTGAGCACTTTTTATATGACACGCATACTCGAGTGGTGGGAGATAAGATTATCCTCACGACCGACGAATTTGAGGTCTCTGCATTTTTCAAACTAATGATCTTAAAAGGTGCAAAAGTCGAGATTTACTCGGCCCACGATTTTCCAGACGCAGAGTATGGACGAGGCAAATAGGTATGTCGTCTCTAGACTGGACTGCATTTGAAGCTCTCCCAGGAAGCAAGAGTCGAAATTTCGAGAATCTTTGTCGTGCATTGGTTCGACTTCATTTTGAGCGATACGGACATTTTGCAGCATTGAAGAATCAGCCAGGCGTCGAGTTTCATTTCAAGCTATCGGAAAATTGTCCAACACTAGGGAGAACACCCCGCTGGTATGGATGGCAGTGCAAATCGCATGAGCTAACCAGCACGGGAGATTTAAGAGCTGGGAGCAAGAAGGATATCGAGGACTCTTTAAAGAAGACCGAAGAATATTTGCCAAACGTCACAGATTGGGTTCTCTGGACGCCTTACACGTTAAGCAAGAAAGATCAGAAGTGGTATGATTCACTTCGGACTAAGTTCAAGTTGCACCTGTGGGCCGAATTGGAGATTGACACTTACCTCAACGGCCCGGGCCTGATGCTTCGGAGCACTTACTTTGGTGATCTGATTGCAACGCCAGAGGAGCTTGAACGGCGACATCGGGAATCTATCCAGCCAATTAGAGAACGATGGCTGGAACCGGTCCATCAGACTGTTGATGCCGAGCGAATTATTCGAAGAATGCTCGGAGATCCGGATTCCTGGGGCCACATGATCGATGTGGGCGAGCGTTTAATGAAAGCAGTAGATGTCATATCAGATAGTGAAACTGCTACACTACCGGAATTAGAAAAGACTATCACGTCGTTTGTTACAGCATGTTCTGCATTTGCTGACACGCTTTTGCACTTTCACAGAATCCTTGCCGATGGGGATCTTGACGTTATCCAACAGAAGCTCGTGGAACGAAAAACGCTTATCGATGCACAAGTTCACGCTACCCTGAGGCGGCTTCGAGCTTGGAATTTACCCCTCGCATTGGACGCAACTAATGCTCTAGATGATATGCGAATCGCACAAGTGCTATTGGATGAAGTCGAAGAGTTACTTGGAGTGGGGCTGGTAGCTATATTGGCAGATGCAGGAGGTGGAAAGACCCAAATGGCTGCTCAGCTCACTGCATCTCAGACGAGCAGACCTGCTGGCATCCTGCTCCATGGTCGGGATCTTCACAGAGGACAGACGCTAGATGACCTCGCACGTCACTTTTCGATTAACGGCAATCCCATGACCAGCATGGAAAGGCTACTTGCAGCGTTGGATGCGGCTGGCAAGCGTGCTGGTTGCCGACTTCCCGTAATAATCGACGGCCTTAACGAGGCTGAAAACCCAAAAGACTGGAGAGCGCCATTAGCCAAACTTAGCAGGACTATAAAAGAGTACCCCAATGTCCTAGTTGTCTGCACGCTACGCACTGGGGAGCATCGGCGAGAAGATCAGATGTGGAGGGCTCAGCCGCAAATCAATGCTAGGGAGTCATTTGCAGTTATGGCTCTTCCAGATGACATAAGAAAGATCGAGAGCAAAGGCTTCGGAGAAGACGTCGAAGATGCAATTAAGAAGTATTTCAGCTACTTTAAGATCAACCCAGAAGATGCGGAAATACCTGTGGAGCTCCTGCGGGATCCGCTATACTTGAGAATCTTCTGCGAAGTCACTAATCCCATGCGTGAATCTGAAGTAAAGATAGACTATTTCCCTGCATCGCTGTCACCGCTGTTCGAAAATTATGTTTCAAATGCTTGTGAGCGAATTTCCCAAATGACCAATCTTAGTCATTCCTACAGTAGAGATGAAGTCGAAACGGCAGTCTACAAACTTGGACTTGAATTGTGGAAAAGCAAGCAGCGCGAAATTAGCGAAGCAAATTACCGCTCAGCCGTGTCCGACACTACTCGATCATGGGATAGTAGTATCATCAACCTATTAGCACAAGAGGGGATTGTTTTTAGAAATCCTGGGGCTGAACCTGGCGAATATGTGATCACTCCCGTTTATGATGCCCTCGGCGGATATGTCGTTGCCAACTCAATCCTTACGAAAAACAGGAGCGACAGGACGTTCGAATGGCTTAGGGGTCCAGAGGTGATCTCATCGTTAGCGGGCGACAATAGTCACGAATTAGCATCCGATATATTTAGATCGCTAGTCACACTTTCGCCTCGTCGAGTGCACAGCCAGCTTTGGAAAGAAGCACCCGATCCATTACGAAATGCGGCCCTCATGTTTACGACAGAACTTGAGGCAAAATATTTAGACGATGACACATTTGCTGCACTCTTGGCGTTAATAAGAGATAATCCCAAGGCAAGACCCTATCTATTCTCTCGACTCCGGGTAACCCGAGGATCACCTAACCACCCGCTCAATGCTGAATTTCTTAAGGCTGCCCTATGGGCAATGCCTGTTTCAAAGCGTGATCTAAGTTGGACTGAATGGGTCAGAGAGACCCGGCGTGAAAGATTCAACGAACTCCTCTCAGTAGAGCTAAAATGGAAAGAAGATCTCACTACAAGAACACCTTATGATCGACTTCAAGCCAAATGGGTGATGTGGTTCCTTACCTCTACTGACCGAGAACTCCGCGATGTCGCGACCCGTGCGCTGTATTGGTTTGGACGTGGCGATCCGGTAATGCTCTTTGAGGAAAGTTTGAGCTCACTCGAGATTAACGATCCGTATGTTCCAGAGCGAATGCTTGCGGCTAGCTATGGTGTCGCAATGGCGCTACATGTCGATATAGGAGACCCGACTTTTGTGAGTGCAACTCTGCCGGAGTTCGCCCGAAGTCTTTACAACTCGATGTTTGCAAAAGGAGCGCCATCTAGCACTACTCACTCACTGATGAGGGAATATGCAACAAGAATTATCGAAATCGCGTCACTGCATAATCCTGAGCTTTTCTCCTTTGAAGAGATACAAAGAAGCAAGCCACCATTTACGGATGGAGGATGTCGAGAGTGGGGCGAGAGTGAAACTTCGAAAGAAGAGCACCACGGTCTCGATTCACCCTTTCATATGGATTTCGAGAACTACACGCTTGGCAGCTTAGTTCCAAATCGCCGGAACTATGAATACAAGCATGAGGTGTATCGAAAAGTCCGGGCGCAAGTCCTTTGGAGAGTCGAACAACTCGGATGGTCAATAGAGCTTTTCAAAAATGTAGATAGTTCGATAGCGAATGAGCGTATCTATCCGAGAATTGGAAGTGACGTGAAGAAGATTGAACGATACGGGAAAAAGTATTCATGGATCGCGTATTTCGAAATGTCCGGCTTTTTGCATGACCAAGGTACGTTGAAGAATTGGCGGGAACGTACATCTTCTGTAGATATCGATCCTAGTTTCCCTGAACGTGTTACTAAGGGCCATCTAATAAATGTTGATTTCCTTGGTGATCCTGAGATGGACATGAAGGAATGGATTGCAAATGGACCGTTGCCCGACGTAAATCCTTACCTTCGATTAGGAGAAGTGCAGCAGGTGGAAGGGCCTTGGGTCGCTTTGGATGGATTCGCTGTCCAAGAGGATGAAATCCGCGGTCGCAGTTCGTTCTGCTTCATTCGCAGTTTTCTCGTGGCCAACCGAGATGCTGATTCTTTTCTGAGTCACCTATGCCATCAAGACCTCGGTGGCCTTGAACTACCCGAAAATCCAGAAGTCATTTATGCATTTGCAGGGGAAATTCCTTGGTGTAACACATTCAAAAATAATGGTCGTATTGAGGTCTCTTTTGTAACAAGAGTAGAGACCGTCAAGGTTCAGCGGACACAGCAAGAGTTGTATTTGGATGGCGAGAAATTGGGGTTGACTCAGATCGATTTAATTCGACGCCACGTATTCGGCGATGCTACCGGAGAAAACGAAGAGCAACAACACATAAGTGAGGGAGACCTCGAACGAATTAAAGTACGAGAGATGCCGGCAGAGGTCGAGGATGTGAAAGAGGTGTATGCAAAATTCAACGCCCTAATCCCCGTCTGTGATTTTGGCTGGGAAGGCTATCAAACCTCGGCGAGCGATGCAGGACATGCGACTACGTTGGCAAAGGAGATTACCTCCGATCTGGAGCTAATCGGGCAACCACAGACTTTCGATTTATTCACATGGGGTGGCATAAAGGCCACTTGTAACGTTTCTGATCAGAGCAAAGATATCAATAATAATCAATCGATGTTCTTCATCAGGGAAAACCTGCTAAAGATGTATCTTGAGAAGAATGATCTTGCTCTTATTTGGGCGATATGGGGCGAGCGCGGATACTCGTCGGCTCAGATCAATAAACTTTTTAGTGGACCCGATCGTCCTGAACAAAGTCATGCGGTATTCAGTTTTGTGAAGCGTTATGAGTGACTGTGACAAGATGATTGACAAATATAAGCAAATCTATCACTGATAACTTTATAAACCTATCAGTGGATAATGATATAACACATGAAGCAGATCTCACCTTACGACTCTGAGCTGATCAGGCTGCTACGCATACAGCTTGGATTCAGTGATAGCGCCGTAATAAGGCCGGAGAGTACATTCCGGGATTCCTACCCCATTTTGTTTGACCTGATCATAGAAGACGGTACCAAAACGTACATAGTCGAACTAAAGCGGGTCGTGCGCCTCGATTCACTCTCGCAGCTCGGGTTTCTAAAGCTACTATTGAAAGATAGCACCTTCAGCACTTGCGATATCGAATTCATCATGGCAGGAAAACGGATAACACCGGAAGCTAAAGACGCCGCAGAAAAGACCGGCATTCAATTCATCAAGCTGCCTGCTAATCTGAACCTGGAAGAGGGCCACGGTAAGCCCAGCACAATACCCGTGAAACTCACATCCCCCAAGTCCTGGCAGGTTATCTCACGTCTCCTTAAGATGAAGGAGGCTTCCATCCGGCAGCTTTCAATTGAATCCGGGGTCTCGTATGGCTGGACCCATGCAACTGCAAAGGCTCTTGTTTCAAAGGGGATCGCATCAGACGCCGGAGGCCGTTTAAGGATCGTTGATATCAACAAACTTATCAACGGCATCGCATGGGAACGCCCGTTCGAGAGGCTCTTTGCCCAGGAGATTCAAATGGCTGCCAATAATGCCATTGTGCTTGCAAAAGAAATTTGCCTCGTATGCGATGAGCAGCAAACTGCGTGTGCTTTTACCAGTTTCACAGCAGGAGAAATTTACACAGGCTACAGCGCAAGGCACGATTCAGTGTACCTGTATCTTGAGAAGAAAAACATCGCAGAGCTTGCTGGAATGTTTGACGTGCGGACCCAAGGAGAGATCGCTGTACGAATCTATACTCCGGATCGTGATGTGTTCAAGGATCGCAGGACATTCTCTGTCGAGGGAGTTTGGCTTGCATCACCGGCAAAAGTACTCCTTGATTGTGCAGGCCTGGGATATGCTGGCCGCGACCTCACACAAAAACTGGTGGAAATCTATGACCAATTATAGCCTACCGAGAACGATCATAAATGCGTCCCGTGAGGAGCTCATCGAGATATTTAGTTGGGCGCAAGCCTGGGAGAAGAATGATCCTATTACGGTTCTAATTGGGGACTGGGCGGTATACAGCTATAACCCGTGGTATGGATCCGTGGATATCGATCTCGTCACCAACAACAAAACCCGCCAGCGCCTAATGAAGTACCTAAGGGATGAGCGCGGATTTGTTCCTCAAAGAGATCCGATGGCCCCTACTACCGTTGTGAAAAATATCCAGGAAGGAAAGATATTGATTGATTTCGGATCACGTGAGGATATCTGCAATTTTGAGGGGAGAGATGAGCAATGCCCCTTCTCGCTTCTTGATGGCCGTACAAAAGCACGAGAGATCCGCCCAGGTTTTTCTGTGATTGTGCCTGAAAGGACGCTACTTATGATTTTCAAGCTCAAGGCATCATGGGACCGGTCATTCCGGATCCAAAATGGAATATCGAGCGACGAGGAATGGGAGAGGGGTAAGCTGTGCAAGGACCGTGCTGATATTCTCGCACTCCTTGACCCTGCTGCAGGGGGCACAGAGACTGATATTCGGTATTTAGGTGAGAGGCTCAATGAATATTCATTCTTAGAGGAAATGCTGCGAGAGATCCCCTACGATAAAGATGCAATAAATATGTATCGCAGGATGAATCCAAAGGAAGCCCAGGAACATATTGAGAGATTGCTCCTACTAGCGCTATAGAAATTGCAGATTGTGCCCGAGGCCGCACATTACCGGTAATTTTGTGATCTAACGGCACTGTTACGTAGTCCATGTGTTCTGCTGGCCATGGATGGCTGCTGTAAGTCACAGACGGCGGGAAGTAGACCATCGAGCAGCCAAAAGAGCCAGCATCGTAGGGGAGAAAATGGTTAATTACAGGAATCCGCTGGAGAAATGAAGGTGGGTATGGATTGGAGCCTAAGAAATGCTGGTACTGGTATTATGCCAGCACTCTTGCCCCATAGGGTCCTTTGGTTTCAGATGCATGCATGCGGCTCACCTATCGCGCTCTGAAACTGCTCAAATCTCTCTTTCAGATCCATTCCTTTTTGTGTAGTTTTATAAACAACCCTGGGGCCCTCATGGACTGCTTCAATGCATTCATTTTTCATCAAATTATCTAGATATGGATTTACCGTCAAGAAGTTCAGATTGGCCTGATACACAACCCTTGTTTTGCTTGCACCAGACGCGCATAGTTTCAGAATTTGCGATACAATTACGTCGTTGGATCTTCTTTTTGATGTCATTATATGTCTCACCTAATAGCCAGTTCAATATTCTATGTCACATAATCCTGGTTTTTCGCTGTTGGGGATGAGTTTGTGGAGTTTGCCGTTCAGATTCAGCTCCACATAACCATCCATTGGCACAGCGTCATAATTATGGGTGGCAAGGAAGAAAGCCAGATCTTTGGAATTCATACGCGTATCTTCGTTGCCCGAGATAAGTTTCTTCAAATCCGAAATATCGTCATTCATGGCGAAGGCCGTGTTCAATAAGGCCATTAGGATGCAAGCGGCCATGATTGCGAGCAGATATTTCGTAACCCATCTCATAGATCGTAACACACTCTCTATTGGTCATATAGACGATTACGTATAGATCTGATTATAATACTGGGCAGATCCTATCGACTCTATTTTACTTAATATTGATAAGTACTCTTGTAAGCTGGTCCACGAAGATTTTTCTCTGAGGCGTAATAATATTTTTAAAGAGGCTTCTGATCCACATTTACGCGGCTGGGGCCGGGAGCTGCTTGGAGAGGATGTGCTGTCAGTGGCCAATAGCCAGCAAGTTGAAAGCTGAAGTCCTGGCAAATCTTCCAATAGATGTATTAATCAGAATTTTCATTAGTGATAACATGGGTAATGACGGCATAGAACGCAGGCGAGTTGAGAAAGTTTTGATAGAAGATGAGAATGCCTCAGAAGATGGCAAAGCTCATTACGAAAAGATTTTCTCGATGATATCCGACATCGTCTGGCGTATCGACGTCAATGCAAAAGGAGAGCATATCGACGCCTACATCTCGCCGGTTGCCGACAGGCTGCTAGGCTTGCCCGATGGTACCATAGACAGCAACATTGATAGATTCTTTTCCTACGTCTATCCCGATGACTTGGCGACTGTGCAGGCGATACTTTTAGAATTAATACGAGCTCTTGGGAAGGATAAAACCGCAGAATACCGTCTTCTAAAGGCCGACGGCACCATGCTTTGGGTCAGTTCCAAGGGTTCAGCTTATTCCTACCCGGATGGAAAAGTCACTGTCTTTGGCACCACAAGCGATATCACCGAACGCAAGCGTGCCGAGGTGGAACTACGATGGAAGGCCGTGCTACTTGAAGCCCAAGTTGAAGCCTCTTTGGATGGAATTCTTGTAGTGGACGCCCAGGGACAGCGCATCCTCACCAATCAGCGGTTCTTATCCATGTTTAAGGTCCCTCAAGAAATTAAAAGTCAGAAAAATGATGATGTACTTCTTCAGTACGTAGTAGGCAAGATCAAGAACCCAGATAAATTCTCTGAAAAAGTGATGTATCTTTATGACCATCCGAATGAGTGCAGCCGAGATAAAATCGAGTTTAGGGACGGGATGGTCCTGGACCGATATTCTTCGCCGGTGATCGGCGGAGATGGCAAATACTACGGCAGAATCTGGACTTTCCGTGATATCACTGAGCAGAAGAATGCAGAAGAAGCGCTGCGGGAATCAGAGGGCCGATTGACCCACATAATTGATTTCCTGCCCGACGCCACATTTGCAATTGACTGCGAGGGAAAGGTCATTGCCTGGAACCGAGCTATCGAGGAGATGACCGGCGTTTCCAAGAATGAGATTCTGGGCAGGAAAGGTTTTGCCCATGCCGTTCCGTTCTACGGCAATGTTCGACCCATCCTCATCGACCTGATCTTCGGAGGCCACGGAGATCAAGATGATATTGAAAAAGAATATGACTTTGTTTTAAGAAAGGGAGATCAGCTGACGGCAGAGGTCTTTGTTCCCTTGCTTCGCAAAGGCAAAGGCGCTTATCTCTGGTGCATTGCTGCACCTCTTTACGATAGCAACGGCAACGTGGTGGGTGCAATAGAATCCATTCGAGACATTACCGAGCGTAGGCAGGTCGAGGAGGCGCTGCAGGAGAGCGAAGCGCAATACAAACGAATAGTAGAGACCGCCAACGAGGGCATCATGATCATGGATGATCAATTCCGCTATGCTTTTGTGAACCAGAATCTGGCTGACATGCTGGATTATCAACCTGAGGAGATGATTGGTCTGCCTGTTACCTCCATCGTTTTCGAAGAGGACCTCCCGGATCACCGAGCCAAGATGCAAATGCGTGTATCTGGCTCAGGGGCGAAATATGAGCGCAGGCATCGCCGCAAGGATGGAAGCTGCTGCTGGGCTATCGTATCGGCAACACCGCTCAAAGATGAAGCCGGCCAGTTTGCCGGATCCTTTGCCATGCTTACCGACATAACCGAGCGCAAGCGGGCAGAAGAAGAGATTAAGTCAAATCTTGAGGAATTAAAGAGATCCAAGGCGCTGATTCAACAATCAAATTCGCTGCTTGAGGCAATCATGGCAAGCCCCAATAATATTGTCGTTTTCGCGCTGGACAACGGTTACAGATATCTGGCTTTTAATCAAAATCATAAAAAAACCATGAAGGCCATTTGGGGCGTTG
>Ga0307378_10013627_pt1 | contig 10277 bp, 6 predicted proteins | sample UN1MG_FD_202238 | JGI IMG/M metagenome (GOLD analysis project Ga0307378, IMG submission 202238) | Soil microbial communities from Risofladan, Vaasa, Finland - UN-1 | ecosystem: Environmental > Terrestrial > Soil > Coastal area > Acid sulfate soil | place: Finland: Risofladan, Vaasa | collected...
GCCCAGGAGTGTAGAGCGGTCCTTTAGGGCCGCCGCACCCGCGAAGGGCAACCATTGAAATGAAAAAACGAAATCTTCCCAGGCGCCGATCTCCCAGATTGAAAGGTCATGATTATTCCGAGCAAAGAATCTATTTCCTGACCATCTGCACGGCCAGGCGGAAAAATATCTTCGCCGACGACGGCTTCGCTTCGACGGTCTTGCAGACCATTTTGGAATCCGCCGGGGATAATTCTGTGGATCTCCATTGTGCATGCATCATGCCCGATCACATCCATCTGGTTCTTGAACCTTACGGCGGCGTCTCCGTGGATATGTTCGTTGGCAATATTAAGGGCAAAATCTCTTTGTTTTTACGAAGAGTGGGACACAAAGGCCCGGTCTGGCAGGCCAGTTTCCACGACCACATTCTTAGGTCGAGGGAGGACCCGCTGGACAGTATCAGATACGTTCTAGAGAATCCGGTGAGAAGAGGTCTGGTGACCGGATTCAGGAGTTATAAATGGAATTGGGATAAATACGGATTTTGCGATTCCAACAAGTGAAGCATACAAATTTTATTAAAAAAACAAGACGGGGGCCATGAATGACCCCCCTACAATACCTTGCGGGAGCCAGCCAAACCATATAGTCCAGCCGCGTATTGCGAAGAAACGCCCAGGAGTGTAGGGCGGTCCTTTAGGGCCGCCGCGTATTGCGAAGGAATGCCCAGGAGTGTAGGGCGGTCTCCGCCGCAGCGGTCCCTCCTACAGTGGCTTACGGAGGGTTATTGCCGATTGATTGTAGGGGCGCAGATTTATCGCGCCCGTGTTGTTATCCCGCCGGTAGCGGGATAGGGCGGATTCCGCCTAAGGCGGACAAGTTCATTCGCCCCTACAGTGTGTTGCGAGAGTCCGCCGAATCATGCTCACGTCGGCTGTCAGCCGCCGAGGTAACGCGCGACGGCGGCGCGGGCGCGGGCGGCGTCGTCGGTGCCCTTGACGAGGCATCGCCCGTCGGGGAAGACCACGAACTTGAGCGAGCCGTCGTCGAACATCAGGTAGAACCTCAGCCTGCTCACCTTGCCGAGTCCTGCGAGCGCGGCTGCGAGGGCGTCGAGGTCGATCTCCATCTTGCGGCCGCCGGGCGGCAGCACCTGCACCATCTTGCTGCCGCAGAGGACGTCGGCGATGCCGGCCTCCTCGCCGGAGAGGAAGCGCCGCTCGCCCTTGACGCAGGCGGGGCAGGCGTCGAGGCGCGGCACGGCGATCGAGCGGATGCCGGGCTCCCAGGCGTTGAGCACGAGCAGGTTGCCGTCGAGCTCGCCGCCGGTGAGGGCGCGGAGAGCGAGCGAGACCTGGAGGGAGGCGACGATGTGCGGCGCCGGGGCGATGACCCCGGCGGTCTCGCAGGTGGGTGTGTCGCCGGGATCTGGGATGTCCTCGATGAGGCAGCGGAAGCAACTGGTTTTCCCGGGGACGACCGCCTTGACGACGCCGTCGGCGCCGATCGCGCCGCCGTAGAACCAGGGAATTCCCATCTCGAGTGCGACGTCGTTGATCAGCAGGCGCGTTTCGAAGTTGTCGGTGCCGTCGACGATCAGGTCGGCGCCGCGGCAGAGGCGCATGGCTGAGCGGTAGTTGAAGTCCTCGACGATCCCCTCCACCTGCACCTCGCTGTTGGCGGCTCGCAGGGCGGCCTCGGCGGCGACCGCCTTGGGCCGGCCCTCCTGCAGGTCGCGCTCGGTGAAGAGCTGCTGGCGGTGGAGGTTGTGCAGCTCGACGATATCGCGGTCGACGATGCGCGTCCGCCCGACGCCCATGCGCACCAGCATGTCGGCGGCGACGGCTCCGAGCGCGCCGCAGCCGACGACGACAACCGAGGCGCGGGAGATCGCCTCCTGGCCCGCGCGCCCGATCGGCTCGAAGCGCATCTGGCGATCGTAGCGCCAGAGACGGTCGTTGTCATCGGCGGTCATGGCAAGGATTATAGCAGCAGAATGTTGCGAAGCGGAAAGCCGGGGTCCAGAATGACCGGTGACGGCTGCGATCCCGGAATACAGACCATTGAACAAATCCATGGGATCTTTCGTTGCTTATGTTGAGATTAATCTTCGCTGGGGGGGATTCTATCGTGAGGACATTGATTCGGTCCGCTATTCTTTTATCGCTGTGCGCCGTGCTCGTCCACGCCGCCCAGGACGACGGGAACATCAATCTGACCATCCGCGCCGTGCGCACCGACTCACCGGTCCATCTCGACGGTGTATTGGACGAGGAGATCTGGAGCCGGATCGAGCCGATCACCGACTTCCGCCAGTTCGAGCCCGGCAACGGCGATCCCTCCAGCGAGCGCACCGAAGTGCGTATCTGCTACGACGGCAAGAACCTCTACTTCGGCATCCGCGCCTTCGACAGCGAGCCCGGCAAGCTGATCCGCAGCGTCTACACGCGCGACGGCGACATGAGCACCGACGATTCGTTCATCATCGCGATTGACTCCAACAATGACAACCGCACCGGCTACAGCTTCGAGATGAACCTCCTGGGCGCGCGCACCGATATGGAATTCACCGAAATAACGGCCTACAACCCCAACTGGAACGCCATCTGGGACTACCGTGTGCGGACCGACGCACAGGGCTATACGCTCGAGGTGGTGATCCCCTTCTTCATCCTGCGCTTCGCCGCCGCCGAGGAGGTCGAGATGGGCCTGGGGATGACCCGCACCATCCGGCGCAAGAACGAGACGGTGCTCTGGCCCTTCGCCGGCCGCAACTTCGGCTCCTACTCGGTCAGCCGCTACAACACGCTGGCAGGCCTGCGGGGCATCGAGCGGGGCAAGCACCTGGAGCTCAAGCCTTACATGATCGCGGGCTACAGCCAGTCGCTGCTCGACAAGGACTACGAGGCCGACGCGGGCCTGGACGTCAAGTGGGGCGTGACTCCGAGCTTCACCATGGACCTGACGGCCAACACCGACTTCGCCCAGGTGGAGAGCGACCTCCTGCAGGTCAACCTGACGCGCTTCAACCTCTTCTACCCCGAGAAGCGCGACTTCTTTCTCGAGAACTCCGACCTCTTCCAGGTGGGCTTGCCGCAGCGCGCCGAGGTCTTCTTCAGCCGCAGGATCGGCATCCGCGGCAGCAGCGCGGTGCCGATCATCGGCGGCGCGCGGGCCTACGGCATGGTCGGCGACACGAATATCGGCATCCTGACGATGCAGACCGACGCTGCCGGCGGCGTCGACGGCGAGAATTTCACCGTCGCCCGGGTGAAGCAGAACTTCCTGAAGCACAGCTATGTCGGCGCGATCGTCACCAGCCGCCGCGGCGTGGCGTCGCAAGAGGACACCACGCTGGGCGCCGACCTGGAGATGATCTTCGGCAGCAACATCATGGTCCACGGCTACGCGGCGCGCAGCGGCAGGCGGGGCGTCGACGAGGGCAACTGGGCCTATACCGCCGGGGCGTTGCAGTTTACCGACAAGTACATCTGGGAGGTGCGTTACGACGATGTCGGCGCCAATTACGATCCCGGGGTGGGCTTCGTCGTCAGGCCCGACCAGCGCACTCTAACCCTTTACGGCGAGTACATGCCCCGCCCCGAGTGGCCCGGCGTCAAGCAGCTCTCGCTGGGTCACATATACCGCCGCATCGAGAACCACGACGGGATCCTCGAGACCCAGACCTTCAACCCGACATTCTGGCTGATGTTCAACAGCGACGACAGGATCACGGCCTTCTACGAGGACACCTACGATTTCGTGCCCTGGTCGTTCTACATGGCACCGGGGGTGATCGTGCCCAGCGGCGAGTACAAGAACCGCACCTTCTACGCGGAGTTGTCCACGACGAGATCGCGGCGGCTGGCCGTCTCGGCCTTCGCCTACGGGGGCAGCTATTACGGCGGCGACATCGCCTCGGGCTACGTGATTCTGTGGCTCAAGCCGGTGCCCTGGCTGCAGATCAGGGCCGATGACCAGCACGACCGCATCGAGCTCCCCTCGGGCAGCTTCGACAGCAACATCTCGCGCCTGTTTGTCTCCTACTTCATCGGGCCGGCGCTCTCCACCCGCGTCGCAGTGCAGTACTCATCGCTCTTCGAGGACTTCATCCTCAACTTCCGACTCCGCTGGATCTACAAGCCCGGCTCGGAGGCCTGGCTGGTCTATAACGAAGGCCGGCGTTTCGACCTGCCGGGAGACTCGCTGCGCGACCGCGCGCTGATCCTCAAGATCGTGCACAACTTCAATTTCTAGCGTCGCGGGTACTGCCCCAGCCCGCAAAAACCGAGCGACACCGCTCTCCGCTCTCCGGCCTTGCCGCCGGGCCCCGCAGCCGCTTGATTCCGCCCCGGATCTTGCCGCATCCAGTGCAGGCTAAACTCAGCTAAACATTTCTTTATTAATAACTTAGAAATCCAAAAATATAGATTGACGCTCCTCTGCGGCGGCGACTAAAATTCGGTACAAAAACAATATATGGAGGCATAATATGCATAACAAGGTGCCCTTGATCCGCCTGGCGGTGGCGTCTGCCGCGACGCTGCTCTTCGCCGTGACCGCGGTTGCCACGGCAAACGAGGAGGTCAAGTATCAGGTCGTCTTCTCTCCGGAGCCGGATCACGGGTCGAGCCACAGGGGAGCGGCAGCGCCCAATGGGGGTTCCTCGGATTTCAAGCAGTACAGGCGCCACGTGGCGGGTGACATATCCGATATACTTGCCGCCGATTTCAACGGCGACGGCTACATGGATATCGCCGTGATCGACCCGGAGACAAAGGCATTCCGGGTCCTGCTCGGCGACCGCAAGATGACCTTCAAGAAGGAGTACGAGAAGAAGCTCAAGGAGATCGGCAAGCTGCTTGTCGGCGCCGCGGATTTCAACGGCGACGGCAAGCTCGACCTTGCGGTCGAAAATTCCAAGGCCAAGAAGTACTTCACGATCTTCCCAGGGGACGGCAAGGGCGGTTTCGGCAAGGGCAAGTCGGTACGCGCCAAAGGGGAACCCGACACCTGGTTTCGTGACGTCGGCACATGCGACGTCGACAACGACGGCAAGCCGGACGTTGTCGGCTTCATCATGCGCTACGGAAGCAACGGGACAATCGTCGCGCTGCGCAATCGGGGCAACTTCAAGTTCGACCAGATAAAGAAAACGGACGAAAAAGGGTTGGAAGGGATAGTCGCCTGCGACTTCAACGGCGACTTCTGCGCCGATTTCTTCGCCTCGGAAATCCTGGACGACAAGATTTACTTCTACAAGAACAACGGCAGCGGTGGCTTCAGCCAGGGGGCAGTCACCAACTGGTCGGACATGGGCAGCAAGATTTACGCGGCCGATCTCAATGGCGACGGCAAACCGGATCTGCTCGGCTCGGGCAACTACTCCGGCAAGATGTGGTGCGGCTTCAACAAGAGCGACGGCAAGCTTCAGAAACTCTCCAGAATCGGCGGTTCGTCCACCTTCGACTACGGCATTGCGGTCTACGACTTCAACAGGGACGGCAAGCCCGACATCGCCGCCGCCGAGACATCGGGCCTCAGCTATTACACCGGCAAGACGGCCGGCAAATTCACACAGCAGCCCGACCTCGGGCCCGGAATGAATTTCTACACCAGCGGCCGGGGGAGTTTTGTCTGCATGGGTGATTTCAACCGCGACAAGAAGATGGACATCGCCGGAGCGCAGCATTTCCACAGCTCCTCAGCCAAGGCGGCCGACTCCAACGTGGCGTTCTTCGTCGCCGGGCAGAAGCCCGCGACCCTGCAGATCTCGAACCTGCAGTTCTCCAGGCTCAGCTTCTTCCTGATGTACGTCAACGTCACCGGTAGTGTCGATTACTCCGGCAAGGACATCGAGTTGGTATACAACAGCAAGGGGGATTTACCCACGGAGAGCGCTTTCATCCAGTTCAGGGTCCGGGTCGATCTTCCCTGGCCAATGGGTGACGCCTATGTCTACGCCAAGGTGGCGGGGGATTTCCTTCACAAGCCCGGGCAGCAGTCCGGGACGCTCAGTTTCAGCTTCACGCTCCCGACATCCGTCCTGATCATAGGCACTCTCACACCGAAGGTGTACGTCTCGGACTTCTATCTTTGGGACAACAACCTCGTCCGTAGCAACGAATTGGATTAACTCCTGATGAGCAATGGGGCGGCGCTCTCTCCGCCGCCCCGGCTCACTTGAGCGTCAGCGCACCCGACTCGACCGCCGCGTCGAGCACGGCGACCACGTCCTCCAGTTTGACGGTGCCGTAGTACCACTCGCCGGCCGCCATCGCCTCGGCTCGCACGGCGCGGTAGATGTCGTAATAGCTGCGCCGGCCGTCGACGAAGTAGTAGGTCTCGGCACGCATCAGGCTGTGCAGGCCGCCGTCGCGACGGCCGAAGTAGTCGCCGCGCCGCTTTTGGAAATAGGTCGCCAGATCGTCGATGTTGGCGGGGACTTTTTTCGCCGCCGCGGCTTCCGCTTCAGTCAATGCGATCTCGCCGGGCTTTGAGCCGTGCAGCCGCTCGAAAGCCGAGGCGAGCATCGACTTCATGCCCGCTTCCCTGCCCCGCATGCGCTCGAGGCAGTCGTCGACGATGCCGTTGCCCGCCTCGTTGCCGTCGGCGAACACGCGGATCGATTCCAGTGCCCGCAGCTCGCGCGCCACACCCGTCTCGACCATCATCACGGCGTCCTTCCAGCCGCCGGGGCCCACGCTGAGCAGGCGGTTGGCGACGGCGAGGTCGTTGGCGAGCCTGCGGCAGCCGTGGGCGAAGGTCTCCGAGGCCAGCAGGAAGACATCGCCGGGCTCGGCGTAGGCCATGTAGAAAGCCATCGAGGAGACGACGAAGTTGTTGCGCGCCAGCTGTGTCTGGTCGATGTTGAACAGGTCGTCGCCGGAGGAGTGGATGAAGTCGTCGTCCCAGTTGACCAGGCCGACGGCGGGCACGCCGATGATCCCCTCGACGAAGCACATGTGATCGGAGGAATCGAAGTATGGCACGAGCGCGGCGTTGTAGCCCTCGCGTGTGCCGCGGGCCGAATAGATGCGGCGCTTGAAGCCGGTGGTCTCATCGCGCTGCGCGGGCAGGTACATGTTGTTGGTCTGGATGGTGAAGGTGCCGACGCCGAACAGCAGCGTGTCGAGGAACGAGGTGCGCGAGTAGGGGGCGTAGATCAGGTGCTGCACGCGGCTGCCCAGCGACTGCCTGGCGCCGACCATGTCCTGGTTGATGTTGGCCAGCATCTGCCCGGGCGATTCCGGGTGGTCGGTGAAGTACTGGTACTCGGAGGAGATCTCGTCGGCCCACCAGAAGCGGATGTCGCGCAGCGGGCGCTCGACCTTGCCCTCGGCGATCAGCTTGTTCATCACGCGGGCAAACTCCAGCATGTTGGCGCAACCGCTGGCGTCGTCGTTGGCCGAGGTCTGCTCCTCCTGGATGTGCGAGGTCAGCACGATCTGCTGGTCGTGATACTTCGAGCCGCGGATCCAACCCTCGATCATGCAGGTTTCGGCATTCTCGGAGCCGGTCTCGGTGTCGACGATCGCCCGCAGCACCACTCGGCCGCCGGGAGTCCGCTTGCCGGTGCCGAAGAGGTCCTGCTCGCCCTCGGTCGCCAGCAGACGGCGCAGCGTGTCGCCCTTGCGCGCCGGCAGTGAGAAGGCGAAGGTGCCGGGTCGGTCCCCCAGCGAGCGACGCACCCGCGACCAGGGGATCTGGTCGGGGTAGTCGAACGGCGCCCTCTCAGACCAGGGATAGAGCACGAGCCCGACGGCGCCCTGCTTCAGGGTGTCGTTGACGGCGGGCGAATAGGGGGAGGCATTGGTGAGCACGATCTTGCCCTTGAGGTCGAGGCCTTCGGGGCCGGCTTGCGAACCCTCGGGGATGAAGACCAACTCGGCGGTGACGTCGGCGTCGGCGCTGGAATCGGCGAGGTAGAGCGTGCAGTCGCCGATGTCGGCCAGCTTGTATTCCACCGGCTCGACCATCCACAGCTCGCCGCGGATCGCCTTGTAGGCCGGCCGCTCCAGCGGCTGCATGATCATCCGCACGTCCTCCAGCCCGGCATCCCTTGCGGCCTGCAGGATGTACTCGGCGGCCTTGAAGTAGCCCTCGGAGCCGGAGTTGCGGTGCCAGTGCGTCAGCCAGCGGATGTGCTCGTAGGCGCGGTCGCCGGAGATCTCGTTGATCAGCAAGCGGATCTCATCGTCGGAAAGGAACGGCGTCGACTGCGCGCGAGAAGTCACGGCGGCAGCCGACAAGACCGCCGCGACAAGACAGGCCACAAGACAAACTCCCCTCTTCACCATTATCTAATCCTCCTGAAAAAACTGTAGAAATCACCAAATATTTTCAGAGCAGGGTCCGCGAATCAGCGGATCAATGCAGCCCGCTCGAGACAAAGCGGCGCGGCAGCAGCGGATTCATCTGCATCAGCAGCTTGTAGACGGAGACGCCCGCGATCGCGGCCACCTCCTCCCCGCTGATCTCTTCACCGCCCTGGCGGCCGAACACCACCGCCTCGTCGCCGATCTTAACATCTTCCGCGTCACCTAGGTTCGCCGAAGCGTGATTTGAGGTGACGGCGGCGATCATCGGCCTGCGGCGCCCGCCGATCAGCACATCGCCGCGACCGGCCGACTCCTGCGGGCAGCCGTCGGAATAGCCGACGGCGAGCGTCGCCACGTTTGTCTCCCTCTCGGCGACGAAGGCCTTGTGGTAGGAGACGCCGTCGCCGGGGCGCAGGCGCTTGACGTAGAGCACCGGCGCCTTGAGCTGCATCGCGGGGCGCAGCTCGATCTTGCGCTCCCCGCGCGCTTCCTCCGACGGATAGTGGCCGTAGAGGGTGATGCCGGGGCGAACCATGTCGAGGTGGGCTTCGGGAAAGGCGAGGATGCCAGCGCTGCTGGCTGCGTGGCGCAACCCGAGATCGATTCCTTCGGCGCGCGCCGTCTCGCAGACTTCCAGAAAGCGCCGCAACTGCTCGCGGTCGAACTCCTCGTCCTCGGTCAGCGAAGTGAAGACGCCCTCGACGGCGATGCCTCCTTCCGCGGCGATTTCGCGGATCAGCGGCAGGGCGCGGTGATGGGGCACGCCGACGCGCCCGAGGCCAGTGTCGATCTTGATCTGGACCTCCGCCTTGCGGCCGAGCTTGCGCGCCGCTGCGGCGAGATCGGAAAACTGCCCGGTGTAGACCGACTGGCTCACGCCTGCGCGGACCAGTTCCACCGCCTCGGCGGCGGAGAAGGGGCCGAGGTTGAGGATGGGGCAGCGCACGCCCGCCTGCCGCAGAGCCAATGCTTCCGCCACACTCACCACCGCCAGCGCGTCAATCCCTTGCGCCTCGAGGAAGCGCCCCACGCCGGTGAGACCGTGGCCGTAAGCGTTGCACTTGATCACGCCCATGATCGGCCGCCCGCCGACGGCCTCCTTGAGCTGCGCCAGATTCCAGGCCACGGCGTCGAGATCGATCTCCAGCCAAGGACCCGAGCTGTCCTTCGGCTCGATGCGCTCTTGCTCCGCCGGTGCTCCGCTCCGGGCCGCCACTGCGGCTCCCGCAGCCGCCAACGCCAGGAATCTCCTCCTGTCAATCCCGGGCATTTCCCTCTTACTCCCTATTTCGGCTTTTTCAGCGCGATGACAGCCTTCATCGCCATCTTGCGCAACGGCCCCCAACGGCTGCCGCTCCGCTCGACGAACCAGTCGACAACGTTCTTGGGCGGTGTCTCTATCTCTTCCTCCGGCCGGCGGACAAGCGAGATGGCCCCGCCGGTGCAGGTCGGCACGCAGACACCGCAGCCAAGGCACTTGTCCGACAGCACCATGTAGCTGCCGTCCTCCGCGACGATGGCCCCCATCGGGCAACGTTCCTCGGCACAGATTCCGCAGTCGACACAATTCTCAGAGTCTATCGAGGCGACGAAATTGCTGGAGGTAATCACGTAAGGGGCTTCAAACTCCTTCAGCCCTCGCAGGAATCCGCAACAGCACGAACAGCAGTTGCAGACGAAGCCATGGCCCTCCTGCACGTTGTAGGACGCGTGGACAAGGCCCTCCGCCTCGGTCATCGCCAGCACTTCCTCGGCTTCCTCACGGCTGATTATTCTGCCCGCGTGATGAAAGTAATCAAAGGCGTTCTCCTCCCGCGAGAATGCCAAGCAGGTCTCCTCCGGATGGCTGCAAGGCTCCCCCAGCAGCGCCTTCTTGCGGCGGCAGATGCAGGGCAGCAAGAGAAAGGACTTCGCCTTGTCAATCATCCCCTGCATATCCTCGTAACTGAGAATGCTGGCTTCGGCTTTGATCGA
>Ga0307378_10013628_pt1 | contig 10277 bp, 7 predicted proteins | sample UN1MG_FD_202238 | JGI IMG/M metagenome (GOLD analysis project Ga0307378, IMG submission 202238) | Soil microbial communities from Risofladan, Vaasa, Finland - UN-1 | ecosystem: Environmental > Terrestrial > Soil > Coastal area > Acid sulfate soil | place: Finland: Risofladan, Vaasa | collected...
CAATTGACACGGTGATCGCCGCCAAAGAGGCGCAGTTCAAAAAGAAACTTGAAGCAATGGAGAAGAGGAAAGCCGTATCGGCGGATAAGCCAAAGAGGAAAGCCGCATCGGCGGATAAGCCAAAGAAGAAAGCCGCATCGGCGGATAAGCCAAATAAGAAACGCCCGGAAGGGGAAAAACCCAAGAAGAAAAAGGCGGAAACTGAAGGCTAAGCCTATTTCAAGGCATAGCGACAGTTTAACCACTGTATCCAACCTCGCCTGACTGATGTTTGTCCATAGTCAGGCGAGGTTTTCTATTTACGGTACTATGGCCCGGGAGGGACGGGCAAAAATGGCTTGCAATGCGTGCGGCGGTGGCCTATACTATCAACTGAAAATTCGGTACATCGTAAACGGGTATAATCAGCGAGAATCGGCTTTTACGGCTGTGTGCGTTGCCCGGCCAAGCTAAAAATCGCGCCCCAGGGGCCTGAACGGCTATCTATTTAAAGGAGAAAGCTATGCAAACAAGAACAGTTACAGGGGTTAGATGTCTTTTGTGTATGGTATTAAGTGTTGTATTTTTGGGTACGCCGGCGCATGCAGCGGGAAAGGATGAAAAAGGCGGCGGTTACTACTCTGAAGCCCAAATGTTTGATTCCCGACCTCCTGTTGATGGAGAGATGCACTTCGGTCATATTGGCGTGACTGGTTTACAGGTACGTATTTATAAAGGTGTTACCATTAAGGTGGAAAAAACAGAACCCAACACCCCGGCACACAATAAATTTAAGGTCGGAGAGATTATCACTGGGATAAATGGTATTTCATTAAAAGGCAGGAATGCCTTTGTAACATTGGGCAATGCGCTCACAAAAGCTGAAGCAACAGATGGCAAGATGATCTTTGATGTACAGTCTGAGGATGGTGCAGCGTCAAAGAAGGTGGAGGTGGTTATCCCTGTTTTGGGCAGCTACAGCAAGACCTGGCCCCTCAACTGTGAGAAATCAAAGAAGATAATCAAACAGGCGGCCGAATTTTATGCTAATAAGGAAAAGTTTAATCAAGAAGGTATAGGCGGAGCAATGGCCTGTCTGTTTCTGCTCTCAACTGGCGATGATAAGTATCTGCCTCGTGTTAAAGAGTACTTTGCCCAATTCGTAAGGAATCCAAACGGCATCGGAGATCACACCTGGAACAATGGCTATAATGGTATAGCCTGCGCAGAGTACTATTTGCGGACAGGCGACTCATCAGTCATGCCGGTTTTGCAATATTTTTGTGATAATGCTAAAGAACGGCAAATGTTTGGTTGCAGCTGGACTCACTGGGGTAGGGGTATTAGCCCTGGTTATGTGGCCGGCGGTCTGATGAATCCAGCCGCTGCCCAGGTATTAACATCTCTATTGATGGCCAAAGAGTGTGGTGCTGTGGTTGATGAGTCCACCCTGCTTGGATCTTTACGCTTTTTTTATCGCTTTGCCGGCCATGGTACAGTGCCCTATGGTGATCATCGCGGTGAAGGCGGACTGGGTTCGAATGGCAAAGATGGTATGATTGCTGCTACCATGCAGATCGCCTCCGGCGCACAGGGAGATGTTTCGATTTATACGAAGGCAAAAAGATACCTGAGTATGTCAATGATCACGAGTTATCCTGTAATGGTTCGCGGACATGGTGACGATGGACGTGGTGACGCTATGTGGCGTGGTGTCAGTTCATCATATCTCAGGGAAGAGAAACCTGCTATGTATCGTGAGGCAATGGACCGTCTCACCTGGTGGCATGATCTCAGTCGTCGTCCAGGTGGTGGTATTGGCGTTGCCACCTGTCAGAGTTTTGATGATGTTGGTTCGGGTGCAGGTGTGGCTTTGGCTTATACCGCCCCCTTAAAAACACTGCGTATCACCGGGGCGCCACGTTCGAAGTACGCAAAAGACTTTAAACTTCCTGAACATCTATGGGGCAGGGCGGCAGACCTGGCGTTTCTTAACATCGAGAACAGCCCGGAATATAGAAAATATGGTAAGCCAGAACCAACTCACATCCCTTTTTACAAATTTGGCGGTGCTTACCACAGACCATCCGGTGACTTGAAGGATGTTTCCAAAGATGAAATGCTTAAAAATGTATTTCATAAACGCTATATGATTCGTGTACAAGCTGCCAAGGCGTTGCGTACCGTCGGTGCGTTGGATGAATTGGAAAAGCTTATGACAAACAGGGATCCGCGCGTACGCCGTGCAGCCCTTGATGCTATAATAGATTACAACTATTGGTTTAGTATGGGTAGAGATGCGATTAAAACCGAAGCATATACCGAAAAGATGCTTACTGCTATCCAGAAGATGTTATCCGATCCCGAAGAGGCCCTGTATGTGGTTGATGGCGCCTTGTTTGCCATGCACAATGCACCAGCCAAGGCCATTAGTGAAAACATAAAACTGATAATGCCCTGGACAACACACGAAGATTGGTGGTTCCGGGAATCCTCCTTTATGGCTCTTTCAGGACTTGAGAAAGATGATGCCGAGTATCTTAAAATATTACCGACGCTGGTGACTATGATGATAAACGAGTATCACACTATGCCACGGGAAAGAATGACAAATCGTCTGAAAAGCGTTCTTCGGAAAAAGAAACAGGAAAGCGAGATTGGTAAACTGATTTTGGCCGGAATGCTAAAGGCCGCTAAAGAGAGTAAAATCATACCAGGCATACGTTCTGCTGAGGGGGCATACAATGCCACCATGGCTGCAAATGTATGTCTGGTAGAAGCGCCGGAGACATCTGTACAAATTGCGAAGATAATGCAGTCTCGCTTTGATGTATTGGGCACAGAGCAAATAATCCAACTGGCAGCAACCCCAAACTCAAATCGTGAAGGCAGACCCTATGGTCTCTACACAACCTTGGAAAAGTTGAGCCCGGATCGACGCACAGAGCTGACAGATATTCTCTTCAGCGGCTACCGGGGTGAATTAATCAAACGCATGAAGGCAGCGGGAACAGAAGACCAGGTTCTGATCGATACCATCATTGATCTTGCAAAGCTCAAAAAACCGGTTGCGGGCTGGAATGCCATAGGCAGGCCAAAGCCGGCGGATCGTGAATGGCGCTTTATCTCGTTTGATCCGCAGGAAGAAGATAAGATGCACCCGCGTGAAAAAAAACGTTTTCGTGATGTCACCCTTCCCGAAGGGCTGGAAAACTGGTATATGCCCGATTTTGACGATAGTAAATGGAAAAGCGGTAAAGCCCCGATAGGTAAAGGTCTATTTAAACAGGGTAATGCAACTTTCGAGAACAACTCTCAGTGGGGCGACGGTGAATTCATATTGATGAGAACCACCTTTGAGCTTGATGCCCTTGATTACGACTCATATCGTATAAGCGTTTTAGCCAGCCAGGGCTTTCATATCTACTTAAATGGCCACAAAATACACACCTATATATGGTGGAAGGATATGCCGCATTATCGGTTGATTATGCTCGGGTCCAGAGAAATTAATTATTTAAAAAAAGGTACCAATGTCCTGGCCATATATAGCAATACTGAGTATCCAAAAGGCGTGGCTCTTGGGCAAGTAGATCTCTATCTGGAAGGTCTCAAAAATAAGGATCTCGAGTAGGTAAAGAGCAATCTATTTATATACGGCTAAGACAGTCTTAGTGAAATCGGGTGACAGCTTACTTATTTCTCCTTCTCATTGGGTAATTAAAGTTGCGGCAAGAAAAGGTATCAGGATTATCTTTTTGCGTTTATTTCCACAGGAATCACGATTTCCCAGATTGAGCTTGCATGCTTTAAATCCAAAGGGTAAAATAGGCAACCAAATTTGCACCTTGTTAGATGTTGTCATTTGATCGCTGTACGAATAAATGTATCCGACGAGCTCAGGAAGGAGAGGCCTTGATTGGTTTTGCACTTATGATTAGGAAGTATGAATCATACTCCAACGCCGCACAAGGCTGTTTTCGGGGCCAAAACGGGCCGGATACGTTTGGAATAAGGGTCGATTTTATAATTCACTAAAAGTTAAGGAGCCAAGATTATGTCAAACATTACACGCCGTCAGTTTATCAAACGCGCCGCTGCCGCTGGAGCAGCATGCTCTTTTGGTTTCCCGAGCCTCATCCGGGCCCAGGGACTCAACGAAAAACTCCAGGTGGGATTTATCGCCGTAGGCGGACGGGCCGGGGCCCATACGGGCGCAGCCCATGGGGAAGGCTGTCAGTGCGTCGCCTTCGCCGAAGTGGATAAAAAACTATGGGGCGGCGTCCTCGGAAAGAAAGGCTGGGAGCAGGCGGCCGGATATACCGATTGGCGGAAAGTATTCGAAAAGCATGGCAAGGAACTCGATGTGGTTTTCGTGGCGACTCCGGACCACAGCCATTTTGCTCCGTCGATGACCGCCGTTTCTATGGGCATTCACTGCTATACCGAAAAGCCGCTTACCTGGTCAGTTCGCGAGGCACAGTTGCTGGCGGCGGCCTACGCCAAGAATCCCAAAGTTGTTACCCAGATGGGCAACCAGGGCCATGGCAAAGACGGATGGCGGCGTGCTTACGAATTGGTCAAGGCCGGCGCGGTCGGCCAGATCAAGGAGTTTCACACATGGACGAATCGTCCGATCTGGCCCCAGGGCGGCGACCGACCGACGTATACAAGTCCGGTTCCCGAAAGCCTCGACTGGAACGCATGGATAGGCCCGGCTCCGATGCGGCCTTTCGCCGGCCCCAAGGAAGGTGACAGAGGTGGGCGCGGTCCGTACCATCCCTTCAACTGGCGGGGCGTTGTCGATTTCGGCTCCGGTGCGTTGGGCGATATGGCCTGTCATACGACCGACGGAATCTACGCGATCATGACACCAGGCTACGCGGCCACCGCCGAGCCGATGGTCATGACCGGACCGGTTAAGGATCAGTTCCCGGCCGGGATGGTGGTCAAGAGCACCTACCGTGCAAAAGGCGGCCAGCCCGGGTTCACCACCTATTGGTACGAAGGCAAGAAAAAAGATGGAACGCCCTTCATGCCGGAGAATCCCGAGGAACTCGAGGTCGACGGACGCAAGCTGCCGAGAACGGGAAATCTGGTCGTCGGCACCAAGGGAAAAATGCTGGTGAATGGTGATTACTGGGATACTCCGCTGCTGATCCCGGAATCGAAGCGCAAGGCTTTCGGTCGGGCCGAACAACTGCTCGAACGCTCTCCCGGACATCACAAGGAATTCTTCATGGCCTGCAGGGGCGAGAAGCCGCGCGAGTTCAGCCAGTCCAACTTCAGCTACTCCGGTCCCATGGCCGCAAATATCCAGCTCGGCAACCTCTGCGCCCGCGCGGGCAAGAAACTCGAGCTGAACGAAGCCGGCAAGATCATCAGCGACCCGAAGATCAACGACCTGGCCTGGCGCGAGCCCCGCAACGGTTGGGGACCGCTGGAGATGAAAGTCTAAGTGAAGCGCGAAACATGGTTCGTACTGCGTTCTGCGTTGTGCGTGCTGCGAAGAACCGCGGATTTGCCCTGTGAGATGGCAGCTTTGCCCCCTAAGGGACAAGCTATCTCACGGGGTGAACATCAATAAACTCCGAGAAATCGTAAATCACAAAGGCTTCTGTCCTGTCATTCGGGCAGATTCGGCAGGCTGTTTCGGTCGTAGCGGCGGGCTTCGGCGGTCATTAGTTTTGTCAGCTCTTTTTTGACTTCTTCCGGCAGGCCCGGCGGCTGATAATTTTCCAGCAGCTTTTCCACTTCACGATGGGCCCGCTGTCCGAGTGTCAGGGAGCCTTTTTCTTCCCATCTTGACCTGCGTGCACGGTTGATGACCGGGCCGGGGAAAATGTGTTCCGTCTTGAGGTGGCGCCTGGTATGCTCGGAGATGAGCAGGTGTTTTTCTTTGAGCAGTTCCCGGAATAATCCCATCGCGGGGAAGTCCTCTTTCGGTTCGATCCCGGCGATTAATCGCTGCGTCATTTCGCAGATTTCGTTGTCCAGCACGAGTTTCTCAAGAGACAGGCAGCTCTCGAAGTCGAGCAGGCCGGGTCCGGAGATGTTGTTTATGCCGGACAGAGCAGCCAGTACGGCACCGATTCCGGTCTCCAGGCCCGCCTGGGCGTCCAGCTCTTTGGCGTCGCTCAGTGAGATGTATGCCTGGGTTGGCAGGTTGAGGTGTTTTCCGATTTCATTGTAAGCGCAATCAATCATCATAGTTTCGATAGCGCCCATGGGGGTGGTTTCGTGCCGGATGTCGAATATGGCCGGCGAGCCGCCGTAGAGGATGGGCGTGCCGGGACTGGCCGTCTGGCTGATGACAACGCCGCTGAGAGTTTCGGCCGTATGCTGGATAAGTGTCCCGGTCAGTGTCACGGGCGCCACGAATCCGGACAAGGGCATGGCGACAAACTCCACCGGAATAAAATAATTTGCGCAATCCAGCAGGTTTTGCGACGTGACCTCGCACCATTTAAGAGGCGATGTGGGACAGCAGGAAAAAATGGTAAGCGGTTTTTCTTTTAGAGCTTCTGATGTGCCTCGAACGGCGAGCTGAAAGTCTTTCATCACCTCGAAGGATTCGATTGTAAAAGCGCCGGTAACAACTGGCTTGCTGCCGTACAGCAGGCTGAGATACAAGCGATAGCTGTCGGAAATTCCTTCAGGCACATCGGTGGATATCAACGCGGTACTCGTCGAGGCGATATTTTCGAGCTGCTCGGTCACTTTTACGAAGTTTACATAATCAGCGGTGACGGCCTTGCGCATTTTCCCTGACTGAAAATCAAGAATATTCAGAGCGGTCGAGCCGGGAGTGAAATAGACATTGTCGCCGGAGAAATCGTGCGTCTGTTTTCCGGCGACATCGTAAAGACCGAACGATGCCGGAGCAGCTTTCAGAGATTTTTCAATAATCCCATTGGTAAGCACGGCATGACTTTTTTCCATATCAACCGTGCAGCCGGAGCCTGAAAGCATGTCCAGCACCGTTTTATTGTGGATTTCGACCCCGAGCGTGCAAAGTATGTCGGTTGCCTCGGAAATAATCTGCCGGATAAGCTGGTCGCTCAAAAACTTGATTGTCGGTCTCATATCAATATTCTTTCCATAGTTCATCGTTACTATATCTGACAATTCTCATATACTTGTCTTTAGCAACATTAGATCTGATGTTACACTTACATACAAAATCTGCGCAAAAACTACAACTATCTTTAATCTTTATTCAAGAATTTCAGAGGATTACTAAGATCCAGATAACCATTCACGGAAATTTTCATCAAAACTCAAAATATTGAAATAGGCAACTTGCGATTTTGCTTATGCCATGTTAATAATAGCGTATGCAAGACACCTGCATCCGGGTGCGGACTCCGTTGTCGCTTCAAGACGCCAGAAACATCGTGGCCGATTTCGTGGATCATTACAATACCGGCCTTCTCGGAGTTCGTCTTCCTTCCGACCTTGCCTTTCGAGATAACCGCTTCTATTCCACCAGCTTTTGTCGATACTCTTTTTGCGCCTGTGGAAAGTTTGCAACCGCTTCGTTATAACGCTGTAAAATAGATGCGCATACTGTAACATTCGCTATATTTGCCATCCGGGGCGTGGTTCCGTCCCCTGGGCGAGCTGGTTTGCCTGCTCATCATTCGTAACCTTCATAGCCTTAGCATCCCAGTGAATTTCTTTCTCTTTGGACCGTAGGGCTACATCACCCAGCAGCACCATCTCCGCTAGGGATCCGCCATAGCCAAAGTTAGAGAGCGTTTTGCCCTGTCCTTTACATGCCATCAACCAGCTTCTCATGTGCCCGTTCACCCTATGCGATTTCTCGGGTGCAAGGCCTATTTCTTTCATCTTTCCATCCGGAAAGATCCGCCCTTCACCACCCCAACCACCGTGCATGATGGTAGCCTTCTCCCCGATTATGGCAGCGCCATTGCCAAACCTGAATATTTTGTTCAGTGACGCACCAGCAGCTAACGTACTTTTCATAAAGTTTCTTCGACTAAACTTGCTCATAATATTTATCCTAAGATTTCTGACAAAACTGTTTTATTTATCTTCCACTCGCTGTTTTCGTAAACACAGATGACAGCTTTAGTGTCCAAAAGATTTCTTGTCAACCCAATTACAGATCCTTTATGCGGATTTCTTTGAACTCAACGACCATTGGAGGGCCAAAATGGATCTGGAGGCCGATAAGGCCTTCCATGGTGCGCTCCTTTTCGTCGTTGTCAATCACCTCAACCGTGGGATATCCATTAAGTTCGTGCGTTATGTGATTGCCGCGACAGGTAATCGTGTATTCATTCCAGTCCTGCTCTTTATAATAGCCGGCCTTAATAAGCTCTGCCTGGTATCCCGCGACGCGGTATTTGTTTATATCGGGGTCTTACACAAAACTCCTGTATTGGATGCCGGAGTTGCCGTTTTCGATTCGAAACTTGATCTTCAGCACGAAATCCTTGAACAGCCCCTTATTTTCGCCGCCGCGGTAGATGATTCTTCAGGTCTTATTCCTCCCATGTTCGACTGGCCGGAAAGAATAAACAAGTGCTTCCCATCGACACCTTCTCGCTAAACATCAAAACCTGCAGGAGCTGGCGCCAAAGGTGCCGTTGTTATAGTCGGCACATCGGTTTTGAATAACAAAGGTACTAATTGTGACAGATATATACGCCAGTTGATCCAGGTGTGGCCACCGGGATTCTCATAGTAAATATAATTGAATCCCTGTTTTTTCAATATTTCCGCAAGGGGGCGAGCGCGGGTAACAAAGCGATCGCTTTCTCCGCAGCCTACCCAGAATAATTTGGGATTTTCAGCTCTGAGTTTTGTAAACTGCTCTTCGGCGTTACTTCCCATACTCATTACTCCGATATAGTCAAACATAGCCGGGTAGCTGGTTGAGACCGAAATCGTATGACCACCGCCCATAGACAGGCCGGCTACTGCGCGATTCTGCTTTTCTGTCAGTACACGGTAGCTCTTTTCAATAAACGGAATGACATCCTTAACTATACTCTCTGGGAATGCGCCACCGGATGACCTACCACCACCTCGAGCAGCACCGCGAGCAGCAGTTGCACCACGGGTAGCACCGGCAGCAGCGCCCATTTCTCCGCGAGCTTGACTTGCCCCGGCAGGTACACTATCGGGAGCAGCAGTCTGATTCGCATTGCCGTTAGTCATCACAACAATCATCTGTTTAGCCTTACCGGCAGCTATAAGATTATCGAGAATTTGCGGTGTGCGACCCAAACTTGTCCAGGCATCCTCATCGCCGCCGCCGCCATGAAGCAGATAAAGAACAGGATATTTTTCGGTGCCACCCTCATATCCGGGAGGAGTATAAACATACATCCTGCGCTTTAGATTCAACGTTGGTGAATCATACCAGACCTTCGCTATCGTTCCGTGCGGCACATCCTTGATAGAATACAAATCACCCTTCTCGCCGGGTATGATTAAAACACTGGTAATTCTCCTGCCGTCTCGTTTGAGCTGGTTATTTGCAGGGTCCCATACCTGCGCGCCATCTATATTGAATGTGTATCCATATAACTCCGATTTAAGAGGGCCAACTGTTATACTCCAGAGACCGTTAGGATTTTTGGTCATCGCTGTACCGCCGCCTGCGCCGCCCCAGTCGCCGTTAACACTTACTGATGTTGCCTGCGGAGCAGAAATACGGAATGTTACTCTGTTGTCGCTGAGGATTTCCGGAGATCTGATAGCAGCAGCACCACCACGACCCCTCATACCCCTTCCGCCAACGCCTGCCGCTGCTCCACGACCGGCTGCGCCTGCTGCTCCACCCTGACCTGCCTGTCCGCCTGCCGCCGGTGCATTCTGTGCAATTGCTGTAATCACCAGACAAAGAGAAGCGATGATACAAACCAACAATATTCTTCTTAGCTTTAACATAACAAAACCTCCCTAAATGGAATGATATTGTAGCTGGGATTTCCCATATAACCTTGTATACTCTTGCTCAGCTACACCGATGAGCCTTATTTTTAAGGTTCAACTGCAAAAAAGTTGGTTGGCTGATAAGAAATAAACCCTGCAACTCTTTTGGATTTAACGCTTTAAGGCAACGGCATGAATGGGTATAATACCACCGCCATCGGGGCCGATAGGGCTTGCCCCTTCGACATGCTCAGGGCGGGCTCTGAGCGCAGCCGAACGGGGCAACGCTGGGAAGCGACCCGAGCGCCCTGATGGTGGCATACAGCATAGGGCGGTATCTTCAACGGTGCCGCCCACTTATGTTATTATGCTGGTGCCCATAAAGCGAT
>Ga0307378_10013631_pt1 | contig 10277 bp, 12 predicted proteins | sample UN1MG_FD_202238 | JGI IMG/M metagenome (GOLD analysis project Ga0307378, IMG submission 202238) | Soil microbial communities from Risofladan, Vaasa, Finland - UN-1 | ecosystem: Environmental > Terrestrial > Soil > Coastal area > Acid sulfate soil | place: Finland: Risofladan, Vaasa | collected...
TCCCAATATGGGTCTTCACCTTTTGCCACCATTTCAAGATACTCATATGGTGTCACATTTGGAGCTTCCTTGGGTTTGAACACATCTCTCCAAGTTGTTTTATCGTCTAACCACTGTCTTTTAATAATTTCATCTTCATGAAGTTTTGAAGGTGGTTTTGCGATAATTGCTGAGATTGCTCTGTATGTTTTACCATTCGGCATGGATGAATCACACATGGTGATAGATAAATCACTTCCAGTTTCAGGATCGAAAAAGGATGTGCCATATTGTTCCATAAACTGACCCAATACTGGTAATAATCTATCAAGAGTTCCTTGGTTCTTGTAATTCTTTTTGAATCTCCAGAACTTAATGCCATCAGATGTTTTTCCTTTATCTACACCACGAACGATATAGAACTTTTTGGCTTCCCAATTGCTTGCATCTTTAAAGATATCTCTGTTCTTATCAAAGACTTTCTTTTGTTCATCATTCAACTCGTCTCTCTTTTTGCCCCTTATATTAGGGTCATTTGTTTGAGTTTTAAGAATTGCTCTGTGTTTTGCACACAATGGGCAATGTTCTGGAATCATAACAGGCGTACCATCTTGCTCACGAACAACTTCACCAGTAGCATCTTTTTTCTCAACTAATGGATTGTTTTTTGCGGGGCAATAGATTTTCTTTCCATGTGCTTTCTGACCGTGAGGCGCATTTAAGCTCAAGTCATGGAAGAATGCTTCTTGAATTGGTTTGCCTTTAAGGGGAGGAAGAATTCTGAAGGTTTCATTATCCTTGCGAGGTAGGAAATACTTCGCTAAAATTTCTTCTTTTGATTTTTTTGTACTTGCAGTCTTGCTTTCGTTTTTCTTCAAGTCTGCCATTTGCTGTTTTAATTGATCTAAATACTCGTTACTCATAACATTACATTTTTAAAGTTTACACTAATTTTTAATTTTACACTAATTGACCTTTACGTTTTTAAAGTTGACCTTTACATTTTTAAATTTGACTATCCATCCATAAATCATAAATAATCCCTACAAAGATAACTTACTGTTATTAAAATTGCAAGGGTTTTTACTTATGACCTAATATTTTTTCACCTTTTATTTCTTTATATCGTTAGATACAACTGTGAATTTCAAACATTTTTTATTTTCATAAAATGATCCATTCTTTAATCTTAATTGCAAACAATAATCCTGTGGGATTAACCATGCAGTATCAAGATCAAACTCATATCCTTTACTTGTTCTATCAACAGAGGTGAATGGAATTATATCAATCTCATATTTTTCACCGACTGTTGTATATAATCTATATTCAACATCCAACGGTAAGAAATCATCTTGATTTGGATATAATTCTTTAACTGTTAATCGAATTTTTCGGATGTCACCAGCAACAACGTTTTCCTGCTGATTAAGACCCCAAAAATAAAATGAGTAATTACCAAGTTCAAGTTGATTTGATAAGTCAAAGGTATAATATTTCTCATCAGAAATCAAGTAAAATTGATTTTCGTACTCTTTTATTTTTCCATCCACTGTGATATTCCACTTATCAGTAAATAATACTGCGTCTGGATACTCACTTGAGTCTAAACTGAATGTCACTTTATATATTCCCTTTCTCATTTGAGAAATTGAAGAACCACTTAATACATCTACTAAATGACCATCATGATCATATATTTCAACGCTATTCACCGTAACATTCTGTGGATAATTACCAATATTCATATAAAGATAAAGAGAATTCTCCTTATCTAAAAAGAAATAATTTCTATCATCACGAATAGCATCATCAATCACCGTCTCAATGTATGGCTCGTAGAAAGTATTTGTTTCTTTCGCATGAAATCCAACCGCTTGACGGTAAATTGTTTTCAATTCCTCTAAACTATCAGGAAATTTAAGACCAAGACCATATGTGGTTCCAGTATAACCAGTAACGCCACTTATTCCCAATTGACCATTAACATAATCAGTGATGTCAATATTAACATCCTCACTTCCATTTTCAAAACGTTGTGTACCAAATATTTCTGTTACTCCGCTCACATACGATCCACCGCTTACTGTCCAAGGAACATCCGTTTGTCTATAATACCAGTTTGAGGCTTGTAAGTTTATTGGTCCGTTTACTACATCAACATACATAAATCCAGAATGATCAGCATATGCAAAATCATAACCAGAACCCTCATCCCAATCCTCAGTCACATTAAACAAATCTAAATTAAAACTTGTTGCTCTCTCAATATCAAGGGAATATGATCTTTTTCCTATATATTCTTGTGCATTACTAATGGTGTTAGTCACATGAAGTATATGCTTAACGATCTTTTCAGGATTTATAAAGCCTTCAGTGATTCTTTCACGTAATAAATCCAAATCGATGTCAAAAATAAATCGTGTAACCTGAGAATCAACCGTACCATAGGAAATCTCGGTAACGGGGTTTTGAGAGTTGTTCGACAAATTGTTGTCAATCAACGTATTATTCTTTGAAAAATATGATCTAAAAATTGTCATCTTAATTTTCTTATAAATACTCAGAAATAAAAAAAACCCCACGACTCGCAGGGTTTTTAGCTTATCCCTCATGGAGATAAGGGGGCGTTATTTACTAAATTCGACTTCGATTTCGCTATAGCCTTCGAATCCGATTGGTGTAAATGCTGTTTTTGTATAAAAATCTGTTTTTCCACCAGTATGATTTTTTTCTACGAAAACCGTAAAGGGCAATCTTACTATAAGTGGAATATTATTAATTTGTGTTTTGTAATTTGCGACATATGCGATTTGCTCTTCACGTGACTCAACAAGTTGAATATCATCATCGCCTTCAACAAGAGTCATTTCAATCTCACCCAAATCCCAAATTGTGTCTCGAATTGTCTGAGGAATACCATCATTGAATAGACTATTTTGATTTTTAAAATTATCTTTTATTGCCTCTTCAACTGTATCTCGAAAGTCGTCCCATTGATCCTGAGACATTCCTTCTTGCTCATTCAATTGTACACCTGTAACTTTCGAAAAAACCTCATATAGTCTTTTTTTATTGCTCGTCTTTGTTTGCATTTGGTGTATTTGTTTTAAAACCAAGCATTGCGTCTTCTAATTCTTTATCGGCATTACCAATCTCATCAAAATGTCCAGCTAATTCTTCTGGTGTATCTTCAGGCACATCCATTCCACCATCCTTTAAATCTGCTTTAGCATCTTTCTCCATCCCATCTAAACGAGTATAGTAATCTCCAAACTCTTCAAGATGATCCATTGCAATTTCAAGTGCAACTTTTGGGTCATCAGTGTGTTCCATTTCAACTTCCATTCCCTTTAGAATTTGTTGTGGGTCATAGGTCGCAACATCAGCATCATCTGCTTTTCCACCCGGTATCATATCTCCATCATTGTCAGCATCTTCGGGATCGAGAGATGGTTCTTCTACACCAGCTTCGATTTCAACTTCATCTTCTGGTTCCCCAGTTGGAAGTTCTAATGTTGTAGCATCATCCCCTTCTGGTTTCTGAGTCCATTTCATTACACCACCATCATCTTGGAAGAAACCGTTCACATCTTTCCAACCTTCAGGTTTTTTTGTTTCAGGTTCTTCAATCTCAACTTCTTCAACCTCAGAAATTACATTTCCGTATTTTGCTATCGTAGTTTGGAAGAAATTTTGAACATCCTCTGGAGTAATATCTAAACCCTTTACATTTTGTAGGTATTCTGCGATCAAATCCCTTGCTGCTGAAAGTGCTTTTTGTAATACATCTGAAGGTTCAAATTCAATTTTCTTTACTTTTAAAAAATTCTCATATGCCTTTGCAAGTTTAGCATATTCAAGATCGGCAGCTAATGTGTTTTGTTTTGCTTGAAGTAGTTTCTCACCAGCGAGTTCATCATAATTAGTTTCTTCCCCAGTGCGTTCACTTAATGAATCATCATCATCAGAGGGCATTTCTTTTCCAATATCTCGTTGAGCATATTTATGGGCACTTCGATTATCTGGAATTTCAGGTAAACCATAAATTTCAAATTCGTCTTCCTCTTCTTCATATTCTTTCATCACTTTATTCTTCAGAATTTGTGGATTATTTAGATGTGGAAGTTCTTTTTCCTCATCAGGACACCATAACCCATTACTACACATTATTCTTACCATTGTCATTTTAATTGGTAAATTTGGTGTCTCATTCGCTGCCTTTACCATATCAACGATCATTCTTTCTAATTGTTCGGGATTATCCTTTAATTCTTTTCTTAAAACATCTAATGTGGTTTTATCTAAATCTTCTCTTACAAACTTCTTTAATTCAGGAGCATCTACACGTAGTTTTGGATTAACTGGTTTTTCATCTCCATATCCCATACCATCTTGATATTTTTGACGTGCTCCACCGAATGGATCGGAGTCTGGTTTCACTTCAATGTTTTCATCCATATCTACCTCAACGGTATCATCTGGTGTTTCTTTAGGTTGTATATCAATATATTCTTCAATTGCATCAAACAAATCTGTACCATGCTCTTGATTAAATTCCTGAAGTTCATTTTCGTCTAATTCAACCATCTTAATACCTCTCGGATTTTGATAGTAAAATTTTTCTAAATAAACATCATTCACCATTTCTACACCGTCTTGATCACCCTCTTCTCCAGTGATTTTAAAATTAAAGTTGTACATGTTTCTATCTCGGTCATAACCATTAATTCCGACATAGTTATCCAACATCTTTGCCTCGACACTTCCACCTTGTTCAGCTTTTAGTGCGCCAGACTTTAATTTTTCAAATGCAACTGTAAGAATTTGCTTTACAGCAGGTGATACCATGCCTTCATTTATTTTAACTTTGGCGACTGCGCCAAACATTTCGAAGAGTCTTTCTTTGCTACCGCTTGGATTGTGTACTTTCATATCGTTTGTTATTCAAAAATTATTGGGTTATCTCTACCAAATTTCCTCATGATGATTGCTGCCTCTGCATTTGCCTCATTTTCAATCTCACTTCCATCACCATTTGAATTTTGTTGAAGTCTACCTTCTTTATGTTGTTTGTAGTGAACCATCTCATGTGCCAATGTTCTTAAAACATCTGCTAAATTTCGGTTAACTGCAACTACTCTAATCTCACCCGTGTCTGGCGTATATTTACCAAAAGAAGCCATATCAGCAGCTTCTTGACCATCATGAGAAATTACCACATTAGGCTCATCGTTAACTAATTCGAGATATTCATTTACATTACCAACGAATTTATTAATGATGTGCTCTTTTTGTTCTCTCTCAAGAATCGCTTCATCAAGTTTATTCACTCTTACCAGCATTTCAAAGAGTCTTTGCTTTGAACCATATTGATGAAACACTTTCATTTTTTATACAATGCTATTAAAACTATCGTCAATATCTAAATCAGATGGTGTTGGAAGATCATCAAAATCTGCAATGAATGTACCATCAGGCAATTCTCTAATTCCCTTTTCTTGTGACTGATTATTTACTTGTTGTTGATCAAACCAATTATTTTTCCAAAAATCGTTTAAGTTAAAATAGTAAGGGTATGACACATTCTTTTGTGCCATTAATTTCTGTGCATTTGTTGGTTCCTCAACTTCCTTAACCTTTGAGTTTAATGTTTCCAATTCAGCAGTTAGACTCATGTTGATTCCTTCTAAACTTTCTAATTTAGATGCAATTGCTTTCATTGCCTCTAAATTGCTTTTAATAATCTCATTTTGAAGTTGATCCACTTCTTTCTCTGGATTAGGTTCAACAGGTTCCTCAACAGGTGGTGGCATTTCTTCACCGCCCTCTGGTGGCATCTCACCTTCTGGTGGTGGCATTTCTTCACCACCCTCTGGTGGTGGCATACCGCCAGCATCTACGGGTGCACCACCCATAGGATCAGCAGGTGCATCTACTGGTGGAACATCGCCACCTTGATCTGGTGCTGGAGCATTTGAAGGTTCCGCAGGATCAGTTGGTCCCAATGCTTGTGCACCGGGTAATTGATCTGGATTATCTTTACCAGCTTCTTCCAAATATGCATCTGTTCCACCGCCAGCATTAGGGGATGGTTGACCATCTTGGGTCATCTGAAGAACCTCTGGTGGAAGATCATCAAATTCCGCATCATCCTCAATGATTGGTCTGTATTTCGGAGTTTCATTAATTGTGTAACCAGCACGATACATTATCTTCTTAATATGTTCATTAAGAGGAGTTTCTTCGTTTTTGTTCTTCATTGACAATGAATTTTAATATTGTTCTCTTAATAATTGTCTGCCATCATTTGTGACGTAAATTTTGTCAACACGTTCAACAAGACCTTCACGCTCTTGTAAAACAACTTCTTTTGCATTGTCCTTACATTCTTCTTCAGGTAAATCTACAAAATTGTCAAGTGCTTTTTCTACATTTTTTTCCATAGTATTATATTTTACTGTTACAGTAATTTAATATAAATACTGGAAAACAATCAATTTGTCACGAGAACAACAAGATATCTTTTAAGGAGGGAAAATTCGGGGAACATTTTGTAGTATTTTTCGTAAAACTCCCCATCCGCATCATTAACGCAATTAAATGTCTTTTGAAATAATTTCTCTTTAATTGCTTCAATGCCGAATTTAAAAAATTTATACATTTCAAGGTCAAGACCATATATCTTATCTTCCGATAGTATATAAATCATTCTATCTTTGAGAAGATAAAAACGATCAATCGTTTTGGGTAACACATCGAAAAGGTCTTGATTATCTTTTAGTTGATGAAAAACTGGGTCAATGTTAGTATAGGTATATCTTGAAGTGAAATAAAAGTCTGGTACGTGCTTTACAAAACTATTTATACCATTAATGTGTGATGACTTATTTTCGTTAAATGAAAACTCCCAGTATAATTGATTTTGGGTAATTCGGTGTTTTAAAATATTAACATTCGTAAGTTGAGGAAACTCTTCAAATTCTTTAAGAAAATTCCACCCCACGAATAAAGTAGGTAAACTCCAATCAAAGTCAGATGTAACGTCCTGACAATAATTAATGAACTCCACTTCTTTGTGATTTACCAGTTCATCTACATAAACGATGTTAGCTAATTTCATCTTCTAATTTTTGTTTATCAACATTTTCTCTAAATGCCTTTAGAATGATCTTTAGATCATCAAATGAATTGGGTGAGAAATGAAAGACCGCCCCTAATAAAAATATGTTATGGTCGGCAAAATAGCTCATCATTTGTGGTAATCTAAACCCAAGTGAATTTACTTTTGCGGTCTCCACCATGTAATGATCTTCATCAGTACCGTGTTCATTACTGAACCCTAATTCCTTTAATTCTCCAACTGTTGGTTTATACATTCTTTTCTTCTAAGTGCTTTATATATAGGTCAATGCCTTCTTCTAAACGAGTGAATTGAGTGTCGTACCCAATTCCTTTTAGCTTCTCCATTTCTGCCTCAGTCCAATATTGATAGCTTTCACGAATTTCAATTGGGGTGTCAATATACGAAATATTTTCTTTAATTCCTAATGAATGAAAAACTGCTCTTGCAAGATCGTTATATGTTCTGGCTTTACCCGTCCCTAAATTATATATTCCAGATGGGTTATCTTTCATAAGAAAAAACCAAATAACGTTTACGATATCACGAACATAAATAAAATCTCTCATTTGTTCACCATCCTCACAAAACTCTTTATGGGAACGAAATAATTTAACCCCCCCCGTTTCCTTTATTTGGTTATAAAAATGATAAACAACAGATGCCATTTTTCCCTTATGTTTTTCATGCGGACCATATACGTTAAAAAATCTCAGTCCCTGCCAAATGGGTGGTGCATTTTCCTTGCCATATTCTCTATCAATTTGATCTTGCACAACCCATTTATCAAACAAATATTTTGATTCCCCATATTGATTAAGTGGATAGTAATCCCATTCATAGTTTGGATCGTCATCATCACTAAATCTAAACGTTCCATCCCCATATACAGCAGCAGACGATGCATAGATGAGAGGAATTTTGTTTTCGGTACAGAAATTCCAAATAAATTTTGAATAGTTGAGGTTTAATCTTTCAAGAACTTTCCAATCCGTTTCCATTGTGTCAGTTCTTGCACCAAGATGAATCACACGTTCAATTTTAGGTGCATTAAATTCTAACCACAGATATGAATCTTCAACGTTTAAATAGGTTATATTATCATGTCCGTCATATCGAATAGCATTCCATAGTGCAAGTCTTTCTATTTTATTGTCTACTGCAACAATATCATACAAATTCCTCAAGGAGTTTAATACATTGTATCCAATAAAACCGGCTGCTCCTGTAATTACGATCATTTTAATTGATTCTTATAATAATTGTATGTTATTTTTAAACCTTCCTGAATTTTCATATTTGGTTTCCATCCCAACTCTTCAGTAATCTTCTCATGGTCAATAGCATATCTAAAATCATGTCCCTTACGATCAGTGACAAATTCAATATATTTTTCCAAATCTGAATCTAACATATTTGCCTCACCACCAGTAACGTGAATGGTAATTAAATCCTTAACAATGTCAATATTCCTCATTTCGGAATCACCACCAATATTATATGTTTCACCAATCTCACCAGTGTGTAGTATTAAATCCATCGCTTCCACATGATCCTTTACATACAACCAATCTCTAATATTTTCACCCTTTCCATATACTGGAATTTTCTTACCAAGAAGTAAATTAGTTATGGCTTTAGGGAGTAATTTCTCTTTATGTTGTCTTTCACCATAATTATTTGAGCAATTGGAGATGACAATGGGGAGATTATGTGTATGATAAAACGCTCTTACAAAATGATCAGAAGATGCCTTTGATGCAGAATATGGTGAACGAGGATCATACGGGGTACTTTCAACAAATGGGTGATCATTCAAACCCAAATGCCCATAAACCTCATCAGTGGATATGTGATAAAAAATTTTCTCACCAAGTTTCTTTTCCCATGCATGTTTAGCTGCATTTAATAAATTCAATGTACCAATCACATTTGTATGTGCAAATTCCAATGGACTTTCAATTGAATTATCTACGTGGGACTCGGCTGCAAGATGAAGTACCGCATCAATATTCAAATCTTCCATTATCCATTTACATGCTTTTGCATCGGTAATGTCTTGACGAAGAGTCATAACATTTGAGAAACGTCCCTCAAGGTCTTTAAAAAATTCCTCATCGGCAGCATACGTAATGGAATCCATTACCACAATCTGATAATCGGGATATTTTTCAGCAAAATGTTCTACGACATGGGAGCCAATAAATCCCGCCCCACCAGTGATTAATACGTTTTTCATACACTCTTTATTTTATTAATAATGTTTGTTGTAGACCTCTCATCAACAGGGAAATATAATACCCCGTTCTTCGCATTTTCAGAACCAATAACTTCCTTATCCATATATTGATCTCCCACTACCATTACATCGATTTTTAATTGTTCAATTAAATCTCTCAATTCATCTGCCGTCCGAAAGATAACAACTTCATCAACAATTTGCAAGGATTTTAACATTCTCTTTCGATCTTCCTGATTATTTATTGGTCTATCCAAACCCTTTAATTGGGCAACTCTACCATCCGAATCAATACCCACAATTAATGTATTTGAAAACATATTACCAAGCTCGTTCCCCGTGAATTTTGCAAACTCAAGTAGGTCTAAATGTCCTGTGTGTAGGATGTCAAAGCATCCATTTACCCATACTCTCATAATTCCTCTATTCTTAAACTTTTATCGTCAATCAATAGATCGAATGCTGGTTTTTGACGCATAATAACATCATGAAATTTGCACCCCCATTCAACCAATTGTTGACCAGTTAATTCAGTCCAATCCTTTCCAGTATTTCCACCACGTGCTGTCCAATATACAATAATATTCCCCTCATCATAAAGTTTATTTATCTTTGCAATGTTCTCTGGAATTGGTTTGGCATTATCATACCCACCTTCTGTGGTACATATTGTACCATCAATGTCCACATATATTAACTTTGACTGTCGCCTTTCCATACTCTATAACTATCATTATCAAAATGTTGTGTCGATACCTCAAAAATTATTCCCGCAGTTTTTGCAATTAACTGGTGAGGTTGACCTCTGTTTATTTCAACAACCATCCCGCAAGTTAATTCTTTTTCGTGAATAGTTGCATCTTTTGTATCAATATATTTTAAAAGAAATTCTCCTTCTTGAACATACCACGTTTCTTTCTTTAGCATATGAAAATG
>Ga0307378_10013632_pt1 | contig 10275 bp, 8 predicted proteins | sample UN1MG_FD_202238 | JGI IMG/M metagenome (GOLD analysis project Ga0307378, IMG submission 202238) | Soil microbial communities from Risofladan, Vaasa, Finland - UN-1 | ecosystem: Environmental > Terrestrial > Soil > Coastal area > Acid sulfate soil | place: Finland: Risofladan, Vaasa | collected...
CAAAATAAACTCAACATGCTATTGAAAGACATGAATCTATTTGCGGATCTAATTATAAGTGCTCATACGGATTAAAAATTTCTTTTTCATTTCTTTTTATTTTAAAAATTAAAATTATTTCATTTTATTATAAATCTCAAATTTCACTACTATTATACTCTTTAAAGTAATTAAAAAAAAAAAGGGTTTTTATATTATTAAAATTCATTAGGTTTGATATTTCTTCCACAATTAGTGCAGAATTTAAGGTGACTGTTAACCAATGCCATACAATATGGACACGTGATCTTTTCTTGCATAGCTGAATCCATTGTTAGCACATTTTGTGTAGGTTCATTTTCGATTGATTTCTGTTCTTGGATTTTTGCTTTTTCTTCTAGTATTAATTGATTTACTCTTTCCAATTCTTTTGCATATTCCATATTTGTAAATGTAAATTTCAGAGTATCTGGATTACCTTCTTCAAGTTTAATCCCTAAATATTTTTCCACCTTTAGCTTACTTTTCATCCGAGTTCTATGGGCGAGGTAAGGCAATAAGATGAAAATAAATAAAATTGACAATCCGAAAATCAGAGAATGAAAAACTGTGATAAGAACTATTGAAACAATTAGCCCAAGAATTAATGAAAAACATAGAATCTTACCAGATTTGCTTTGCAATCCCGTTTTCATTTCTACTTTACTTTTACATTCGCTACATACGGGGAGTTCAAGCTTGTACTCATTTTTATAATCTTGAGTAGGGAGGAATCTTCCATAGATGTTTTTACTTATTTTGTCTCCTGCTTTTTTGGAACAAATTATGCAATCATCTGGGAAATATATTTCAGTGGGTTTTAAAAACTCTAAAATATAATTTTCACTTAGCCCTATATTTCTATATCCCTTAACAGTCATTTACAGTTCCCTCCCACATTTATTGCAGAATTTATTAGTAGGTTTGTTTTGTACTCCGCAATTAGTGCAAAATTTTGGTTTTTGTGGTTGCATTTGAGAAGGTTGTGGTTCCATTTGAGGAGGATTTGCTTGATTAATCGAAGGAGTATTATACAATGCGTCTAATAATATTTTTTTAATTTTATCATTCAAAGGCTGTGGAACTCCGAGGATTAATGCTTTCACGAATAAATTAAGTGCTTCATTAGATTTTCCTTGATTGATAGCTAAAAATCCTTGTTCAGCTAAGCTTGTTGCATACTGCCCTTCACTAGTATGGGCTTCCTTTGGGGGAGGTGTTCTATTCATTATTATATTCTTAAGTTCATTCACATTCATCGTTGTTTGTTGATAGGTTGGTCTACTGTAGTAAGATGGGCTAATAGTTGAAGGTCTGTATACAGGTTTCATTTTTTTCTCAACAGTTAAAATATTATGAGTTTTGTACGAATCAGTTGCTAATTTCTTTGGTATGAATTTCGTCCTGTATTCTCTGCTCTTCTTCTTCTTAATTTGTGTGCTCACTACAGAGTATAATGATGAGGATATAACGATGCCTATTCCTGCAAAATTTAAGATCAATATCGGTAAACTGCTAAAAGGATCTAAAGGATCCAATCCTAAAGATACTTCTAACCCGTCATTAGTCCCATCTCCATCTGTATCTGGATTAAGTGGGTCTGTGTGATACACATTTACTTCCTGACCATCTGTTAGGTCATCATCATCACAGTCAGAATCTAAGGGATCAGTATTTCCAAAAAATTCCACATCATCATCCAATCCATCGGAATCTGAATCTTGTTCTCTTGGATCTAGTCCGTTTACTATTTCAAATATATCTCCCAAAGAATCTCCATCATAATCTTCCGATATAGAATAATTTAAAGATATAATTTCATTACCTTCTATTTTTGCGAATAATCCATAACCTGAAAGATTTAATGCCCCATCTAAAGAAATTACACCAGAATAAGATTCAAAACCCGTATTAGTTGTAGCATTTTCCGTCAGATCAAAACTATTATAGTAGACAGAATCTGATACATCACACATACAAAGATACAATTCTTGAATCAGGCCGTTACCATATAAAGAAAATGAAAAATTAAGTGAATTTGCTGTTTGATTAAAATATAAAGAGCCAAAAGTAGTTTCCAATACGGTTTCTCCTGGTATTCCATCAAATTCTTGCGGATGATGGGTATACTCTAAATAGGTCGAATAAGAAACTGTATTTAAGTAAGTGTAAGAATACATTTCTTCTAAAGAATTCACTCCATCTCCATTAATGTCTACTGAATTATCGAGAGATTCAAGGAAGTAATTAGTAAAAACCCCATGTTCTAATCCAGATGACTCTAAGCTTGATTCATCATCAGTACATGCTGTCATAATGTATCTTCCAATATCTTGAACCTCAGGAATCATACCACCAGTGTTACACGCATCCAAAATTACGAATGTTTCATTACAATTTAAAATATCTATTTTAGAATCTAAATACGTGTCTGAATAAAAATATGTGGGGTCATATGGAATTGAATCATAAGAGCATAAAAAATGTGTTCCATTATACACTTCCACTTCATATTGATCGATGCTAAATCCCTGCCTAGTTTCTGAAAAGTCTGTAATCATCCTGATATAAAGACTATTATCTGAGAGAAGGGGGATCCATCCAGACCAAAATCCACTTCCATAATATCCCGTGTATTCTTCATAATACCATAAATCAGCTATATCTGTATCACCAAGGAGAACATAGTCATATGTATTTTCTAAATCAAATGCGTCAAAGTGCACTCTCATGTATGCCGCATCCGAATGAAGAATACTCCACATATTGTCATAATAATTAGTATATGGATGTGGTGAATCGATCGAGTAGCTAAAAATTCCACCATTACTAATACTTCCCCCACCATGTCCCGAATAATAGAAGAAAAAGATATCATCTTCACTAATTTGAGAAGCTATTTGGTCAAAAGCATTGCTTATGGCTCCTTTTGTAGCGTTAGAATCTTGCAAATAAATTACATTTTCAGATTTAAAATTGAAATCGTCAATCAACATTGAATAAATATCTAGAGAATCATCATCACAATATGCCAAATCAGAAGTGGACCCTGGATAGTCTGATACACCAACTATAATAGCATATGCGGTTTTAGAGGTTAATGTAGCTGAAGAAAGAGGAGTCTCGATTGCTAAATCCTCGATTTCTGGCAAATTTGCCGGTAACTCGAACCTATTTTCCAGAGGTGCAGATATCGAAATCGTTTGAGTCAATGCAGTAAACATGCATAAAAGTCCTAATATTGTACAAGCCAAACATATTTTTTTTTTATTCATGGATTTCACCTTTATAAAATATTAATATTTTATAATTTTATATTGCTAATTTACAGTTATTAATTTATTTTTTTTTTTATTTTTTTTAACATTGAGAAAACATCTAAATTGAAGATGTATATTTCATATGGTTTTAATTTCTTTTCTAATAAATAATTTTGCAGAAAGTATTTTGGATTTTCATTCTTTTATGTTTCTCTAATTAAAAATTGGACTATAGAAAAAATATAAATTGTCTAATTAAAGTTATTTCATAACTTACATTCATATTCAATATTAAATATTTAAGAAAATAGGTGAAAACTTTGTCAGATGATGAATTTTATAGATTATGGAAAGAGTTCGGAAGAAACATGAATCTTGTAGCTATATTAACACTTTTAACCATTGTCACAGGTATTACTGGTTTTGTAGCAATAATTTTTGTCTTCATATCCCTTGGAAACATCAAATTAATTAATTCCAAATTAAAAAGTTTATACCTTTATGATTTTCGTTCAAAAATGGTATCCTCTTTTATTTATAAGATGATTTCTATTTGTCTTTTAGCTGGAGGTATTGTCGGAATTGTATTTTCGTCAAATTTTTGGTTTTATGATACCGATCCTTATTTTACACCAGTGATAATAACTTTTATCCTCAGCATTACTCTTACTCTGATCGGATTAATTCTTTTTATAATAGGTTTTTCAATTGAAATGAAAGCTTGGGAAAACTTGAAATTATATATTGAAGAAAATAGATCAATGTTTCCAGAATACGTTGCACGTGATACTATTGAGGGAACAGATAAATTGAGAACTGCTGCATTAATGTATGCTCTTGGATTCTTAGGAATCACGTTAATCATTGGATTTATATTTCAAATTATTGGATTCTTTAAGTTAGCAAAATTCAGTACCATATTTCCTACGGGATATTCCGTAGCCCCAGAAGTAGCAACATCTCCTCAAGCACCAGTAAGACCAGCATATCCTCAGAAACCGAGTACACCACAACCATCTTCAGTGAATGCTACTTCAGATGTAAATCGAGTGGTTGGTGTACGTCCAAAATTCTGTCCTAATTGTGGTGCTGAAATCCAAGAAGGAGGGATCTACTGTCCTGATTGTGGTTCTTCTATCTCTTAATCTAATTTTATTTTTATATTATTTGTATCAACTCAGTTTGAGAATTGTGTTTCATCATATTTTATTTCTTCAATCATGAGCTAACTATAAAAGTTTATTTATCAGATGATATTAACGATTTTCTTATGTATTTAAGATTAGAAACTGATTTATTTGATAAAAATTTCAATCTAATGACTAATAATGGAATGGTTTAAATCGCTTTTAACAAGAAAATTAGCAGAGACTTTAGATGATTTGAAAGACGAATCTGACTACATTCAAATGAGCCTTCCTGTTAAAAAAATTTCGAGAGAATTTGATAGTAATTTAAGAAAGATGGCATATCATAGTGTTTTAGATGCCAAGATAAGAGTAGCTAATTTGGATGATATTGAAAGTTTCATGAAATTGCATGAACAGGCTTGGAAATCAACAAATATGCGATATAAAACATTTTCAAAGGAATTATTAACTGATTTAATCAATGATCCACACATCATTTTTTTAATCGCCAAAGTGAATAATATTGATAGTGGATTTGCTATCATGTATTTTACAGGAGAGAATAAAGATATAGGCATAATTACAGCTCTTGGCGTAGTTCCTGAAATGCAGGGAAAGGGATTAGGAACCGTGCTTGTTATTGAGATTTGGGATTATTTTAAAAATAACGGGGCTAAAGAATTGCGATGTAGAGTAGATCAAGATAATAAGAACGCGTACAGATTCATCAAAAGTCTTGGGTTTGAATTGATTAATTGAGAAATTAGTAAAATAAAAATAAGAGGGTGATTAAATTGGGTCGATTCAAATCTTTTTTTACCAAAATGTATGGCGATATCAAAAATATTTCCCAAAAAGATATGGATTTCATTCAAATGAGATTACCAGTTTCTAACATTACTGAGGATTTTGAAAACAATCTAAAGAATAAAATCAAGGACTCATTTATTAATGCTGAAACACGTGAAGCAACAGGAGAAGATATTGACCATTTAATCGATCTTCATGATCGTGCTTGGCACTCCACTCCAATGCCTTATAGACCCCTTACTAAAGAAAAGTTAAATGAAATGCTAAATGATAAGAGCGTTATATTTCTCATTGCAAAAGTAGAAGGTAAAGATAGTGGTTTTGCTTTAATTTATTTCACCTCCAAGGACAATCTAGTAGGTGTCATTGCAGGATTAGGAATCATTCCAGAATTACAACGAGAAGGATTGGGAACCATTTTAGGCATGGCGAGCTGGGATTTATTTAAGAAAAAAGGAGTAAAAGAACTTCGCTGTAAAGTATATAAAAACAATAAAGCGTCTTATAATTTTATCCGAGGTCTTGGCTTTGAGGAATATGATGAGAACTTTGTAACTTGGAAAATTTTTTGAATTAAGTTTCCTCAAAAAAAAAATAAGAAACAGGGCTTCTAAACTTTATATATTTAAAGTTTTATATTTTCAAACTTTTTATCACATATAACCGTGAATTTCGTCGATTTAATAAACTTTATAATCAATTATTAATGCTATTAAAACAAATTAGATTATTTCCTTCTTACGGTAAAGTAAAATGGATGATCAAGATTCCGAAAAAAAGTCAGAAATTTGGCTTAAATATTGCGAAGCTTGCGTGAAGTCTAAACTTGCAAATGCAGATAGATCCCATTCTGATGGATGTTGTGCACTCAATAAAGAAGATTCTTTAAATTCTTAATTCTTTATCTTTTTTGATTTGTTTTTCCAAGGTTAGTGTTATTTCCAGTCACCTCTCTCTTATAGAGTAAAATTTAGAAAATTGGTTGCTGACGCCTGGAAGGCCTCACCCTTACTTTTAATCACCTCTCTCTCATTAATAAATAGGTGATATTCATTTTTACTTCTAGTTACCCCCCTCATATGATGTTTTTTTACTCCCAATTTTCATTAAATTTTTATTATTTAGGATTATTTCTTGAGTATATCATAATGGAGATATATGATGAACTCAAGAGAACGAATACAAGCAGCCTTAAAGTTCACTGGACCAGATAAGGTGCCTATTTTTGACTACGTGTCTGGTGATCTCATGCCACTTCCTATCGTCCATTCCAAAAAATGGAAACCAGGGTGGAATAAAGGTGAAGAAGGGTTATTTCCGCATGTTAGAGGAGCGTATAATTGGGATAGACCTGATTGGGCTAATGAAAAACCTGAATATGAGGGGAATAATTGGAGAAAAATAAAACATGAAGAGATAGACCAATGGGGTTGCATTTGGAACATGAAAGGGAACGATCGAGATATGGGTCATCCTGGAAGATCATCGCTTCCCAATTGGGAGAATTTTGAAAATTATATCTCGAAGTATACACCAGATGCGAGTGAAGAAAGTAGGTATAAGCCAGCTCTCCAACTGAGGAATATGATGGAAAAAGATAAATATTTTACTCTAAATTTGATGAGTCATGGACCTTCTCAAGTTGTTGCTGCTATTCGAGGCTTTAACACTTATCTTATAGATCACAAAAGACACCCAGATGAATTGAAAAGAGCCTTGCAAGTAGTAGCTGATTATCACGTAGAAATAATGCGATACAGTAAGAAATACGGTTTAAAAGCAAATGGGATATGGTTAGTGGATGATTTAGGTGAACAAAAAGGACCATTTTTCAGTGCTCATACTTTTGAAAAATTTTACGAAGATTCATATCGAACAATCATCGATGGAGCTCATGATTTCGGTCTGGACGTCCATCTTCATTGTTGTGGAAAGATTGATCCATTGTTAGAACCACTAATCAAATGGGGATTAGATGCCATCGAATTAGATAGCCCAAGAATGAGTGGATATAACGATTTAAAACCATACCGAGGAAAAATAATGTTCTGGGGATGTGTAAATATTCAATCTATCTACACACAAGGAAGTCCAGAAGAAGTTGAGCGAGAAGTCTGGCACATGATAAGAAATCTAGGTACAAGAGACGGAGGATTTGGAGCATATTTTTATGATACACCAAAAGATATTAGAGTTCCGCGAAAAAATATTAAAGCATTTAAACAAGGATTAAAACGTTTTAGTACATATGAAGAAATTCCCGATCATTGGTGGAATGCTCCCATCTCAGAGGAATGGAAAGATAATATAGTTCCTCCCTTACCATCACAATAGTAATAATTTCTATATTTTAAATTCTATTGACCATTCAAGTGGACCATTTAGTTTATTTGTTCCTTCAAATAAGATAGAGTTATCAGTTGTAGTATAGTTGCCTTTCTGTCCATTTACACTAAGATTATTGATGTTTTTAATTTCATCCTCGCTTAGTATAATAGTAATTCTCCACGAACCTTCTTTCAGAGGTGAATACCATCCAGAATATCCATTTTTAGATTTTTTAAAACCTAATATTGGCGAGGAAAATTCATATTCTTGTTTCGGTAGAACTGGTTTCAATTCAAGTCCCTCTTTATTGAATTTTGCGCCAATTAGATGGATTAATGTGTATAATGGCCAAGCGTGGGGATGTAAATTAAAAACTGGAAAATCTGTCCAATTTAATCCAGTGATTTCGAGATTCTCAGGATTTTGTTCCTTAACCTCATTAGATTGCTTAGGTGTGAAGATTGTTTGTCCGGGATATTGTGAAAGTTCTGAATTATAGGTATCTGGTCCGCTCGTTATTCCATACCATATATCTGGGTAACTTTCAGCATGATAAGCAAGGCTGTTTTTTTTCCATTCATCCCAAGCCAATTCTCCATCAACCAATGAAAGTGCCCATATTAGAGTCCCATTAATAGATGCCCAAATTCCAGCATTTGCGGCAACTCCCTTAGCCATGCTCTCTATATTTAAACCTTTATTATGAAGCATTGCTCCAATTTTAGATGGTTTCCGAACAAGATTATCAATTGCATTTACGAGAATTCTCTTTTGTTTTTGATTAGGAACGTTACCAATAATGGCCCAAGGCTGTGGTTCTAACCACAAACGATCAGTGCCAAGCCAACCGATATCTTCAGTGATCCAAGCACGTTTAAACCAAGTTCCCGTCCATTGTGCTTTAACCGCATCCCTTTGAGATTGAGCATAATTTAAAATTTCATCCACTTTTTCTCCCTTTTTCGCGTATTGGAGCATTTCAGCATATTTTTCCAAGCAGTATATAGACATGGCAGAATTCAAAACACTCTCAGCTACCTTTCTTAATTCTTCATGTTTTTCAGGTGGAATATGCCCTATGATAACAGTGTCATTCCAGTCTCCATTCGAAAGTCTTTGAAGTCCGTGCTTACCTCTTCCAGTAACTTGAGTAAAATGATTATAACAGCGAGCTAAAATTTCTTGTACAGTCGCTTTCTCTGCCCTGCTTCTATAAATGGGATACATTGAAATTTCTTCATCTAAAAAGTCTACATCCCGCGTAGCTAGCACGTATTCACTTGCCAACCATAATAACCATAATTCTTGGTCACTTGGTTTAAACGGAGCGGGCATGAGCTTGCCATTTCCTGTGATTCCATAAGGAATTTCTCCATTACTCTGAACTTCTTTTAATGTATATCTAAGGATCTCTTTTGAGATACCTGTTTTAGTAAGAATAAAAGGCAAAGCGTGTTGCAATGGATCTCTAGCCGCTCCTTGAAATCCAATAAGATATTGATAAACGTGTCCTTGAGAAAGGATGTGTTCTTTAAAGAAGTTATCATATGTCATGGCACCACGCAAGTAATAGTTATGCCAAATAGATTCTCTCTCAACCCAAGGTTCATCCGCAATTTTCATTATTATTGCTGAAGCTTTCCATTCTTCACAAGAATTCTTCCATACATCAGATATTCTTGATTTATATTTATCGATAAGAGATGTTAATTCAAATCCTTCAGGAAGATAGCCATAAGCAAAATATAATGTTGTGGTTTCTTTTGGATTTAATTTCAATTCTCTTTCCATAAGTAAGGCACTATTATCATGAGTTTCATCTAAATTTAATGGAATTGGCTTTTTTAATCCATCAGGTGAGATCACGCCCCCTTTTCCAAAAAATTCTGCTCCATCAACACTCAGTCCACTCGGGGTCCCATTTAATGAGACTAAAAATACTGAAGGTGGATTTACATCTTCAAAAGTAGGTTTAGAGTTGAAAAGAGGAATACTTTCAAATGAAAACTCATCTGTCTTTTTTTTTAATATTTTTGCAGCTTGAACACCTAGACCATCAAAAATTACTCTTGCTTTACTTATTGTTTGATCATTTAATTCTCTACGCATTTCCTTAGCTAAACTTACATCTTTTTTTCCTAAGGCATTCATGAATGCTAAATAAGAAAATTCATATATGTTATTATCCCAATATTCTACCCATCGCAGATTAGCAGGAATATCTCGGTCATTTGTAATTGTAACTCTCGAAATTAGAATAGGATCATCACCAAATGGCGCGAAAATGACTTGATCTATGTTCAAATCATTCCCTTTTAATTTTTTCCTACAATATCCAATACCGTAAATACGTTTAAACTCATTTCCATTACCGGGGTAATAGGTATTGAGGACAACCTTTCCGTCAGTGAGATATCCAAAACCGCCTCCAAAACGGTTTCGCTGAGGATCATAATCACTAAGAAATTTAGGTCCACCCTCATCTTGTCTTACTTGCATGTATCCGTAATTTGAAACAACCGCTACAAGGCGATCATTTCCAATTTGGAATGAATGGTCATTATTAATTCTCCAAATCTCATTTACAGGTGAAATTGCTTTAGGATCATTGATTTGATCACAAGTATAGAAGTATGCTGGTAACCCGAATTCATCTTCAATCCATTCACCAAAATATCCAGAACCAAATACTTTCCTTGCCATTTATTTTGTCATCTCTCTTTTTAGAT